>OBAD01000096.1_pt1 | contig 25471 bp, 18 predicted proteins | sample 1494861 | NCBI WGS metagenome assembly OBAD01 (sample SAMEA3360681, study PRJEB22359) | human gut metagenome | biome: ENVO:urban biome; feature: ENVO:human-associated habitat; material: ENVO:feces | place: Bangladesh | collected 2011
AGAAGATGCATTTTCGCGGTTTGCCAAGCTTCTCTCCACTCCTTTTCAAGTACATTGAGAATGATGACCCGATGAAGAGCAAGCAGTTCCAGAAGGGACTGGAGCAGCTCATGAACGAGGGTGTGGCGCAGCTCTTCGTCAACCAGTTCAACGGCCGCCGCATCGTGGGCACCGTGGGTCAGCTTCAGTTTGAGGTTATCCAGTACCGTCTGGAGAACGAGTACAACGCCAAGTGCCGCTGGGAGCCTGTGCATCTCCACAAGGCTTGCTGGATAGAGGCAGATGACGAGAAGGAACTCGAAAGCTTCAAGAAGCGCAAGTACCAGTACATGGCCAAGGATATTGAGGGCCGCGACGTGTTCCTCGCCGATTCGGGCTACGTGCTGAGCATGGCGCAGCAGGATTTTGAGCACATCAAGTTCCATTTTACATCGGAATTCTAAATCAAAACAAAGATGGATGAAGAAATTCTAGATTACAATGAGCAGAAAGAGGGATGGGTGAAAAGAATGGTGGATTGGCAGAAAAAGCATATTTCCGACCGCCAGATGACCCTTATCCTGGCTTTCGTCATCGGCCTTCTGGCGTCGGTGGCAGGATATTTCCTGCACGGCATCGTGCACGAAATACAGCTGCTGCTCACTTCGGGATTCAACCAGGGCACCTACAACCTGCTCTTCCTGCTCTTCCCGATTGTGGGCATCTACCTCACCATGCTCTTTATCAAATATGTGGTCAGAGATAACATTTCCCACGGTATCACCCGTGTGCTTTACGCCATCTCTACCAAAAATTCCAAGCTCAAGGCCCACAACTGCTGGTCGTCGGTGGTGGCATCAGGCATCACCATCGGTTTCGGTGGTTCTGTGGGAGCCGAGGCACCTATTGTGCTCACGGGTTCGGCCATCGGGTCAAACCTGGGGCAAATTTTCCGCATGGACAAGAAAACCATGATTCTGCTGGTGGGCTGCGGCGCTTCTGCAGCCATTGCCGGCATCTTCAAGGCGCCCATTGCCGGACTCGTATTTACGCTTGAGGTGCTGATGGTAGACCTGAGCATGGCTTCCTTGCTGCCTATCCTTATCAGTTGTGTAACAGCCACTTGCTTTACCTACATCCTGATGGGCTCCAAGAGTCTTTTCGATTTTACGCTTACCAGTCCGTGGGCGCTCGACCGCGTGCCAGCCTGCCTTTTGCTGGGCATTTTCTGCGGCTTGGTGAGCCTTTATTTCATGCGCACCATGTCGGCGTGCGAGGGCTTCTTTGCCAAGCTTTCGCCTTATCCATACGTAAAACTGCTGTTTGGCGGACTGATTCTGAGTTCGCTCATCTTCCTCTTCCCTTCGCTCTACGGCGAGGGCTATTCGGCAGTCAACGTGCTGCTGAAGGGACAGAATGTGGAAGACTGGGGGCAGGTGATGAGCCGTTCGCTCTTCTACGGGCACAACCAGCTGCTCATCCTCTACATCGCCCTGGTAACCTTTACCAAGGTTTTTGCCACCTCGGCAACCAACGGCAGTGGCGGATGCGGTGGTACCTTTGCTCCTTCGCTCATTATCGGAGGTTTTGCCGGTTTCCTCTTTGCGCGCCTTTGGAATGTGAATCAGGTAGGTGTCTATGTTCCTGAGCAAAACTTTACACTCATGGGCATGGCGGGCCTCATAACGGGCGTGATGCATGCCCCGCTTACGGGCATCTTCCTCATCGCCGAACTCACGGGCGGCTACCAGCTCTTCATGCCGCTGATGATCGTGTGCATCTCTTCGCTGCTCACCATCAGCATCTTCGAGAGCCACAGCATCTACGCCCTGCGTCTGGCAAGAGAGGGCAAGCTGCTCACCCACCATATTGACAAGGCTGCGCTCACGCTGCTGGGCATGCAGGATGTCATTGAGAAAGATTATCATCCGGTGGGTCCTGATTTGCAGATGAGCCAGCTGGTGAGCGAGATAAGCCGCAGCAACAACAACTTCCTGCCGGTCTTGGATCAGGCGGGCGTGCTGCTGGGCGTGGTAGATATTACGAAGATTCGCCACATCATCTTCCGCACCGAACTGTATCAGCATTTCACCGTGCGCCAGCTGATGATGCAGCCTTCTGCCGTTCTTACCGAGCACGACAGTATGGACGAGGTGATGCAGAAATTTGACAAAACCGATGCTGCCCAGCTGCCAGTGGTAGATGTGAGCGGCGTGCTGAAGGGTTACATCAGCCGTACCAGAATCTATTCCATGTACAGGCAGATTGTAGCGGATATGTCGGCGGAGTAGGAGTTTTAAGTGAAGAGTGAAGTATTCAACGGCTTTGCTGGTTTTATTTTAAAATATTAGTGTTTTATGGAGAAGAAGGATTTGAGAATCATATTCATGGGAACACCGGAGTTTGCGGTGGAATCCCTCAAGCGCCTGGTAGAGGGCGGTTATAATGTGGTGGCTGTGGTTACGCAGCCTGATAAACCGGTGGGCAGACACCAGGATACGCTGCAGCCTTCGCAGGTGAAGCAGTATGCCGTGGAGCACGGGTTGCCGGTGTTGCAGCCTGTAAAGATGAAGGACCCGGAGTTTGTAGAGCAGTTGCGCTCTTATCATGCCGATTTGCAGGTGGTAGTGGCTTTCCGCATGCTGCCTGAGGTGGTTTGGGCGATGCCTCAATATGGTACTTTTAATGTACATGCAGCCCTCCTTCCGCAGTATCGCGGTGCGGCGCCAATCAACTGGGCAGTCATTAACGGCGAGAAGGAGACGGGTGTCACTACCTTCTTCCTCGACCACGACATTGATACCGGCCGCATCATCATGCAGAAGCGTTTCCCTATTCCGGAGACGGCAAATGTAGAGTATGTTTACGACGGGCTGATGCATCTCGGTGCCGAACTGGCGCTGGAAACCATTGATGCACTCATCGCTGCCGACGGCAACATCGGTTCCATTCCGCAGAGCAAACTGATAGGTGAGGGTGCCGAACTCAAGCCGGCTCCTAAAATCTTCAAGGATACCTGCCGCATCGACTTCCACCAGCCAGCCAAGAAGGTGTATGATTTCATCCGCGGTCTTTCTCCATACCCTGGTGCATGGACCGAAATCAAGAAGAAGGAGACGGTAGTTTTCTTTGACGATCCTACAGAAGGACACGTGAAGAATGCTGTGGGTTCAGATGATTATGTGAAGTTCCCTGAGCCAACTTCCCATCCGTCTCGCAAGCCGAGCACGGCAAAGATTCAGGTGCTCAAGATGTTTGCCACCCATCTTTCGGGCGAAAAACGTGGCGCTGCGCCTGTAGGTTCGCTGCGCATTGAGGGCAAGCAGCTGCAGGTAGCCTGTCTCGACGAATGGCTCAACATTCAGGAACTTCAGCTCAGCGGCAAGAAGCGCATGGAGGCAGCCGCCTTCCTCAACGGCATGAAGGACATTGCCTATTATGAGTGCCAGAGGAAGGATATTAAGGACGATTTTTAGGTATTAGGAATTTAAGTTTTTATAGTAATTATGACTGTAGAAGAAGATATCAAGCGTGCTGTGGAATGCATGCGCAAGGGTGGAGTGATTCTCTACCCAACGGATACCGTATGGGGAATAGGTTGTGATGCAACCAATCCGGAGGCGGTAAAGAAAGTTTATGAAATTAAGAAGCGTGACGACTCTAAGGCGCTTATCTGCCTGACAGATTCTGCCGACCGCATGGCTCGTTATTTCCGCAATGTGCCTCAGGTGGCATGGGATTTCATTGATGCTGCGATGCCTGTGAAACCTACCACGGTTATCCTGGATGATGCGAGTGGAGTGGCTAGTAATCTGGTGGCAGAGGATGGCAGTTTGGCGATGCGCGTTACGTATGAGCCTTTCTCCAAGCAGCTCTGTTACCGTTTTCAGAAGCCTATTGTGAGCACAAGTGCCAATGTGAGTGGCGAGCCAGCTGCCCAGAATTATCGCGACATTTCTGAGGAAATCCTCAATGCCGTAGATTATGTTTGCTGGAGCCGTCGCCAGGAGCATAAACCTCATCAGCCTTCGAGCATCGTAAAGATTGCCAAGGATGGCGAGGTGAAGGTTATCAGATAATAAAAAGCGTGCTACTTTAAGTAGCTTTCGGGCATTCAGCCCATACTAAAACCACTTTGAAACTTTCTATATATAGAAAGAGCCCTGAGAAAAGGCTAAAAGCATCTTTATGTTTTGAGGATGCTTTTGCCTCTTTCAGGGCTTTAATTTTTTTGCCGCCTTTTCCTTGCGGCCTTGCGTTTCTTCTTTACCGCTTTTCTACATGCAGCTCGTAACTCCGAGAGTAGTTGCTACGGCGGTGAGAATGCTGATGATAACCTGTATCAGCGTTTTCCATGTTTCTCTTTTCATCATGATTTTCCTTTCTTTTTAGTGGTTAAATACTTGTGTTTCCGTGTTTTAAGAGCAGTGTTGGAAATCTTCGTTTCCGTTTTCAGGACGATTTCTCAGAAAGAGCGTAGCCCCCCGAAGGGGGCTTTGGCTAGCCCATGTTTCCATCGCTGTCAGTGCCGCTGCCTTCGGTAGTGCCGCCACCTTCGGTAGTGCCGCTGCCTTGACCGCCGTTTTCGCCGGTATTTCCGCCGCCGCCAGTAGGGTTGTTACCATCGCCCTCCTCGTCTACGTTGCCCTTGTCGGCAGAAGTAACCTGCTTGATTACCTTTCCGTTGCGGTCGTAGCAAGTAATGCTGATGGCGGTGTTGGCGAGTTCCTCCTTGATCTCCACGCTTGGGGTGAAGATGACGCGGCGTGCGGTGATGAGGGCGGTACTTACGAGGTCAACCTTCTCAACGGCGTTGCCTCGCACACCGAATCGCATGGTTCCGAGACCTGGGATTGCCACACTGTGACCCTCAGTGGCCCATGCCACGATGACGTCGCTCAATGCGTTCCAAGATGCGTTTACCACACCCTTTGGCAGTCCGGAACGGAGAGAAGCTTCCTTGATTACCTTGTCGGCAGTAAGTTTGCCGTAGAGCTCTGGAGTGAGCACGAATGCGTAGCGGGTTTTGTTCTTGTCGAAAGATACGTTACGCTCAATTGCCTTAAGTTTCATTCCCATAATGTTTAATTTTTTTAAGTGGTTATTAATGTTGAAAATCTGTAAGTGTGAACCCGAGTTTGCGCGCTTTCTCGAATTTCACGGTGCAAAGGTACGAAAAAAAATTGACATGGGCAAGTAAAATCGTAAATATTTTTCAACTTTAACTTTTCTTTACAAAACGAGAGGCTTTCCGGTAGTTGGCACGAGGCGGCTTGACGGTGCTTCTGCTGTATCTTCATACCCACGCCCGCGCGCGCCTGTTATTATTTTATCGTGATAGAATATTTTTTTCATCGTGACATAAAAATGAAACTACGGCTAGAGGGGTGAAGAAGGAGTGATGAAGAGAAGGCTGAGGGGAGAGAGAAAAGAGGGTGGTCATTAAGGTCATTAGTCATTAAGGTCATTAAGCACTTTGAGATTGGGGGTATTTTTTTAGGACAATAATAAAAATATAAATATTTATATTTTTATTATTGTCTCTATTTTTACTCCCCGTTGGAGAATCCTTAATGACCTTAATGACCAATGACCTTAATGACCACTTTTGACCACCAAGATGTAAAGATAATTGATTTTCCCCTTTAGGGGAAGAGTTCTTGCCCATAGATTTCTTCTGAAAATAAAGAAGAAAAAGTTTGGTGGTAACAATTATTTTTTCTATCTTTGCCCCCATCAAGCAAGCTAAAAGAATAAGCTTGCCTCTGGTAAAAACTAATATAGATAAAAAATTATACTTATGACACAGAAAACTACTACTTATCTCGCCACCGCTGTGCGTTATTTTGCTAACCCCAGCCTTCGTGGTAATGCCCAGGAGACTCCTGAAATGGAGCAGCGTACTATCGGTGTATTGTCGGGCTTGCAAGCCCGGTTGCCTCTTGTTGTGCTTCGCCTTGATGAGCAGAACCATTATGATTCTCAGGCAGTTGTTGTGCTTGAGCATGGGCGGCAGATAGCTTATCTGGCTGCAGATGATGCCCATCAGTGCGTGGCTGAATACGGTGAAAGGCTTCGGGTTGGGATACCGGTAAGGGTGACGGAGGTGAGCGTGGAGAAACACGGGGTGTTCTGGGTAGAGAAGCCTGAGATGAAGGGGGCTTCTTCTTCTTCTTCTGCTGCTGCTTCTGCTGCTTCTGCTTCTGCTTCTTTTTCTGCTTCTCTTTCTCTTCCTGCTGCTCTTGATTGGAGCGGGTGGATGGAGCCTGCTGCTTTGGCCCTCCCTGCTGCTTTTAGGCAGAGGATAGAATCGCTGGAGCTCATCATCGATTTCTGCTTGGGAGAAATAGAGGCGGATGAGGAAGGCGGGGACTCTTCTTCTGAAGATATGCTTTGCGAGTATTTGGGGTGCTGGCTGGAGGAGGTTAGCTTTGATGTGAGCAGGGAGGCGCATGAAAGGGTGCTGAGATACAGACAGCTGCTCGAGGCTAGCGGAAGACCAAAACTGATGGAAATGGCTGAAAAGATGGATAGGGCGCTGGTAAAGGGAGGATGCATTGAGGTTACCCGAAAAAGATGCGAAATGTGGCAACAGATGATGGAGGATGAAGGTGTGAAAGAGGACTTTGACCACTTGATGGCTTTTTCTACATCCGTGCCACAGGTGATGCTGGCTGATACTGAAATGAAGGTGAGGCAACTGCCGGGAAGACTGTATGACTTCATTGCTGATGATGCTAAGTTTCTGTCACATCTTCGCTATCTTATGCCGCCGCTTTGTGCTTTGCGTAATATCTTGAGCTATAGGTTGTTGAGGAAGTTGCTGTGCAAGAAACTGGGGGTTAGCGATGCAGCTTGCCGGGCTGCCGGGAATACTGATTTTTCAGGGTCTTTTTCAGGGTGCTCATCAGGGTCTTTTTCAGTATCTCCTTCGGGTTCTTCTGTATCATCTTCAGGTTCTTCAGTATCTCCTTCGGGTTCTTCAGTATCATCTTCGGGTTCTTCAGTATCTCCTTCGGGTTCTTCAGTATCATCATCTTCACCTTCAGTATCAGTCTCAGAAAACGGGGAGGAGAAGGGGGCTGGTTCTTCTGTTTATCTTTCGCCTGTTCGGGGAAAGAAGATTGATTTCATCCGTGTGGTTAATGTGCTTTATGAATTGGGGCTTTTTACGGATAAGGATGGGGTTCGCTGCACAAAGAAGGAGGCTTTCCGGGCGTTTGGAAGGGCGGTGAATCTGGATTTGTCTAATTACAATAAGGATTTGAGTCGCGCTCTTAACGATACGACGACCCGTGAGCGCCAATTGCAGATCTTTAAGGATATGAGACAGAAAATGGCGGAAATCTATCAAGATAAAAATTAGGCGTTGTAAGCGCATCCCGTATCTGATGGATGTTGTTTGTTTCGGAATTACAGGGGGATGTTGATGGGTGGCTTTGTAGACTCCATGAAAGTTTTTTCTTGTTTTTTTGATTTTTTTTATGAGGTGATTATCAGATAGTTAACTTTGTTTTGAAAAATATAGGCTTCGTAGACTCGTGAGGGCGGTCTACGAAGCCTTTCGTTTTTTTGCCCTACCTTTGCAACCGGAAATCAGAAGAAATGAGGCTGGTTCCTGAAAAGGATTCGGAAGAAATGACGCTGGTTGGAGTAATAACTTTTTAAAATGAATAAATGATGAAAAAGAAAACGAAAATCATGGAGCTGAAGCTGGTTCGCTTCGCTAAAAAGAAAGGGTATACCATCGGGCGCCTTTACTGCCTGGGGGAAAGGGATGAAGAAGGGACCTGCGATGGAATCGCAGGGAACGGGAGCCAGACGGGGGACTTGGAGGCTGATGAAGGGCTGAAGGGTGACAGAGGGCTGAAGGGCGATAAAGGGCTGAAGGGTGACGGAGGGCTGCAGCCTTTCTGCGATACGCTGGAACCGCCGCGACGCAACCTGCTGAATGGGGGAAAATGGGATAAGAGACTGAAGGTGAAGGGGATGACGGCGATTCCGGAAGGGAGATACCTGATGAGGTTTACCTATTCGCCTAAATTCGGCAAGAGGCTGTTTCAGCTGATGGATGTGCCCCTCTTCGACGGCATCCGCATCCATTCCGGAAACTCGGTGAAGGATACGCAGGGATGCATCCTGGTGGGGAATAACACGAAGGTGGGAAGACTGGAGAACTCGAGAGCTGTGCTCTTTAAGCTGGAAATGATGCTGAAGGGGTTTCAGGGACCTGACGACCTGGTGTTTATTACGATTGTGTAACTATTGATTTTTTAACTATTTAATATTTATAAATGATGAATACAGAATTGATGAAAGTGGTGCAGCAGGGCGAGGCCTTCGCTGTACAGAGCCAGAAGGCTGAGGGCGGCCAGATTAAGAAATGCAACATCCTGTTGCAGGAACTTGGCGGCAAGTTTGAAAACCAGTTTGCAGCACAGCTTTGGGGCAATGCGGCAGAATGCCGTTTCCAGGCTGGGGATGTGGTGGCGGTTCGCCTGCGCTTTCAGACCCGCGAGCATAATGGGCAGGTGTTTCAGGACATCTCGGTGCAGGAAATCGTTAAGCTGAACTGATGTATTAACTACCTGAATTTTCGTATGAGGGGAAGTTAGAGGGAGTGATAACTCCTTTAACTTCTGTCAATTCCCTCACTTGCAAAACTTGAATTAAAAAAGAAAAAACTAATATGGAAAAGAATTTTAATTTGAATCAGAATGTTGGAATGATGATGAATGGGGGTGAGCATGTGCAGATTGAGGGCATGGCTTTCTTCGACAACCGCAAGTATTTTATGTTTTCGCCTGATGATCCGAAACCTAATCAGGTTTCCAGTTTCCGTACGCTGGGCATTGTGCAGCAGATGAGCGACGGCACGGTGGATTTTACGGTGAAGGGGTATCCGCGCTCGCAGAGTAAGCTGATCAGGAAGTTTGCCCACGGCCGTGCTTCGGAGACGAAGGATGGGGCGATACAGATTTTTCTGAAGGTTTTTAAGAATGAGGGCATCAATATTCCTAAGGCGATGCGCAAGGAGAGTCGCGAGGCGGTGCAGGCTATCATGGATTATCTGATGCTGGGATAGGACCCTAGATGTACTTACTGAATCTTTATTAACTGTTTTTATTTTTTTGATTGGAAAATGAGTGTTTATTTGATTTCTGTTAGGGGAGGGCGCAAGGTGGCCCTCCCTGTTCTTACCGAGGAGTCGTATCGACGGCTCAGAAATACTTCTTCGCAACAGGCTAACCTAAGGCAGGCAAGAATGGGTAACCAGGCTGCTAAACGGAGGCTTATCCAGTTTAACTATTCGGGGTATTACCCGGATGGGGTTGTGAAGGGGTGCCGGCTGCCTAGCCAGGCTTTCGGATTTGATGTGGATGATGCGGGGGAGTTTGAACGCATAGCTAAAATGCTGATGGAGAAGAGGGGACCTGCGATGGAATCGCAGGGAACGGGGGCTAGGCGGGGGACCGCTGGCTCGGAGATTAAGGGAGCGGCTGCTGAGGGCGGTGACGCTGGAGAAGGCAAGGGCGCTGAAGGGACGGCTGGAGAAGGCAAGGGCGCTGAAGGAGCGGCTGGAGAAGGCAAGGGTGCTGAAGGAGCGGCTGGAGAAGGAGCGACGCTGGCAGAAAGGCTGGGACTGCTGATGCTGGAAAGAAGCGCGAGCCAGGGCGGACATGCTGTTTTTAAAAGAGAAAAGGGAAAGACGATTCTCGAAAACCAGGTGCGCATAGCTAAAGCCCTCGACTGCGAACTGGATACCAATGCGCATGATATCAACCGGGTTTACTTCTCAAGTACTGCTGATAAGGATGAACTGCTCTTCCTCTCGCCTGAACTCTTTAATGACCAGTATGGGGTGAGCCCGGGGGCTGATGTGGACCGCGTTGCCGAGGAGGCCAGAACGCTGGAAGACAGGGAGAAAAACGGAAGAGAAGAACTGCCAGAAGGAGCCCATGGGAGCAATAAGCACTTCAAGGTGGGGGATACGGAGAAGCTGGGGGGAACGGAGAAGCCGGGGGGACAGGCGATGGAATCGCCTGGAACGGGGGCCCAACGGGGGACATGCTCCTCATCTGCTGGCTCTGCTTCTGCTGGCTCTTCCTCTTCATCCTCTTCTTCTTCTTCCTCTTCATCTTCATCATCATCTTCTTCTTCCTCTTCTTCTGGAGAAAATTACTTGGGGATACCATATGAGGTGATTATTGAGAAATGGTGGGGGATGTATAACGACGGGAAAACGCCGGTGACCTCTAACAGAGATGTGCTGACTTTTGAACTGGCGGTGAACCTGAGGCATATATGCGGATTCGACAGGATGCTCATGGATAGGGTGATTCCTTGCTACGACGGGTTTCCGGAAGAACAGAAGATGAAATGCATTGACTCTGCCCTGGCTGAAAGAAGAACGCAGATGCCGAAAAGACTGAAAGATGTACTCAATGCGCTGAGACAGGAATATCTCAAGACGGGATGCGGAGATGCGCAGGAAGGCGTGCAGGTGGCTGATGCCCTGGACGAGGCCATGCAACAGGATGAACTCTGGCATTTTAACCGACTGCCGAAACTGCCGATGGGCGTGAGCGACAGTGTGGCTGCTGCCGGAACTCCGCTCTGTATGGCTACCCTCATCGGCATAGCTCCGGCACTCGGGGCGCTGGCTACGGGCGTGAAACTGGATGTACACGGCAATGCGAGGGGACTGAATCTCATCTCTTACATCTGCGGCGAATTCGGTTCGGGAAAGGGACAGCTTGACCCGATAATCGGTGCCTGGATGTACGAACTGCAGGCGCAGACCGACATCTATACCCAGCAGGAGGAGGAATGGGCGCAGAAAACCAGACGCATGAAGAGCGGAAAGGCGCCCGAACAGCCGAAACTGCCGGTAAGAATGCTGCCGCTGAACAACACGCTTGCCAACATAGCCGAACGACTGGGGAATGCTGAGGAGAAACACAGCTTCAGTTTTACACCCGAGGCTGATACGGTGGCGATGAAGTGGAAGTCGTCGATGAGCGATTTCAGTGTGATGCTGCGCCAGGCTTATGATGAGAGCCGCTACGACCGCGAGGCGAAGAGCGCAGATGCTACCCGCGTGCACATCAAGAAACTGCTCTGGAATGTGACGATGTGCGGCACGCAGGATGCACTCTACCGCGTGATTACCAATTATACCGACGGTCTGCTCTCGCGCATCTCCATCGCCCGCACGCCCGACAACACGTTTGCGCCGCTGGCTCTGAAACCTTCTCACCTGACCGACAAGCAGGAGGAGCACATTCATCAGGTAGCTCATCTGCTGCCGATGATGCAGGGCACGGTGGTGCTGCACAAGCTGGAGAACCGGGGCAGGGAATGGCTGGAGCGCATCCGTATGGAAGCGATGAAGAACGACGACAGGGTGCTGGCTCGCCAGCGTCTGCGCGGCTGTGTGAATGCTCAGCGAATCACCTGTGCTCTCTGGCTCTGCAAGGTAGCTGAATCGCTGATTGGGCGTTTCGGACTTTCGGGTGCCGAGAAGCGGCTGAAGCTTACTCCGAAGCTCTGGATTACCACGCTGGAGAAACTGCAGAATGACGACATGCTGCAGACTTTCGACCTCATAGCCGATTATCTGATAGACAATGATCTCTACTATTTCCGCGAGCGGATAGAGGGGGCTTATGAGTCGAAGAATTATCAGATAGGACCGAGAAACCGCGTGGGCAAGAACGACAGTATCTTTGCGCGGCTGGCAGATGAGTTCAGTATGGAGCAGGCGATTCAGCAGTGTATGGCTGTGAAGGGGGCGAATGTGAGCCGCAACAGTGTGCGCATGATGCTGAAAAACTGGCGCAACCAGGGGCTTATCGTATTGGGCAGTGTGCCTAACCATTTTCAGAAGGTTCAGAATCTTCCTGCGGGTGGTCATTAAGGTCATTGGTCATTAAGGTCATTAAGAGAAAATCAATAATAATGAATGGTATGAAAATACAGCATGATTATGAAACTTATGTGAGGCTGTGGCGACTGCTGCGGCGCACAAGAAGGCTGTTTAAAGAGCGGCATGTGATGTTCTGTCCGCGAAGGATACTGCAAGAGTGGTTGCCAGATGAGGCTACCGACGAGTTTATCTATGATGTATGTCGTAAGGCGGGGCTGGAAGGGTATGGGCTTCTGCCTTCTCCCCTTGAGAGTGCTTTTGAGAGCAGGAATTTCCTGATAGCCTTCGTGAGCCGGTATCTTGACACAGACGGTCCGATTTCGGTATATCCGCTGGTGAAACGTGCCTTTCGTGAAGTTTACCCCAACGTGAAGATTTCAGTGATGAAACGAAAGAAAGAGTGATGAAGCGGAGATGCCTTCCTGAAGAAAGAGGGCATCTACCGGAGATACCTTCCTGAAAGAGAGAGTAAGAAATATAAAACAAGAAACCCTGCAAGAAATAAATCTTGCAGGGTTTATCCTGGGTGGAAGGTGGGACTCGAACCCACGACATTCAGAACCACAATCTGACGCTCTAACCAACTGAACTACGTCCACCATGTTAGCTAGCTTAAATGTCATTTCTTTTAAGCGAGTGCAAAGGTACGAACTTTTTTCGGTTCTACCAAATTTTTGAGCAACTTTTTTTCAAAAACATCAAAAAAAGTGGCATTTTTCGTCTTTTTCCATCCTTTTCTCTAGAATAAAAGGGTAGAAGAGTGCGAAAATGCCACTTTTCCTTATCAGCTATTTTATTACTTAGCTGGGCTTGCTGGAACAACAGGAGCTGCCTTCTGAGCACCAGCACCTGCTGCTGGAGCTGCTGGAGCTGCCTTCTGTGCACCTGCTGCTGCATCCTTGCTAGCACCTGGCATAGCAGGAAGAGCGGTCTGCTCCTGGGTTGCACCCTCCATGACGCTGTTTTCGCCAGTTGCCTGAGGAGCTACATAAGCACATGCCACGCTGATAACAACCAAGGCTGCAGCGAGGCCCCATGTTAATTTCTCAACAATGTCGGTGGTCTTGCGAACACCCATGATTGAGTTGGTTGAAGAGAAGTTACTTGCAAGTCCACCTCCCTTTGACTCCTGGATGAGCACGATGAAAATCATCAGGATAGCTACCAGGACGATTAATACTACTAATAATGTGTAAGCCATTTTTTAAAACTAGTTTTATTTATTTATTATTCTTATTTATTTCTTTTTCTCCGGAGATTTCTTCTTGCTGTTCAGCATCAGTTTCTCCAGGAATCTGAGCTGGTCAACATAATATCCGTTCTTGTCAGGACGCTGCTGATGCAGTCGGCTGATGATGTCGTAAGCCCTCTGATACCTGCCCTGCTTGATGTAGATGCGGGCGAGGGTTTCGGTAAATACGCCGCTGTTTTCCTCTTCGCCGTCCTTGCCTGAATCGGTCTGAAGTTCGGGCGTAAATTCCGGTTTGTAATCTTCGTCCTGCTGGATTTTAGGCAGCTTGAAACCGCCATCCTCCATAAAGTCGTCGATGAGGCTCATGGTGCGCGAAGTATCTTCCGGCTCCTGCTGGTCTTCTGTCTCCATGAGATACGCCACATAGTCTACTGCCGCATCGGCAGGTGTAGGCTTGCGCTTCTCCTTCTTCTTCTTCTCCTCCTCTTCGGCATCCATCGGTATGGATCCCAGGAAGTGGTCGATGAGGTCGCTGGTGCGGTCGCCGTGTTTTTCAGCTCCCGTTTCCTTTCTTTCCGATTCCTTCAGCTGGTTGAGATCCACCTCTGACGGGTCGGGTTTTATCTGATAATGGGCTGCCTCTACCATCTCGAAGATGATTTTCCGGTCGGTGATGTAGATGGCTGCCCGGCGCAGTTCTTCGTCGAAACTCGGGTCGTGAAGCAGGTACAGATTCTTCAACATCAGCAGACGTGCCGTCTGATAATACGGATATAGAGCCAAGAGGGCGCGCAAGTCGTAGAGCGTCTCTCGGTTCATTTCCTCTGGGTGTTGTATCAATCTGCTTAGTTCCACTAATTTAACTTTTAACTATTAACTTTTTATCTTTCTTTTACCAGTTAGCCACCGTAGCGTTGAATATCTGGTCTACCAGGTCTTTGATAATCTGGGTTACCAGTTCTTCCTGCACCGAGGCAAGGCTCTGGGTGGTGTCGTAGGTCTTGGCAGATGTAAACTGCTTTTCGAAGTCCTCGGCATGGTTCTTGGTGTTGGTAAAGCGCACGTTTACGGTGATGCTGAGCTCGGTTTGGGCAGAGTATCCCTCGGCGCTTACCGACTTGTTTCGCTGAGAATATTGGGTGATTTCGCCCTCTATCTTCAGGTCGCCGTTACGTGACACCTGTACGAGCTGGGTGTTGCTGGCAAACTTGTCCTTGATTTCGTTGTTGAACATCGGACCCATCGGACCCCACACATACGAACTTCTGATAGGGAAGTCGGCAATCTGTATGGTCTTGGTTTTGGTGTAGTCGATGCTGGCACCGTTGAACTTGTAGCTCACGGAGCACGCAGCCATGACCGCCACCATGAGAGTGAGTCCTATTATATATAGGTACGCGCGTAAATGCTTCATAACTTATATTTGTTAATCTTTCTGTACAGGGTTCTGTCGGAGATTCCCAGTTCTTCAGCCGCTTTCTTGCGGTTTCCGTTGTTTCTCTCCAGCGCCTTTTCTATCATCTGCTTGCTCAGGTCGCTGAGGTTCAGATTCTCGTTTTCTTCCTTAATCTCCTCAATCTCGGCATCCTCGGCTTCGGGTTTGTAAGTGCCCCTCATGCCTCCTGCAGCCATTTCCTGACGGATGTGCTGGAGCTCGTCGAGGTCGGTAATTGGAGGTACCGACGGAACCGGTGAAACCGATGAAACCGGTGAGACGGATGATACGGACGGAACCGCTGAAACCGGAGTTACGGCTGATACCGGAGCTACCTGGGTGCTCGGCTGAACCGGCGAAACATATCCGCTGGTGCCGCCCAGCTGGCGAGCCTCGTCGAGCTGCTTGCGCAGGCTGTTCATCTCTCGTCTCAGGTCGCTCACGTTGCCCCTCAGTTCGTAGAGAATCTTGTAGAGCAGTTCGCGCTCGCTGGCGTAGCTGTGGTCGTCGTTACCATCCTTCTGTATGGTGGCGAGCTGTGTAGACTCCTCATCTCTCGGAATAAACTGGGTGAGGGTCTGCGCGTCGATTTCTCTTTCCCGGCTCAGCACCGACATCTGTTCGGTAATGTTCTTGAGCTGTCTCACATTTCCCGGCCACTTGTATTTCAGCATAATCTGCTTAGCCTCATCTGAGAGTGAAATCTTAGGCAGACGGTATTTCTCGGCCATCTGCATGGCGAAGAGGCGGAAGAGCAGGAGGATGTCGTTGCCCCGCTCCCTTAATGCAGGCATCTGTATAGGGATGGTGTTGAGGCGGTAGTAGAGGTCCTCGCGGAACCGGCCTTCGCTCACAGCCTTGCGCATGTTTACGTTGGTGGCTGCCACGATGCGGACATCCGTTTTCTTGATCTCTGTTCCACCCACGCGGATGTATTCTCCCGTTTCGAGCACGCGCAGCAGTCTTGCCTGCGTCTGTATCGGGAGTTCGCCCACCTCGTCGAGGAAGATGGTGCCCTTGTTGGCAATGCCGAAGTATCCCTCGCTCTCGCCAATGGCTCCGGTGAAGGATCCCTTCTCATGTCCGAAGAGTTCGCTGTCAATGGTTCCCTCCGGAATGCTTCCACAGTTGATGGCGAAATATTTCTCTCTGCGGCGTGGCGAATTGTCGTGAATCACCCTTGGAATGATTTCCTTACCCACACCGCTCTCGCCGATGATGAGCACGGAAAGATCGGTCGGCGCTACCTGTAGGGCAACGTCGAGCGCATGGTTCAATCCGTCGCTGTTACCGACGATATTGTAGCGTTGTTTTATCTTTTGTAGTTCGGAAGTATCCATTTAGCTGCCAAAATTACTCATTTTTTCTGAATTATCAGCATTTTTTTTTTATTTTAACGTTCGGGAGGTCTGATTACAGGGCAGATTTGCTGTTTTGGGGCTCATCTGCCCTCCCGAATCTTTCTTTATCCCGCTTTTCTCGGGGGATAAGGCGTCTTTCGCTTTCCAGGATAAGATGCCTTTCTATTTATCCTTTTTCTTAGGGATGGAGAATCTTACCTTCTCGCTCTCGTCACGCTTCTCGTGGTAGAGTTTAGGCAGTGGATTCTCGTAGGCCTCATCATAGTCTTCGCGGTTGCAGAAGGCATCCAGCGCCAGGCAGATGGCGTGGCGGAAGGAGGTTGCGTCGGCCTCGTTGCAGCCCGTGATGCTGTAGCAAGGAGTGGTGTCGGCGGCGGTGTGCACGAGTGGCAGACCGGCTGTAAAGAGCACGCCATCCTCGGTGTAGAGCGAATGGAACGGGGTAGTGGCCTGATCATGATACATGGCCATGATGCCGTCGAACTCTACGAAATATCCGTTGCCGAAGAACTCGTCGGCTGGGTAAGGACCGAAGGCCTGTATTTTCTGCTCGGCAAGCTGGTCAATGGCTGGGATGATGATTTCAGCTTCCTCAGTTCCGCAGCTCTCCTCGCCGTTGTTGCTAGGGTTCAGGGCGAGCACGGCGATGCGCGGGTTGGTAATCATGAAGTCGCGCTTCAGGGATGTGTGCATCTGCTTCACCTTCTCGATGATGAGTTCCTGGGTGATGGCTGCCGGCACGTCCTTGAGCGGAGTTTTTCCGGTTACTGAGGCGATGCGGAGGTCGCCGCCGCAGAGGATGGAAAGACCCTTGGCTCCTTCGCCCAGGCAGGTTTCAATGTATTCCTTGTGACCCTTGAACTGGAAACCCTCAATCTGGGCGTTCAGCGGACTTACCGGTGCGGTAACGAGCACGTCGAAGAGCTCGTCGCGGTAGTCGGTCATGGCGCGGTCTAGAGCCTTGAGGGCTGCTGCTCCCGATTCCTGGGTAGGCATGCCCATGTCAACCTTCACCTCCTCGTCTACAGCCGGCAGGAGGTTGATTCTTCCGTCTTCCGCATCTTCTGCTTTCTGTATGATGGAGAACTGGGCAGGCAGATTCATCGCCTTGCGGTAATAAGCTGCCACTTTAGGTGAACCGTAGATGATAGGGGTACAATACTCCAACATCTCTGGCTCACTGAATGCCTTAAAAATGAGTTCGTATCCGATACCGTTGGTATCTCCGTGAGTGATGGCCACTCTAATCTTTTTGCTGTCCATTTATCGTTTATATTTTATAGTAGAAATCGCAGCTTCCAGCTGCTTGATTAATATTTTCTTTTTCATTTCGGGCGCATATACGAAGCCGATGATGATGATTTCATCCTTCTCCTTTCCGGGGCAGATGCGCCTCATCACATAAGGTCCTCCCATGGCGTCGCCCTTCATCTCCCAGAGTCCTCTTTCTGATAGAACGGGAATCATCATGTACATGCTGTCGGTTTCGCCGGGCATGTTGGTTCGGAGAATGCTGTCAATCTGCTGCTTCTCTTGAGGTGAAAAAGCATCTGAATTTTTCACTCTTCGTTCTTCACTCTTCACATTCTCCGCTCTTCGTTCTTCACCCTTCACTTTCATGAGGATGAGGTTCTTCATGCCCGAGCTGGCGTTGTTTGAAATCCAGATGAAGTTCTTCGCCTTTTTGCTGGCGTTCATTTCGGCAGGGATGTTCATGCTGATGCCGAAGTTCTTCTTTACCAGCTGCTGCATCTCGCGGTTCTGCTTGCTCGGATTGGTGGAGATGATGGAGGCGAGGTGCTCCAGTTCAGCCTCATCTACGAGCTGGCGCAGTTTCTCGGGGTTGAGTTTCTCTCTGAGTTGCTGCGGCGAGCGGGCAGAGATGCGGATGACGGTCTGCGGCGAAGCATTCTCGTTGCGGCTCAGCCCGACTGAGAATTTCGTTGCTGGGATGTTCACCACGATGCGGGTTCTTACGAGCAGGTAGCTGCCGTGGGTCTTTCCCTTCTTCACCTGGATGAGCCGGCAGAGCGGTTCGGGTTGGGGCAGGGCAGGCACCTCTTCCGTCAGTATCTTCGTAACGATGCTGTCGGTATCTCCCTCAAGCACCACCTCGTAAGGCTGTCCTGTGCTCTTGGGCAGTTTTCCGTTTCCTCTGTTGCAGCCACTCAGCAGAACTAGTAGTAGGCTGATGAGTGGCAGCATTGTTGTTTTGTGTGCAAATGAGTGCATCATACTTTACATACTCTCCAAAAATTTCTTGCCCTTTGGAGTGTAGAGGAATATCAGGAAGCTAACTGCAATTACCATGATAATTGTCATTGTTAAAGCCATGTAAAACATATTTCTTATTTATTTAAAATGTTATAACCAATGATAAAAAAAGCTAGTGAAGCTACTAAGCCCACGATGATGAACCATAATGAGATCTCTGATGTTGTATTACCGATTCCGAAGAATGATGCAACGTTTCCCAATACGGTTATTGTGAGTGTAGAATGGCATAAATTGTAACACAACTTCGCTGTTTCTACTCTTCTTGTCTTTTCTCTTTCTTTATCGTCTTTTTGTCCCATAGTCGTTTTGTTTTAACAACCTATTGCTTTTCTAACCACTTTTTACCTGATTTCGTGTATAGCCAACAGACTAGGGTTACTGCAGCAATGGCAAAAATCATTAATGAAAATGTGAATGTATCCATAATTTCTATTTAAATCCATCAAGCCATTTCTGACCAGGTTTTGTGTATAACCATCCCAATATACATAATGAGATGATGCAACCTGTAACCATTGTAAATGTAAACATATCCATCCTTCCCCTCCTTTCCTTACTTCTTCATCTTCTCTTCATCCTCGTGTTCACGGATTTCTCCGATTTTCTTCGAGGTGCTGAGCAGACCGCAGGCGGCGTAGATGTCCTGGCCGCGGCTGGCACGGATGGTGGTGAAGACACCATGCTGGGTAAGGTAATCACGGAACTGCTCCATCTTCTCATCATCCACACCCTGCAGAGGGATGTCTGGAATCTGATGGAAACGAATCAGGTTGAAGCGGCAGTCAAGTCCCTTCACCAGTTTGATGATGGCCTTGGCATGCTGCATGCTGTCATTTACGCCCTTAAAGACGATGTACTCGAAACTCAGGCGGCGTTGATGAGAGAAATCATAGTTTCTCAGCAACTCTACCACCTGCTCAATGCCCATACCCCTTTCGGCAGGCATCAGTTCGGCGCGCTCAGAAGGGATAGGGTCGTGCATGCTGATGGCCACATGGCAGTCGCTCTCTTCCAGGAACCGCTTCAGCTTGTTCTTCACGCCCACCGAACTTACCGTGATGCGCTTCGGGCTCCATGCCCAGCCGTAGTCGGCAGTGAGAATCTCCGTGGCGCGCAGCACATTGTCGAGATTATCCATCGGCTCGCCCTGCCCCATGAACACGATGTTGGTAAGCTTGTCTACCTCAGGCAGCGAGTAAATCTGGTTCAGAATGTCGCCGGCAGGCAAACTGCCCTCAAACCCCTGCTTGCCGGTCTGGCAGAACAGGCAGTTCATCTTGCATCCCACCTGCGAAGAAACACACAGCGTGGCGCGGTCCTTGTCAGGTATGTAAACCGTCTCGACAAATTTGCCGCTTCGGGTAGGGAAGAGGTACTTGATGGTACCATCCACCGAATGTTGCGCATCGGAATATCCGAAGCATCCTATTTCGTATTCGGCAGCGAGTTTGGCACGGTTCGCCTTCGAGATGTTGGTCATCTCATCAATGCTCTTCACATGCTGCTCATAGAGCCACTTCGCCATCTGTCCGCCGGTGAAGGCAGGCATGCCGAGATCCTTAGCCACCTGCTTCAATTCGGCAAGTGTAAGGCCCAAAAGATATTTTTTTTCATTATTCATACTGCAAAGATAGTGTTTTTTGGCGAAAAATTAGTATCTTTGCCACATATTTTAATATAATAAGATAAAATAAAGATAAAAAACACAGATTTAGCCCCCCGAAAAGGGCTGAAATGAACAAAAATAACGTAAGAAAATGAGAGAAAAAATAGACCTTTTCTTGCCTTGCGAATACATCGGCGATGCGCAGAATGCCTTGTCGGTGCTTCATGAGTACAAGACTGTACAGCATATCCACTTCCTGGTGAGTGCTGATTTTGCCGCTCATCATCAGGTGCCGGAAGGATGCACGTTTGTCATTACCGACCGCCTGGAAAGCAGTAACACCCTTGTCAGCATCGCTGAAAATACAGATGCCGACTACGTGATGATCTGTACCCGCCACACCACCATAGGATGGGGAAACAACACGCTGGAGCGATTCCTGAGAGTGGCTGATGATACGGATGCCGTCATGGTTTACGCCGACCACTACAAGATGGTGGAAGGCAAGATGGAGAAACATCCCGTAATTGACTACCAGGCAGGTTCCTTGCGTGACGACTTCGACTTCGGAAGCCTCTGGTGCATCAAGGCACAGGCGCTGGCCGACTACATCGCCCAGCCCGACCGCGAAGAGTATCAGTTTGCCGCCCTCTACGACCTCCGTCTCTATCTGAGCCGCGTGGGCGAAATCTTCCATCTCAACGAATTCCTCTATTCAGAAGCCGAACTCGACACCCGTAAGAGTGGCGAGAAGCAGTTTGACTATGTGAACCCGCGCAACCGCGAGGTGCAGATAGAGATGGAAAAGGCATGCACCCAGCACCTGAGCAAGGTGGGCGCCCTGATAGACACCACCTTCTACCGCCAGCCCGACTTCGGTGAGCAGGAGTTTGAATACGAGGCATCTGTCATCATCCCCGTCTTCAACCGCGAAAAGACCGTGGCTGATGCCGTGAAGAGTGCCCTGGAACAGAAAGCAAGCTTCAAGTTCAACGTCATCGTGGTGAACAACCATTCTACGGACCGTACCGGCGAAATACTGGATGAACTTAAAGCCGACAACCTGATACAGATTGTTCCGGAGAGAACCGACCTGGGAATAGGCGGATGCTGGAACGAAGCCATCCACAGCAGATTCTGCGGAAAGTTTGCCGTCCAGCTTGACAGCGACGACCTCTATTCTTCGCCAAAGACACTCCAGAAGATAGTAGATGCCTTCTACAAGCAGAAGGCTGCCATGATTATCGGCTCGTACCGCATGTGCGACTTCAACCTCAACACCCTGCCACCGGGACTGATAGACCACAAGGAATGGACCGAAGAAAACGGGTGCAACAATGCGCTGCGTATCAACGGATTGGGTGCTCCGCGCGCCTTCTTCACTCCGCTGGTCAGACAAATTCAGTTTCCTAACACCTCGTATGGTGAGGATTATGCGCTGGGACTGGCATTCTCGCGCCGTTACCGTATCGGCAGAATCTACGACGAACTCTACCTCTGCCGCCGCTGGGGAGGCAACAGTGATGCAGCCCTCAGTGTGGAGAAGGTGAACACCAACAACCTGTATAAGGACCGTCTGCGCACCATGGAACTGAAGGCACGCCAGCACATGCTGCTGGGCAAGGCCGACATCATGGAAGACAGCAGCATCTCACGTTTCTTCAACCGCCAGCTGGAGGTGTGGGCAGATGCTCGCCACCGCTTCCGCGACCTCAAGCACGTAGAAACCCGCCAGCTCTCCGACCAGCTGAAACTGCAGTGGAACCCAGCCCGCATCGTAAGTACGGGCGCCAAGATAGATAAGAAAACCCTGGGCGAGCGCCCTTGTTTCCTTTGCGACAAGAACCGTCCTAAGGAACAGATGTCGAAGCAGATAGACGAGAAATTCCATCTCCTGGTGAATCCGTTCCCGATTCTGCCAGTCCACTTCACCATTCCGGCACGCAAGCACCAGCCTCAGCTCATCTACAAGAACTACGGCGAGATGCACCGCTTCATCAGTCTGCACAGCGAGCTGATGGTGTTCTACAACGGTCCGAAGTGTGGTGCTTCGGCTCCAGACCATCTTCATTTCCAGGCAGGAACCAACGGCATCCTTCCTCTTCAGACCAACTGGCAGCGCCTCTCCCGCAACCTGACCGACGTCATCTCTCTCAATGATGAGGAGAAAATCGCAGTGGTTCGTGACTTCCTCGTTCCCGCCTTCGTCATCATCTCGAAGAGTGCCGAGAGCGATGAAGCCCTCTTCCACCGTCTCTACAAGGCAATGCCTCAGCGTGGCGACGAAACCGAACCGATGATGAACATCATCTCCTGGCGCAAGGGCGAGGAATTCATCAGCGTGGTCATTCCGAGAGAAAAGCACCGTCCGGAAGCCTATTTTGCCGAAGGCTGCGCCCAGTTTGTAGTTTCGCCGGGAGCCCTGGACATGAGCGGACTCATCATCACCCCTCGTGAGGAAGATTTCCGCAAGCTGACCGAGGAGAAGGCTCTCTCGCTGCTGCAGGAGTGTGGCGTTTCGGAAGACAAGATGAACGTCATCATTGCCAAACTGAAGGCATCTAAGGATGCCGAGGATGCAGCCGAAGCCTCTTCCACCTTATATAATAATGGTAAGCAGCCCGACGTAACAGTGGGCATCGTGAGTGCGCAGAAGATTCATTTCTCGCTCAACAAACCTTATCTTGCTAAGGGCGAAAAGGTGCTGGGCGAACAGGTGGTAGAATTCTCAGAGGGCGGTGTGCTCTGGAACGGCAACCAGTACAGCAAGCTCACCTTCCATCCGCAGAGTGCCGACGCCTCGTTCTCGCTGAGCGACGTAACCATCGGTGTCAACTTCCACTGGGAGCGCAAGGAAACCCAAACCTTCCTGGGCACGCTCCGCTTTGTGGTAGAATCGGATAAGATTGTGGCAATCAATGAGTTGCCTGTAGAAAAATATCTGGAGAGTGTCATCAGCAGTGAGATGAGTGCCACTTCGAGTCTCGAACTCCTGAAGGCGCACGCCGTCATCTCCCGTTCATGGCTTCTGGCACAGATGCAGAAGCGCAGAGAGGTGGCTGAGAGCGGCAACAACTTCTTCTCCTTCACCAGGAAGGAAGATACGCTCATCCGCTGGTACGACCGCGAAGACCATACCCTCTTTGATGTCTGTGCCGACGACCACTGCCAGCGCTACCAGGGCATCACCAAAGAAACTTCGCCTCATGTAGCCGAAGCCATCCGCCAGACCAAGGGACAGATTCTGATGGACGGCGAAGAAATCTGCGACGCAAGATTCTCGAAATGCTGCGGCGGAATAACCGAGGAATTCCAGTATTGCTGGGAGGACACGCCGAAGACTTATCTAACGGCGGTTCGCGACATCGCCCTGGGTGTGGAACATACACTGCCTAATCTGACCAAAGAGGAAGAGGCTGAGAAATGGATCCGCTTCAATCCGCCTGCTTTCTGCAACACGCAGGATAAGAAAATCCTCTCCGAGGTGCTCAACGACTATGATCAGGAAACCGTCAACTTCTACCGCTGGAAGGAAACGCTCAGCCAGGAGAAATTGCAGCAGCTCATCGCCGACAAGCTGAAGATGAACCTGGGTGCCATCCTGGACATGAAGGCCGTGGAGCGCGGAAAGAGTGGAAGAATCAGCAAACTCCAGATTATCGGAACCGAGAAGACCTTTACCATCGGTAAGGAACTCGAAATCCGCCGTACGCTGAGCGACAGTCATCTGCTGAGTTCAGCCTTCGTGGTGGATAAATATGATAAGGATGAACAGGGAGTGCCTCAGCGTTTCGAACTCATCGGAGCCGGTTGGGGGCACGGAGTAGGCCTCTGCCAGATTGGTGCTGCCGTGATGGGCGAGCAGGGTTATCATTATGATGCCATCCTGCTGCACTACTATCAGGGTGCTGAAATCAAGAAACTTTATAAATAGTGATGTAAAATGGTAACAAAGAAAAACAGTCGGAGTCCATGGGCATGGATTCCGACCCTCTATTTTGCCGAAGGACTCCCCAACGTCATCGTAACCGCCCTCTCTGTGGTGATGTACATGCAGTTGGGGCTGACCGATGCTGAGGTGGGTCTCTATACCGGATGGCTCGCCCTTCCCTGGGTCATCAAGCCTTTGTGGAGTCCGTTCATAGATTTGCTGAAGACTAAGCGCTGGTGGGTGCTCACCATGCAGGCTCTCATCGGAGCTGCCCTTGCCGGCATCGCCTTCTCGCTGCCTACCGCCTTCTGGTTCCAGGCCACGATGTGCTTCTTCTTCCTCATCGCCTTCTGTAGTGCCACCCACGACATTTCGGCAGATGGTTTCTACATGATTGAGCTGGATGAACATACGCAGACTAAGTTTGTAGGCTTGCGAAATACCTTCTACCGCCTCGCCATCATCTTTGTAAATGGTTTTCTGGTGATGCTGGCTGGTGTACTTCAGGTTGTCTTCCGCAACCAGATACGCTTCTCGTGGGCGCTTATCTTCTACGGACTTGCAGGCATCTTCATCGGTTTGTGGCTCTACCACAGCCGCTTCATGCCGCGCCCGAAGGAGGATGTGCAGACCGACAGAACGGTGGGCGAAGTGGCTCATGAACTGAAGAACATGTTCCGCACCTTCTTCGTGAAGTTCGGGGTTGGAGAAACCATCTGTGTGATGCTCTTCCTCCTTTTCTACCGATTCCCAGAGGCGCTTCTGAACACCATGACCAAGACTTTCATCCTCCGTCCTAATTCGCAGGGCGGACTGGGCTTGTCGCCGCAGGAATATGGCTTTGCCAATGGCACGGTGGGTCTCATCGGACTGTTGCTGGGTGGCATCCTCGGAGGCATCCTGGTGAGCAGGGATGGAATGAAGAAATGGCTCTGGCCGCTGGTTTGCGCCATTACCTTGCCCGATGTGGTTTACATCTATCTGAGCTATTCGCTCAACAGCAACCTCATCGTGGTTTCCAGCTGTCTTTTCATCGAGCAGTTGGGTTACGGTTTGGGCTTCACTGTTCTTACTCTCTACATGCTGTTCTACAGTCAGGGCAAGTTCAAGACCTCCCATTATTCCATCTGTACGGGCATCTCCTATCTCGGATTGATGCTGCCTGGCATGGTTTCGGGATATCTGAAGGATATGGTGGGTTACCGCATGTTCTTCATCATCGTCATGGTCTGCTGCATCATCACCTTTCTGGTTACCGCCTTTCTGAAGATAGATCCTAACTTCGGAAAGAAAGAAGAACTGGAGATGGAAGAAGAAATAGAAGATGAAAGTGGTCATTAAGGTCATTGGTCATTAAGGTCATTAAGGATTCTTGGAATCTGAAAGTTGTCTCAGTAAAATATTCAAGTTTCGCAAGTTCAGAAGTTAAAGAAGTTAAAGAATTTATCACTCCCTACGGTCGTTCGGGAAGTTAAGAGACAATAGTCTTCTAGCTTAAACTTAGGACATTTGTCCCTTAACTTCCCTCTAACTTCCCTCTGACTTCCCTTAACTTCCCCACTTGCGAAAGCTCTGTTATTTATTCCCCGATAATCGTTGCGATGAGGTGCCGGCTTCCGCCTCCCTCTCTGAATTCACAAAGGTAGATTCCCTGCCAGGTACCGAGGTTCAGTCTGCCGTTGGTAATAGGAATGGTGAGTGATACTCCCACCATGCTCGATTTGGCATGCGCCGACATATCCGTAGGTCCTTCATCCTGGT
>OBAD01000102.1_pt1 | contig 25107 bp, 16 predicted proteins | sample 1494861 | NCBI WGS metagenome assembly OBAD01 (sample SAMEA3360681, study PRJEB22359) | human gut metagenome | biome: ENVO:urban biome; feature: ENVO:human-associated habitat; material: ENVO:feces | place: Bangladesh | collected 2011
AAGTTCAAATATCATCTTTGTTATTATCTCAACTTGTTTGCCATTCTGGCAAAGGGAACTGCCTGGTAAAACGTAGACGATCGGACTCAAGCACCAAACGCTAACACTAATGGGGGCGACGCGTCCCGCGTCGGGAACTAAGACAAAGGCTCACAGACAAGCATGTAATTAGTGCTGTCTGTGAGCCTTTGTTTAGTGTATGAACATTGCATTTTTCCCGACGCGAGACGCGTCGCCCCCATTAGTGCTTGCGTTTGCTGGTAGCGTTTAGTGGTTTACAGTTAATGGTGATGCAACGCCAAACTTAATTCTGTACCACCGTGATGGGTGTGCTGACGCCATTCGACTTGAGCGTGAGCGTCACGCTGCGCTGATGGCCCGTAGTGTTGCGCGACACCTTGAGCGTGTCGGTGCAAAGCACATTCTTGCGTATGTCGGCCGGCGAAAGGGTGTGCGTAAGCCAGTCGCAATCATCAAATCCGGTAAGTTCGGCCCCGTCGGCATACACCGTAAAGGTGATGACCGGTTTGGCTGTGTGGGTAACCCCGTCCTTGGTGGTGGCGCTGTACAAACCCTCAGAGTTGATATTCTTGAGTGTGAAAGTGCCCGTAGTGCTGTCGTAAACCGGCAGGCTGATGTTGAGATAAGGTTTCTGCGTAAACATGGGGCTGAACGAGCCAATGTGCTTGGTGGGATTTGTCAGCGTGAAAGTGGCTGTGCGCTCCTGGCCCGTTGTGTTGGGCGTGAAAGTGAAAGTGGCACGGCTGCGGTCAATGTAGCCCTTGCGCACCACGAGTGTGTCGGGAGCAGGCTTGCCGTTAACCGACATCTGCATCCAGTCGCTCTCGCAAGTATATGTCCAAGTATCGGTACTCGTCACTTTGATTGAGTCCTCTGTTTGGTCAGCATAAACAATGAGGGCGTTGTTGTTATGTGTGCCTTGCCAGTAAAACTGGTGAAAGTCGTTGTCTGCGTCATCACACGACGTTACAAAGGCTGCGGCTGCAATAGTAGCTGCCGCCAGAGCAAAGAGTGATTTCAGTTTCATAACTTGTGTCTGTTAAATTGGTATGTAATGTTATGCTTTAGCATGAATGAATGTATGTACGTGCGGCATGGGGCACTTCCCCACTCCACCCTCGTTTAGTACCACTCCACGTTGGTTGAGTAAGAACTGCGTTTCTCCCACTTCAAGGCATCGGCCAATTCGGAGGCACGTGCACGGAAGGTGAAGTTGAACGACGAATAAGGCTTGAGCACCACGTTGGCCGACATTTCAAAGCAATGCAAGTCACGCGAGAGCGACATGGTTGTCATTGACAACTTGTGCATTTCAAAGTCGTAGCCAGACGAGAATGAAATGTTCCAGCCCTCGGCTATGCGCAGGTAGCCCGAAGCATTGAGCGTCTGCGTAAACGAGAAAGGGTAGCGCATTCGGCGTACATTGATTTGCCGGCTGCGGTCCTCGGCCATGGTGATGCCATACGACAGTGTGAGCGACCATGGCATGCTGAAGGTGAGATAGCCATCGGCGTCAACCTTAGCCTTGTTTTTGGGTTTTCGTCCACCCTTGCGCGCGGTCTTCAAGTCGGGGTCCACATTGGCATCTTCCACATCGTCGGCATCAGCGTCTGCTGTGTTGTCCTTGGCCGAACTGTCGGTCTTGCGGCGTCCGTGCAGAAAATCCATCAACTTGTTCCACGTCTGGTTGTTGAGCGTGTACGACAAGTTCTGCGACATGCCTTGAAAACGTCCAAACCGGCCGTAGCTCCATTCCGTGCGGTCGGAGGTTACCACCTGGCCGTTTTCGTTGAACTTGTAAGCATAGGTGGCAAACACAGCCGCCATCGAGAAGGTCTTGTTCTTGCCCAACTTCAGTCGCAGTCGTGTGCTGAGGTTGCTCCACGGCTGGCGGCTGGCCGCCATGTTGTACGACAGCGAGGCCGAAAGTTCGTCGATGAGCGATATTTTGCGGTAACCCGTAGAGTCGCGGTCGGAGCGCACCTTCATTTCGAGGTTGTTCGACACCGACATCGATATCAAGCCCTGCTTCGACCCCGAGGGGTAACCATATATGCCGTTTGAGTAGGGCGAATACGCCACCATGGTTGAATTGCCCGAGGCATCGGTGCGCTCATACTCCTTGCGGTAGCCATAGCGCGAGGCGGTAAAGTCGGGCGCATAGCTAAAGGTGACAGCGGGCTTGAACACGTGGCGAATGGCCACAATCTTTCCGCCAAAGAGCTTTTTCCAGGGTTTGTAAAAACCATAGAGCGTGGTGTTGGCTGTTACGCCCACATTCCAGTCGTAGAGGTTGTAAAAGCCATAGGTGGTGTCGCACACCTCCTGCTGCAGCAGCGTGTTCCACGAGCGGTTGACGCGTGAGGCATACATGATGTCGCGAAAAGAGAACGATGGCGATATGTTGATGTACTTGAACAGCTGGAAGGTGGCATCGATTGGCACACGATGCTGCATGCCATTGCGCCAGTCCTTTATCAGGTTCGACTTAAAGAGCAGGTTCTCCTTGGTGGTGATGGAGTTTGACATTTGTCCGGTGTACGACATCGAAATCTTTTCGTACCACCGCTCCTTTCCCGCCTGATGCTTGCGTCGGAAGGGGTAAAAGCGTGCCAACGATATGCTCACATCGGGCAGTGTGAGGGCTATGGTGGAGTCGCGCATATTTTGTGTCAAGTTGGCCGAGGCCGATATGCTTAGCCCGATGTTGGTAAACGTGTGGCCAAAACTTACCGAACTGGCGCGGGTGCTCTGCGTGTACGACAGAGGGTTGTACATGCTTTCAAGATTTTTGCGCTCATAGTTTTCGGAGGCAAAGTTCACACGTGCCGAAAAGGTGGTGTTGGGCATAGCCTTCGAGTCCTTGGTGTGTGTCCATTGCAGTTTGAGGCTCTTTGTCACAGCATAGTCGGGCATATTCTTTTCGCCCTCCACCGTGCGCAAGTAGCTAAAGTAGAAGTTGCCGCGAAAGCGGTAGCGCTTGTTGTAGTTGGTCTCGGCACTCAAGCCCCACGAGCCCTTGGTGTAGATTTCGCCCAGGGCCTTGAGGTCCATATAGTCGTTGATGGCCCAATAGTAGCCACCATCGCGCAGGTAAAATCCGCGGCTCGTTTCGTCGCCATACGATGGCATGACAAAGCCCGACGAATACTTTTTGTTGAACGGGAAGAAGCCGTAGGGTATGGCCAGCGGCAGTGGCACGTCCTCCACCACCAGGTGTGCCGGTCCGAACACCACGTCCTTGCCCGGCCGCACCTTGGCACGCGACAGTGCCAAATAAAAGTGCGGGTGCTTGGCATCGCAAGTGGTGTAACGCCCCTTTTCGAGGTAGAGTGTACCGTCGGCGGCACGTTTTGAGCGTTCACTCGTCATAAAGCCGTCGCCCTGTTTGGTGTTGACGTTGAGAATGTAGCCCTTTTTGGTTTTGAAATTGAACGACATGCGCTCGCTGTCATATTGGTCAGTGCCCTGTGTGTATTGCGGACGTCCGTCGAGCCCGCCCTCCACCGTTGAGTCGGCACGGGCCTCAGCATGCACCATGCTCGAGTCCATGTTCATCGATATTTTGGCTGCCGTCAGCTGCATGTTCTGATAGTTCACCTGTGCCTTGCCATAAAGGTAGGCCAATCCGCTGGCGGCGTCGTATACCATGGAGTCGGCAGCCTGATATTCTACCGGCGAGTCAATGCCTGGTTTGGTCTTGACGGTGTCAACCTTCACCGAATCGCGGTGTGTGGTGTCCGTGGCGGCCGCCTCGTCCTTCGGCACACGCGGCTTTGCGTCTGCGGTGCGTGGTGTGGCGGCGGTTTGTTTAGTTGTTGTGGTGTCAGTCGTCACACTGTCGTGTACTGCTGGCACAGCCGGTTGCTGTGGCTGCAAACGCAAGTGGCTGGCCACAACGCATAGTGTGGTCAGCAATGACAGTATGAAGAGAGATAGTTTTCGCATGAATTGTGTTGGGAGGGGGATATAATACGGGGTGAATGCCGGGTGCGCCTTACGGGGCAGGTTGTTCACTGCCCGGCCGAGGGGAGCAATTCGGGTTCAAACAGCTTTACCCAGTTCCAGAAAATGTCCACGCCCTCGTGTCCAAATTTTTCGAGACTTTTAGCTGTATCTTCGGCAGAGCGTATGCGGTCGGGGTGGCTCTTTGAGTAGTACTTGTCGGCATAGCACACGAGTTGTTCCTCAAGTGTTTCGGGCCGGTAGTCGCCTTCGGGCAAAGGTAATTCGCGTGCCTTTATCACCTCAGGTGTGAGTCCGGTGCCGGTATGGCGTTCGCACACGCGCGCCACCTTGTCGAGTCCTTCCTTGCGCATCAGTTGTCCGCCAAGATAGCCGTGCATCAAATAGTGGTGCGTGCCATGACAGTGAATGGCAGGTGCGTCGGTCATGAATATGCCTATATCGTGCAGCATGGCCGCCTGTTCCACAAAGGCACGGTCGATGTGCAGTTCGGGGTGATTATCAACGATTTTAAGCGCCCTATCCGTCACCTGTTTGCTATGTTTTATGAGCAATTTGCGCAAAGGCTCATTGTCGGCATAATACTTATTTATAATATCTAAAGCACTCATCGTGAGTTTTTAGGTGCAAAGTTAGTGCAAGGTGAGTGAAATGCAAAATGAAAGTCCAAAAGACTTTCATTTTCATTTCCGAACCGCAGCCTAACTTGACGAAGGAAAGTTAGTGCAAACCGAAAGTAAAGCGAAAGGAAAAGTGTACTTTTTCTTTCACTTTACTGAGGTGCAGCCTAACTTGGCGAAGCAAAGTTAGTGCAAGGTGAGTGAAATGCAAAATGAAAGTCCAAAAGACTTTCATTTTCATTTCCGAGGTGCAGCCTAACTTGGCAAAGCAAAGCAAGCAACACATCTCATTCAATCCACCCACACTTTGTATACGGTGCACTTGCCCTTTACGTCCGTTACGCGCAATACGTACAGCCCAGTTTCTACACCACGGCATTCCAACAACTGCGCGTGTGCAGCACGCGATGTGGCCACCAATCGTCCATCAGTTGCAAACACCTGCAACTCACATAGGTCCGACGCGTCCGAACGCACCTGCACGTCATGCCCCACCACCCTCAAAGAATGAGAATGGCAAACAGTTTCACATTTTACGGCTGTCTTTGCAGCCACCAAGGCATAACGTCCCAAATCCGTTCCACACGTGTTCAGCGTCAATGTCATACCCTGATAAAGCGCGCACACATCACCCGTCAAACGATCAAGCAAAGCATAGTTCGTCAAATCAGTATGCCCCTTTGCAGCAAAGCGCAAAGTCAGCGTGTCATGCTGTGCCGCATATATGCCAAGGTCCAAAGCCCTGCCATCAAACACCGTCACATCACAAGCTTCCCCATCGTGCGACTGAGCGAACAGAGCCAGCTGCGGCTTGGCCCCGGCATCAAACAAGGTGGCCGAGCCCTTCAAGCCCTTTGTTCCCGTCACAATCCACGCCGAAGCCTCAAGCCCCGTATGCTTGCTCGTCAGAGTCAAGCACAAAGCATCTGCGGCGGCCCCCTCCTCCGGCACCTCATCGGTCAGCATGTCACCGTTCAACACCAAGTCTATCGACTGTTGAGCCTCAGCAGTCTCCACAAAGAAAGCCTCTCCCGGCCCAATGCGCATGGCATCACCCACCAATTGCCCATCAGCCAACACGGCGGTATTGTTAGTATTACCATCGTAAAGCTTCACACCTTTTATGACAGAAGCATTGCCCTTGAGCAAACGAGCCACATTGATATAACTCTGAAACGGATTACCCACCAAAAAGAATGTACCCGCTTTTTCGTCCGAAAGGTGCAATGTCAACGGCACGCTTCCCTTATACACATGGCGCTGCTGCGTATTTTCTCCACCACCCACATAGCCCTTATAAGTATAATTCTCCGGTGTGGTGTTTACATCGTCTTCATACACAAAGCGCCCTGTCCGACTTCGGTCAAAGTCCGTTTCCTGCAATGCAAGCTGTGTGCGGTCATAGTTATTGTAATAATTATAGGCAGTATGCTCCTTCGGAAAGCGGAAACGGAACACCTGCGTTGCGGGCAGTGCATCGTTATCCACCCACAACGAAAAGCCTTCACCGCAACCATACAAATGCTTCAGATGGTTAAAGTGGTTGGTCCACTCCGTCTGCGTCACAGCCACAGTCGTCTGCTCGCCTGTTCCATCACCCAACAATTTTCCAGGGGCCGTCTTGTTCCACAAGCGTTGGTATATGATAGGATTAAAGCGGTTTTGCGGTGCACTTGTCTCATCAAGCGTTGTAAAGTAATCACCAGTCTGCACGCCTTTCATGCTGGCCGGCACAAACGCATCACCCGTATAGGTGTCGTGCAACGTTGGTGCAAGCAAGTAATAGCGGTTGGGAGCAAGCGCCCACTCTACCCACGCCTTGGTATAGTTCAGACATTGTGGTGCGCCCACTGCCGCTTGCGGTTCAAAATGAATGTTGTTGCAGCAAAACAAGTCAGCACGCATCACCTCAGACTCGGCCACACTGAGCACGGGGTAACGCACCGCCTGCGAGGGAATGACCACATCCGTACAACAATAGGGTGAGCCATTCGTCCAGTTATTCCACTCATTCCAGTCGGCCGTAGCGGCATTCTTGCGCCAAGTCGTCTGATTAGGGTGTACCGTATATGGCACACTGGTCAGCAAATTGCCACTGCCATCATATACCAGCAAATTATAGCGTCCGGACACCGACATCACATAAGTTCGCGAAAAGTCTCCAGTGGTGTTCGTCGTAAATGCGTCATTTATCCCTTGCTCCTTCATCACCACACGGTAGTCCGTTTCCGAGGTACCTGTACCACTTACAGTAATGCTGCCGCCCTTACATACATCAGTAATAGCAATGTCCTTTATTGTAGTTTTGCACGATACCGTGTCCTTACAATCAGGAATGCCATCGTTGTCAATATCCCCACGCAGGAATATGCCGTAAAACTTTTGAACGTCTAATGCCGACACCACCCCGGCTATGGTCAGCCTTATCTCGTCATACATTTCCTTGGGCTGCATAAGCAACAAATTCTTCTCGCCATAACCTATCACATTGGCCCCGAGCACCTTCCAATCGGTAAACTTATCACCCGTAGGCTTACCCTTATAATAGGTTTCGACCGTGAGCCAAGCACCCACCGAAGCCCCAAGAGCATAGGTCTTTTGGTCCACCACAATGCCCAACTGGTGACGGAAGTCAAGTGTGTGGCCCATATTCACCGCTATTACCGAGCCACCCCCCACATCAACAGTGTTCACTATGGTCATGGCCGTGTTAAGATTGCCATCAACCAGGCAACTCAGGTTATCGTCAACCCCCGCCACCTTTACAACCCCTGCCATTTGGCAAGCATTGGCATTGATGCTGGTGCCAGTTGTATCGCTCAACACCACTGCCCCGCAACTCAACGCATTGGCACAAGGCGAGTTGCTATCCTCCATAAAGGCATAGTAAAGTTTCAACTTTGACAGTCCAAGATCGAGCACACCCGATTTCCACAACACTATCTGGTCAAACTGTATGGGCTTGGCGTCCTTGTCAATAGGTTCGACACGTATGCTGAAACGCACCTTCTGCGTTTTTGTGCTGGTGCCCACACCCGCCCCAATGGCATTGCTCTCGCTAATGACATGCCGGTACACCTCCTTGTTATCCTTGTAGCAACGTATTTGGAAGAACTCCAACACCTTAGCATCAATCACCTCATTGTCACTCTCCACCACGAAGCCCACATTCACGGCCCCCTGTTGGTCGGCTGTGCCATCAAACATGAGTCCGTCTGTGCGCTGCACACCTGCAATAGCCAGATTATTGGCCACAGCGAGGCCACCCACATAAGTGGCATAGTTGCCATAGTCCTTGTCGAGCAAGTTCTCAGCATGTTCAAGGTTAGATATCGACACCAACGAACCCGAGCCATCAGGTATCTGGTCGTTCATCAGGGTATAAGTGCCATACACAGCCTGGTCAAGGTTTACAAAGTCTGTGCCGCAATGCTCGGTCTTGTCCAGCCCAAAGTTGTCACCCACCACCAGTGTCACATCGTCGTGGCAGCCATCAGCTGCCGTGGCGCGGAAGGTGTATTCGCCTGGCACATTCATTCCCGTCACATAGCCCGAGGCTGTCACCTTGGCATTAGCCCCTTCGGGCTGCAGCAACAGCGTCCAGCTTACCGACAGGGCCGGATTGCTGTGCAGTTGGAATGATGTTTGCGAGTCGCACACATTGGTGTTGGTAGTGGTACGTATGTCACAATGGTGTGCCACATCGGGGGCCTCCTTCACAAAGCCATAATACACACGCGTGCCGCCCAAATCCACTTTCAAACCGCCATAAAAGGCTAAGCGCGCCCCCGAAAAGTCGCATTTGGCCAGTATTGATGCCGTGCCGTCACCCCCCGTGGCCACGCCCAAACCAAGTACGCCGGCCGAGAGGGTCTCGGTCTGCACATTCTTGCCTGCGCGGTTAAACAGTTCTATGTTAACGGCCGACCCGAGCGACAGGTCGAGAAACGCAACATTTTTATACTTAAAGCCCACCTCGCTGCCAGCCTTGAACACTTCCTGTCCGTTATCGTTCTCGCCTCCTGGGGCACATTCTATCTTTGCACCGCCCATGTAAGCCAATCCCACCAGCGGAGTGAGCGACATATAGTTGTTCAGGTCATCGTCAACAAGTTTCTTCTTTTCCTCATCTGTTACCGGAAAAGGTATACCGAGCAGCACGGGGTTCTCTCCCGACACCGACTTGATGTAAGCCCCGGGGGCAGTCGTCCCCACCTTTTCGCCATAGGCTTTCACACCATTATCGGTGAGCAGTGTCTGTGTCACACGGCCCACAAAGGCATATTTAATTTTGAGTGCCATGCCCAAGTCAAGGTTCACACCGCCCGAGGGCTGCAAACACACCTCGTCAAATATTTCGCGCGCCTTGGCAGTAAGGCATATACATGTCTCGTCCGAACCGGGGATTTTGATAAGCGTCAAACTCACCCCACCAGCATTTTGGCCCTCCTGCACAGGAATGGTGCTACCCAGCACGCCATCGCGATAGAACACCAGGCTCATAGCCTTTACCACATCAAGGGTAAGCACACTGGCCCCCGATGAGGCCACCACACAAAAACCAGCTTCAGTGCCCTCGCCATAATAGTTGTTCTTATCGCGCACACTCACTATGGGGTTGACCGTCACGCCCGCTTTAAGCACCGAGGGGAAAGTGGCATAGTCCGACAAGTCCTCGTTGGTTATATTGCCCAAGCTGTCGGCCCACTCGCCCACCCCTACGGCACTTACCAGTTTGTTCACCGTGCAACCACTGCCCACCAGTGCCCGACGGTTTTCCAGATACTTCCAGTTCGACACTGTTGGCTGATTTTCATTGGCATCGCGGTCGTACCACACGGTGCGTCTGCTGTCAAGCAGTCCGTCGGCCGTAGGCGTATCGCTGGCACTTTGCGCCAGCACCGCGGTAGCAAACTGCAACAAGCAGCAAGTTAATAGCACACTTATGCGTTGTATCATAGTTCTTTATATGCTTTTAGTCTCACAACTGGCTCTTTCCCGTAATAGTCGAGAGCTTCCCCTTAAATCTGTAAAGTTGATTGCGACGTAAATAATAGGTTTTATTGCTCACGTCGGGAGCGATAATGCCCGTTCCCTGTTCGGCAGACGACACATTGGCGGTTGTAATGGGATAGTCGAGCGGTTGTTGTTGTAGGTTCTTCTTACAGGACACGCGCAGTGCCAAGCGGGTTGCCGTGGGCAACACCCAAGCCCCAAGAGTTATGGTGCTGCCTTCGGCTATCACATCGTTGCCCTCAGCCATAGCTATCACGGTATAGGAGTCCTTGCCAAGCTTTTGAGTTATCGGGTTGAAAGCCTGCGCAAAGGCATCGTAGCTATTGAGTTTGACCGCGGTGTTGGTATGGTTGGCCATCAAAGCCACCCAATGCACATCGCCCTTGCTCTGCTTGTCTATGCTGAGTGTCATTTCCACACGTGCCATGCCGCGGTACAACACCCCCGTCAATGGTGAGTTCGAAATTATCTCGCCATTGCTCTGCTGCTCTCTGAAGTGCACCACACGGTTGCCCATAGCCGTATGACACTCGCCATAGAACAACTGCGGCGCATAACTCAGGTAACCACTCAAGCACTTATCATTCTTCCTTAGATCAGAACCATACAAAAACTCCTTCCAACCAGTCACATTGGCCTTGACTATGTCGGCTTGCGCCTCAGCCAGAGTGGTACCGTTTTGCAAATTAAGCATAAACAAGTTTTGCTCACCCGTGGCAGCGGGTATCAAGTTATGCGATGGTGGGAGAGCAATGCTCGAACTGTAGGCCACAGCAATGACACGATACTGATAGCCGCGCATCTTTTTGAGTTTGCCCGTAGCCGTCAAGCGGTGGTCCGAAACGGAGGCACGGCTACACGTCACCTTTTGGTCATTGGTAGGGTCATAAACGAACTCACTGTCGCTAATGGTTGCAGCCTCGTCAACGGCCTCGCTGCTTGCTTCGTCGTCACCTGCCACCTTGCGTCTGAAGGCAACGATACGCACATGGTCGGTTTGCACTGCAGCGGCCTCGCCGTCCACCTTCGGATCGTAAGGGTCGGTAGCCGCCCCCGGTGGTGCCGAGCGGGTGGTGTTTGCGGGTAAAGCATAAGTGCCGCCAAAGGTGATACTTACAGGCACAACAACGCTTTCACTGTCCACCTCACCTACTGTCGGTTGAGGCGGCACCGTGGCGATGTCATCACTGCAGGCTGCAAGCACAGCTACCAATGCCCCGCATAACAGCCGGGCGCATCGATACTTCTTTTTACTGAATATCAAAGTCATGATCTTTCTCAAAATTCGGCTCTACCTGTATGGTTATGTCAGCGGTTGCCTCACCCAAGCTGAGCGGCTCATTTTGTTGCAAATTGAGTGTACCGATGGTATAGAAGCAATTTGCCCGGAGCGGAAAGTTGTAGCTGCGGGTCTTGCCATCGTCCACCGCCACACGGTAGGTTTTATACAGCACACCGCCCTTGTAAAGTTTCAAATTAAGCGTGCCTGTACCTTGGTCGGCCGAGGCCTCTACCGGCAACACATAAGCGCCATCAAGCACTGTTCCGACACGTTTTTTCAACGTGGTGCCCGTCACGGCCACTCCCGTCAGCGTGCCTTCATTCACCGGCAGGTCAAGCAGTGTGGTGCTGCCATCGGCTGTGGCTGTGCCATGGTCCATGTAGGCACCATCTGCGGCATCGGGCTTTGCCACAAGGGGCACTTCGCTATGTTGGTCTTTATACAGCACCAGCTTGATGTCGGTCACCCCCTCGGGTATGTCGTTAAGATAAGCCTGCACCCCGGCCACACGCCGGTACAGGTCAATGGTCACCAGGTTGTTGCCACGTTGGGGCACGCATTCTGCCGTGCCGGCAAAGAGTTCAGCATGGTTCATATCGTGCGCAGTCTTGCCAGTGGCCAAACGGGCCACGGCTTGTCCGAGCGTGGTGCCATTGGTTATGGCTGCTGGCAGATTGTAAGTAGGGCCTGCACCCTCAGCGGTGGCGCCGGGCTTATTGTCAAGGCCAACAGCCAGCAGGGTGTATGTAGTACTTCCGTCGTAAACGAAAAGGTTCGGGTCTATTTTGTAAAATTGCGATGCCGTCTGGCCGGTTGATTGTTGCCAGTCTACATCGAGGCTTTTAATGCACTCGGCATCGCTGCCTGTGCCTTTGAATATGTACAGTTGCACATACTCCACATGCTGCACATTGTCTGAGCTTTGCAGCGTAGTGCGTTGCACACGAGCCGATGTTTGCAAACATACGCTCACATGGTCTTGCGTGGCACCCTCATCTGCCAACACGGTGTCGGCTGTGCACGAAGGCAGCAACCCACACAATAATGCCACCACGATTGAGGCACATATTTTGATAGAATAATTCATTGCGCATAATACATTGATGTATGGTAAAACGCCCAAGCGCATATTTATGGCATCTACGACAATGCTTTTACCAAACAAAAATTATTCTAAAGCAAAAAGGTTCAAGAACCTGCACACACAGCACAACGCCCTTGAACCTTTTGTATGTAATTTTAGGGTTTAAGCCAATAAGACTATTCGTCAATGCTCATGTGATGCAGAGCTTCCCAGTTGTCGTTCACGCGGATTACAACGTTCTGTATCTTGCTCAAGTCAGTAGGCTCATCGGTACCAGGAACGGGAGTTTCGGGATCGGTGGTGCTGGTATCCTGCTTGTGAATACCTATTGAGTAGATGTGGTTGCGGAACAAGCTGAACACATCGGCAGTCTCGGCAAAGCCCATGGCTGTGCCTGCGCCAAACAAATCGGCTGATGCCGTCTCGCCCTTCTTACCTATCTGATCATTCGATGCGTCCAACTTCACAGGCCAAGCATAGAGCACATTGCCTGTTGCATCAAGCAATTGCAGTTCAAGGGTTGACTTGCCCTGCGTTGCACTGAATGGTACGATAAAATTACTGGCAAACACTGAGCCTTTCAAGTAGCTACCGCTGTAGTGCTTTGTCCAGTTGGTGTCTTTCTTGTCGTACACACCATCTTTGTTCTCGTCGCCACCGGGGAACCAGTCGGTTATTTTGGCACTGAACAATACATTTGCTTCATCGCCATTAAGGAATTTGGCTGTTTTGGTGGCAGGCACCGAACCATTAACCATATACATCACATTGGCATCAGTTGTCGTTGTCGTAAATGAGCTGTTGAATGAGCCGAATGTGAGCACCGTGTTCTTGCTGCGCGATACCATGCGTATGCTGGCCACCTCGGTTTTACCAATCTTGACAGGAATTGAAGTAAAGTAGCCATAAGCGCCGGCCACCTGGCGGTGCAGGGTCACATCTACGCTGGCATCAGTTCCTTTAATCTTTCCGTCTTTCACGCTAAACTGTTGCTCGCCGGCAAACACCTCCTTGGCTTCGGCATCTGCCTGTGTGGTGGCTGTTATATTCTTGTCTAAAACATCGCCCTTGGCTGGCCATTTCAAAGTGTAGTTGCCTTCATTGTAGCCTACTGCCGTCACAACATATTTGCCTTCGCCCAACTTGTCGGCCTTGGGTATGGTAAAGGTGAGTTTCTTGCCATGGCCATTGGTATTATAGTCAGTGGCTGTGTCGTTCCAGTTGTCGAGTGTGTGGATGTATACCACTTTGTTCTTGTTCGCACCGTCGTCCTGCGAACGTACTACGAGTGTTACCTTCTCAATGCTTTGGCCAGCAGCTTCGCTCTCGAGCGTGCGGTCGGTTGCGGCACGTGTGGCACGGTCGCCACTGCTTGCCAATGTAATGGTAAATTGCTGTTCAGCTCCATTGTTGTCTGCCACGACGCCTTCGTCGTTGCTGCAAGCTGCAAGCGACATGAGGCCTGCAAGCATTGCACCTGAAATGAAATACTTTTTCATCGTTTTATTGTTTTAGTTAAGCTGGTGTTTTTGAGCACCAGTTTATGCGTTATCCTTATGCTTTGGCGGAATTAGCAAACAATCTGACAAGTTTACGTGGTGACAGGATCGTTTGCCAGTTTTTTTGAACGTTTTTGTCAGTCTGACCTTACCATAATAAAAAGTGTATGTGGCATGCCATGCTTGCTTGTCAACTTGTCGGCCCGGCATTTCCGCCTGCGTGTTATTCTATCGAGTTATTCTATGTCCAAAGTGTGTGCTGCCTCCCATTCGTCGTTGATGCGCACATATATGTCGTACCCTTTCTTTTCGGTGTCATACACATAGCGCAGACCTGTTATGGTGTTGCGGTAAAGGGTGGTCACCACATCAGTGGGGGCGAGTTGCGGCACGAGGCGGCCATTCTCGTCGTATATGTCAATGCTCACACGGGTGGCATTGCGTGCCACCGAAGGAGGCAAAATGGTGTGTGTGTCAACCTCAGTGCCGGCAAACCGCGAACTGTTACGCATCACACACTCTCCTTTGTAGCAAAACTTGTCGTCCACTCCGGCAAACAGCCCCGTTTCTGTTATTGACAAGGCAGCAGCATGATACTGCGGCGGCAGGTTCTCTACCTCAATGTTAAGTTTGCTCTTGACGCGTTTCAGCAGCAAGGTGTGGTCATAATGCCAAGCATCGTACTGCACGGTGTCGCACACGAGGTAGGGGTCGCCAGCCTCATCGAGCGGCAAAATCGCAGGCAATTCAGTCTCATTTTCAAGTCCGCCCCACACAGTCACGGCATATTTGCCAAAAGGCAAGTCGGCCGGCAGGTTGATGGTGGCTTGGCATGCGGTGTCTGAAGCTGGAAAAACGTGCTGCTCGGCCACCACACGCCCCGTTTGCACATCAACTATGTGCCATGCCACCGATTTGACATAGGTGGACAAGGGGGCTTGTTCGGGCTTTATCGGTTCGTCGGCAAAGCTGCCCGCATTGCTGTAATTGTAGTCGGCCACACCCACATGCAAGGACAAGGGCGGACAAGGTGGCAATTCGTCACGAATGCAGCTAACCAACAGCACCGGCAGCCACATGAGTACGAACATTTGTTTGATTACTTTTGTCATTGTATAGACTGTATTTACCCGTTGTCGGGAGTCTTGCTTGTCCCGTTTAGCTTGTCTGTTTTTTAACTAATTCGGTCTACACACCGTTTTTTAGGCACAACTACTTATTCCATGCTGTCGATAGCCTGGCGGGCTTGTCTCAGGCATGAGTCCTCACCAGTGCCAAGCACCTGACGGGCTTCGGCATAACGGCCTTGTGCTGCCATGGCATAGGCCAGGGTGCAACGCAACGTGTCGGTACGGCGGTCGGGGGCAATGGCCGAGGCTGTCTGTACGGCCTCGGCAGCATGGCCGGCACGCAGCAGGAGCACAGCCAAGTTGTTGGCAGCCACTACCGACTGGGGGTAATGGCGCAAGGTTGTGCGGTACACCTCCATGCGCGCCGTGTCGGTGGACTGGAGGTCGGCCACGTGCAGCAACTCGTCTTCGTTAAAAGCATCGGGACGCGTAGCGTAGAGGCGTAGCATTTCGGCGTCGGTCGTAAAATTGCGCAAAGTGTAAACATAGGTGTAGGTTACACGGCGGTCCTTTGCCAAATAGTGGTCGCGTATGTCGGGCCAGCAGGCCAAACGGCGTATGTACCGCTCCTGCACATCGTCATTGCCACCCGGATGTTGCTTTAATATGTTGCTGACGAGCACTGAGTCCTTACAACCTGCAGCGGTCATGGCTGCCAACACGGGTTGCCAGCCTTCGGGGCGGGCACTCACCTTAATTTGCGCGGCATAACGCGGCGGCAAATGCAACTGCTCAAGCAACCAACGGCGGGCCGAGGCGGCACGATTGGTGGCTAACATCAAATTGTGACGGTAGCTGCCCTCGGCCGAAGCCGCACCGCTTATGGTCAGGCTGGTGAGTGTGGCAAGTGAGTCGGTGAGCACCGGGCGCAGACGCTTTGTCATGGAATCGAGTTCGGCGCGGTTGCGCCCCATGTCGGCACGTATGTCCCACTTGTCTACTACAAAGAGCAAGCGCGCCTCGCCCTGGCCCGTCACCACCTTGGGACGTACCACAAAGGTGTGTGGTGCAAACTGTGCCAGTTGCTGCGGCAAGTCGGCCACTGCATTGACTGCACGCCCCATAGCAAATGTGTCGATGGCTGTGCAGCGGCCACAACCATCGGTGGTGAGCATTGCACGCAAGCGGACCTGACGCAGGGGAAGGGGCATGTGCAATGTGTCGGCATAGGGCAGAAGGGCCACATGCTGCTTGTCATAATGCAAGGCCATGGGGCTGTAAGGGTCAGCGTAACCCTCGAGCACCTGCCGGCGATGCAACTTGCGACTGAACTGGCTGCGGTCGGCTACCAAGGGGGTGAGTTCGGCCACCACACTGTCGGCACCAATCACCATCTGCGGCACGACTATCAAACGCTGGCGGCGCGTCAGTGCCTTACGCGGCACAACAAAGGTGGTGTGCACCACGGCGCGACCGGCTGCATTGGTGTGCCACAGCGGCAACATGTCTGCTTCAAGATGCACACGATTTTGCTCGAAATTATGGTGTGCGCATCCAGCCGTCAGCAACAAAGCCAACAGTAACGACAATGTATGTAAAATACGCATGATTAAAAAAAGATATTTTGCGGCTGCCTGCCACAGCGTACGAATGGACGGACAACACCCATGTGTTGAACTACTTGCACGAGGCTGACAAGAGCCTTCTGTGCTTAAAACACGTAAGCCACACTCAAGCTGGCCATGGTTGGCCCCCAATAGTTGTGGCGACGCGATATACTGCACTTTTCGCAGTAGATGCGTTCACCCTCCTTGTACCACAGACGGGCATAGCCTATGCCTATCTCGGCCTCAACATTCCAGTGTGGAGAAAGTAGCCAAGCATAGCCATAACTGATGCCACCTCCGGCCAAGTAGCCGTCGTAGAGTTTTTGTTTGAAACCGCCGTAATACTGAGCTGCGTGGGCGTGCACACCCACAAAATGGCCCTCGAAACGCTGGCAGAACCAGTAGCGCAAGGCGGGCTGCACAGCCCATAGGTGCATTTTGCGCCCACGGCTGAAGTTCCACGGATTGTAGGCTGCCGCAACGTTTAACGTGGTTCGTGGCGAAAGCCCTAACTCTACACCGACATTGGGAGTGGTTGCGCCCCAACAGAGTGCGTTTGTCTTGAGTCCTGCCCTCTGCGCTCGGCATGGCAGGATTTGAAGTAAAATGAACAGGCTTAATAGAGCTAACAAGCGCTTATTGGCAATAATAAGTATGAACAGTCCCTTCAAGGAATATGCTGTTTCATTTGTCATCAATGAAGATCATTTCGTAGCGAACGACAATGCAAGCAAATGCAATGGCGGTCAAAACACGTTGACCATTTTGTAAGATATGCTTTCGCTGCCGCTATAAAGAAAAAGAACTGAGCCTAAAAATTCGTCCGCTTAACAAACCAATAAGTTGTGCCTTAATCAATACGTCGCAAAGGTACAATAATAAACGAAAAACACCCCCCCCGCCAACTTAATTTTTGCTAAAATACACTGGAATGCTATGAAGTCCGTCTTTTGTACTGCACGAACAAGGGTTTTAGTAGGTGTACAAATTTATTTTACACTAAAAGTGCATCAGCCCATCAATCAGCAAAAGCAAGCCTTGGTGCCGCACAGGAAGGATACTAAGCTTGCTTGTAAAATGGTCTATGCACAAGAAAAGCCACTTTTTTGTGCATATAAAAACGACTATGCACAAGAAAACACGATTTCTTGTGCATAGTTTGGAGGTATGCTTGTGATAAGCCTATTTTTTGTGCATTTCAGCACATTCGCGGCCGCAACGAGCAAACTAATTCATCACCACCAGCATGCCGCTGCCCGACGGACTGTAAAGCGCCGTGCGGTAACGCAACAAACGGTTGCCGTCGCTGCTCAAACCGCTGTTTGAGAGGTCGAAGGTGTGCTTGCACTTTGTACAGGTAAGCTGTTCGGGCGCACTCAGGGTGAGTTTGCGCGTGATAAGGTGCTGACTGTAACACACGGGACAAGCCAGGTCGTAGGCCATTACGGGGTACTGCATGTTCATGTCGGGCAGCGATGACTTGCCCACCACAAAACCCGCCACGCACTGTGGCTGACCATAGTTCTTGATTTCGGACGTGTAAGGATATGAACCCGACTGCGTGAATGTTTTGAAAATGAAACCACTCGTGCCCAACTCTATGCAACACCATTGGCCATTGTTGTTCAACGCGGTGAACAGGGGCGCCACGTCGTTGGCATACGGAAACTTTAAGAAGGCGCGCTCATGGGCATAAGCATCGTCGGCCTCGTTGCTGCACGACGTGCAAACAAGCAGCACCGACAGAAGGGACATCAATATTTTACGCATGGCTTTAATTATAAATATGTACGTATGGAACTTGAACGGCAACACGCGTGTGCACAACACGTACTACACTGCATGAATGGCCACTACAATTATTTTTTGTGCAATTTGTCTGCACTCTGCACTTTCGCGTGTAACGCATTGATATTCAACGCATCAATGCGTGCAGACAGCCCTCGTTTTTGTCTACACCGCCATCTACACTACTGTGAGCGGCGGTGCGTTACTGACGGCCACGGGAGGGCGGGAAAACAGCAACGGGAGGGCGAAAAAACAGTCGGAGCGACGTATTTTTCTACCTCCCGTTACAGCAAATCTGCCATACTTGCACACAAGCGGCAAAACCCCGTGCACTTGTTGCGAACCTTGCTTGCACATGACTTGCAGTGCAGGCAAAGTGCAGATGTACCTACACACTGCAAGTGTATGATTACAAGCGACTTAGAGCCAATTAGTGCAGTGTGCAGGCAGTTTTCAAAATAATACATTTAAGCAGTATATGCACGCATCTGCACATCTGCGAGCACGGCGTCACTCCTTAATTCGTATCACCAAATTAGAGATGATAGCCGCCAGGCCGCCCGTGGTAATGCCTGATGAGAAAATGCTCTGCACCGTGCTGGGCAACTGGCTGAGAATTTCGGGTACAAGCTCCACACTCAAACCCAGCGAGAAGCTGATGGCCATGGTAGCCTTGCGGTTGATTGTTTGCGAGGCTATGATGCGTATGCCGGCCGCAGCTACTGTGCCAAACATAAGCAAGGTGGCGCCACCCAACACGGGCGAAGGCATGAGCGAGAACACGATGCCCACAGCGGGGAACACACCCAGCAGCACCAACATGCCGGCTATGAAGTAGCCTACATAGCGACTGGCCACACCCGTGAGCTGTATCATGCCATTGTTCTGGGCAAAGATACTGTTGGGGAATGAGCAGAAGGCCAAGCCGGCCAACATTGAGTTGAAGCCATCGGCCAAGATGCCGCCTTGGGCACGGCGCATGAAGGTTTCGCCCTCGACTGGCTCGCCTGAGATGAGCGAATTGGCTGTTATGTCGCCATAAGCCTCGATGGAGGTGATGAGATATACCAAGCCCAAACCTATGATGGACGAGATGTCGAAACTAAAACCATACTTAAAGGGGTTGGGGTAGTTAAAGCCGCCATAGCTCTGCACTGATCCAAAGTCGACCATGCCGAGACTCCACGACACGGCATAACCCACAACGAGACCGATGACGATGGAACCCATGCGCAAGTAGCGGTTGCTGCTGCGATTGAAAAAGACAATGAGCACAAGCACAAGGGCTGCAATGCCTACATTTTCAACTGAACCAAAGGTGCCGGCAGTCTTGGCAGCCTCGCCACCACCACAGGCGCTGATGCCCACCTTGATGAGCGACATGCCTATGAGTGTGACCACTATGCCACTGACCAAGGGGGTGATGACGCGGCGTGCATACTTGAGTATGCGGCTCACAAACATCTCGACCACCGAACCGGCCACTGTGGCACCAAACACGGCGGGTAGTCCGCCAGCCAAGCCTGCAGCTATGATGGGACCGATGAATGAAAAACTGGTGCCTTGTATGCAAAGCAGACCGCAACCTACGGGGCCTATGCGGCGGCACTGAATGAAGGTGGCCACACCCGACACCATGAGCGACATGGACACAAGGAAACTGGTGGTGTCGGTGTCGAGTTTGAGCGCGCTGGCTATAATGAGCGGCGGGGTGACAATGGCCACAAATATGGCCAACAGGTGTTGGGCGGCGGCAAAGAGTGTCTCGCGCAAAGGCGGACGGTCGTTGAGTCCGTATATCAAACCGCTCTTGGCCACTTCGGTCTGCTGGGTTGTTGTGTTATCTGTCGTAGCCATCGTCCTTTATTTTAATTTCGCAGTTGTCAAGACTTTCAATAATGGCGAGTGACTCTACATGAATGCCCATGTGACGCAGTTCGTCGCCGCCGTGCTGGAAGGCTTTTTCTATCAAGAAGCCCATGCCCACGAGTTCGGCACCGGCCTGATCTACCAATTCGAGTATGCCCTTGGCGGCATTGCCATTGGCCAGGAAGTCGTCGATGAAGAGTACCTTGTCGCCCTTGCACAGGTAGTCGCTGCTCACGCACACATCGTAAGAGCGCTGCTTGGTAAACGAGAATACCTTGGTGGCAAGCATATGCTCCATGGTGCTGGGAGTCTTTTTCTTGGCAAACACTACGGGCAGCTCGAGCAGATAGCCTACCATGATGGCGGGGGCTATACCGCTGGCCTCGACGGTGATAATTTTGTTGATGTCGGTGCTGGCAAAACGGCGTACAAACTCTACAGCCATTGATTTCATCAAGATGGGGTCCATCTGATGGTTGATAAAGTTATCGACTTTCAAAATGCCTCCTTCAAAGCATTTGCCGTCGCGCAGAATACGTTCTTTAAGGGCTTTCATGACTTACTTATTATATATAATGTGCTAATATGCTAATGTGACCCGCTCGCCATGCTCGCTAATGTGCTAATGTTATGCACTACTAACGCGGTGGCGGAATTTGTAAACAAGTTGACAAGGGAACGAGGGGGAAAAAAGGTAAGTTGGACAAGTTTCTTATCCTTATGACTTTAACATAATAAGTAGCACATAACCTACTTACTTGTCAACTCATCAACTTGCCAACTCGTCCTCCCCCCAAAAATACAATATATGCTAATGCGCCGACATGCAGACGACATGGCCATCTGCAATGTTGGCACATTAGCATATCAGCATGTATTATTTCTTAACCTTCACCTCAATACCTTGACGGCTGAGTTCCTTCACAGCCTTGTCGATGGCCTCGTAGTGTTCGGGAGCAATACCGAGTTTGGGCAAGTCGAGCGTGGGAAGGGCATCGTCGGAGTGCAGGTCGTTCTCGGCCACAGGACCGAGTATCATGCCCACACACGAGGTGTTGTTGGTGATGGGATCTATCAATATGAAGGCGCCAGTGGGCTTGTTGTCCTTGTAAGCGTCGAAGAAGAGTTCCTTGGCACTGACAATCACAGCACGACCTATCTCGTTAAGTTCGAGGTGGTCCACCTCACTCTTTTCGAGGGTGTTGACGTCCACCTTGTAGTCGAAGTGGTCGATGCGGCAACGTGTGGTATTGGTGGTCTGCTTGAGATAGAACGACTTGCGCACGTCCATGGGCTGCTCGTCCATCCACACCAGCATGGCCTCGAAATGGCGGCCTACGTTGGGCACATTGTCGGGGTGTACAATCATCTCGCCACGCGAAATGTCTATTTCGTCCTCGAGCTGCAGGGTGACGCACTGGGGCGGGAAGGCATAATCGAGGTCGCCATCGTAGGTGACGATGCGCTTTACACGACTGCGCTTGCCCGAGGGCAGAGCCATTACCTCGTCGCCCTTGCGCACTACGCCGCTGGCTATCTTGCCGCAGAAACCGCGGAAGTCCAGGTCGGGACGCACTACATACTGCACAGGATAGCGGAAGTCCTTGAGGTTGTGGTCGTTGCCAATGTGCACCGTTTCGAGGAACTCGAGCAGGGCGGGGCCATCATACCACGGGGTGCGCTGGCTGCGCGTTACCACATTGTCGCCCTCAAGAGCCGAAAGGGGGATACAGCGCACATCGGGTATGCCGAAGGGCTTGATAAAGGCCTCGAAGTCGGCCACAATTTTGCTGAACACCTGCTCGTCGAAGTTGACAAGGTCCATCTTGTTGACAGCCAGCACCAAATGTTTGATGCCCAACAACGAGCACAGGAAGGTGTGGCGGCGTGTTTGCGTAATCACACCGGTGCGTGCATCAACCAGAATGATGGCCAGGTTGGCTGTTGAACCACCAGTTATCATGTTGCGGGTGTACTGCTCGTGTCCCGGGGTGTCGGCTATGATGAACTTGCGCTTGTTGGTTGAGAAATAGCGGTAGGCCACATCGATGGTGATGCCTTGCTCGCGCTCGGCCTTCAAACCGTCGCACAACAGGGCATAGTCTATTTGGCCCGCACCGGCGTTGCCCACGCGCTTTGAGTCGCGCTCGAGAGCCGAGAGTTGGTCTTCGTAGAGTTTTTTGGAGTCGAAGAGCAAGCGGCCTATAAGGGTTGACTTGCCGTCGTCCACCGAACCGGCAGTGAGCAGACGCAAGAGGTCTTTCTTTTCGTCCTGGTCAAGATATTCCTCAATGGAGAGTTTGCGGCCATCAACCACCAAGCTCTCCTCATTCGGATTATTTTGGTTTGTTTTGTTGTCAGTCATAACAAATTGAGGTGTTACTGTGTAAGCAGGCGCTTCATATTATTTTGAACGCCCGCTTAGAGGTGCAAAGTTACTATTTATTGCCGAGGTTGGTGCATGACAGCGCATAAAAAGTGCTCGGACGGAGGGATTGGGCGCGCAAATGGGCGTGTAACACTTACGCAGGAGTGGACACCTGGCACACTCCCCCACCCCGCTTTTGCAACCGGGTTGCAGCCCGCGGGACGTACCTTTGCAGTGTAATTTCAACTAAATACACACAACATTATGTGCAACAAACATCATCACGAACATGGCCACTGCCATGATAACGAAGGTGGCTGCGGCTGTGGCTGTCACCACCATCACGAAGAAAACGAAGCGCCCATGTGGCGCGCACTGCTGCCCATGGCGGTGGCTACCCTGCTGCTCATTGTGGGCATTGTGGCCAATCCACTGCCTGCATGGCCTTGGGCTGTGTTTGTGTTGGCATATCTGCCCGTGGGGCTGCCCATACTGAAGGAGGCGGGCGAGGAGATAGCCAAAGGCGACATATTCAACGAGTTTACACTGATGGTGCTGGCCACAATCGGGGCTTTTGCCATTGGCGAATATCCCGAGGCGGTGGCTGTGCTGCTGTTTTACTCGGTGGGCGAATATTTTCAAGACCGTGCTGTGGGACGCGCCAGACGTGACATTCAGTCGCTCGTCAACCTGCGTCCCGACACAGCTATTGTGATTGACCATGACGGCCAACGCACCAATGTGAAGCCCGAAGCCGTGGAGGTGGGCAGCGTGATTGAGGTGGTGGCCGGCGAACGTGTGCCGCTCGATGGTACGCTGCTGACTGAACGGGCCGACTTTGACACCGCAGCACTCACTGGCGAGGCCGAACCGCGCAGCATTGATGCGGGAGACGAGGTGGCGGCCGGCATGATTGCCATTGGACGCGTGGTGAGGGTAAGGGTGTTGCGCCCTTATGCCAAGAGTGCCTTGCAACGCATCATGACGATGGTGGAGGACGCTGCTTCGCGCAAGTCGCACGCCGAGATGTTTATCCGACGCTTTGCACGTGTGTACACGCCTGTGGTTATTGCGCTCGCGGCCTTGATAGCGCTTGTGCCGCCACTGCTGGCGGGGGGCACGGGGTGGGCCGTGTGGCTGTACCGTGCCCTGGTGTTTCTGGTTATTTCGTGTCCGTGTGCCTTGGTGGTGAGTGTGCCGCTGGCCTACTTCAGGGGCATCGGGGTAGCCTCGCGCATGGGCATTCTGTTCAAGGGGGGCAACTACCTTGATGCGGTGGCGCGCCTGAGCCATGTGGTGTTTGACAAGACGGGAACGCTCACCACCGGACAGTTTGTGGTGAGCCAGGTGACGTGTGCCGAGGGGGAGACCGTTGGGGCTGACAACTTGCTGAGAATGGTGGCTGCCGTTGAACGCAAAAGCACGCACCCGGTGGCCCGTGCCATTGTGGCTGCGGCCGACAGCAAGGGGGATACACAGGCCAACGCTGCCAGCGCTTTGGTGGCCGACATGGTGGAGGAGGAACCGGGCCTCGGACTGCGGGGCATGGTGGCCGGCCACGAGCTGTTGGTGGGAAAGGCGGCGCTGCTTGAGGCGCACGGCATTGACACCGGCAAGACGGAGACGGCCACTGGCGACACCATGGTGTATTGCGGCATGGACGGACGCTATGCGGGCATGATTGCGTTGGGCGACCAACCGCGTCCCGAGGCTGCCAAGGGCATTGAACGGCTGCACGCATTGGGCATCAAGCGCACCTGTGTGTTGTCGGGCGACCGCAGCGCGGCTGTGGAACGTTTGGCGCAGACGCTTGGCATTGACGAGTGGCACGCCGACTTGCTGCCTGAGGGCAAGGTGGAGCAGATGCAGCGCATCAAGCAGCAGTGTGCTGACACAGGCAAGGTGGCCTTTGTGGGCGACGGCATTAACGATGCGCCTGTGTTGGCCATGAGCGATGTGGGATTTGCCATGGGAGGTGCTGGCAGCGATGCCGCGGTTGAAACGGCCGATGTGGTGATACAGAGTGACAATCCCTCGCGTGTGGCCGATGCCATTATGATTGGTCGGCGCACGCGCAGCCTGGTGCGTTACAACATTGCCTTGGCGCTTGGCATCAAGGTAGCGGTTATGTTGGCTGGTGCGTTGGGGTATGCCAGTTTGTGGGCCGCCGTTTTGGCCGACACGGGTGTAGCCCTGCTTTGTGTGGCCAATACCTACGCCATTCGCAGCGGCAGCAGATAATTTTCTTGCACGCATTCCTCCCCCTGTTTTGTGGCGCACGGTTTACTGCCGCAACTTGCCAGAACATTCAATATCATTGTGAGCAAAAGCAAGCCCCCAATTACGAATTTGACCATTTCGTAATTGGGGGCAACTTGATAGGAATTTTATACTTCATGACTCTCGCTTTATGGTTTTCGCAGTCATCGTTCAAAAAATAGCCTGTCAAATGTTTGGCAAATTATGAAATAATACTTACCTTTGCACTCGCAAACACGAAAAGACGACCATAGTTTGCATGGAGAGATGGCAGAGTGGTCGAATGCACCGGTCTTGAAAACCGGCGTACTGCAAGGTACCGGGGGTTCGAATCCCTCTCTCTCCGCAACAGAGTCCTGTAAGTCGAAAGACTTGCAGGACTTTTTTGGTAGTATGCTCGGCATGAGCATTGTCTAACGGGTGCAAGTGGATCAAATAACCCAACTTTAACGCTTCAAAGAAGAATCAGCTTTTCACGGCATCCTCGATATCCGCCTTGTAATTCAGACCATAAAGGCGGTATAGTTCATGCATGGGGAGCATCGGTAACATCGGCAGCAGGAAGAGAAACACTCTTCACATCCCTGGCTGATAATGAAAGGATAGCCAAAAAAGCCATAGTTAGAATGATTCTTCGTATCATAATTTTGAATGAATA
>OBAD01000111.1_pt1 | contig 24375 bp, 21 predicted proteins | sample 1494861 | NCBI WGS metagenome assembly OBAD01 (sample SAMEA3360681, study PRJEB22359) | human gut metagenome | biome: ENVO:urban biome; feature: ENVO:human-associated habitat; material: ENVO:feces | place: Bangladesh | collected 2011
AGGAAACCGCCCTACTCGGTGCTCGGAACCGCTACGCTCTAAGGTTGGCGGACCATCAAAGGTCTTCGCCAGGTTGTGCGGGATGGGACCGCCTGGGGCTATAGGTTCTTGTATAAAAGAACTGCTCCTTTCGGTACTTTCATATTGAATTCTATTCCAACCTTACCATCCCTTACAGTTTGCGTATTCTGACGATCTACTTGAATATTTACGATTTCCACTACATTCAATCTCTTTCTATCATCTTCAAAGTAAACTTTGTCTCCCACAGATAGGATTGTATCATGCAATTCTATACAAGCTACTTTATTATTTTTAAAATAGCTATATGGTTTACCAATGGATTTAAAGTTAGAACGAAAATCGACAAGACCATTTTGAAAGAGAGCATTTCTAGCTTCTTCCTTTGTAATTATACCTGACTCTATTTCAAAATACAAGTTGAATAACTGATAGGTATAAGCCATTGCTCTATGAGCAAACTCTGCATCTTTGATTTGAGCTTCTGTAAATGGTGGCATCTGTCGCTTGAGAGGTTCTTTTCCTCTTTCATTATTGACAATGTAGAGAGCATGAACGTTTGAATATTTACGTTCATGTATACGACGAAGTTCTATTTTGGATATCTGTGAGCATTCGTTATCTTTTGATGTTCCATGAAGACCTTTAACCTCAATTATCAACAATTCATTATTGGCTAAATGTATCTGCAAATCTTCTTGAAAATCTTCTCCCTCCTTTACTTCTTCATCCATTGATTGCACATTATCAAAGCCTAACCATTCCAAATATTGCTTCACATTGTTGACTAAAGAATCACCAGTTTCTATGAGCATATCAAAAAGAAAATCATACTTTTCTCGAATGACCTTAATTTCCTTATCTTTCTGTACTATTGTTTCTTCATATATTCGGAGAGCTTCTTCTTTGTCCCTATTTAGTTTTATTATCTCAGGAAGTTCATACTCTCGGTTCGTAAGCCAAGAGTTTTCTGCTTGCATTGGAAACAATTCTGAGAATTTCTGATAAAGAAAATCTTTAAACAGTCGTTCCAACAATATTCTTTTATCCTTAACTAATGGAAACATAATCGTCATACTCTCATTTTCTTCGTAATAAGCATAAGAAATTATGTCTCCTTGGCTATTGGTAAGTAATGGCAAATAGTTTTCATTCTTTATTTTAGTAATATGATCAGTATCATAATAGCAAGGATGATAATATGTCTGCACATATGATATTTGATTTTCTAAACCAACAAATAACGCTTTTGCCAATTTATTATCAGCTATAATTACCCTATCTCCACTTTTTGGCTCACGGGCAAAATCATTAATATACTCATAATTGGAAAATCTTCCAAATGCATTTGCATTATAATAATTGCCATTCATTTGATAATAACTTATCTCATATCTTTTAGATTGAAATAAGATTTTTATCAGAAAATCGTCTTTGCATATTAATTCATGTTTAATTAGCGAAGCGCCAAATGGAATTGGATCAAAGATATTTTGAGGTCTTTTCAAACATAAACATCTAAAGCTATTCTCTGTATCAAAGAATTTTTGCCTTACATTGTTTGCCTGGCAATCATAAGGTATAGTTTCTCTATGTGCAGATAAATCTTCAATTATAACTGAATATTCATGAAGATTGTCAGGAACATGTAGATTTACTTTCAAAGGAAGAACATCCCAATTAGAATCAATATTACGTGCATCAATTAACGGACCAAGCTTACCATCATAGACTTCCATTGATTCACTTTTGAGAAAGTCAATAATGTCTTGCTCCATATCAACGCACAAAACTCTTGTCTTAAAATCGCTCATAATTTACAAATTTATCTTCTTTATTTGAGGTTTATCGACCTTCGAAAAAGAGGTTAATAAGCATCCAACCCCTATGACAATACAACTCCATCCCCAGTGTTTACTGGGGATACAGAGTATTTTAAGAAATTGGACTTTTCTGATTTTTAAACAGGTTTAACTATTACATAGCTATTTCACAAACCTCGCATTCTCGTTTTGCCATATCTTGCAGCTGAGCTGCCTTATATGCCTTCATACGTTTCACCCACTCTGCTACCTTTGGGGAATCGCTTTTAATAACTAATGTTTCTTTTATTTCTATCATTGTATAACCTCCTATATTAAAGACTGCTGCAAAGATACTACTTTCTGACGTAAACACCAAGGAATTAAATAAAAAACTTCATTACGTAAGCATTTTATGCCCCACCTGTCTTCAATAGTCTTTACGACCCCTTCGGTTCCCCTTGTAGGGGACAGAAACCCCTGGGGGAGGGTCCTTAACCCACTCCCAAGCCCTCGCCCTTTCCAAAAGGGCAAGGGATGTAACCGCCCTCCGGTGCTCAGAACCGCTACGCTATAAGGTTGGCGGACCAAAGCGGTCTTCGCCATGTTTTGCGGGAAGGGACAACTTACTATTTATCTTTTACGACCTTTCCCGAAAAGCTCAGAATGAGAACCTAAACGAACTAATTCTATTGCGTTATTTTCCTTATCAAACCAAATCAAGAGTGTATCGTTTTCTATATGGCATTCCATATAGTTTTTCCAATCACCTTTCAAAGAATGAGGACTATATTCTTCCGGTATCTGATTTCCTTCTGCCAGTAGCTTGACTATCCCCATAAGCGTTTCTACAAATTCTTTATTATTCTTAAAACGCTTATAATCCTTCTTGAACTGAGAAGTCTTTCGAATTTCTTTCATAACTTCTATTCTTCCAAAGATGCCATGAAACTCTCTAGGCTATCTACTCGAACGACACCAGCATCGTGTCCGCTCTCGGCCTCTTTCATTGCAGCCAAAGTTTCAGCATTTGGAGTTTCCTCCAAAGCTATACTACAAGCCTTAGGGGCTTTTTGCTTTTTGGCAACCCACCCGAACTTCTTAATCAATGACTTGAAAAGAGAAATATCGGTTGCAGGGACATCTAATGTATATGTAGTTGTATTCATAATTGTATCTCCTTGTTTTGACTGCAAATATAAGGTTTTTCTGTGAAATCACCAAGTTTTTTGTTGATTTTAACGCAATAGGCTTCATTCCCTCACGAAGCCTATTTCGTTGACCAACGAAGCTTACTTCATCGGCCATCGAAGCCTACTTCGTTTTTTTACACGTTTTTCAAGCTTTTATGGTTGATATCATAATGCTCGCCTACCACATACTCGCTATGGTCTAGGTCGTCGGTGATATAGGAGGTGGTATAGATGACTTGATAGCTATCCGTATCATATTGCTTCAATCTAGCTATCAATGTTTCTTGGAATTTCTGTGCCCTGCTCTGCTCTATTCCCTTATCTTCCATGTTATCGGCAAAGATGAAACGGGGATAGCGCATCTGGTCGATGTCTAGGGAGGCAAAGAAGAGGGAGAAACGTGCTACCAATTTCAGGAAGAAAGCGGATGAGGCGCTGTACTTGGCATAGCGGTCTTTCAAGAACACCATGTTGTTGGGGAAATCCACTGTGATATCAGATGGACTTGCCTCCTTGAAGTCTTTCTGTCTTTCCTCATCATGATTGAGGAAATAAGCACCATGTTCCTGTATTTTTTTCATGACTATTGAGCGACGACTTTCTTGCTTCTTGAGCTTTGCATTGATATAGTTTCTGTTATTCTCAATCTCATCTTCAAGCTGTACTCTTTGGGCTGTCAACTGCTCATATTTCTCAGCCAGTTCCAGCATCGTATAGAATTGCTGCAGTTCGCCATTCAACTGTCCTTTCTGATAGTTCAAATCTTCTATGGCACCCGCTACGCTGCTGCGTGCATTACCCAACAACTCGTCAAGATTGCGGCGAGCTGTCTTTCGCTTCGCCTTCAGGCTCCTGAGCTTAGCCTTGGCTGCCGTTAACTCTTCCTCATCCTTGCGAAGGATGGCCTCTGACTCTTGTTTTTGGAAGCTAATCTCTGCGATAAGGCGTTTTGCCTGGGTTACCCCCATGTGGTCATCTGTCTTCTGTCGGCATAGATGGCAGGTTCCCTCTGGTGTATCCTGTGGAAGTGGAGAAAGACACTCTGGACAATATTCCAAGCGTAGGTTGCCCAAGATTTCCCTCGTGCTAACTGAATGTCTCAAAGCCTCCTGTTTACGAGTCAGCTCGGCAACAAACATATCTGTATCTTCGATATCATACTGCAAGAGGTCGATGGTTTCTTCTTCTTCCTCACACATTTTCTCTAGCTTTCTCACTTCTTTCTTCCATTTCTCTGCCTGAGGCTTATACTGCTCTTCTACATCTTCTCCCCGACGAAGTTGCTGGATTTTCTCCGCCATCTGCTCCATCTCCCTGTTCCGATGGTCTATCTCGCCTTGTATAAACTCCGTGGAGCGTTGTCTGGCATCCAATGAGTTGCCCAAGGCTCGCAGTTCTATCTTGATATCAGAAAGTTCTGTTTCCAACTTCTTCTGCTTTCGCTTGGCTGCATAAAGTTCTTCATCGAAGATGCCCAACAGGAGGTCTGCTACGGTTTCACGAGTGGTCTGGTTGTCGAATTGCTCATAATAAAACAGGGATGCGGTTGGTGATTCCTGGTCGATATAGAGCAGACGGAGCAACTGGTGCATGGTGATGTTGTTGTCGCCCTGCACGATGGGCATCCCCATCACCTCAAAGAGCACATTGGAGTAACTCCTGGTCTTGTCAAAATTCTTATAGCCGAATGTGCCTGACTCGCAGTTACCCTGAAGAGCCTCATCAAGTGTGCCCCAATAGATGGTCATACCTCGCAGAGAGAGTACCCTGCCCTCTGCATCCAAATCAATGGGACGAGAAAGCGTAAGGACTGCACCATCCAAACTAACCTCTACCATCACTCGGGAACAATGGCGTGCCTGTGTGACGAACTGGGTATATTCACCACCCAATCCATAGAAAAGGAGGTGGGTAATGGTAGATTTTCCACTGCTGTTGGCACCACGAATAATATTGACTCCGTGATGAAATGGCTCATCATAAGCTACCTTGCCATCAGCAGTGAGCACATAGAGGCGGTTGACAAAGAAACTAACAGCCATCGTATTTATATTCTAACAATTGGGTTCTATATTTCAATCCGTACGTTCCTGCCAGCGGTGTGGTACGGAAACAAGAATTGAGCCAGGAGATGATATTATTCTCCATATCTGACATCTCTTCCAGTTGGGACATCACTTGCTGCATCTTGGCTGCATCTGAGACCCTGACTTTCTGATGCAACAAAAGCTGTGGGTCGATGAGTCCATAACTGGCGATATGGCTCAGGGCTATCATCTGATAGCGCTGCAGCTGCAAAAAGAGGCGGCGATCGCTGGTAGTCTTGTTGTAAGGATTCGCCTTCTTTTCTTTCACAAACCTTGCCAATCGTTTCTTATAATCCGTCTCCGTTGACTTCAAGCGAATATTGAAAGCTTTATAAGGGAAGAGGAGATAGAAATCGTAGATGCGCAGGCGATCCACCTCAACAATATCGTGGGTATCAAAATGCTTCAAGATATTGAGCATTCGGTAGATGCCATTGAATGGGTCGAAAGCAGGATTATACATCGTAAATAGCCCAATTGATGTGACAATTGCCTGTGAGATAATAGAGCATACCGAAAATATCGTCTGTGGTATAGCATAGGCAGGTATCTTCCGCTCCATTCACGTTCAATTCATCCACCACAGGTATGATAACTTTTTCGTAAACTGCCTGATTGATTTCACTCAGGGGTTTTTCTGCCTCAATCAATGGCAAGACATAGACATCAAAATGATTGCTCACAATGGCAAAGAGATAGTCGTCTATGCGATTCGCCATCTCATAGTACTGATATTTCGTTGCCTTTTTGGCATAACCTTGCTTTAAGCGGCATGCCTTGTCGATGACTGTCTTGGTAAAGCCTCCATCCTGGAGTTTCCGCTTCAATCCCAAAGTGTGGGGCAACCTGGTATGATAACGCCTGATGTTATCCATCTTCTCTTGAATCTGGATATTGTTATCGACTTGCTCCTTCAGTTTTCTCAGCCAAGTAACCAATCTGTTGTTATGGTCGGCAGCAGATTGGTGGATATGCACCTCTTTGGCATTGGGATTGTAACTGCCCACTTGCTCCATCCTGACATCTTCGTAGCGATTACCTGTACCAGGATTACCATTGATATTGACTTCCATCGTATTTTTTCATTTAAGGTGATTATATCCTTATCACTCAGCCAAAAGAGACAATATCTTATCTGTCACCTCCCTGCTGGCTGGATTTTCTTTTAACTTTGCCCTAACAGGATGGTCTTTATCCCCTTGTAGCGCTACTGTGAGTTTGGTGGCATTTGTCTCTGCAATTACGCCCTTTCTACACATTATATATATTATATTGGCAATGAGGTTGCGATTGAAGGTAGTATCCTTCTGCTTGCCTGGCTCATAAACCTCGGCTTCGACCTCTGGAAGATTGAGTATATTCTTCCACAAGGACTCATAGCGATTCTTCCAATCCTTAGATACGTAGTTCTTGAGGTTAGCCACATAATCCATGATTTCTACCTTGCGCTGCTCGCGCTCTGCATCTTGCAGTACCTTTTCGGTAGCAGGAGCTGGCTTAGGCTTTTCACCATAGTTGTTATTGATAACCGTGGTGGCATTGGGATTATAGTTCTGCACTGTGCCTATATGTATCTCTTGGAAGGTATTTCCCTGACCAGGATTGCCTGTTATATTGATGTCCATAACGGTTTCTTTTATTGTTTATATCCTGTTGAATATCAGACTGAAAGAAAGAAGAAAGTTAGGACGGATTTTCTTCCTTGCTTTCGGCTTTTTTATGTTGTACCTTTGCATCGCAGTTCGGAAGTAACAACTCATTTAAGTCGGACACATTGACTGCATGTGGAAATATCAAGTCCCATACCGGCGATGGGCATATTTATGATTAAGTTTTCAACTTACATGTTGCCAAACCCTATCCACCCTGAGAAGGGATCTCTGGCTTACGCAAAGGCCCAGGTGAACGAGGTGATGTCGTTCAGAAAGTTTGTACAGCACATTGCCGACCATGGTGGTTACACCCGAGGCAAGGTGAAGGGCGTACTCTCTGACATGTGTACCTGCCTGGTGGAGATGCTCTTGGAGGGTAAAAAGATACAGCTCGATGAGCTTGGCGACTTCTGGATTTCTCTCTCCAGCGATGGAGCCGAGAGTTGTGAGAAGTTTACCGCAGACAACATCAAGGCTGTGAACATCGTTTTCACTCCTGGTGTTGACTTCGAGAACTTGCTGAGTAGGGCTGAGTTTGAGACCGTGGCTAGCCGCAGTGCTCAGGCTGCTACCCTCAAGGCAGAGAAGACTGGTAAGAGTACCGTCGACCTGGAGGCTGCGAAGAAGAAGCCAACTACCGACAAGGAGGAAGGCTCTGGTGACACCAAGCCATCTGGCAAGGGTGATAACACTCAAGGTGGTGGCAGCGAGAACGGCGGTGAGAACGCAGGCACCGATGGCGGCGGAACTGAAGCTGGTTCAGACAGCAACATGGGATAGTCGCTCTTAGCAGTGCCTTGCCTCTGAAAAAGGGAGGCACTGCTTACCCTTAACTTATTGTTTCACTTTTAAATATCATTGATTATGAAAATGTTTCGTTCTAACTCTGAATCAAATCCGAATCGGATTTCATGGACTCAAATCGTGAATGCCATCGTACAAGCGCTGATTGCAGCGCTCACGGCACTGGGCGTTAGCTCGTGCACAAGTGCAATGTTTAATGTTTAATATTGAATTATGAGACAAAGTCAATATATGTCGGCTGAAGATATCAAGTATCTGGTGCTGCATTGCTCGGCTAGCCGATGCGATCAGGACTATAGTGTTGAACAACTGCGACGCGACCATAAGGCACGTGGGTTTTATGATATCGGCTATCACTTCTATATCAGGAAGGATGGGACGATGACGCAGCATCGGATGTTGCTGGAGGTGGGGGCTCATGCCAGACCTTATAATAAATGCTCTATCGGTATTTGTTATGAAGGGGGATTGGATGAGCAAGGCAGGCCTTGCAATACCATGACGGCTGAACAGGAAACGAGACTCGTTAATCTTTTCAGGAATCTGAAGATTCTCTTTCCGAAAGCGAAGATTGTGGGGCATCGGGACTTGCCGGGGACTACTCCGAAGAAGTGTCCGTGCTTGGATGCTGGTAGCTGGGCTGTGCAGCACCAGCTGGATTAGGGGGTGACGACTTCTAGCAAATCTCGACTTATTGTAAGCGTGGCACCACTGATGTACTTGATTTCGCTGCCGATGATGGCTTTCTTGCCATTATAGCTCTGTACGTAGGCTTCCACACCTTTCATGCTGCCTGCCACTACCCGTACTTTGATACCTTTCTTCAAAGGTACAGGGGCGGCAGTGACAGGCTCATCGTCATTCTCTACAAAATTCCGATAGTTAGCAATAACCTGGTCGGGAATTTGGTATATTTTCCTTTGACCTGGCATCGTCAGCATCTTATACACATCCGAACGGAAGCGAATCTTATCAAGTTGTGACGGAGAAACGTTACAAAAGATGAAAGTGGAAAGAAACAGTTTTTCTTTCACTTTACGCTTGAGGCTACGCTTATCAATATAAACCTCTTTTACCTTGGGAATCCAGTAATCAAACCAAACATGATCGTAATTAAGATGAATCCGTATAGAATCAGCTATTCTCGTTTCACAATTCACTCTCACTACAGCCACATACCATCCTGCATCAGCAGGTTTTTCCAGCCCTTCATTAGGCTTTTCCGGAACCTTTTTCTTAGCGTTTTCTTCACTTTTTGCCACGGCTTCGCCGTCGTCCCCTGCAATAGTGGACGTAACCTGTGATTGTATATTTGTCTCTTTCATCATACGAATCAAGTTCGTTTTTTGATGTCGTTCATCTGAATCTCGATATAAGAGACACAGAAACTCTTTGCAAAATTACGAAAAAGGTTGGAAACTAGCAAATTATGCGTGTTAAAAAATTAATATCATTCTACGAAATTCAACATTTTTTTAGTGTTCTTTTCGTGCTCAATCACCTAAGTTGTTGATAGAAAGAAAGTTTTCGGGTTTTTTGTGTCTTTTATGTAAAGATTCAGAAAAATTGGTTCATTTTGGTTCATTTAACAAAATTCATTTTTTGTACATTTATGTGTGTTACAGGACTAGGGCGTGTGGAGCTTACTTGCGAAAATTCAGTAGATTATAAAAAGAAAAGAGATGAAGCAAAATCTACGTTGCTTCATCTCTTTTCTTTTTATAATCTATTATTCTGTATTTTACTGCATATCGTAAACCACCTGCATGAGTTTCTTGCCCAGCTCATCAGCCTGCTCCATGGTAGAAGCCTCGCTATATACACGGATGATAGGCTCGGTATTACTCTTGCGGAGGTGAACCCACTTGTCAGGGAAATCGAGCTTGACGCCATCGATATCTGTTACGGTGACATCCTTCTCCTTACCATACATCTCCTTTACCTTGACGAGGATTGCATCTACATCGGTAGATGGAGTGAGGTCGATGCGGTTCTTGGCGATGAAATAGTTAGGGAAGCTGGCACGGAGTTCGCTCACCTTGCAGCCTTTGTGAGCCAGACTGCTCAGGAAGAGGGCGATACCAACGAGGGCATCACGACCATAATGGCTCTCTGGATAGATGACTCCACCATTGCCTTCACCACCGATGACTGCGTGAACATCCTTCATCTTGGTAGTAACATTCACCTCGCCTACAGCAGCTGCGGTATACTTGCCACCATGCTTCTCGGTAACATCACGGAGGGCACGGGTAGATGAAAGGTTGCTGACTGTATTGCCAGGAGTCTTGCCCAATACGTAATCGGCTACGCTGACCAGGGTATACTCCTCGCCAAACATCTTGCCATCTTCGCAGATGAAAGCCAGACGGTCAACATCCGGGTCAACAACGATACCCATATCGTAGCTACCCTTCTTCAACTCATCCATGATACCACCGAGGTTCTTCTCCAATGGCTCCGGATTATGAGCGAAGTCGCCTGTAGGCTCACCATTGAGGAAAGTATATACTACCCCGAGCGCATCGAGCAACTCAGGAAGAATAACGCCACCAACAGAGTTGATGGAATCTACACAAACCTTAAAATGAGCATTTCTGATAGCCTCTACATCAACGAGCTTCAAAGCAAGTACTGAGTCGATATGGCGCTTGTTGAAAGTATTGTCTTCTGTATATTTACCGAGATGATCCACATCCGCATATTCGAAGTCTTCCTTCTCAGCGATGCCCAGCACCTCGTTACCATTAGCTGCTGTAAGGAACTCACCCTTCTCGTTGAGGAGTTTGAGGGCATTCCACTGGCGTGGGTTGTGAGAAGCAGTGATGATGATACCGCCAGCTGCACCACTCATGGTAACAGCAAGTTCGGTGGTAGGAGTAGTAGCCAGACCGATGTTCAACACATCGTAGCCCATACCCATGAGGGTTCCACAAACCACATTCTTTACCATCTCGCCAGAGATGCGTGCATCACGGCCTACAACGATGGTATTACTCTCTGAAGCACCGCTACGGCGAATGAAGGTAGCGTATGCTGAAGTAAACTTTACGATATCGAGCGGATTCAATGTATCGCCCGCTGGACCGCCGATAGTACCGCGGATACCAGAAATAGATTTAATCAGTGTCATAAATATATCTTTTTCTGTTTATATTTATCTTCCTCTCTGCAGGGTCATGTCGTAAACACATGCCTGTACACTACCCGATGCCGATGTGGTACCATAAGAGTGAGGAACGAGCAGGCGGACATGAGCGATGCGGTCATCATCAGTCTTTGGTCTGCCTATCTTAACCCATGAGAACGGGATGAGCCAACCGCTAGGTACGGTAGAACTTAAACCAGAATAGCTGGAATTATAGGTAATAGCCATCAGACTGGCTTTAGGATCAACGAAAGAACCGGTGAAAGTACCGGAAGTATTGGTAACGCTCATCTTATCTATATAATAGGAATAAGCAGGAACTTTGTTTGAAAGCGTGAGACACTTATTGCTCATTTCTGCAGCATACGAAAGGTTATACTCATCAAAACGGACCAGCACATCTGCCGTTTCGCCCTTCTTGATATAGTCGCCACATCCCTGGTCAATCACCTGCATATAGATACCGTTACTGTTGAAAAGTACCCATTCGTTGTTGTTCTTTGCTGTATCTGTCAACCTTTGATTATTATTCCAACGTCTGGTGAACTCATCCTCAGAGATGACCTTAATATTTTCCTTACGCAAGAAGGAGCTGATAGAATCGAGCTCTCTGTCGCGCATGTCCTTATAAGTCTCACTATCATTGCATGCGGCAAATGAGAAAACAGCCGCGAAAGCAATCATTGCAAACAAAAATTTCTTCATTCTTCTTTTTAAAATCTGATTTATTGGGCAAAGGTACAAAAAAGATAAGACAACACCGAGAGGAATAGGTTGATTTTATTATTATTTATCACTTATTATCATCCTATTGCCTCAAAACGGGGTTGTTTTCTGCCTTTTTCGTCATTTCTAAGGAAAAAAGCGGTTACTTCAGCATATCGGCGTATGCCAGGATAGCCTTCAGTGCAATCTGCTCTGCCTCCTGCATGCTGCAAAGCAATTTGCCGCCGGAAGCATTGCGATGACCGCCACCATTGAAAAACTCGGCTGCCATCTTATTGCATGGGAAATCGTCTACCGAACGGAGACTTACCAATATGCGATTGTCGATATCCGTATCTTCACGAAGAGAAATGGAGAGTTTGTGTCCCTTGATGGTAAGAGGCACGTTCACCAATCCTTCCAGGTCGCCCTTGATAAAGTCATACTTCTTCAACTCTTTACGGGTCACGGTATAGAAACTGGCATGAAGTCCCTCTACTACCTGCAGCTTTTCATTCATCAGATAGCCACGGAAGCGGACTGCCGGAATGCGGGCATTATTGAAGACATTGCGGTAAATCTTATCCTTGTCGATGTTCTTGGTAAGCAGCAGACAGATGATGTAATAGATATAAGGCTGGGTAGAATTGTAAGTGAAACCACCCGTATCGGTCATCATACCGCAATAAATGCAGGTAGCCCAGGTCTGATCCATCTGTGGGAAACCTCCCAACTGCCAGACTACACGGAATACCAGATCGCTGGCACTGCTGGCATGTGGCTGCGAAACCAGCAGCTTAGCCTCAAGATTAGGAGCCAGATGGTGGTCGATGATGACACGCTGAGTCTTGCAACCCAACAATACATGATCCATCTCATCAAGACGTCCCTCACTGCTAAAGTCAACACAGCATATCAGGTCGGCTTCATCGAAAGCCTGCTGCACCTGCTCAGGCTGTCTGTCATATCGGAGGATTCCGGCAGCTCCAGGCAACCAGGAAATAGAATCCGGTACCATATCCGGCACACAAACGTCAACTTTCTTGCCCAAAGAGCGAAGATAACCAGCCCATCCCAATGAAGAGCCGATGGCATCACCGTCTGGCGACTTATGTGCACAGACGACAATACGATGAGAAGCCGCTATCGTCTCTCGGAGAATAGCGGCTTCCTGATCTGTCAATATATTAATGTTTATATCCATCTCATTAAATTAGAAGAGTTTGTTTGGATAAACACCCTCGTCGATAAGATGCTGGATCTTGTCAACAACACTCTGGCGGTCGGCTGCATAAGTTACACCAAACCACTTGCTGGTAGTATCGAGCACCTTAACAGTAGCAGTACCCTCATTGATGAGCTTGTTGACCATCAATGGGATGAAGAATTCAGCCTTCTTGTTTTCCATATTCTTAGGATCGCTCAAGAACTCCTTGAAGTACTCCTCACTATGCTGGAAGTAATCAGGTGTGAAGCCCCAAACGTTCATGGAAACAGGAGTATTGTCGCCAACAGCAACCCACTCGCCTTGCTCATCCTTGTAAGATACCTTACCATCGATACGCATAATCTCGGTACGCTCTACACAGGTAGTGAGGTTCTCATCAGCATCCTTAGAGCAGATACCACGAGCTACGGTACCATTCTCGCTCAAGGTGTTACCTACACGGAAACCTACCATGGCATAACGGTTCTTGCTGCCCTCTGGAAGTTCAGAGAGGAACTTGCCGATTACCATGAAGCAATCGCGGTTGTAGAAGTCATCGCAGTTTATTACGCAGAAAGGCTCCTTGATGATATCCTTTGCCATCAGAACAGCATGGTTTGTACCCCATGGCTTCTCACGACCTTCCGGTACAGAGAATCCCTCTGGGAGATCATCCAATGCCTGGAAGCAAAGCTCAGCAGGAATATGACCCTCATACTTTGAAAGAATCTTCTCACGGAACTGATCTTCGAAGTCCTTGCGGATAACGAATACGATCTTTCCAAAACCAGCCTGAATAGCATCATAGATGCTGTAGTCCATGATAGTCTCACCATTAGGACCCAGACCATCAAGCTGTTTCAAACCACCATAACGGCTACCCATACCGGCAGCCAGAAGCAATAACGTAGGTTTCATTTTGTTTATAATTTTATTTATTAATAGTTGATAGTTATTTAAAAAATAACGATGCAAAAGTAACAAAAAAAATGCAGTTAACCGCACGTTTTCCTACTTTTTTTTGATTAATGTCAATTTTTGTCCCTTTATACGCTATCTGTACCACATATCAGACTTATTTCCGGACACATCTCCCAGGCTAAACCTAGAAAGGATACCCCACAGCGAAATGCAGACTCTGGGCATCCTTGAACCGACGGATGTTATAGATGCCACTCTTGCCTGTATCATAAGGAACATGCAGACCGATACCCCAGTCGACACGTATTACAAACATACCCATATCATAACGCACACCGACACCGGTGCCTACCGCCAGCTGCCCGAAGAACTTGTCTACATCAAACTTGCCGAGCGGATTGTACTCATGGTTGCGCAAGGTCCACACATTACCTGCATCCAGGAAAAGGGCTCCATAGAGATCGCCCCAAACCTTCTGACGGTATTCCAGGTTCATCAGATACTTGATGTCGCCCGTCTGGTCGATATACGAATACTTACTGTTGGTAGGCTGGAACCTGCCCGGTCCGATACTCCGCACATTAAAGGCACGCACACTGTTAGCACCACCGATATAGAACTGCTCATAATAAGGAGCATTCTCAGCATTGCCATAACTCCAGATAATGCCGGCATTGACATGTCCCACCAGCGTACCATCCTGGGTGATGCGCCAATACTTAACGAAATCAGTCTCCAGTTTCAGAAACTGTGCAAACGGATTCTTGAACATTTTCTTGTCTTTCTCATTCCATCCCTTTCCTGCTGCCATATAACCGAGCGACAGGATATTGGCTGCCTCGCTGATGGTGGTTGACCAGGTGATAGGATGACGGTAACGGCGCGGACTGCGATAAGTATAGGTGTAACTCATCTTAGGCACAAACTGGTCGCGCATCGATATCTGGAGATATGGATGCAGGGCGAGGATGCTGTCGAAAGCGGCTGTACGGCTGTTCATAAACTCATAAGAGAGAATCAGCGGACTGAAGGAATGCTGATGCTGATAAGAGGTTGACCACGCATAGGTCAACTCGCCCGATGCCACATGACGCCGGAAGTAGCTGGCTCTGTTCAGTACATTCATCGAAGCCTTGATGGTTGTGGTCGGTACTCCCCGATATCGGGTAGGCATGTGTCCGGCACGGTATCTGCGCTCATTCTGCTCCATCGTCCTGAACATATTCCAAGGCGTGATGATGCGAGGAAACTCTACGGATACATCCGAACCGTATTCATAGGAATTGATGCGGGTTGAACCTCCGCCAGCCTGACTGATGGTTTGCCACTCATGCGAACCATGCAGGTTGACAGAAAGTTTCTCACCTCCATGAAAAGCATTGCGCTTGGTAAGACCCACTACCAGCTCCGGTCCTACTCTACCGGTTGTTTTGCCACGGGCATTTGCCTCGACATAGAAATCGTATGGTTTGTCGAATACCAGGTCGATATTGGCATCCAAAGTATCACGATATACTACATTGCCCAGACTGTCGAGGGTTTGCACCGAACGGGGGGTAAACTGGATGCTGGAATAGCTGAAGAGTCCCATCTCCTGGAGTCCGGTCTTGGCACGTTCCTCGGTACGAACCCGATACAGTTCGCGGGGACGCAGGCGCAGGCTCTGCAAAACGATACCCGGACGTATCGGCATCTTTCTTCCGTTATAATGGAAACTCAGATAGCTGCGTACAAAGGAATCCTTCAACTCCTCCATATACTGCTTTCTGAAATTAACATGAATCTTTCCGATATACCACTGTCGGGTAGCCTTATCATCCACGCTGTCTGCCATCATCAGCCGCAACTGCACCTTACCGGGCACATTCACGGTATCGGCAAGATAAGAAGCATAACTGTTCTGATAGAAATAATAGCCCCTGTTGCGGAAGAGACGGGTGATACGCTGACGTTCCGATTCCATGTTGGAGACATTGAAAGGACTCCCCTTCCGGATGAGCGCCTTGTTCATGGAGGAATCTATGAGCTGCCTGCCCTGGGCAGGGAAGTTGAGATAAGTCATTGAATCGAGCGTCCAGAGATGGCCGAAGTCTACATGATAGGCAACCTTCGCCTTCTTCGGATTGCTCTGTGTCAGCACATCATAAGTCACCTTACCATTAAAATAGCCATATTTATCGAGCTGATGCTCAGCTACCTGTGCACGGAGTTGCGGATTCACATTTGCCATCAGCTTAGGCTTGGAACCGAACACCTTGGCTATCCACTTGGGTATTGCTCCATCCGACTGGGAGAAAGCATTCCATATCCACAGGCGCACAGGGAACGGTGTGCGGTAATAGCTGCTTCCGAACAAAGCACCATTCGGAGCCGAAGCCAGGGCATACTCCATCTCGGTGATGGTAGAATCGGCATAGGCTCCCTTCTCGTAGTTCTTATACTCGATAGGTACCAGACCCGTAAACAGCTGCTCGTCTTCTTTCAGCGCACTGGTTGAAGAGCAACCCGTGATGAGCTGCCCCGACAACATCAGCAATGCTGCCATATATATAATAAGGTATAACCTGTTCTGCTGTTTCATATCGATCATTACTTTTCGTTAAGTTTCAATGGGTCAAAGTCCTTTGTTCTGGCTTTCTCCATCGTATCCTTCTTTTCGTTCGTACTCTTCTTCACCGCAGGATTCTTCTCCATTGGAGCTGCAGGAATCTGCTGCTTATCGGTCTTGAACCGGAAGATATCCTTGAAATGCTGCAGTTTTCTCTGCCACTTGAAACCGATACCATACTCACCAATCAAGCCTTCGAGCCAATCGTAGGTATTGCTGTTGTAGAAGGCACGGATATACTGGCTCGCACCTTCGTTGAGACGGTACTGCAATTCGATATTGTTGAAGAATACATCATCATTATTGGCTGCATTCTCCATTTCTGCACCGGTAGAAACCTTGCCGCCCACACTGAAACTCAAACGGTTGTTGAAGAAGCGCTTGGCAAACTTAAAGTTGTAATCGGTGTGCATGGCACCTGCTGCATTGGTAGAGTTATCCACCGACATACCGACATCCACACCCACAGAACGCATCGCTGAACCTGCAATATTATTGATCTCTGAGTTGAGGAAAGAGGTCAGGGCACTGTTCATGGAGAACGAATTGGTATTGCCGTTGGCAAGATACATGCCCGAAGCCAGCATCGTAATGGCTATCTTACCCCGCTCTTCAACACTCATCGTGTTCAGTTCATCCTGCAAGGTGGCATCGTTTGGTGAGGAAATGATAAACTGGATGCCTGGCTGATTCAGGGTCTGAGAGAGTTTTACGCCACAAATGAAATCAACCGAGCGACCGGTTCCCTGTCCCTCGTTTACCGTTGTCCTGACATTCTCTGTTGCCGTGATGTTCAGGGTCGGATTGAACGGATCGCCGTTAAACTCGATATAGCTGCCGTCCTGGATATCAAACGTCTTGAGCGGAATGACAGGCAGCGAATATTTCATCTTACCATTGTTCAGGGTATACTTGCCCGTGATGCCGATGCCATCAACCGAATTGTAAGTCATCGTCAGATCACCACCGCCCATCAGGTCGATGTAGTTGGTCTGGTCGGCATTCAATGCACAGAGGATATGAGCCGACTCGTCTATCGACATGCCCAACATCATGCTCAATCCTTCCAGTGCCGGACGCTCGACAACGACAGGCTTGCCACTCTTGAAATTCGTAAACTTCACCAGTTCATCGAGCTGCGTATCAGTAGTCAGTTCCGATTCTTTCAGCACATACGTCATATCCGTATTGCCGAGTACATCCAGTTTACCCTGCATCTTCAGATTGCTTACCGGTCCGCGCATCGCACCATAGAAGTTGACATACGCCTTACCGAAAGCCTCGGAACGGGCATTCTCCTTGGCATCAATCAGCAGGAAGTTCTGTGCTCTCATCCGGATATCGAGCATCATCTTCTCTATATTCGTAAAGTCGAGACTGCCCTGGATATTGAGCGGACTCTCATTGTTGGCATACATCATGAAGTTTTCGAAGAGCAACTTGCTGCCGATGATACGGACCGGATCGTTGGCAAAACGCATCGTGATGCCATAAGGCACACTGACGAGATAAGCCGAATCCAGATATACTTCGCCCTCTACATCCAACTGGCTCAAGGCTCCCTTCAAACTCAGTTTACCTTCGCCATATCCCTTCAGACCCATAATCTGGTCAGGAACAAAACCATTGACAAAATGCAGAGGCAACTTCTCCATGCCCACTTCGGCATCGAGATAACCGCTTCCTTCAGACTTGTAAGTACCCTTTACGGTAGCCACTTCTTCACCCTCATAATTGAGGAAACCATCTACATAATGAGAACCGTCGCTCTTTGGCATGTAAACGAATTCAGTACCGACATCTCCCATCGGACACTTTTCGTAAACCAAATTGTCGATGTTCAGATTAGAAGAAACCGAGAATTCATCCTTGGTCTGGATAATATGGAAGTCACCGTCAAGAATACCCGAGATATTCGGCATATAAGGAATCACGCTGAGCACTTTATCCAGATTAAACTGGCTCATGCTGACCGTAAGATCCTGCAGCGCTTCTTCGTTTTCATCATTGCTGTATATGCGGATACCCATGCCGTTGGCTGCCTGCAGAATCAGATTGGCAGAAACACGGTCGTCATTGCCCAACATCAGATAGTTGTCATCGTTGGCAGTAAACTTCTTGTAACCCAGGACAGGATGGGTATCGATGAGCGAAATCTTCACACCGTTTTCCAGCAGCAGTGCCTCCAGACCCACATCTACACCCAATCTGTTTTTGGCATCATAGATGCGGGCATCGATATTGGAACCCTTCTCCTGCAGTTCGCCCTCTACCTGTGCCCGGAACACATACTGAGGATTATGCTTGTTGTTCTGAACACGGGCTGCATAGCGGATGGTATCGCCCTCAGTCTTCACCAAGGCACGGATTGTATCCAACTGCATGCCACTCGCCACCAGAGAATCGATGTTGAGATAACCATTGACACCCGTTACAGGCGACATGGTCATCTTCATATCCACCGTCTTGAAATCATAACCGCAGTAAGCGATGAAACGGGATATGAAATTGTCCTTTCCTGTGGTAAGATAAACATGACCGAACGGGAACTGGCTGCGAATCTTCACCTGGTCGATATGATGGTTTCTGAGCTGATGAGCCAATTCTTTCTGCAGACCGGCAAAACGGCTCAGCAACTGCTTATAGCCTCCATGTACATCCATGTTGAGATGGAAGTCGCCACAATCGATGACTGCATGCGTGGTATCTCTGCGGGTAAAGACATCAGCGTCAACACCCACCGGACGGTAATTCTTCTCTGCCGTACGAACCGTAATATCACCCATTGAAGCCATGATGTCATGACTGTCCTTCAGGTCGGACCTGATATCCATGTGACCGCAGAGCGACAGGCGCATCGGTGTCTTCGTAACCTCTAACGAATAAAGATTCACATCGCGTACATCTGCCACCAGGGTAGCCTCCAGTTTCTTGGAATTCGTAAGCGCATCAAGGCTTACGAGTCCCGTAAGATACTGGTTCTTGCTGTCGATATCGGCATGCACCTTTCCATTGGCAACGTGAGCCACTGCCAATACATGATTCAGTTTGTATTTTCCATACTGAATCTGGTTTACCTGTGCCTTAGCCTGCAATCGGGTACGAGGAGAGAGGAAATCAGTTCCCACACCCTTCGCCTCCAATGAGCCGGTGAAAGAATGCAAATCCTGTTTTGGAAGGAAATGCTTTGCCTGGATGTTGTGCGCCTGAATCTTAGCCTGATAAGCCAGACGGTTCATATCAATACTGCCGTCTTTCCGGGTCTTCACATCTACCTTGGCATCTACCTTCATCCTGCCACGACCTTCGGTAATGGCGAGTCGGGTAGCATATCTGGAGCCGTCTGCCTGAATGTTACCACGGATTCCGATACCGCCAGGCACACGTATCTCCTGCATCAGAGAAGGGTCAAGCATGGCGGTAACGAAATCCAGATGATAAGTACGGGCGTTCAGATCTACGTTTGCCTTCAGGCGATTCATATCCGTCAGGTTACCCAAGTTTCCATCAGCACTCAGTTCGAAGGCTGTAGGCAGCGAGAATTTCAAGCCCGAGAAAGATGCCTGCTGCATATTTCCCTTGAACGAACCTTCTATCTTCATCGGATAGAATGGCCATTTCTTCTTCATGGCGCTTGGGAAGGCATCGCCTGCAAAGAGGAACAGGTCTGAACGGCCCAAAGCTCCCTTCAGCTGTGCCATCAACTTGCCAGGTTTCACCTCATCAAAGGCATTCATATCCATATCCACCGTTGCCTGCAACTGGGAGTATGGAGTACGGAGACAAATATCTGGCAACTGCAGTTTCACGGAATCCATCACGAATCTGCCATAGAGCTGGTCTACCTGCAAACCACTTTTTTCCTTAAACTGAGCTTCACGAATCCTGACATCTATCTTCGAATCGCAATAATAGAAAGAGTCTGCCTTCAAAGTCAGGGCCGACAGGGCGATATGGTTAAAGTCCATGCCCGATACCGGACGGATATAGTTCTGGTCATAGTTCACCTTGCCCTTCTTCCAGTCAAGATGACCTATCTGATAAAGTCCTTTATAAAGGTCGAGATAGGTAGTCTGCGCCACCGCATCTCCAAAATAAGCATTTACCTGAAGAGTATCTCCAGGCATGTGTAATACGAAATCAGTGTTCTTCAGTTTCAGTTTTTCGATATTCACCTTCCAGAAATTGGTACTAGGCGTAGTATCCGGCGGCACCGTATCGCTCAACTCTACCGAGAGTCGGGCATCAGCCAACAGGGCATGATTCACCCTGACCTTCTCCTTTCCGAGGTCAATGCCATGAGCCTTCAGGCGCAGATTACCTACACTGCCCTTGATTCTGGCTTCGTGAATAAAATTAGTGGTATTCACCTTCATCTGGGTGAAATTGAGTTCATCCACCATGACTTGACTTTCGAAAAGAGGCAACAGCTGTACGTCTACCACCATCTTCCGGATGTCGGCAACGGTATCTCTCTTATTTCTTAAAGCCAAGTTTGGGGAATTCTTGAGTGAGTCGACTGGCTGAAGTACCTTTACGCCTTCCACTCCCAGTTTCAGAGGGAAGACGAGGCGTACTTGCTTTACCGAAATATCCATACCCGTCGACTCAGAGGCATAAGCAGCCACTTGCTTTACCGCCCAATTCTGAACAGGAGGCAGATAAAGCAGAACGGATAACAACAAGATGAGCACCAATGGAGTCAACACCGTGATTCCTGCCCATTTCGCATACCTCTTCATAAGCATGGACTTTTTGAGTTAGGGTGCAATAGCCCGCCAAAGATTATCATCCGGCAGCGGAGCCACTGCTACTATTGTTTCTTTAGACACAGGATGAACAAATTCTACTCTGTGTGAAAGGAGAGAAATACTGCCATCTGCATTGCTACGTGGAGAACCGTATTTCAGATCTCCCTTGATAGGACATCCCATCTTGGCAAGCTGGCATCTTATCTGATGATGGCGACCCGTCATCAAGTTCACCTCCAAAAGTGTATAATGGTCTGTATGACCTATCACCTTATACTTCAATATCGCTTTCTTCGAGTTTTTCACCTCATGGTCGTAAGCATAGCTCTTATTCTGCTGTTCATTTCTTACAATCCAATGGGTGAGCGTAGCCTCAGGTTCCTTTGGCATGTTCTTCACAATGGCCCAATAGGTTTTGTGAACTTCGCCATCCCTGAACATATTGTTCAGACGACTCAATGCCTTAGAAGTCTTGGCAAATACGACCAAACCCGAAACAGGACGGTCAAGGCGATGCACCACACCGAGAAAAACATTTCCCGGCTTGTGATACTTCTCCTTGATGTACTGTTTCACAGTCTCCGAGAGAGGTTCGTCGCCGGTCTTGTCGCCCTGCACGATTTCGCCACTTCTCTTAGAGACTATGATTATATGGTTGTCTTCGTAAACTACCTGCATGTTTTATCAATAAAACGATTGCCGAGAGATTACATGTTCATACCACCGTCGATCTGAATAACCTGACCGCTTACATAGCTAGACAAGTCGGAAGCGAGGAAGAGGCAAACATTTGCGATATCCTCAGTCTGACCACCACGACGCAATGGAATCTTCTTCATCCAGTCCTTGCGGATTTCCTCAGGCAACTGTGCTGTCATTGCTGTCTCGATGAAACCAGGAGCTACAGCATTGGCACGTACGCCCTTAGGACCCAACTCCTGAGCGATAGACTTAGCCAAAGCAATCATACCAGCCTTAGAAGCTGCATAGTTGCACTGACCTGCATTACCATGAACACCTACTACAGAAGCCATGTTGATGATAGAACCACCACGCTGACGAAGCATGATTGGAGAACAAGCATGAATGAAGTTGAAGGCTGACTTCAAGTTGACATTCAAAACAGCATCCCACTGAGCCTCGCTCATACGGAGCATCAAACCGTCCTTGGTGATACCTGCATTGTTAACCAGGATATCGATAGAACCGAAGTCCTCATGAATCTGCTTAACAGTCTTCTGTGTCTCCTCGAAATCTGCTGCATTACCAGCATAAGCACGACAGGTTACACCAAGAGCCTCAATCTCCTTACGAGTAGCTTCCAAACCGGCAGCCATATCGTCGTTGAGTACAAGGTCTGTAAATGCGATGTTAGCGCCCTCAGAGGCGAACTTCATAGCGACAGCCTTACCGATGCCGCGAGCAGCACCTGTTACAAGGGCTGTTTTACCACTTAATAATCCCATTTCTTTCTTATTTAATTAATTATCAATTAGTTACGTATTTACTATATTCTTTTATCTAGAGTTTCAAGCCCGACTTTCCCAAGGCACCATAAACCACCTTGGCAACCAGAGGTTTACTCGACTCCACATTCATGCCATGCCCCAGACGTCCATAGATAAACGGAACCTCGAGACCTTTGATACAATAGTGAGTAATATCGGCCACCAGATCGATGTTATCAATATCAAACTCACCGTCTTCTCTTCCTTCGGCATAAATTCTTCTGAGAATCTCTATTTCGTCTTCATCGAAGTTCTTTCTTGCCTTCTCAACCATCCAGATATTCCGGAAGAACTCAGCACGGAGGTTACCGTTTCTTACAACCGTTTCCTTAATCATACTGAGATGAGTGTAGATAAGCTCGATGATTTTATCCTGTGGACGCATCTTGCAATTGGCAACCTCGTCCAACTTATCCGAAAGACGCTCCAACTCTGATTCTATCACAGCGTAATAGACATCCTCTTTCCTACTGAAATAAGTATAGAGCGTACGTCTACCCTTACCAGAAGCTACAGCAATATCATTCATCGTAGTATTTGCTATACCATTCTTGGCAAAGAGTTGTCGTGCGACATCAACCAGTTTTTGTCTTGTTTTGGATACTGACATATTGAAGCCCTTCCTTTTTATTAATTGCACATAAAAATATTATTGTGCAAAAGTAGCACTTTAATTCGAATTAAACAAATATTTAATGTTAAATTAATAAATTAGGGCACAAAAAAATCGGATAAGATGTTGTTGACCAACTTCTTACCCGATCATTGTTGCGGCGGCAGGACTCGAACATGCGACCTCCAGGTTATGAGCCTGGCGAGCTACCAACTGCTCCACACCGCGATATAATCAACTCATTTCTGAATTGCGAGTGCAAAGGTACGACTTTTTTCTGACTCCACCAAACAAATTGTCAGAAATCTGCATATATTTAACAGTTATTAAACAGAATAGCAACAAAACGTACCTAAAAGAGGAGAAATCGAGTAAAAAGCAAGCCCGATTGCTCTTTTTCAGAACAATCGGGCCTTATGAAAAAAGAATTACTTTTTCAAAAGTTTCATTACCTTCTCGAAATATCTTTGAGTACGCTTCTTGCTGTAATGATTACCTCCATTCCATGAACGGATTGCGTGCTCAATACTATTAAGAGGATTGTAGACACTCTGAATCAATAGAAACATTTCTTTAGATTTAGCTACATTATATCTATCAGCCAAAGTGTAGCGCTTCTTCGATTTCTTGCGCTTCAGAATATTATTACATTCTGCTACTAAAATTGGAGTGATCTGCATCACACCGACAGAGTTACCGCTCTTAGCTTTCGGATCACCCTTACTCTCTACCTGAATGATAGCCTCCATCACTGAAGTCCAGTCCATCTCGCTGGTAGAGGATACATTTCCTGATGTTGCAGCCGAAGCTGCATGAATTTCTAATGTCAGCATTAACATGCTAACTAATACCATTGCTATTCTCTTCATATTAATTGTTTTATGGAACCTGAAAAGCTGAAATACAACATCAGTGATTTCGCGGTGGCAACTTGTGAGAAAAAGAAAGGCTGCTCACCTCAGTCCCGTTAGATACCTTAATGGATACCTTCTCACACAACAAAAAGCACAAGATACTGGTATCCTTATTCTTATCGTTTGCAAAGATACAAAAAAAAATCGAATTATGCAAGTAATTAGCTGATTATCAGCGCATTTTTACGTAATTAAACACTTAATAACACTTAGGTTTGATATAAATCAAGCAAAAACAAAAAAGCCCCGACTACTTTCGTAATCGAGGCTCTTGATAAAAGGAGGCGGCTACCTACTCTCCCGCATTGCATTGCAGTACCATCGGCGCAAGTGAGCTTAACTTCTCTGTTCGGAATGGGAAGAGGTGGGACCTCACCGCAATAACCACCTGATAATGGGTTATGACGTATTTGCACACAAGCAAAACAAGATAATGAACTG
>OBAD01000115.1_pt1 | contig 24062 bp, 17 predicted proteins | sample 1494861 | NCBI WGS metagenome assembly OBAD01 (sample SAMEA3360681, study PRJEB22359) | human gut metagenome | biome: ENVO:urban biome; feature: ENVO:human-associated habitat; material: ENVO:feces | place: Bangladesh | collected 2011
AACAAGGAGTTTCTGATTTTTTTGTTCTTTCTCGTATTGAGCTCTATCTTCTGGTTGATGATGACGCTCAATGAGACGTTTGAACAAGAGGTTGGTGTGCCCGTGCGTCTTGTCAATGTGCCAAAGAATGCTGTCATTACTACCGAGATTGAAGATACGGTACGTGTTACTGTACGCGACAAAGGCTACTCGCTTGTAATGTATATGTATGGCGACCGATTGCAGCCAATAAATATTAACTTCTCTACATACGCCAACCGTCAGACCGGTTATGGCATCGTGCCTGCTACCGACTTGCTTAAGATGGTTAACCAGAAGTTTTCCGGAGCCTCTAAGGTGCTTCAGGTAAAGCCCGACCGTCTTGACTTCTATTTCAACTTTGGTATATCTCGTCGTGTACCGGTACGTATGTCAGGTCAGGTTGTTCCTGGACGCTCTTATTATTTGGCACGTACAAAGTTTTGGCCTGATGTAGTTACAGTTTATGCCTCAAAGCGTGTGCTCGATTCGCTTAGATACGTTAAGACTGCGCCTATAAACATTGTCAACTTTGGCGATACCGTTATACAGAATGTGGCGCTTGAGAAAATTAAGGGTGTTAAGATTGTGCCAAATATGGTGCGCATAGGTCTTTATCCCGACATCTTGACCGAAGAGAGCATCGAGGTTCCTATAAAGTCAATCAATATGCCCGAGGGTAAGGTGCTGCGCACTTTCCCGTCAAAGGTTAGAGTTAACTTTACTGTAGGCGCAAGTTTGTTCCGTCATATCAATGCCGATCAATTCTTGGTAGTTGTCGACTATAACGAACTAATTGCAAATCCATCTGACAAGTGCTCGATTATACTTAAGACGAGTCCGCATAGTGTACGCAATGCGCGCTTGCAGCGAAGTCAGGTAGACTATCTTATCGAACAGCAATAAAACTATGAAGATAGCAATAACTGGCGGAATAGGCTCTGGCAAGAGTTATGTATGCCGTCTGCTTGAGCAGCATGGTATAAAGGTATACGATTGTGATGCAGCGGCAAAGCGCCTTATGCGCACTTCGCCACAACTGCAACACAACCTTAAGCAACTTGTTGGCGATGATGTATATTCGGTTGATGGACAGTTGCAGAAGCGTGTGCTTGCCGACTTTTTACTTGCAAGCGAGAGTAATAAGATAGCTGTTAACAATGTGGTGCATCCTGCCGTAGCTGCCGACTTTAACGCTTCGGGAATGGAATGGCTTGAAAGTGCCATTTTGTTTGAGAGCAAATTCGATCAACGTGTTGATTTCGATAAGGTAGTTTGTATAGCTGCACCACAAGATGTGCGCATTCAACGTATAATGAATCGCGACAACATATCAGCCGAAAGGGCAGCAGAATGGATTGCAGCACAGATGCCGCAAGAAGAAATGCAACGTCGCAGCTCCTTCGTTATTAATAATGATGGGGTAGGCGATTTAGAGCAGCAGATAAGCCAAGTGCTTGCACAATGCAAGCTATAAGAGAGAGCACGTCTCGACTGGGCAGAAGTGCATTCAGCCTATCTCGAGTTTTGCTTCCACCAAGCAAAATGGCAATAAAGAATAAAATAATTAATAACTAATAATAAAATTAAGAACAAAAAATGGAAACAATTCTTTCAATAGCAGGAAAACCAGGACTCTACAAACTTGTGTCTCGTGGCAAGATGAACCTTATTGTTGAGGCTATCGACCCAACACATCGCCGTATGCCAGCATTTGCTTCAGATCGTGTTACATCTCTTGCCGACATCGCTATGTATACCGATGCTGAGGATATTCCATTGTGGCAGGTATTGAAGAATCTTGGCGAGAAGGAGCAGTCGAAGGAATGCTCACTCAACTACAAGAAGTGTTCGGCAGATGAATTGCATACTTTCTTTGCTGAGGTATTGCCTGCATACGACCGCGACCGTGTTCACGACTCAGATATCAAGAAGCTTATCCAGTGGTACAACATCCTCGTAAACAACGGTATTACCGACTTCGAGGCAACGCTTGCTCCTACAATGGGCGACAATGTTGACGACCGTCAGGAGGCTGAATAATAAGAATATAGAATATAAGGAGTCAGGAGTTTGGTGCTTCTGGCTCTTTTAATACTCAATTCATTAATATCAACGAATGATAAAATCCGTACGACCAAAGAAGAATCTTGGCCAACACTTCCTTACCGACCTTGGTATTGCCAAGGCCATTGCCGATACTGTTGACGCTTGTCCTGATATCCCTGTGCTTGAGATAGGACCTGGTATGGGTGTTATGACACAGTTTCTTGTTACAAAGCCACGACCAGTAAAGGCTGTGGAAATAGATAAGGAGTCGGTGGCTTACCTTAACGAGAAGTTCCCTAAGTTGCAAGAGAACATCATAGGTGAGGACTTTCTGCGTATGGACCTCAACGACATCTTTGAGGGTAAGCAGTTTGTGCTTACAGGCAATTATCCTTATGATATCTCATCGCAGATATTCTTCAAGATGCTCGACTATAAGGAGCTAATACCTTGCTGTACGGGTATGATACAACGCGAGGTTGCTTTGCGCATAGCATCGGCTCCGGGCAATAAGGCCTACGGTATATTGTCTGTGCTTATACAGGCTTGGTACGATGTAGAGTATCTGTTTACTGTAGACGAAACAGTATTCAATCCACCTCCAAAGGTAAAGAGTGCGGTTATACGTATGACACGCAACGAGGTTATGGACCTTGGATGTGACGAGCGATTGTTCAAGCGTGTTGTCAAGACTGTGTTCAATCAACGTCGCAAGATGTTGCGTGTGTCTTTGCGTCAGATTTTTGGTAGTTCAGCATCTGCCGATTTCTATGCACATGACATAATGACAAAGCGTCCCGAACAGCTCTCTGTACAGCAGTTTGTTGAATTGACAAATATGGTGGACGAGGAGATGAAGCGTTGCGGACTAAAGCAGTAAAAGAATTATATTGCAAGGCCATAACAAAAACAAATGTATATGGCGATAAACATAAAAAAAACATTTGGATGTTCAAACAGTAGCGAACATCCAAATGTTTTTTTTATGTTTATCGTCGTATTGTCTTATTATACCAAGTGAGCGATAAGCTCCTCGCGGTCACCCTCCAACATATCGATAACCGGAACCTCAACCATTGTGTAGCAACCAGGCTGCTGACGCATAGAAGCACGGGCTACATTAACAAGTACCTGACCAGTAAGAGCAGGGTTGTTGATGCTCATAGTAAACTCCATGCGCTGGTTCTGTGTCTTGCCACTAACACCCTTGCGGATAAGATGAACACCATGACCCATATCGCGTACAGCATCTACCGAAGGAACAGCAAATACATGAGTCTCGTCGTTGGCAAAGTAAGGGTCGGCCTTAATGGCAGCTGTAACGTCTTCAAGGTTGGCACCATCCTCAAGCTCAACGTATACCATACGGCGATGCAATCCCTCGCCCTTAGGAATAGTCATTGAAAGAGCATTCTTTACACCCTCCTTAGAGCGTACACATACAGAGTGTCCCATAGACATACCCGGACCAAAGTTGGTGTAGCTCAAACCCTTAGGTGCCAAGCTCTGCATAAGAGTGCGCACGATAGAATCAGAACCCGGATCCCATCCAGCAGCAATAATGCTCACAGCCTTGTGTTCCTTGCATATAGGCATAAGTGTGGCGCGATAGTCTATAATAGATGTATGAATGTCGAAGCTGTCAACGGTGTTGATGCCGAGAGGCAGAATCTGCTTAGCATATTCCTCGCATGAGCGCGAAGGAGTAGCAAGGATGGCAACATCTACATCCTTCAGTTCGCGGATATCCTTTACCACGTCATACTGTGCAAGTTCGGCTGGCTTGTTGTCAGCACCATTACGGCGTACGATACCAGCAATTTCGAAGTCGTTGGCTGCTTCGAGAGCCTGGACAGCATACTGTCCGATGTTGCCGTAGCCCACTACGGCTGCTCTGATTTTCTTCATAGTCTTAATAATGTCTTATTTCTTTTATTGTTGTATCTGTATTCTTCTGTTACGTATGCGGCTTGAGGCTTTGTGTACGAAAAAGAAGAATTGGTTGTTCTTGGATGCAAAGTTACAGAAAAAGCGCAAAACCCCACACTATAACCTGCCATTTTTTTATTATGCCTTACAAGATTACCTACATATAAGTAGAATAATGCCCGATGTTTTGTTAAATTGTAAGGGTTTTTGAACGTAATGCTTACAAATCGTAGATGTTGATACGGGCAAGTACTCAAGTTGGTATTCTCCATCCTACAATATTGTTGTTGTGCTTGAAGTATATTGTTGTGTTCGAAGTATATTATTGTTGTGCTCTAAGTATATTAATTGAAAGTACAGTACCAGTTATATGAAACTGCAGTACCATACAATATAAACTGCAGTACCAGTTATATGGTACTGAAATAGGTACTGGGGTATTTGGGGGAGTAATATAGTTTAACGTTTAAAGCATACTATCATGCTTGCGAATTCAACATTCTTACCAAATTCATCCGCAACATGCCCTTTAATAGTCTTGTTTGCTGCAACACATGCTAAAGACATCAACTGGGAAACAATTAGAATAAATATAAATCTCCTCATATTCATAGCTTTACTTTAAAAACGAAGTTTGTAATACGGTAGCAAAGTTAACAAAGAATTCTGAGAAATTATTCTTGGATGTAATGTTTTTATTTGGCAATAGAAACTGCAACTAAAATACAATCACCCTAAATATTGTGTGAAACCTAAATTAGATTAATACAATATTTAGGGTGATTCGATATTGAGGTCGAACAATCTTCTTGTTGTATACCAGGCTTTATTGTTCTTTCGCCTCATGGTTGTCCTTGGCATTGTAAAGCCAGTAGCCAGTAACAAGCGCCATAAATACAACTAATACACCAACCATTTCTGCCACATGGTGCATAGGGTCAACCCAAATCTCCTTAAACATGCCATTGCGTGCTGCCACCTCAACAAATGTCCAGAACACAATAACTGTGGCATAAGCCATGCGTATGCTTCTGCCCCAATTGGCTATGCGCAACTGTTTCTTGAACATCAATGCCGAACCTATTAGGCATATAGCCGCAATGATGTAGGTAACGGGATGATGGTCGCCAAGGAACACGGGGTCGTAGCAGAACATAAGCAACAGATATAGGCCCCACATCATAATGTTCCATTCCATGAACATAACTATGCTTGGATGGTATGCCATTGGGCGCAACTCAACATTGTTGTTAATGCCGCAATGCTTTTGTATCCAATGTAGGAATAGGCAACCGTTGCGTGTGCAGAACAGATACAGCACTACAAACATCATCCACATGCCAAACGTTGCAGGCATGATGAGGTATTCGGGACGCGAGCCTCGCAGTTCCTTTAGTTCGGCACGCGAGAAACTTTCGAGTGGAGAGCCATTGATAGTAAAGCTATGGTCTACAGCCACACCATTTACGTATCTGCTAACAGTCTCCACAATGCCATTGCCCACAAGGTCGCAATGTACACCATAGCGTTGGGCATAGTAGGCAAGTAGAAATTCTACCCAACCTGTCCAGAATAGCACCGAGCCTGCAAGACCAAAGCAAGTCTGTCGAGTATCTCCCTTGACAAACACTCCCCATATGGTAATGACGAGTCCAAGAAATCCCATGGCAAATGCAGAATAGTGAAGTACAGTAGGAGCGAGATAATGCTCCATAAGAATCATAAGCGCATGACCAAGAGGCATGAGGAGCAAGACGATGAGCAATGTGCCGATGGTCTTGCCAGGATATGTTTTAGTTTTCATATATCTAAGGATACGTATTTATTATAATATGTATATATAATATAATGTGTAAGTAGCTATTGTATTAAGCGTATGTACATAATTATGATTATAGCTGCAAAATTATATAAAAAGAAGAAATATGGCAATACTTAATAATGAGGATTGCGCGAAAGGTTGCAATATCATCATTTATTAGTATTGCGAGAGTTGTAAATTGTTGCGACCTTTGCAATCGCTAAAATATAAGTAAGGTATAATCCTTGAAAAAAGAAAAAAATCAATAGAAAATGAAGAAAATCTTTACTCTCCTCGTTGCCGCTTTCTCGGCAACAACAATGATGGCTCAGATGCACGGCGCAATGAAGTTTGTTGGTGCCTCAACGATGCAAGTGTCTAATGTGAACCTCTCAAACGCAAGTGACACAATATCGTTTGTCATGAATAATATGACATCAGGCGATATAACCCTGCCCGAAATGAATGGTATGTCAACCATTCCATCGTTCACCATTAAGGGAGCTACATTCTCTATGGGGGCCAATCATGTGGTTGAGTTTGCCAACCAGCAGTTTACATCTACTGTTAAGGTGAATGGTGCCGAGAAGACAATTACCGGAACATCGCTCACTGGTACTTATAATATGGCCGACAACTCGTTCTCGCTTACAGCTGTGTTCAAGTTTGGCGCCATGCCTTTTCCTATGACATACAACGTAAAGGGCTATTATGTAAATGGTGTGTCGGGTGCTATCAGCGTAAATGTAGGCGGACAATTTAAATACGACAACTCAAGCGTTACGTACAGCGTGCGCAAGTATAAGGAGGCTAATGTAGAGAAGCTTGATGTTGAGGTGCCTTACTACACACTCGATAATACCATTATGGGCAATCTTGGTTTGGGCAAGTATGTAGTAAAGGGACTTGTCTATGATGAGTCAAAGGGTGGCTTCTATCGCGACTATGCCAATGACGGACTATTGTTCCACTTTACAGCCGAGAAGGGTGGCACAAAGACAATGGATGCCGATTATGCCTTCAATAGCGAAAAGCCAAACAATATTCTTGTTAAGTACAACGGTTCAACAGTAGAGCAGATTGTAAATACATTCCAGATAGGTGCCATGCCTTTTGGTATTGTTTCTACTTTTGGCAACAGCGCTACAGGCATCAACGGTGTACATGTAGCCAATAAGCATAACGACGGCAAGATGTACAACCTTGCTGGTCAGCGTGTAGGCAATGACTATAAAGGCATTGTGATAGTAAACGGAAAGAAATATATTAAGAAATAAAGTCCCATTTCGCATGCCGTTTATTCGGCTATTGTCCCTCCCCGTAGGAGAGAGAGAAGTTGTATCTATTCTCCCTCACCTACGGGGAGAAGCAATAAAGCATATGGCTTTAAAAGTCTCTAACTTCTTAAAAATACTTTAAATTCCACACTTCAGAAAGTAAGGGATAAATCAATTAGATATAAATGAACAATAAAACATTCGCCCACGCTCTATCTGCAACATTGGCTTGTCTCGGCATGTTTGTGCTGACTTCATGCACGGGAATATTTGACGATATATACGACGAGCCACAAAAGGAGTTGGTGCCAGCAAAGGGTCAGGTAGTTGTTGATGCTACAAGTTGGACCGATTGGTACTATATCGACCTAAAACAACTGCAGCAACTAACAGAGGCAGGTGATGATGATGCCTTGCTTAAGGCACAAACCGAGCACGAGTCTTGGCCTATACCAATGACACTTACCGGCGAGAGCGATGGACATTCGGGACAATATCTCTATTGGTTTGATGTGCTTGGTTCGGGTATTGAAAACAATGAGTTTAGATCTTATACACCATGCGACTCCCAGCCAGAACCTACCGAATGGACCTTTGCCGTACATCGCAACAACGTACGCACCAATGGCGGAGCTGTATTTAAGACACAGTATACGTCGATGGAACAGTTGCCCGAGTCGAGCGACGCATTCAAGAACGAAACGTTTGTTGAAGACGAATGGACAGAGAAGGAAGTGTGGGACAACAAAGACCAAATGCTCTTGGGACTCGTTCCGTCGCAAGGTATAAAGATTAATAAAGTGTTGTCGTCGTGGCTAAGCTTTAAGTTTAATATTCCGCCAGATTATATTCCCGACAGTCACGTCTTTGTTTTGCGTCTTAATGATGGCACTTATGCCGCGCTTCAGCTTGTCGACTATTTGTCGCCTGCAGGCAAGAAGTGCTGGTTGACAATTAATTACAAATATCCGTATTAATAGACACATATGGTCAAGAGATACTCTTTGCTCTTTATATCAGGTTGCTTGCCTCTACTTACAACGGCACAAATACAGCACAGCGCAGTTGTTGTGGAAAGCCAAACCGACTCCATCTTCCGCCAATATGACTTGGATGAGATTGTTGTTACGGGCACACGCACACCTAAGTTTCTAAAGGACACCCCAATACAGACACGTGTCATAACATCTGCAGATATAGCCAAAATAGATGCAACCAATGTGCAAGACTTGCTTCAGCAGGAATTGCCAGGTGTAGAATTCTCGTACTCTATGAACCAGCGGACACATCTCAACTTCTCGGGATTTGGAGGTCAGAGCATACTGTTCCTTGTTGACGGCGAGCGTCTTGCAGGAGAGACAATGGACGATGTTGACTTTACGCGCCTGATGATGGACAATGTTGAGCGCATAGAGATAGTAAAGGGAGCTGCTTCGGCACTTTATGGCAGTAGCGCATCGGGTGGTGTTATAAACATCATCACAAAGAAAGCGTCGAAGCCATGGACGCTAAACCTTAACGGACGACTTGCCAAACATGGCGAGCAACGATATGGTGGAACATTTGGACTGAACAGCAAGCATTGGAGCAACATGCTGTCGGCCAATTACAACACTACAGATAATTACTCGGTAAATAGTGGAGCCAATCCCGTTACGCGTGTTATATCTACCATCTATGGCAACAAAACCATAAACACACGCGAGCAACTGACGTGGAAACCTTCTACGGCATTGAGCTTTACCGGAAGAGCAGGCTACTTCTTTCGCGAGACAACTCGCACCATAGGACAACCAGAACGCTACCGCGACTTTAGTGGCGGATTGAGAATGAATTGGACTATGTCGGCTTTCGACCAGTTGCGTGTAAACTATTCATTCGACCAATACGACAAGTCGAATTATCAAACCGTTCGTCGATTGGACATTCGCTCGTACAGCAATGTGCAGAATACTGTGCGTGCATTGTATAGTCATGAGTTTGAGAGGGGAGATGTGTTGACCCTTGGTTCCGACTATATGCACGACTATCTATACAATACCAACCTTGATAGTTCTACACGCGAGCAAGACTGTTTTGACGTGTTTGCGCAATACGATTGGATGGTAAGCGACAAGGTAGAGCTTGTAGGAGCTTTGCGTTACGACTATTTCTCGGACGGAAGTCAGTCGAACCTTACACCAAAGCTTAATCTGCGCTATCGTCCAACAAGCCGTCTCACTCTGCGTGCCGGATATGGCATGGGATTTCGAGCTCCAACACTTAAGGAGAAGTATTACAACTTTGATATGGTAGGCATATGGATTGTGGAGGGCAACAAGGACCTTAAGTCGGAATTGAGCCATAACTTCAACCTCTCGGCCGAATATATCCATGGTCATTACGACTTTACAGCATCGGTTTACTATAATTTTGTGCACAACAAACTTGCCACAGCTGCGCCTTACTTCAAGACAGCTACCGACAAGCTGCCTTATCTTCCATATGCCAATCTCGACAATTATAGTGTGTGTGGAGGCGAGATAGGAGCACAGGCACGTTGGGACAATGGATTATCGGCACGTATTACATATGCTTACACAAAAGAACATCTGCCTAAGGACAAGGAGGGTAATACTATAAACAACCAGTATATCCCGTCAAGAGAGCATGCGCTCAATGTGCGTGCCGACTACGACCATCGATTCTCAAAGAACTATGCCTTGAGTCTGGGTATCAACGGTCGTGTTATGTCTGGCACAAGCAATGTGGAGTATAAGAACTACTACGATGTGAGCGAGGGCACAATAAAGGTAGACTATCCCGCTTATACAATGTGGAAGCTGTCGGCTACACACAACATCGGCAAAGCAATAAAGTTGACAACAGCATTGGACAATCTCTTCAATTATCGTCCAAAGTATTATTATCTTAATTGCCCGTTGACCGATGGCATCAACTTTCAGGTAGGCGTGTCGATAGACATAGACAAGTTCTAATTTTTCTTTTTTTTCTACAATAATAGCCTCATTGGTGCGTTATAAATAATGTAATATTACAACAATACATTATTAGATAACGCACCAATGATTGATTATATAAAAGGCGAACTGGCAGAACTTACTCCAGTTCAGGCAGTAGTAGAGGCATACGGCGTAGGTTATGCCATGAACATATCCTTAAATACTTACGAGGCAATACAGGGTAAGAAAGACGTAAAGCTGTATGTACACGAGAGTCTTGTAACAGGTGGTCGAGACGACAGTTACACCTTTTTCGGATTTGCCTCAAAGCAAGAGCGCGACCTTTATCGATTGCTTATAACCGTATCGGGTGTAGGTGCCAATACAGCACGTATGATTCTTTCTTCGGCTTCTCCATCCGAGCTTGCCAATGCCATATCTACTGGCAACGAGCGTCTGCTTAAGGGTGTAAAGGGCATTGGACTGAAGACGGCACAGCGTATCATCGTTGACCTTAAGGACAAGATACTGTCACTTGGTATAGCACAAGAAGTGTCGGCAGGTACAGCTGCGGGTTCTACTATCCCAGTTGATGTGCGCGACGAGGCAGTTGCAGCTCTTACAATGCTTGGCTTCTCGCCTGCTCCTACAGCCAAGGTAGTAACAGCCATACTTACAGACGACGCATCGCTTACAGTAGAGCAAGTGGTTAAGTTGGCACTTAAGCAGATAAAGTAGGGGCGCTTACACAATAATATATATACAAATACGTTATAATATAAGTAATTGTATACGAACAATAGCGTCAGTAAAGGATTGATGAATTTGCTTAAAAAGATATATAAAACATTTCTTAATTTACATATCCGTGTCTTTTCGGCTCGTGCTTTTGTCGTCATGCTTGTCATGTCGACCATAGTTGCGTATGCCATGAAACAGACACCTCTGCGTAATGCGCAACAACGAAGACGTGCGGCAATAGAGCAACGTAATGCTGCCAATGCTGCACAGAAACAAACCGATAACAATAAAAACAGCAAGGATTCGCTTGCTATCATAGCGCAACCGTTGCTGGCAGATGACGACTCCATACCCGATTCGCTTTTACATCCACGTTGGCAGATACAACGCACGTTGCCAATAACACTCGACGATCTGTCTCAGGGCGCCGCCGACCTTAAACGTCCAGACAATCTTAAGCAGCAGGTAGAGTACAACGACTCTATCGACCGATATATTATTGGCTCAAAGATATCCGACACTTATATCAATGCTCCGGTAATGATGACGGCGCAGGAGTATATGAAGTGGAGCGAGCGTAAGCTAATGCAAGACTTCTTCCGCAAGAAGAACGACGAGATTTACCAAGCCAAAGGCAAGGAGAAGTTCGACTTTACTGATATGCACTTCGACCTTGGTCCGGCCGAGAAGATATTTGGTCCTGGTGGTGTGCGCATTAAGACTCAGGGTACTGCCGAGCTTAAGTTTGGCGCGACAATGAAGAATATTGACAATCCTTCTTTGCCCGTGCGCAACCGCAAGACAACTACAATGGACTTTGACGAGAAGGTTAACCTAAACCTCAACGGACGTGTTGGCGATAAGGTTAACCTTAACCTCAATTATAATACCGATGCAACCTTCGACTTCGACGCACAGAGCCTTAAACTTAAGTACGACGGTAAGGAAGACGAGATTGTAAAGCTTGTAGAAGCAGGCAATGTGTCGTTTCCTTCAAACTCGTCGTTGATAAAGGGAGCATCGTCACTATTTGGATTGCGTACCGACTTGCAGTTTGGCAAGCTTAAGTTGCAGCTTGTTGCATCACAGAAGAAGTCGTCTACCAAGAGCGTATCGTCTAAGGGTGGCAAACAGTTTACACCATTTGAGATTGATGCCGCTAATTATGAGGACAACCGACACTTTTTCTTGGCACAGTATTTTCACGATCGTTACGACGATTGGATGCGGTCGTTGCCAAACCTTACATCAGGAATTAAGATTAACCGTGTTGAAATATGGGTTACCAACAAGACTGGAACAACCGCTAACACACGTAACATAATCGCCCTTACCGACTTGGGCGAGAACCGCACCGTGTCCAATCAAGCATGGGGTTTGACCGGACAGCCTGTACCATCTAATGCAGCCAACTCAGAGTACTCGTCAATGACATCGCAGTATGTAGCTGCACGTAATATTGACGAGACATCAACTGTGTTCGATGGAATACCCGGATTTCATGGCGGTAGCGACTATGAGAAACTCGAGAAGGCAAGATTGCTCAATTCGTCTGAGTATACGGTCAACACCTCACTTGGATATGTATCGCTTAAGACACAGTTGCAAACCGACCAGGTGCTTGCCGTAGCTTACGAGTATACCTATGGTGGTGTAACCTATCAGGTGGGCGAGTTTGCCAGCGACGTTACCGATGCTTCGCAAGCCATCTTTGTTAAGTCGCTTAAGAACACGTCAAACAATCCGCAGCAAGGCAATTGGGGCTTAATGATGAAGAATGTATATTACTTGGCCTCGTCGGTTGAGAAGGAGAAATTCCGTCTCGACGTTAAGTTCCAAAGCGATACAGCAGGCGTATATCTTACATACATTCCAGAACCACAGGTCAAGGACCAGACAATTATAAAGGTTCTTGGTGCCGACCGACTGGATAACAACAGCAAGGCTCATCCTAATGGATACTTCGACTATGTAGAGGGTTATACGGTTTCTAACGGTCGTGTGTTCTTCCCCGTTGCCGAACCCTTCGGCAAGTATATGTACAACTATCTTGTGGGTAGGGGAGTTGCTGCCGATCAAGCAACAAAATATGCCTTTACCGAATTGTACGACTCTACCAAGACTGTTGCAAAACAGATAGCCGAGAAGGACAAGTATGTGCTTATGGGCCAGTTCCGCGGTACTTCTGCCAACGTAATATCTACTGGAGCCTACAACATTCCGCAAGGTTCGGTGGTGGTAACTGCAGGTGGTATAACACTTGCCGAGGGTACCGACTATTCTGTAGATTATTCAGGTGGCGAGGTTACTATCCTTAACCAGAGCATTATCGATGCAGGAACACAGGTCAATGTGTCGCTTGAGAGCAATACAGATTATGCCCAACAGCGCAAGACAATGTTTGGCGTGAACTGGGAATACGACTTCTCGAAGGATTTTCAATTGTCGGGTACATTGCAGCATCTGTCTGAACAGGCCCTTACAAACAAAGTGAATATGGGCAGCGAACCGCTGAACAATACACTTTGGGGTCTTAACATAAACTGGAAGAAGGAGAGTCAATGGCTTACAAATATGCTCGACAAGTTGCCGTTCTTGCACCTTACACAGCCTTCGCAGATATCATTCACGGGCGAGTTTGCCCAGCTTATAGCCGGACAAAGTAGTGGCACGCAGGACAATGCATCGTATATAGACGACTTTGAGGAAGCCAAGAACACAATAGATGTAAGCACTCCTACATCTTGGATATTGTCATCTGTGCCGTCGATGTTCCCCGAATCGTCCGACAAAAGCACGTTACGATCAGGCTTTAACCGCTCTAGAATGGCGTGGTATTATATCGATCCTTTGTTCACACGACGTTCTTCATCGCTAACTCCAGGTCATATAAAGAGCGATTTAGACCAGCTTAGCAACCATTATGTGCGCGAGATATACGTAAGCGAGCTGTTCCCAAACCGCGACCAAAGCGCATACAACGGCTCTACATCTACAATCAATGTGCTCAACCTTGCTTATTATCCTAACGAGCGAGGCCCGTACAACTTCAACCCAGACCTCAATGCAGACGGTACACTTAACAATCCGCAGCAACATTGGGGTGGTATGATGCGCAAACTTGATACCAACGACTTTGAGGCTGCAAACATAGAGTATGTTGAATTTTGGATGCTCGACCCCTTTATATATACTCGTCAGCAAGGACAGGCATCCGATTATGGTGGCGACTTCTATATCAACCTTGGCGAAATGAGCGAGGATATATTACGCGATGGCAAGAAGTTCTACGAGAGTGGAATGCCTGTTGATGGCTCAACCAATTTCACCACAACCCAATGGGGTAAGGTGCCCAACCAAGCAACTGTAACTTATGCCTTTGCAACAACCAAGGGAGCACGTGCTTTGCAAGATGTGGGTTTCAACGGACTTAATGATGAGGAAGAACAGAAGTGGGAGTCGTATCAGGACTTCTTGACCGAGATACAAGGCAAGGTGAGTCCTGCTGTATGGGATTCGATATGGGCAGACCCGGCTGGAGATAACTATCACTATTTCCGTGGCTCTGATTATGATCGTATGCAGGCTCCTATTCTGCGTCGATATAAGTATATTAATAATCCTCAGGGCAACTCGCCAGACAGCGATTCGCGTACCGAGAGCTACGACACATCGTATAAGTCAACTCCGGATGTGGAGGATATCAACCAGGACTATACTCTTAACGAGTATGAAAAATACTTCCAGTATCATGTGTCTATTCGTCCCGAAGACCTTGAGGTGGGCAAGAACTATATTGTAGACAAGCGCACCACAACACGTCCTTTGCGTAATGGCAACAAGGAGACGGTAGATTGGTATCAGTTCCGTATACCATTGACCGAGTATGAGAAGAAGGTGGGTTCTATCAACGACCTTACATCTGTGCGCTTTATGCGTATGTTTATGACAGGCTTCAAGCATCCAATTGTGCTGCGTTTTGCAACACTCGACCTTGTTAGAGGCACATGGCGTGTATATCAGCAGAATCTTGACAATTCTGCCAATACATCAGGTAGACTGTCTGTCAGCGCTGTTAATATTGAGGAGAACAACGACAAGATGCCGGTAAACTATATCTTGCCTCCTGGTATAAACCGTGGTCAAGATCCAACTCAGCCGCAGCTTGTAGAGAACAATGAGCAAGCTCTTGCCCTTACGGTAAACACGCTTGGTTCGGGAGAAGCCAAAGCTGTATATAAGAACACGTCGCTTGACCTTAGACAGTATAAGCGTATGCAGATGTTTGTGCATGCCAACTCGTTTGAGCAGAACACAACAAATCTTGAGGATGGACAGCTTTCGGTATTCATCCGATTGGGTTCCGACTATAAGAGCAACTACTACGAGTATGAGATTCCTCTTAAGCTAACTCCGCATAGCAACCAATACAGCCGCTATTCGGCTGAGGCTGCATGGGCGGTATGGCCTAAGGACAATATGCTCGATATTCCGTTGTCGCTCTTTACCGGATTGAAGAAAGAACGCAACAAGGCTAAGGCTATAGGGCAGGCTTCGTATAATAGAGCTTACTCGGCCTACGACTCTGACAATCCTAAGAATCGCATCACGGTTATGGGTAATCCTACATTGGGTGAGGTTAAGACGTTGGTTGTTGGTATACGCAATAACTCTGGTCAGGAGAAGAGTGGCGAGGTATGGGTAAACGAGCTGCGACTTAAGGAGTTTAACAATTCTGGGGGTTGGGCTGCACAAGGCAACTTCAATGTTCAGCTATCAGACCTTGGCTCGTTTAATGCTCAAGGACGATATACATCGTCAGGATTCGGCGGTCTGGAAGAAGGTGTTGCCGAACGTAGTACAGACGATCAGTCTAACTATACTGTTACTGCAAATATCGACCTTGGTAAGTTCTTCCCTGACAAGGCTAAGGTTAGTGCGCCATTGTACTACTCGGTGACAAAGGAGAAGACATCGCCTAAGTATAATCCACTTGATACCGATATGGAATTGAAGGATGCTCTTGACGCAGCTGGGTCACGACAAGAGCGCGACTCAATAGAGAATATAGCCGTTACAAAGGTAACGCAGACCAACTTCTCGTTGTCTAACGTTCGTGTTGGAATACAGAACAAGCGTCATCCTATGCCATACGATCCAGCCAACTTCTCGTTCTCGTATTCGCATAGCCACTCTTACACAACGGGTGAGACTACGGTATATGAACGTGAGGACAACTGGCGTGGTGCACTCAACTACTCATGGACTCCGGTATACAAACCGTATGAACCATTCAAGAAGATAAAGTCGAAGTCGAAATGGCTTGACTTGCCAAAGAAGTTCGCCTTGAACTGGTTGCCGCAGAATGTGGGCTTTAATACGGAGATAACTCGCAACTATTACGAATTGCAAGAGCGTGATATGGAATCGACGGAGAATCAGAATCTGCCGTTGACATTCTCGTCACAGTTCTTGTGGAATCGTGAGTTCAACTTGCGTTGGGATTTAACGAAGAATCTGCATATGAACTTCCAGAGTGCAACCAATGCCGAGATTGAGGAACCTTATGTACCTGTTAACAAGGACCTTTATCCTGACCAGTATTCGGTTTGGAAGGATTCTGTGTGGACATCAATAAAGCATATGGGTACACCGCTTAACTACAATCAGTCGTTTCAAGCATCTTATAAGTTGCCTATCAACTTGCTGCCAGTATTCGACTGGATAACATCTGATGCGTCGTACAATGCAACCTACAATTGGGTGAGAGGTACCGACCTTGAAGATGGAACATCGCTTGGCAATACTATTGCCAACAACCGCCAGATAAATATCAACGGACAGTTTAATCTTGAGAAGTTGTACAACCATGTGCCGTTCCTTAAGAAAACTAACGAACGATTCAAGAAGAACAACTCGGTGAAACCTAAGGCAACATCGTTGAAAACAAACTTGCGTAACAAGAAGAATAAGGATGGCGGCAAGAACAAGCCAGGAGATAGGGACGAACGATTGCGCAGTAAGTTGCCTAAGAACAAGCGTGCCTTTGAGAAGGAGATAACACTTATGCCGGACACTACGATAAAGGTGGTGCACAGCAAGAAGACACGTCGCATCATTGTATCGGCAAAGACTCAGGACGGACATGCGTTTAAGTTGAAGTATCGCCGAATGGACGATAACAGTATACGTATATTAAATAAGGTGGACTCGGCAACAAAGATAAAGGTATCTGTTATTGCCAAGCAGCCGCTTGATGAACAGAGCTGGTATCGTACCGCACAATCGGTGGCACGTGTGCTGATGATGGTTCGCAATGTAAGCGTAAGCTATCGCAACCAATATGCAATGTCGTTGCCTGGCTTTAAGCCTATGATAGGCAATGCTTTTGGACAGGGACATGGTATGGGAGCAATGTCGCCAGGTCTTGATTTTGCCTTTGGTTTCATTGGTGATAGTTATATCGACAAGGCACGTGAGAATGGTTGGCTTATGATGAGCGACTCTTTGGCAACGCCGGCAACAACCAATAAGACAGAGGACTTGCAGCTTAAGGCAACGTTGGAGCCTGTTCGTAACTTGAAGATAGACCTCAATGCATCGCGCACAATGACAACAGCGCGTTCAGTACAATATATGTACGAGGGTAATCCTACAACGCAGAGCGGTACGTTTACAATGACAACACTATCGCTTCGTAGTGCGTTTGAGGGTTCTGGCAATGCCAATAACGGATATCATTCGGCTTCGTTCGAGCGTTTCTGCAATTCGCTTGAGGGATATCGTCAACGTGTTGAGGCTAAGTATGCGGGTGCAGTATATCCTGCAGGAACATCGCTTGCAGGCAAACCATTTAATGCAGAGAACGGTGGTGTAAACAAGTATAGCGCTGACGTAATGGTGCCTGCCTTCCTTGCTGCATATACCAATATGGGTGATGGAGGCTTGTCGCTGTTCCCGTCGCTGTCTAAACTGTTGCCCAACTGGACTATCAAATATAGTGGATTGTCTAAGTTGCCGTGGTTTAGAGATGTGTTCAAGAGTGTAAACATCAACCACTCGTACAAGAGTATATATGCTGTGGGCTCGTACTCGTCGTATAGTACGTATATGGAGTATATGAATGGACTTGGTTTTATAACCGATGCTACAAGCGGAGCGCCAATACCAAACTCGATGTACAATGTCTCGACGGTGAGCATCAATGAGGCATTCTCGCCATTGCTTGGTGTAGATGTAACGTTGAATAATAACATGACAATCAAGGCCGAGTATCGTACAACGCGTGTGTTGAGTCTTAGTATGACTTCGGTACAGATTAACGAGTCATCTTCGCACGACTGGGTTATTGGTGCAGGTTATACGCTTAACAACTTCAATTTATTTGGAGGTGGTCGTAATAGGCATCGTCAGGTTAAGTCAAGACAGAAGGGTGGAGCAAAGAATGCTTCTGACTCTAACTCTTCATCGCGCCGCTCAACGGGTGGTGTTAATAATGATTTGAAGTTAAGGCTTGATCTTAGTGTACGCAAGCAAGCTGCTATAAGCCGCGATATTGCCACAATGACATCATCGGCAAATAGCGGCAATACAGCGTTTAAGCTGTCTTTCTCTGCCGACTATACGTTGTCAAGAATGCTTACTATGAGCTTCTACTACGATAGACAAACTAATACACCGTTGCTGTCGTCAAGCTCATATCCAACGACAACACAGGACTTTGGATTGAGTATGAAGTTCTCGTTGACAAGATAGAGAATATATAGGGCTAGTAGTTCTAGAATTACTAGAATTACTAGAATAACTAGTCTTACTAGAATAACTAGTACTACTAGAATTACTAGCCTCTCTATTCTCTCTCAATACCCCTCTCCCCCTGTCATTCTTCTCCTTCTCCCAGTTTTTCCTTAAGCCTCTTAATCTCTTCTTGCTGCGAGTAGTATGCCTTTAGGGCGCGCTGCTTAAGGTCGTTGTATGCAGCTTTCCACTTTTCGGCTTCGGTGCGGGCTTCTTTAAGTGCTTGTTCAAGCCTTGAACATTCGGCTTCGAGTTGCTTGAGCTTTTCGTCCTGCTTCTGCCGATATCCGGTGCGAGCCTTGTGCATACGCTCTTTAATACCGCCTTCGGTAATAAACTCACGCTCTAATGTCTTAAAAAACGACATCATCATCTTGTCTATGAAGTGGCAGAGTGTAAGAGCATAGTTGCACATCTGCTCATCGGTCCATTGCAGGAAATAAGGCTCATAATCTATAAGCTTATTGTGCCAACGGCAATAGTCAACCATAACATTATATCTGCTATCACCAGGCATATACATTTGGAGATGGCGCGACTTTAGGTAATCCTGCCTGTATAATTTGGTCGCGTGTTCGGTCTTTATATAGATGAATAAACCTATTGCAAAACGCAAACGATAGCTGATATATAACATCCGACTTCTGGTAAAAATACAATTCGTCCCACTTGTATTGTTTGCCGAAGATGCTTTGATTATTACCTTTGGCATCTTTGTTGTCTGTATTGTTAGTGATGTCTGTCATAAAGGAAAATTAGGCTAATGGTTTAATAAGGGCAAATATAAGCAAAATAATTGATACAAAAAAACAAGCAAACAAGAAGTAAATGGATTAAGACCTATTGCTTATTGTTTGCTTGTATTGAATATAGCCAAAGCAACCTTACTTCTTGTTTGCTTTAGCTCGTTTCTTACTTCTTGTCGTAAGCATGTAATGGATAGTCGGTGGTGTAGTGCAAACCACGACATTCCTTACGCTCAATGGCCTGGCGTGTTATGAGATAGCCCACGTTAATCATATTGCGAAGTTCGCAGATGTCACGACTTGCCTTTACGCGCTTAAATAGAGCTTCAGTCTCCTCGTACAGCAAGTCAAGACGGTCCCATGCACGTTTGAGTCGAAGATCGCTTCTAACAATACCCACATAGTTAGACATAATCTCGCCAACCTCCTTAACACTTTGTGTTATTAGTACCTGTTCCTCGTTAGTCATTGTACCTTCATCGTTCCACTCAGGTACCTTTTCGTTGAAGTCGTAATCATCAACGTGTGCCAACGAGTGCTTGGCTGCTGCATCAGCATATACCACAGCCTCAATAAGAGAATTGCTTGCAAGACGGTTGCCACCATGCAGACCAGTGCAAGAACATTCGCCAATAGCATAAAGACGCTCAATAGACGACTGTCCGTTAAGGTCTACCTTAATACCGCCACACATATAGTGGGCAGCCGGGCGAACAGGGATATAGTCGGTAGTTATATCTATGCCAATCGACTTGCACTTGTGATAGATATTTGGGAAATGTTTCTTTGTCTCTTCAGGATTCTTATGTGTAACGTCGAGACAAACATGATCAATACCATGAATCTTCATCTCCTTATCAATTGCACGTGCCACGATATCACGTGGAGCCAACGATAATCGTTCGTCGTATTTCTCCATAAACGACTCGCCGTTAGGCAAGCGCAGTATGCCACCATATCCACGCATAGCCTCTGTAATAAGGAATGCAGGATGAGTTTCGCCTGGATGATAAAGAGCTGTAGGATGGAATTGTACAAACTCCATATCCTTAACAGTGCCCTTGGCACGATATACCATAGCCTCGCCATCGCCGGTGGCAATAACAGGATTTGTAGTAGTTTGGTATACAGCACCGCAACCTCCAGTACACATCAGCGTAACCTTACTAAGATATGTGTCCACCTTCTCGGTTTCAGGATTAAGCACGTATGCGCCATAGCAGTTAATATACGGAGTACGGCGAGTTACGCGTGCGCCAAGATGATGCTGAGTGATAATCTCTACAGCAAAGTGGTTCTCCTTAATGTCAATGTCTGGACAAGCACGAACAGCAGCCATAAGTCCACGTTGAATCTCGGCACCCGTGTCATCTGCATGGTGCAGAATACGGAATTCAGAGTGTCCTCCTTCGCGATGAAGGTCAAACTCACCATCTTCTTTACGGTCGAAGTTGACACCCCATTTTACAAGCTCTTTAATCTGTTCAGGGGCATTGCGTACAACTTGCTCAACGGCACGACGGTCGCTGATAAAGTCACCGGCAATCATAGTATCCTCTATATGCTTGTCGAAATTGTCAACTACAAGATTAGTTACTGAGGCTACGCCACCTTGGGCAAACGATGTGTTTGCCTCATCAAGCGAAGTCTTGCAAATCAAGCACACCTTACCTTTGTGTGCGCGAGCTACCTTCAGGGCGTAGCTCATGCCGGCAACACCGGCGCCGATAATCAGAAAGTCGTATTTGAAAACCATCTTTTCTGTTTTTTTCTTAGACGATGCAAATTTAGAGAAAAAAAATGAAGACATTGCATAGTTTTGTTCACTTTTTTATTGCTTTCCAATAATTCCCCATAATAATGTCTATCATAACTATATAATAAGGTGTATATATAATATTTTCAGTATTTTTTGTCTACTTACTTAAAAATTTGTACTTTTGCACCAAATTTGAGTATACTTAAAAAATCATTATAATGGAGATTTCATATAAATGGCTTAAGGAGTATGTTGATTTCGACCTTACTCCCCAAGAAACAGCCGACGTGCTGACATCTTGCGGACTTGAAGTTGACTCTCTTGAAGAAGTACAGACCATTAAGGGTGGACTGAAGGGACTGTACGTGGGCAAGGTATTGACTTGCGAGATGCACCCTAATTCAGACCACTTACATATAACAACCGTTGATTTAGGCAAGGGCGAACCACAGCAGATAGTATGTGGTGCACCAAATGTTGCTGCAGGTCAGAAGGTTATAGTTGCCGATCTTGGTTGCGTGCTATACGACGGTGACAAGGAATTTGTTATCAAGAAGTCTAAGTTGCGTGGTGTTGAGTCTAACGGTATGATTTGTGCCGAAGATGAGATAGGTGTTGGAACAAGTCACGATGGTATAATCGTATTGCCGGAAGACGCACCCGTAGGACAGCCTGCAGCAGAATATTATCATTTGGAAAGCGACTGGGTTATCGAGATTGATATCACAGCCAACCGTTCGGATGCGCTAAGCCACTGGGGTGTAGCACGCGACCTATATGCTTGGCTCAAGCGCAATGGTTATAACACATCGCTTCATCGTCCCGACTGCTCTGAGTTTACAGTCGACAATACCAACCTTCCTATCGATGTTGAGATTGAGAACACCGAGGCTTGCAAGCGTTATGCTTGCGTTAGCATTACTGGTTGCGAGGTTAAGGAGAGTCCGGAGTGGTTGCAAGACAAGCTCAAGGTTATTGGCTTGCGTCCTATCAACAACATTGTCGACATCACCAACTATGTGATGATGGCATATGGTCAGCCTATGCATTGCTTCGATGCAGATATGGTTAAGGGCAACAAGATAGTAGTGCGCACTCAGCCAGAAGGTACAAAGTTTGTGACACTTGACGGTGAGGAACACACTCTTGGTGAGCATGACCTTAGCATTTGCAATGCTGAAGAGCCAATGTGTATTGCCGGTATATTCGGCGGCAAGGGTTCTGGTACATACGATACTACAACCAACGTGGTACTTGAGAGTGCATATTTCCATCCTACATGGATTCGTAAGAGTGCACGTCGTCATGGACTTAGTACCGATGCAAGCTATCGTTTCGAGCGTGGTATCGACCCTAACGGCATAATCTATGCATTGAAGCAGGCTGCCATCCTGTGCAAGCAGTTGGCAGGTGGCAAGGTTAGCATGGAGATAAAGGACGTTTATCCAACACCGATTGCCGACGCACGTGTACAGCTCGACTACGAGTATGTAGACCGTCTTATTGGCAAGAAGATTGGCAATGATATGATACGCTCAATTGTTGAGAGTCTTGATATGAAGGTGATTTCGGAGACAGATACTGGCTTGGAGCTTGATGTGCCAGCTTATCGTGTAGATGTACAGCGTCCATGCGATGTGGTAGAGGATATCCTCCGTATCTACGGATATAATAATGTGGAGATACCTACACAGCTTAAGAGTTCGCTCACCATTCTTGGCGACGAAGACAAGGCATACCATCATCAGAATGTCATCAGCGAACAACTTGTTGGTTGTGGATTCCGCGAGATCTTGAACAATTCGCTTACTAAGACAGCCTACTATACAGAGCTTAACCACTACACAGAGGATACAACAGTAAAGGTGATGAATCCTCTAAGCTCCGACCTTGGCGTAATGCGTCAGACCTTGCTCTTCGGCGGATTGGAGAGCGTATGTCGTAACGTAAACCACAAGATGCCTAATCTACGCTTCTTCGAATTTGGCAATTGCTACCACTTCTCACCAGAGAAGAATAACGACGAGGACCCTATAAAGGCATATACAGAGGAGATGCACCTTGGTATGTGGCTCACAGGCAAGCGCGTTGAAGGTTCGTGGGCACACGCCGACGAGCAGTCTAATTTCTACGAGCTCAAGGCATACGTTATGAACATATTTACCCGTCTGGGTGTTAACCCTGGCATTGTAGTAGCCGAGAAGTCGGACAACAACGTCTTTGGTAAGGCTCTCGCCTTGAAGGCTCGCAGTGGTAAGTTGCTTTGCGAGATGGGTACCGTAAGCCACAAGCTTCTTAAGAAGATGGACATTGATCAGGATGTGTTCTATGCCGACATCAATTGGAACAACATCATGCGTGCCATCAAGAAGAACGAAACATTGTATCACGACATCAGCAAGTTCCCGTCTGTAAGTCGCGACCTTGCCTTGCTTATCGACAAGAGCGTAGAGTTTGAGCAGATAGAGCAGATAGCTCGCCAGACCGAGAAGAAACTTCTCAAGAGTGTTGAGCTGTTCGATGTATACGAGGGCAAGAATCTTCCGGAGGGCAAGAAGAGCTACGCTGTAAACTTCATCTTGCAGGACGAGACCAAGACTCTAAATGACAAGCAGATTGAGGCCATCATGACCAAGCTCATCAATAACCTCAAGCAGAAGTTGGGCGCAGAGTTGCGTTAATGGCAATCTGTAATTGCTGAACATAATAATGGTGCAATACCAGAATAAATTCAAAATATTAAATAAGAAATATTAATAACAAAAATGGGAAGAGCATTTGAGTATCGTAAAGCTACAAAGCTGAAGCGTTGGGGCCACATGGCTAAGACATTCACCCGTCTGGGCAAGCAGATTGCTATTGCTGTTAAGGCTGGCGGTCCAGAACCAGAAAACAACCCTTCATTGCGTTCTATCATCGCTACATGTAAACGTGAGAACATGCCGAAGGACAACATCGAGCGTGCCATCAAGAACGCTATGGGCAAGGATCAGAGCGAGTATA
>OBAD01000118.1_pt1 | contig 23928 bp, 16 predicted proteins | sample 1494861 | NCBI WGS metagenome assembly OBAD01 (sample SAMEA3360681, study PRJEB22359) | human gut metagenome | biome: ENVO:urban biome; feature: ENVO:human-associated habitat; material: ENVO:feces | place: Bangladesh | collected 2011
GACCGTTGTAGTTGGTTGTGCCGCCGATGCCGCCACGTGCGCCGCCCTGTGCAAGACTGGGGAGGATGGTCTCGTCCTGTCCGTGGAGCATGTCAAACTTGCCACCGCCATAGAGACGGCACTGGTTGTATTCATACAGCGACTCGTATGTATACTTGATGCCGGCGAAGTTGGGGATGCGTCCGTCTACAGCCTTCAGCAGGTCAACCATGGGAAGGAATGCGCCGTTGAATGCGGGGATGTGATAATAATAGAAGGGCAGCTCAGGAGCAGCCTTTGCGATGGTCTCGCAGTACTCGACGAGTTCCTCGATGCGGCCGATCTTCGGGAATGGAGGAGCCATCGAACCGATACCCCATGCACCGATTTTCTGGGCATGCTCGGCAAGGCGCACGCTCTCACGCAGGCAGCAGCTGCCCACATGCACAATCACCTTAAATCCCTCTGGAGCTACAGACACCCAGCGCTCAGCCAGCTGCATACGCTCTTCGGTGGTGAGCATATAGCCCTCACCTGACGATCCGTTGATGAACACACCCTTGAGACCGTTCTTCTGCAACATCTTTGCATAAGCCTCGATGGGTTCGAGATTGACATCACCGTTGGGATGGAACGGTGTGAAAGGAGCGTCAATAAGTCCGATGATCTTTTCCATAGTTTTCACTTTTTTATTTAGTTTGTTGTTTAACTATATTATTATGTACGAATAGTTGTCTGTTTTTATTATTGCCCGTGGATTACTCCATGTTGTCGGTTGTGGGGCGCAGGCACGAAAGTTGGAGCACGAGTGCGAGGAGCACGATGCATCCGAGAATGGCGAAGCCAAGTCCGAGGTTGCCTCCGTCTGTCCACTTGCCGAGGATGTGCGTAACGGCAGCTCCTGCGAATACGCCCACCATGTTCATCACGCCGTAAGCTGTGGCACGATAACGGGCAGGGATAATCTGGCAGAGGATGGGCATGTTGTTGGCATCGAACATACCGAAGCCCATTCCGAAGAACAGTCCGGCTCCGACGATGGCGATGACGCTATGTCCGAAACCGAGGAGCACAAGGGCAGGAATGGTCATTCCCAGTCCGATGGCACTCGTATATATACGTCCGCGTATGTTGCGCTTCACCCAGTTGTCAGACAGAATGCCTCCCACGATTACGCCAATGAACGAGCTGGCGGCTATGGTGATTGTTGACATCGGACCTGCTTCGGACATCGGAATGTCAAGATTGGTGGCGAAGAGTGTCGGCAGCCAGTTCTTTGTAGCCCAACCTGGCAGACTCGGTACGGCGAAATAGATGAGTATCACCCAGAAAGCCCAGGTGGAGAACACCACAGCAAGACCGCGCCAGATGCTTTCTTTCGGCGTCTGCATTTCGGGCCCTGCGACCTTCGGCTGCTCTTTACGCTTGTCCATAAGGCACAATGCCAATACTACGGAGTAAGCTATGCCGATGATTCCAAACCAGTGGAAGGTGCTGTGCCATGAGAAGGTAGCTGCTATAGTGGCGCCAAAGCCTCCGACTGCCTGACCTACATACAGTCCGGTCATGTGGATGCCGATGGCGAGTGAGCGCGATTTGCCCTCATGCCAGTCAGCTATGAGTGAGAGTGCGGAGGGTATGTAGAGTGCTTCGCTGATGCCCATCAGCGCGCGGAGCCAATAAAGTTGTGTGAAATCTGTAGCATATCCCATAAGATATGTCACCGCCGACCATACAAAGAGGCTTCCTACGACGAGCCATTTGCGGCTGACACGGTCTGCCACCACTCCTGCAAACGGACTTACTATGCCGTAAATCCAGAGAAAGACAGCCATCAGCGCACCGAAAGCTTCCGCCTTGTTGAGCTCGGCAATGTCTGCCTTCATGGCCTCCTGCATCGTGGAGAGCATCTGTCGGTCCATGTAGTTAAGAAGGGCGACAACCCACAGGAGAGCAACGACAATCCAGGGGTAAAATTTGTTATGTCTCATTAGTTTTCAAGATTTGTTAGTATGAGGTTTGTTTTGTTATTCGTTCTTAGGCTTTAAGCAAGTGCAAAATTATAACTAATTTTTGAGAAAACATCCAGTTAGACGAAATAATATTCAAAAAAAGTAATACTTACGAAATATTTTTAAAAAGTAACGGTGGGTTATCTCAACGTAGATAACACAAAAAAACATAAAAGACATGGGTATTTTGCTGCCTTTATGTCGGAATTCAGATAATTAGCATTAACTTTGTAGTCTTTAAATAGTATAATAATAAGGTGTGTAGGGCAACAATCTGACAAAGCGTCCATAGCGTTCCCTGCCTGCCATTTTTTTAACGAATAATCAACAGACATCTGAATGGAAACAAAGAACAAGCTCGTTGACGCCATTGTCAAGGGTATTCAAGAGAAGAAAGGACAAGACATCGTAATCGCTGACCTTCGTGAGGTGGACGGCTCCATCGCCAACTACTTCGTAATCTGCCAAGGTTCGTCGCCTTCGCAGGTGGAAGCCATCGCCGATTCAGTGAGCGAGACAGCCCGTATCGATGCCGGCGAGAAGCCTATTAACGTAGTCGGTCTGCCGCAGGCTTACTGGGTGGGCATGGATTACGGAGACGTTCTCGTACATATCTTCATACCTGAGGCACGCAATTTCTACAACCTCGAGGACCTTTGGCAGGACGCCGCCGTCACTGAGGTGCCCAACATCGACTGATTATAGGGCGGCAGAAAGCCATACGGCATGAGTTCTTTCATGTGATAAATAAAACTTCTTAACAGTAAAACATGGACAATAACAACAATCCCGGAGGAGACAAGCAGCCGAAGATGCCCAAGTTCAATATGAACTGGCTTTACACTGTCATCATCCTCTTGCTTGCCATACTCTTCTTCACGGACGGTGGCACATCGTTCCTTGGGGGTGTCACACCCGATCAAGAAGCCACTTATACGAAGTTTAAGACATACGTGGACAAAGGCTACGCCGAGAAAGTGGTGGTCAATAAGGACAAAAGCACCCTGCGCATGTATGTTCGACAGAAGAACATACGCGATGTCTTCGGCAAAACAGCCCAGCAGGTGGGTGCACATCCGTGCGTAAGCGTAACCTATGGTTCGCCGGACGCGCTCGATACGTATCTCGCTAATGCGCTTAAAGATCGCAAGATTGTGGATTACAGCTATGAGATGGACTCTAATTCCGGACTCATGACGCTGTTCTACACCTTCGGACCGATTCTCTTCTTCGTTGTGCTTTGGATCTTTATGATGCGCCGCATGGGCGGTGGCGGAGGAGGCGGAGGCGTCTTCAACGTCGGAAAGTCAAAGGCTCAGATGTATGAGAAAGGCAACGACCTTGGCATTACGTTCAAGGACGTAGCCGGACAGGCTGGAGCCAAGCAGGAGGTGCAGGAGATTGTAGACTTCCTTAAGGAGCCGCAGAAATACACTGACCTCGGAGGAAAGATTCCTAAGGGAGCATTGCTCGTAGGCCCTCCGGGAACAGGTAAGACGTTGCTGGCGAAGGCTGTGGCTGGCGAGGCTGGCGTACCGTTCTTCTCAATGAGCGGTTCTGACTTCGTCGAGATGTTCGTCGGCGTTGGTGCAAGCCGCGTTCGCGACCTCTTCCGTCAGGCAAAGGCAAAGTCGCCCTGCATCATCTTCATCGACGAGATTGACGCCGTGGGACGTGCACGTAGCAAGAACCCGTCAATGGGTGGCAACGATGAGCGTGAGAACACGCTTAACGCGCTCCTTACCGAGATGGACGGATTCGGCACCAACAGCGGTGTTATCATCCTTGCTGCTACCAACCGTGCTGATATGCTCGACAAGGCACTGCTCCGTGCAGGACGTTTCGACCGTCAGATCAATGTGGATCTGCCCGACCTTACCGAGCGTAAGGAGATATTCCAGGTGCATCTCAGAAAGGTGAAGATTGACGAGACCGTAGATATCGACTTCCTTTCACGTCAGACTCCGGGATTCTCCGGTGCTGATATCGCCAACGTCTGCAACGAGGCAGCCCTCATTGCCGCACGTCATAACAACAAGACCGTGGGCAAGCAGGACTTCCTTAACGCCGTGGACCGTATCATCGGCGGTCTGGAGAAGAAGACAAAGGTGATGACCAACGACGAGAAGCGCACCATTGCCCTTCATGAGGCTGGACACGCCACTGTGTCATGGTTCTGCGAACACGCCAACCCACTCGTCAAGGTGAGCATCGTTCCCCGCGGTCGTGCATTGGGCGCCGCATGGTATCTGCCTGAAGAACGACAGATTACCACCAAGGAGCAGATGCTCGACGAAATGTGCTCGTTGCTCGGAGGACGCGCCGCTGAGGAACTCTTCACCGGTCATATATCCACTGGAGCCATGAACGACCTCGAGCGTGCCACTAAGTCGGCATTCGGAATGGTGGCATACGCCGGTATGAGCGACCGCCTGCCGAACATCTGCTACTATAATAACGATGAATATCAGTTCCAGCGTCCTTACTCGGAGACCACTGCAAAGACAATCGACGACGAGGTGCTGAAGATAATTAACGATGAGTATGCACGAGCCAAAGCCATCCTTAAGGAGCACAGCGAGGGACATAACGAGCTGGCTGAACTTCTCATCAAGCGTGAGGTGATCTTCGCAGAGGACGTGGAACGCATCTTCGGAAAGCGTCCATGGGTAAGCCGTTCGGAGGAAATCATCGAGGACAACACGCCGAAACTGGAGGATATGTCGGAAGAGGTGCGTCAGGCACAGGCTGAGCATGAGGCTTCTGTCAAGGACAACAGCAACACAGAGTCTGACAACAAGGACGACGAAACTAATCAAAACGCATAGCCATTATGAGCGACAAAATGAAAAATCTTATAACACGAGCCATCACAGGTGTCTTCTTTGTAGCGGCTGTGGTGACGTGTTTCCTAAGGCCGGAGGCGATGATATTCCTCTTCGCCTTGGTGACCGGACTGACCGTATGGGAGTTTACGGGCATTGTCAACAACATTGAGAACGTAAGCGTCAACCGCTTCCTCTCCACCGTTGCAGCCGTCTACTTCTTCCTCGGAATGGCTGGCTACTGCTCGGGCATCGTACCCTCGGCAGTATTCATTCCCTATCTGCTCACAGTAGTGTATATGTTCATCTCCGAACTCTACACGAAGGCACCCAATTCCATCAACAATTGGGCGTACACCATGCTCTCGCAGATGTATATTGCTCTGCCGTTCGCCACTCTCAACGTGTTGGCATTCCGCGGCATCGGCGATATGGTCTACTATAATTACCTGATTCCGCTGAGCGTCTTCATCTTCCTTTGGACCAACGACACCGGCGCTTATCTTTCCGGATCGCTCTTCGGAAAGCACAAGCTCTTCCCGCGAGTGTCTCCTGGAAAGAGCTGGGAAGGCAGCATCGGAGGCGGCATTCTCGTTCTCATCGTGGCTACAGCCATAGGTTGGTATGAGAATTCAGGCATGCATGACGTGGCTGAAGGCTTGGCAATGTCGGTGCCAGCATGGATGGGACTGGGTCTTGTTGTGGTGTTCTTCGGCACATGGGGCGATCTCGTTGAGTCGCTCTTCAAGCGCACCGTGGGCATCAAGGACTCGGGCAACATCCTTCCCGGACACGGAGGAATGCTCGACCGATTCGACTCTTCCCTCATGGCAATCCCGGCAGCGGTGATTTATATCTACACGCTGACGCTGATTTAACCCTCACGCTTATACATTATAATATATATAGTATAGAATGAAGATAGGAATAATTGTGGCGATGGACAAGGAGTTTGCTCAACTGCAGACCCTCGCCACCGACAAGAATACAGAGAGCCACGCACATTACGGCTTCGTCACTGGTCGCATCGGCGACAATGAAGTCATCATGATGCAGTGTGGCATTGGTAAGGTTAATGCCGCTATCGGAGCCGACCAACTCATCAGCTGCTACCATCCCGACATCGTTATCTCCACCGGTGTGGCTGGTGGAGCCGACACAAGCCTTGAGGTAATGGACGTGGTTGTGTCTACGGAGTGCTGCTATCACGACGTTTATTGCGGCGACGAATGTGCAAAGGGTCAGATTCTGGGACAGCCGGCACGCTTCGCTTCCAGTAAGGAGCAGGTGGAAAAGGCGCTGAGTCTGGATTGCGACACTCGTGTCCGCGGCGGACTAATCGTCACTGGCGACTGGTTTGTTAACACTCGCGAGAAGATGCAGACCATCCTTAACGACTTTCCCGACGCTATGGCAGTGGACATGGAGAGTTGCGCCATCGCACACACATGCCACAAGACCGGCGTTCCCTTCGTCAGCTTCCGCATCATCAGCGACATTCCTCTCAAGGACCACAAGGCGCAGATGTATTACGACTTCTGGGAGCGCATGGCTGAAGGCTCGTTTGAGGTGACCAAGGCGTTCCTCGCTAAACTCTAAACTAATCAAACAAGACATTATGGACAAGATACCAAGTTTCACTATTGATCATAACCACCTTCTGCGTGGCATATACGTTTCGCGTAAGGACAACGTAGGCGGCGATGTTGTCACCACCTTCGACATCCGCATGAAGGAGCCGAACCGCGAGCCGGCGCTTCATGCCGGTGCGCTCCACACCATTGAGCACCTCGCTGCCACATTCCTGCGCAACGACCCTCAGTGGAAGGACAGCATCGTTTATTGGGGTCCGATGGGATGCCTTACCGGCAATTACCTGCTCATGAAGGGCGACCTTCAGCCTCGCGACATCGCCGATCTCATGAAGCGCACCTTCGAGTTCGTGGCTTCGTTCGAGGGCGAAATCCCCGGGGCTGCACCCAAGGACTGCGGCAACTGGCTCCTACACGACCTGCCGATGGCACGTTGGGAGTCGCGCAAGTTCGTTGACGAAGTGCTCTCGCAGCTTAAGGACGAGAATATGATATATCCTACTATAGAGGAATAATCATCGCATTCTGCTTGCAGAATCGTCATAAAGCATATCCCCATAATCAGCTTTTCGCTTATTCTTAGATAAGAAAAGCCGATTATGGGGATTACTTTTTTTATGTCTATCGTGAATTATTCATACCTTTTTGCACTTTTACGCCTTATTGCTTTGACAAATCGCAAATAATCTTTAAATTTGCGTTTTCAGAGTGAAAGCAACAGATGTCGAATCATTTAAACAGACAAGGTTATGAACAAACTTTTACTATCATTTGCATTTTGTCTTACCACCATTACCTCGTTTGCCCAGGAAGCGGCAGACCGAATGATGGTGCATCAGAAGGATGGCAGCGTACGTAGCTATGCCATCAGTAATGTTGACAGCGTGACGTTCGGCAAGAGCGATGTGCAAGGCGACGTGACCGTCACCGTTCTGGCTACCATGGGAAGCCTGGCGTACGGTTCTGCCACAATGCCGGAAGGCTGCCGAAACGGTGATATTGCTCTCATTCCCAACGACGGCACAGTGACAGACTATTCGGCTTACATAAGAAGCCATTCCACTATAAAGATGACACAGGCCACCAATACGTGGTCTTACTCCACCCTTGAACCCGCTGGTCGCTATATCGTTGCTGCACAGGCTTATGACGATATGGGCGCTGTGGTAAGCATGGGCTATACCGAACTCAATCCCGGTACGGGTGATGTGGTGGATCTCGGTGAGGGAGCCAACACCTACATCGTCCCTGCGAAGGGCAGATACAGCTTTATGCCTCTGCATATCGACGGATCGCGCATCTCCGGCATCAGCAGCGTAGACTGGCTTTGGAGCACACGCACCAGCAATCAGAACAGCGCTCAGGGCCTTGTCTCTGACATACAGATAGAGGACAACGGACGTATCAGCTTCGATGCTACGGGCGAGAAAGGCTCAGTGGTATTCGCTGCGTTCGACGCTGACAACAAGGTAATATGGACTTGGCTTATCTGGTGTACTGACAAGCCCGCGACAATGCGATACGCCAACGGCGTGGAGTTTATGGACCGCAACATGGGTGCTATTAGTGCCAACCCCGAGGACGGCACCGACACATGGGGACTTCTTTGGCAATGGGGACGCATAACGCCGTTCTTCGGTGGCTATGCAGAGAACGAGTGGGAGGCAAGCGACGCTTTCAAGGAGTCGAAGGCATGGACTGTCGTCAATCAAGCCTACGATTATCAGTGGGCATACAAGCTTGAGGGCACCAGCATAGAGGGCGCCATCGCAGCTCCGTTCACGCTGTTCAATGACGACCTTACGTGCGACTGGCATGTTCCGGCAGACCTCACGCTTTGGTCGTCCACCATAAAGACCAACTACGATCCCTGTCCTGCGGGCTATCGTCTGCCATCTGCATCGGAGCTGGCTGTTCTTTACGACATCGATTTGGCTGCCGACGGCAGTGGCTACACCTATACATATAACGGCAATACGGCTTGGTGGCCCTCATCGGGTAGCGGTCGCGAGTTCGACACTGGCTGCAACATCATCGGAAAGAGCACCTTCTTCCTCTGGTCTGCTTCAGCCGAATACGTCAACAACTTCCTCATGGGCTATTCCGACTTCCCCGCTGCCTATCGCTTCACTGCCAACAACAACACGCGTTACAACAATGTAGTGGGCAATCGCTCCTTCGCCCACGCCATCCGCTGCGTTGTAGACAATAAGTGATATAGGGTGTGCTATGACAAAAACAAAAAAAAACTCACTTTCTCGCGAAAGTGAGTTTTATCAACAACAAAATTCATTCATTTTCGCCACGCCTCTGCGCGACTTACATAACCTTGATAATTGATCTTTCTTTTAGTTTTCTGTCTTAAATAACATTGCTTAATGTGTATGAAACGTAATCTGATGTATTTTTATTACTAAAATCTATAACTCTCTAATTACCTCAATCTTATTATCTATTACCTATAGATTATTTCTTGTTTTTTTCTGAAAGCAAAGTTAGCGGTTTTGTCTCAAACTGACAAATTATTTCAACAAACCCCCACTTTTAGTCCAAGAACACCGCATTAGGGATAATTTGAGCACGTCACATTGTGCAAAAAACTATGCCAAAACTAATAATAATGCGATGATAGTGACGTTATTCGACCGATTTGAGTTAACTTTGCACCACACAAGAAAACAATAAACGTTTATATAAGAATATGAAGACCTTCAAACGATTCCTGCCAGACCTACTGGTAGCATTGGTTTTTGCTGTCATCGCGTTTGCCTATTTCTTCCCGGCAGACACCGAAGGACGCATCCTTTATCGTCACGACTCCTCCGCAGGACGCGGAGCCGGAGTGGAGCTGACGGAGTATTATCAGCGTACCGGAGAACGCACACGCTGGACCAACTCTCTCTTCGGAGGCATGCCTACTTATCAGATGGCTCCTTCTTACGACAGTCAGTCCGTCCTCAATCAGGTGGGCAACTTTTATCATCTCTGGCTTCCCGAGAACGTGTGGTATGTCTTTGCTTACCTTCTCGGATTCTACATCCTTCTCAGAGCCTTCGATTTCCGTCGCGAGCTGGCTGTGCTTGGTTCCATAATATGGGCGTTCAGCTCCTATTTCTTCATCATCATAGCCGCCGGACACATCTGGAAGGTCATCGCCCTGGCTTATCTGCCGCCGATGATAGCGGGCATTGTGCTTGCATATCGTGGCAAGTATCTGTGGGGATTCATCGTCACAGCCATATTCACGGCGCTTGAAATACAGGCCAACCACGTGCAGATGACATATTATTATATGTTCATCATCCTCTTCATGGTCATCGCTTACCTCGTTGACGCCATCCGCAACAAGCGCCTCGCGCAGTTCGGCAAGGCCACCGGCGTCTGCTTCGTTGCTGCTGCCATCGGCGTGGTCATCAATCTCAGCAACCTCTATCACACTTGGCAATACACACAGGAGTCGATGCGAGGCAAGAGCGAACTGGTGAAGAAGAACACCGCCAACCAGACCTCAAGCGGTCTCGACCGCGACTATATCACGCAGTGGAGCTACGGCATCGACGAGACTTGGACTCTCCTCGTGCCTAACGCCAAGGGTGGAGCCTCGGTTCCTCTCGCCATGAACGAGAAGGCTATGGAGAAAGCTGACCCTCAGTTCTATCAGATTTATCAGCAGTTGGGTCAGTATTGGGGCAATCAGCCGGGCACAAGCGGTCCTGTGTATGTGGGTGCCTTCGTGCTCATGCTCTTCATCCTCGGACTCTTCATCGTGAAAGGTCCGATGAAGTGGGCGCTGTTCTTCGCCACATTGCTCTCCGTGCTCCTCTCATGGGGCAGAAACTTCATGTGGTTCACTGATCTCTTCATCGATTATGTGCCGATGTACGCCAAGTTCCGAACCGTGGCGTCCATCCTCGTCATAGCTGAGTTCACCATTCCGTTGCTTGCCATGCTCGCTCTGAAGAAGATTCTGGACACCCCCGACTTCTTCACCAGCAAGACCAAGCTCTATCTCGGCACGGCTAAGAACAACATCCTCTCATGGAACACCACCAACATGACCTTCGTATGGGCAAGCTTCGCAGTCACAGCTGGCATGGCTCTGCTCTTCGCCATCATGCCCTCGGTGTTCTTCCCTGACTATATCTCGGCTTCCGAAATGGAGCAGATGCGTCAGATTCCGGCAGAATATCTGAATCCGCTTATCAGCAATCTGCGCGACGTGCGCATCTCCATCTTCACCGCCGACTGCTGGCGCACCTTCTTCGTAGTGGCTGTCGGCACAGCAGTTCTGCTTCTGCTGCGCTATAAGAAGATTCAGCCGAAGTGGGCTGTCGGTGCCATTATCGTGCTCTGCCTCGTGGATATGTGGCAGGTAAACAAGCGTTACCTCAACGACGAGATGTTCGTGGAGCGCAGCGTGCGTGAGGAGCCGGTACGCGAGACTGCCACCGACCGTCAGATTCTGCAGGACAAGGGTGCCGACTATCGTGTCCTCAACCTTGCCTCCAACACCTTCAACGAGAACGAGACATCATACTATCATAAGTCTATCGGTGGCTATCACGCTGCCAAGCTGCGTCGTTATCAGGAGATGATCGAGTATTACATCGCTCCCGAAATGCGCCAGATGATGTCTGCCATAGCTGATGCGCAGGGCGACATGACACGCGTTGCAGGCGACTCTATCTATCCTGTCCTCAACATGCTCAACACGAAGTACGTCATCCTTCCCTTGCAGGGTGGTCAGACAGTGCCCGTGCAGAATCCTTACGCTTACGGCAACGCTTGGTTTGTGGATAACATCCGCTACGTAGCCAATGCCAATGAGGAGATTGACGCTGTCGGCAAGATTAATCTGCGCCATGAGGCAGTGGCTGACAAGAAGTTTGAGGAGGCTCTCGGCAAGTCTGCCGCCAACAACAACAACGCCGTGGTAAGCCTCAAGAAGTATGAGCCTAACGAACTCACTTACGAGGTGCAGTCGGAGAAGGGCGGCATCGTGGTGTTCTCTGAGGTTTATTATCCGGGATGGACAGCCACTGTGGACGGTCAGGACGTGCCCGTAGGACGTGTCAACTACATTCTGCGTGCCATCAACGTCAAGCCGGGCAAGCACAACGTCGTTCTGACCTTCAAGCCGGTATCCGTTAAGCGCACTGAGACTGCCGCTTACGTAGCTTACACGCTCCTCATCATCGCCATCATCCTTGGCGTGGTGTTCGAGGCAAGACGCCGTTCAAAGGAAGTTAAGGAGAAAACTGCTGAATAATATGCAGCTCCAGACTCCCGTCATCATACAGCAGGCCCCGTTCAGCATCTCTCCCATGGAGAGCATGCTCTTCGTGGGCTCCTGCTTTGCTGACAACATAGGCAGGTTGTTCGTGGAGGATAAGTTTCGCGCCACGGTCAACCCCTTTGGTGTCATGTATAATCCTGCGAGCATCCTCCACACCGTCGAGCGCCACCTCGCCGACCATGACGCTCCCCGCACAGCCGTCTTCACGCTCGGCACCAACCACGTCTACATCCTCAACGAGACGGGTGAGATAGTGGACAACTGCCAGAAGCGTCCGCAGCGTCTCTTCACGGAGCGCGAGCTGACGGTAGACGAGTGCGCCTCTTACCTCCGTCGTGCCGTGGAGACGCTGCGTGCGAAGCGTGATGACGTCCGTGTCATCATCACGGTCAGCCCAATCCGCTACGCCAAGTACGGCTTTCACGGTTCGCAGCTTTCCAAAGCCACGCTGTTATTAGCCGCTGACAAGCTGGTGAAGGAGTATGCGTCAGAGCGGGCATCGAAGGAGAAAGCATGTGAAGTGGCGTATTTTCCTGCTTACGAAATCGTAAACGACGAACTACGCGACTATCGCTTTTATCGTGAAGACATGCTCCATCCCTCCGACCAAGCCGTGAAGTACATCCAACAACGCTTCGCCGACACGTTCTTCTCCGACAATACGCGCGAGTTTCTGAAGAAATGGCAACCGATAAAGGCAGCCCTGTGCCACCGTCCCTTCAATCCTGATTCGGAAGAATACAAGGCTTTCCTCGCAAAGGCAAAGGAAGACGAAAGAAGGTTGGTGGAAGAATTTGATGGTAAATAAAAGGCTCATCCGATATTTAGAATGATGTGATAACTCTAAATATCGGATGAGCTTTTTTTATTTCTTTGCAAGCAAATGCCATGCTTCACGCACCCAGAGTACGAACGAAGACCCGATAATAATTATTATCCAGTCCGTTAGTTTCAGTCCCTCCACATTGAAGAACTGCTGCAGACCAGGCATTTCCACCATTGCTATCTGACCTACGAGGATGATAGCCACAATCGTAAGCAGTCCGTTGCATCCCTTGAAGTGCAAAGCACTCCTGCCGGTCTCGAATGCACGGGCGTTGAAGAGATAGAAGAAGTGAGTCATGACAAAGACGGTAAAGAGCAATGTCAGCTCGTATGTGGATATATGACCCTTAGCGCCCAACTGTATAATCAGCAAATCGGTAAGCTGTCTTACTTCTGCATGCTGGAATATATACAGCATTCCAAGCAGCATCAGGAAGAAGAAGCAGCCCACACCTATAACCTCACGAAGCATCGGCTTGTTGATGATAAACGCATTGCGGTCACGAGGCTTGTCTTTCATCACGCTCTCGGATGGAGGCAGGGAGGCGAGAGCCATGGCTGCGAAGGTGTCCATGATGAGGTTTATCCACAGCATCTGCGTAACCGTAAGAGGCGACTCCGTGCCCATGAAAGCGCCGCAGAGTACGAGCAGACAAGCCGTAACGTTAACGGTCAGCTGGAACAGGAGGAAACGCTGGATGTTCTGATAAAGCGAACGTCCCCACATGACGGCCTTACCGATACTGCAGAACGAGTTGTCGATGATGGTAATGTCGGACGCTTCCTTCGCCACGCTCGTGCCGTCGCCCATCGACAGACCCACGTGGGCAGCACGCAAAGCAGGTGCGTCGTTGGTGCCGTCACCCGTTACGGCAACCACCTGATTCTTCTTCTGCAAGCTCTCCACCAGGCGTTTCTTGTCCATAGGACGTGCGCGTGAGATAATCTTCAGGTCAAGGATGCGCTCCTCGAGCTCCGCATCCGACAATGCCGCAAACTCCGGACCGGTGATGATGTTGCGCTCCGTGTCCTTCGCGTCATCCCAAAGACCTATCTGACGTGCTATTTCCTTTGCCGTACCAGATGTGTCACCCGTGACAATCTTCACGCTGATGCCTGCATCCACGCATTCCTTAACCGCAGCAGGAACGTCCTCTCTTACGGGGTCAGCAATGGCAGCCACTCCGATGAAGCAGAGCCTGTCTGCAACAATCCTGTTGCCGTCAAGCGCCTTGTCGCCGTCGTTCAGTATCTGATAGGCAAAGCCAAGCGTGCGCATGGCACGGTTCTGATATTCTGTCAGTTGCTTGTCTACGTCCTCCTTACTTACAGACATCTTTTTGCAAAGACCGAAAACAATCTCAGGAGCACCTTTCACATAAAGCACCTTCCTGCCCTTCAGGGCTACAGACTCTACTATGGTTGCCATATACTTGCGCTCCGTAGAGAACGGCACCTCCGCAACAGTCTTTACGCTCTCACGCACACGGCGATAGTCAACGCTCTCCTTGTTCAGCCAGAGAAGCAGAGCGCCTTCCGTAGGATTGCCGAGAATCTGCGGCTTGCTCTTGTCAGAGAAGTCGATGGAAGCCGTAGAGTTAACGGCAATGCCTTCATCCAGCACCTCCTTCGGCGTATCGCCATACACCTTCATTTCGTCCACGCTCATCAGATTCTGCGTCAGCGTTCCCGTCTTGTCCGTGCAGATAACGGTGGTGGCTCCCATCGTCTCACAGGCATGCATCTTTCTTACAAGGTTGTTGGTCTTGAGCATGCGGCGCATGCTGTAAGCCAAGCTCAAGGTAACGGCCATCGGCAGTCCCTCCGGCACAGCCACCACCACCAGCGTCACGGCAATCATCAATGTCTGAAGGACGTATGCTATGAACGGCGCCACCTCTTCCATCGAACCGAAGCTGTCCGTGCCGTTGCTGACGAAATACATTATTATACGTCCCAAAACAATCAAGGCTCCAATGGCATAGCTTATCCAGGTTATCCACTTGCCCAATCCGTCAAGCTGCTCATTGAGCGGAGTTTTCACGCTGTCGTCTATCTGTACTGCCTCAAACACCTTGCCCTGTTCGGTCTTGTCGCCTACGGCCCGTACACGGCAGATGCCATGGCCTTCCATTACCTTCGTACCTTTCATCACATGATTGGTGGGGTAGGTGGCAGCCTTGTCGAAGTCTTTCTCGTCCACGCTCTTCAGGCAAATCGGTTCGCCCGTCAATGTAGATTCGTCCATGTGCAATGACGTGGCTTCCATCAGTTCGCTGTCAGCCGGTACCTCCTCGCCGGTATTGAGAATGACGATGTCGCCGACAACTATGTCCTTACGTGGAATCTGCGTAATGTTGCCATTGCGTATCACCTCCACCGGTTCGTCGTCGTTCACCTGATTAAGAATGGTGAACTCCTTGTCTGCCTGCAATTCAAAATAGAAGGCAAGTCCCGTTGCAAGCAAAATGGCAACGAATATGCCTACCGGTTCAAAGAATACTTTAGCTCCCTGTCCGAGTCCGAAGTATTCATAGCATGATATACCTATCGACAATGCACCGGCAATCATCAGGATGATGATGAGCGGGTCGCCGAACTTCTCCAAGAACTGTTTCCACAGAGGTTCCTTCTCCGGCGGCGTCAATACGTTAGCCCCGTTCTTTCTGCGACTTTCTGTCACCTGACCGTCAGTCAAGCCAGTATAGTGATGTTTCTGTTCCATATCTATAAAACGAAAAACAAGTAGAATTAGTACTTATATCTGCAATTTTTTTAGATTTATTATGAAGGGTTTACGTCGATATAGCATGACAATATTTGCATTTCTAACGCTCAAAACTGCGAGCTCAGCGCACAACAAAATCTTTGGTTCGAAATTCTTGTGTTTTGAGAGGTTGAGGCTAATGTTGCTTATACACAATGGATTATGTCCTATTATGGACTTCGCAAGCAAATCAACAAGCATATCAAACAGCCTCTTTATGTTGTCATAGAGCCACTTTACCACTCTAATACATCAACTATTCCACACTCATAGAGCCTCTTTTACTCTCTAACTGCTCCTCTTTTAGAGCGTAAAAGAGGCTCTATGGCAATTCTCAGGTGTCACCATTGCCACAAAAGCCTACAAAAACAGCAAAATAAAACTCTAAAATCAATTTTTATTTTGTAACACCTTTTTACTCTTTGTACGATATTTGCATGGCGGACATGAAGGCATGTTTTTTTTGACAAGAAGACATGAAGACGTGTTTTTTACAAGAAGACATGAAGTGAGAATAACCTTATAATAATTGAACGAGTTTGCCCTTAAATCCAATTGAATTTCGTAAATTTGCAGTAAAGCTAATGCTGTATATTCAGAATGACACGATAAACGAGCCGATAAATGATATGGCAAATATTGCCAAACTGACTGATAGACAGCGTAAAATATATGATGTAATAAAAAGTGTCCCGATAAATGACCAAGTAAATGACCAAGTAAATGTCCCGATAAATGTCCCGATAAATGTCCAATATCTTGCCACGTTGTTTGACGTCTCTGAAAAGACAATCAAGCGCGATCTGTGTATTGAATGAAAATATCCAGAACAACAGAACCACCCAAATCGATAGTAATATGAAAGTTCAGATAAAAAACAATAAAATATACGCTCCACTTAAAGATAAATGGTTAGTTGCAAAGCCTGAAGAAGAAGTACGCCAAAAGTACATCTGTCGTTTGGTTGATAGTTATGGTTATGATCTTAATCAGATGGACCAGGAATTGAAAGTTACAAACTCTCAACGTGGTCAAGGAGCAGCACGAGCAGATATCGTAATTTGGAAATCAGCCAAAGACAAGGCTGATAGTAAAAATGCCTTTATCGTAGTTGAATGTAAAGCAGAAAGCGTTACCATTCGTAAGGACGATTACTATCAAGGATATAATTATGCCTCTTGGGCTGGAGCTGATTTCTTTGTGACTACCAACTTGAAAGAAACTCGAATCTTTAAAGTCGTAAAAGGAGAACTTCCAAAGAACCTCGAAGAAATTGTTGATATACCATCTGCGGAAAATGCGACAAACGAGAAAAAGGTGAAAGAATTGTTGAACCAGACAAAAGCTTTTACTCGTGATGAGTTTTCACGCCTACTCTACAAGTGTCATAATATTATCCGCAATAATGACAAGCTCTCTCCTGAAGCAGCATTTGACGAGATTAGCAAGATTCTTTTTATTAAGATTCGCTACGAACGAGATAATACAGGTACACAAATATTCTCTAAGGACGCATTTGTAAAGCTTAAAGATGCATATAATAGCATGAAGTCTAAAGATGCTCCAGAATTTTATCAGTTCCTGTTCGAAAAGACAAAAGAGGACTTTGCTAAAGATAATCTCTTTGATCAAAATGAAACAATAAGGATTCGAGAGACAAGTTTTGAAAAAATTGTTGAGGAGCTACAGGTTTATAATCTTTCCACAACATCGGATGATGTAAAAGGCATTGCATTTGAGAAATTCCTTGGACGTACTTTTCGTGGAGAACTTGGTCAGTTCTTCACGCCACGAACTATTGTTGAGTTTATGGTATCAGTTCTCGATCCTCAAGAAGGCGAATTGGTTTGTGACCCTTGCTGTGGAAGTGGTGGATTCCTTATCCGCTCCTTTGAGTATGTACGCGAACAGATTGAATCTGAATTGAAACAACGTAAGGAAGAGATAAAGGCTCAACTCATCCCTAACAATTATGATGATCTGAAAACAAAAGAGCAAGAAGATATTGACACACGCATATCAGATGTGTTTGCCAAAATGAATTATGAAGTTGATTTAAGCAATAAAAAAGGACGCCTTCGTAGTCTATCGTTTAACTGTATTTACGGCACAGATGCAAATCCACGTATGGCACGAACAGCCAAAATGAATATGATAATGCATGGAGATGGTCATGGTGGAGTACATCATCATGACGGACTTCTCAATGTAAATGGTATTTGGGATGGAAGATTTGATGTCATTCTTACCAATCCTCCATTTGGAGCTCGTGTGGATAAAGACTGCATAATTACTGAGGCTGATAAATTTACTGACGATGTCAAGATCAATGCGTATGCAAAGCGATATGGAGAGGAGTATCTTACAGCTCTTAAGCAGGTGAACGATCATATAGGCGAACCGCTTCTTAATCAATTTGAAGTTGGAAAAATGAGTGCCCTTACAGAAGTTCTGTTCATAGACCGTTGCTTAAATCTCCTTAAGCCAGGAGGACGTTTAGGTATCGTTCTTCCTGAAGGTGTGTTGAATAATACCAACCTTCAGAATGTACGTGATTACTTTGAGGGAAGAGCAAAGATTCTGTTAATCGTTTCTATCCCACAAGAAGTATTTATGGCAGCAGGTGCAACTGTTAAACCAAGTCTGATGTTTTTCAAGCGTTTCACAGAAGAGGAACAAATCCAGTATGACACTATAAAGCGTGATGCATACGAAGAAGTGCGTGACAAATATATCGTAGAATTAAATTCAATAGAAGTAGATTTAGCCAAAAGAGGAAAAGCTGCATTACCTGCAACAGGGAAAAAGAAGCTACGCATAAGAAAAAAAGAGATAGAAGCTACCATTGATGTGGAAGCAAAATCTCTTATCAAACAGCGTTTTGATTATGTAATTCCGATTGCTGACATCAAGCGAGCTGGTATAAACTCTATAGGTATCAAGATAGAAAATGACCTTGAGCCACTATTAGAAGAGTTTACAAAATATCGCAAAGAAAATAATCTTTGGCATGTACAGCATGCCAAGACATTATATCAATATAATAATGATGGCAACATGACTCGTACACAAGAGCGTGACGGTATAGTAAGTGAACCGGAAATATTCTATAATATAGATTAGTACAATATGACAAAAATAACAAATAAATTTCTGCATTTGGCAAACTATAAGGATATTCCAAACTGGAGTGTCCAATATGCTGATGAAGAAGATATTGGTTTTACCAAGAAATATCCAATGGCAAGGATTGGATCGTTTCTTGTAAAGAGTCATGACGTCATTGAAGTGCAGGACGATATAGAATATAAGCAAGTAACTATCAAAATCAATAATGGTGGTGTTGTTCCTCGCAACGATGGAGCAACCATCAAAGGATTGAAAATAGGAACCAAGCGCCAGCATGTAGTACATGCTGGACAATTTATCATGTCTAAAATAGATGCTCGTAATGGAGCATACGGAATTGTACCAGAAGAACTTGAAGGAGCTATTGTAACAAATGACTTCCCTGTCTTCGATGTTGATGCAGAAAAGATTGTCCCTCTGTTCTTGGTTCTCATTTCAACAACAGACAATTTTATTGAATTTGCACGTAAATGCAGCAGTGGTACTACTAACAGAAAGCGAATTGACATAGACGCTTTTCTTAATCAAAAGATTCCACTGCCAAGTATTGGGGAACAAAAAGATATTGTAAAAAAATATCACACAGTATTGAAGGCAACCAAGACAATTGAAGCGAAAATTATAACAGAAAAAAAAGCCTGTTTAGAATACTGGGTTAACTCATTGGGTATTGATGTCTCGTCAAGAGAAAGAGTAATTGATGGGAAACTCTCGTTTACCAAACTATCTTCCATCTCAAAATGGGGCGTAGATTTTATTAATGATAAAAAGAAACAAGAGCAATTTAGTAAATATTATAAGAGTTTTCAAATTAAAGATATCTGCAAAATAGGAAGTGGAGGAACTCCTTCTAGAGGAAATGAAAAATATTATTGTGGTAATATTCCTTGGATAAAAACTGGTGAGCTAAATGACGATATAATAACAGATACCGAAGAGAAAATAACACAAGAGGCAGTAGATAATAGTAGTGCAAAATTATATCCTATAAATTGTATTGTTATGGCTATGTATGGTGCTACAATCGGCAAGACTGCGAAATTAGGAATTGAAGCAACTACTAATCAAGCATGTGCTGTTCTTTATAATATAGCCCATTCCTTTGTTGATACGGACTTCCTGTGGTTTTATCTTCAGACACAAACCAATAAATTTAAGGAACTAGCATATGGTGGTGCTCAGCCCAACATCAATGCTGGCATTGTTGCAAATTATTTGATTCCTATTCCCCCTATGGCAGAGCAACTAAATATGGTAGAACATACAAAGAATACTCGGATTCTGATTCAATCTTTGAAAAATGAGATTTCCCAAAAGACTTTAGAAGTAAATAATTTAATCAACTCTATTCTATTTAAATAAGCTATGAAACTTTGTAATTTCACAATAAAAGGAAATGGGTATAAAAACCTTAAAGGTACTTACTCATTTCAAAACAGTAAAGGTTATATTGCTCTAATAGGTTTAAATGGTTCTGGAAAAAGTAATTTGTTGGAAGCTATTAGCATCGCATTTGCAAATACAAACAACATTGATGTTGAGCAAAATTTTACTTACTCTCTTTCTTATGAAATGTCTGAAGAATTAGTAGAAATATCTGAAACATCAAAATATGTAAACGGAACAATAGACGGAAGACATATTCCATCTTCTATTATTGCATGCTATAGTGGCGAGGACAATCGTTTGTGGAATTCTGGTTTTAAAAAATATTATGTAGATTTCTTCAATAAAGCTATACATGGAGGAGAATATAAACCATGGTTGCTATATATTAACAAGTATTGTTGGAAAATCGCATTTTTGTCTTTACTTTTTAGCGAAAATACAGATGTGATAAGCTTCTTTAGAGACAAGTTACATATTGATGACTTTGATACTATTAATGTTAAGTTTACACCTAACAATAATGTCAAGCCAATCAATCATGAAGCCTCTAACTGGTATATGCGAATAAAGGAAAAATATGCAGAAGCATTTATTTCAATTCGTGACTTGAAAGGTGAAGACCTTATGTGCAATCAATATACAGAATTGACACCTGACCAAGTAATCTTCTATTATTTGTATTTCTTACATATGCCTGACAAACGAGGAACTCTTGATCTAGAGGCAGATAAACTTATTGAATCAATTGACATCAGTCTTAATGGTTATAGTTTTAATGATTTAAGTGAGGGAGAGAAGAAACTCATTCTTATTGAGTGTATAACAAAAGTACTTGGTGACGAACAATCTCTTGTACTTTTGGATGAGCCTGATGCTCATACCCACATTGCAATGAAAAAAGATCTTCTCAAACTCATCTCAGAGTTTAAAGGGCAGACAATCATGACAACTCATTCTCCGATGTTTCTTAATAAACGTTGGAATGGATATAATGAAAATAATGTATTTTACATGAATGAAGGTAAGATTGAAGATACTCAGCCGTTGAAGTACATGGCCAATTTGACAGACAATGAGGTGGATTATTTTGAAGGTGCATTCATTCTAAGTTCTAAAAAAATATTAGTCGTGGAGGGTAAATACGACGATAAGTATCTTAAAAAAGCAATTGCTGTATTCTCGAAAAAAAATCCTAAATATAACAAACTTAATGATATTGCTATTTTTTCAATGAATGGTGCAAGTTCTGCTGAGGTTATTTATAATCAAATATTCTCAGAATGTATAAATCGAATAGATAAGTTAGTTTTTCTATTTGATTACGATGATGGTGGTTTGAAAGAAGGTTGGAAGAAGATAGAAACAATTAGTAATTCAGAACCTAAAGTGAAACCTATTTTTTATCAGGATGCTTATCCTTCAAAAAATTACCCCACTTCGCAACACGACATAGAATTAGCAAATGGTAAATATTCAATAAAAGCCGATAAAAGCTATATGGTAGAAGATATATTTCCAGAAAATTGTTATCTTTCGGTAATAGACCCTGTTATTAAAGCTAGAACAGCTAAAGATTTCAGACAGATACCTCAAGCAAAAAATGGAACTGTAGGTAAGATAAAAACATATATAGAAAATAATTATAATACCTTTTCAGATGATAAGTATGAGAATTTTAAAGCAGTTTTGGATGAGCTGCTCAATGTATTTGATCTAAATTAATAAATCTTTTATAGAAACTGTCATAATACTACTTGTAAGACATTATACAATTCAATTATGAAAGGCGATGCACAACCCCTGATAAAATTCTTTGATGGATCTGACAAGCGATTCATCATACCTCTGTATCAGCGCAACTACGACTGGAAGGAGGAAAACTGTGAGCAGTTGTTCCAAGATTTGATGAAGCTCCATAATAGTGACCGTAGGAGTCACTTCTTTGGTAGTATCGTATCAAGCATTCAGTCGGGAACAGAAGACAGATTTATCATTGATGGTCAGCAGCGAATAACTACTGTTTCGTTGCTGCTGATAGCCATGGTCAACGCCAAGAAAGAAGGACAGATAGAGGCTGCTGATGCAAAGCTTGTTGAGAAAATCTTCAAGCGTTATCTTGTGGATGAATATCAGGAGGATGAACGTAAGGTGAAACTTAAGCCCATCAAGAAAGATATGCAGGCATTTGATGCGTTGCTATATAAGCCAAAAGACCAATATATAAAGGAGTCGAACGTGACTCGCAATTACGACTTCTTCTATAACAAGATAACTGGTGTTGGTTTAACCCTCGACGAGCTCTTTGAGACCATAAAGAAACTTGAAGTTATCAACATACGTCTTGACGAAGATGATGATCCGCAGCTGATCTTCGAAAGTCTGAACTCTACAGGTCTTGACCTGAGTGAGGCAGACAAGATTCGCAACTATCTGCTGATGTCACTCGCACCAGCCGAGCAGGACGACCTTTATACTCGATTCTGGAACCCTATTGAGGAGTTTACCAAGTACGATCCATCCTCTTTTGTACGTGATTATCTGACTATGAAGCAGGGTAAAATAGGGCGTATTGATAAAATCTACTTCATATTCAAAGAGTATGCAGAGACTGCAGACATTGATAGAGCAACACTCTTGGAAGACATGCATCACTATGCCAGGATTTACAGCCAAGTTGATACAGCTAAAGTAGGTACAGCCAAGTTGAATAGAAAATTGAACCAACTCAGAACACTGGATTCTACAGTTGCTTATCCTTTCCTTATGGCTTTCTTCGATTATGCGTTCAAGAGTAGACTGGCAGAAACAGAAATCTATCAGGTACTTGATGTCATTGAAGCCTACTGGGCACGCAGAATTATCTGTAATCTCCCGTCGAATGCTTTGAATAAGGTTTTTGCGACACTTCACAGAGATGTACTGAATCACGTCAATACATCAAGTGACGATACTACACCTTCATATATTGACGTTCTGAAATACGTCCTGCTAAAGAAGGGACGCTCTTCTGTATTCCCATCAGATGAGGAGGTGAAGGGCGATTTCAAGACACGCCAAGTATATAAGATGCCAGTCAATGCTCGTATGTTTATACTTGAGCGCATGGAGAACCAAGATAATAACGAACGTCATGATGTGGTGAAGGAACTGACCGAAAAGAATATCACGATTGAGCATATCATGCCACAAACCTTGTCAGATAAGTGGAAAACTGCGTTGGGTAATGATTGGGAAAGAATTCATGAGCAATATCTGCATACGATGGCAAACCTTACCCTCACTGGATATAATTCTCAATATAGCAATCTTACCTTTATTGAGAAAAGAGACATGGAGAAGGGGTTCAAGGATAGTGCATTCCGCCTGAACAACTTTGTTAAGTCATGTGAACAATGGACTGAAACTGAATTGAAAGCACGTCAGAAAGAACTGCAGAATGTGTTTATGCGACTTTGGCCTATGCCTACGACATCATTTGAACCGTTAAACCATGAGGCGGAATCTGCATCACTTGACGATGAGGATTATGAATTCACAGGCAAGAAGCTTCAGGCGTATATACTTCATGGAGTTAGATATACGGTCAATACTTGGAAAGAAATGCTCATTCAAGTATGCGGACATATTCTGATAGAAAAACGTTCAACCATAGAATGGCTTTGTGCAAACGAAAAATACGGTTTCTCAACTACACAAGATGGCTGGAGACGCGAACTTGTACAAGGAATTTATGTATGGGCAGACAATAGTACAGCTAGCAAGATAAACATACTTCGTGGAATGTTCGAAGAATGCAACATCCCAGCATCAGAACTCGTCTTTGAATTCCGTTCTGAACAAGAAGAAGAGGGTGAAGAATAATTACTTGTAAACTATAACTATTAGTGGTGCAATAAATTATCGGTCATTAGGATTTTTTTGCTGTACACGTCACAGAGAAATCCTAATGATTTACATCAGGTTTGTGTTGATAAATGGTTCTCTTGAGACCTGATGTAAAGCTTTTTGTTTACTGCTTCAAACTGGATACCTCCTCAAGTGATAATCCGGTCATTTCTGCAACAAGTTCAGTGGACATGCCCTTGTCAAGCATTTTTCTTGCAACTTCCGCACG
>OBAD01000133.1_pt1 | contig 22499 bp, 18 predicted proteins | sample 1494861 | NCBI WGS metagenome assembly OBAD01 (sample SAMEA3360681, study PRJEB22359) | human gut metagenome | biome: ENVO:urban biome; feature: ENVO:human-associated habitat; material: ENVO:feces | place: Bangladesh | collected 2011
ACGAACCAGCAAGCGTTTTGCTTGATAAGATTCGTCAAGAGAAAGAACGCTTGATCAAGGAGAAGAAAATCAAGCGTGACAAGAACGCATCTATTATCTACCGTGGTGAGGATAATTCCTATTATGAGAAGATACTTGCTACGGGGGAGGTGAAATGTATTGATGAGGAAGTGCCGTTTGAGATACCGCAGGGGTGGAAATGGACGCGTATAGGCAATATATTCAACCATACAAGCGGAAAGCAACAGAGTAGTAGCAATAAAGGTGGTGGAACTCCACAAAAGTTCATAACGACCTCTAATCTATATTGGGGACACTTTATCCTTGATAATGTAAAGGTTATGAATTTTACTGACGAAGAGATTAAGACTTGTTCGGCTACAAAAGGAGATTTGCTTGTTTGTGAAGGTGGTGCTGGTTATGGACGTTCAGCAATATGGAATGAAAATTATGATATTTGTCTTCAAAATCATGTTCATAGATTGCGTCCGTGTGTTAGCGGTATATGTGAATATGTATATTATTTCATTTACCTATTGAAAGAAAGCAACAATTTGGCATCTGTTGGAACTGCCATGCCTGGACTGTCTGCAAATCGTTTGAAAGGATTACTTTTGCCTTTTCCACCTCTATCAGAACAAAGAAGGATTGTGGCAAAGTTAGCTGAACTATTACCACAAATAGAGAAATATAATAATGTTCAGAAAAAATTGAACGAACTGAACACTACTATAAAGGATTGTCTTAAAAAGAGCATCTTACAAGAGGCAATACAAGGTAAGCTCGTTCCGCAACTTGCAGAAGAAGGCACAGCGCAAGAACTGCTTGAACAAATAAAGACAGAGAAGCAGAAACTCGTTAAAGAGGGCAAGCTAAAGAAGTCTGCCCTCAAAGATTCCGTTATCTTCAAAGGTGACGATAACAAGTATTGGGAGAAGAAAGACGCAACGTGTGAGTGCATTAATGAGGATATACCTTTTGATATACCGAAAAGTTGGGCTTGGGTACGTTTGGAAACAATCCTTAATACAGGCTCCGCTCGTAGAGTTCATGCAAAGGACTGGAGACAAACGGGAATACCATTCTATCGAGCGAGAGAAATTGGCAAATTGGCTGATGATGGTTTTGTTGATAACGAACTATACATAGACCTCTCTTTGTATGAAGACTTTTCTTCAAGTGGAGTTCCTTTACCCAATGACCTAATGATTACAGCTGTGGGGACTTTGGGGAAAGTGTATATCGTCAAAGAAAACGACAAATTTTATTACAAAGATGGAAGTGTACTCTGCTTGGCTAACAAGTATGGACTTTGTGCAGAATATCTAAAAATGGTGATAGAATCGCCTTTCTTTAAGGGACAATACAGACAAGAATCACAAGGAACAACAGTTGCAACATTGACAATGGTTCGCTTACAGAAGTATTTCATTCCAATACCACCATTGCAAGAACAATATAGAATTGTTGAAACGTATAGGAATATAGCAAGTATTATGAGCAAATAGGGAGCGAAGTAACCGAGATAGAACTTCCTTTTGACTTTCCAAGTACTTGGTCTATTGCTCGATTAAATGCTGTTTGTCAACTTACAGACGGCTTGAAAACCATTGGCAAGCAATGCTTGTTAGATGCAAAATACTTACGTGGTAAATGTTCTGAAACAATAGTAGAACAAGGTAAACTTGTATATAAAGGTGACAATATAATGCTTGTGGACGGTTAAAACTCTGGTGAAGTTTTCATCGTACCACAAGATGGCTATATGGGTAGTACATTCAAGCAGTTATGGATAAGTTCCCAAATGTACGAACCTTATGTTTTAGCTTTTATACAGTTCTATAAAGAGACATTGCGCAACTCTAAGAAAGGTGCAGCAATTCCACACCTCAACAAAGAATTGTTTTATGGGCTTATTATTGGTATTCCACCACTGCAAGAGCAGAGAATAATAGTTCAGAAGATAGAACAATTAATGCAGTTGTTCAAATAATTTTTCTATTTGAGCAACAATGCGTTGTTGCTCTTTTTGAGTAGGCAAAGGAAATAGTTTGTCTTCCAAGTAACCCACAACAATACGTTGTTGATTAGCAGTTCCCTTAAACGTTGCTTCATCTATGAAATACGGAGACTCTAAGAAATACAACAGATACCACCTATTTATTGTATTTCCATAGGGTCTCAATACCTTTAATTCTGTTGTTCCTGCCCCGATTCCATTGGGCAAGTCATGGAAAATTGCAGACTTCCTGTTTTGAAAGCATGGCGTGATTTTTGCAAAAGCAACATCACCATTCGCAAAATGAGTAAATCCTTTTTTGATAGTTCCCCATTTGGTAGTATCAAAAGTAAAGTCTGATTTATAGCCAGCACTAATTTTCTCCATAGGAATAAAAGCTACCAACTTCTCATCTTCGGCTTCATTCTTTGGGTTTAATTGGAAAACATCACGAATCCTTACCCATTGCCAAGTTTCAGGAATTACAAATGGTATTTCATCAGTTATATCCAAACACTTTTTGCCTATCTGCTCATAATACTTGTTATCGTCACCACGGAATATAACAGAAGAAGCTAAGGCTGACTTCTTCAACTTACCCTCTTTAACGAGTTTCTGCTTCTCAGCTTTTATTTGTTCAAGTAGCTCATGTGCTGTACCTTCTTCCGCTATTTGTGGAACGAGTTTTCCTTGTATTGCCTCTTGTAATACAGATTTTTTCAAACGCTCATTAAGTTCCACATTCATCTTATCTAAAAGTTCCTGTGACTTTGAATATTTATCAATAATCGGCATCACTAATCCTACCTTATCTACAATACGCTCTTGCTCTGCTAAAGGTGGAAGAGGAAATAATTTGTTTTCCAGATAACCTACGATTATACGTTGTTGGTTTGCAGTTCCTTTGAATGTCGCTTCATCAATAAAATAAGGAGACTCCAAAAAGTACAAAACGAACCAACGATTTATAGTCTCACCATAGGTACGCAATACTTTCAACTCTGTCGTTCCTGCTCCTATACCATTGGGCAAACCCTCAAAGATTGCAGATTTCCTGTTTTGGAAACAAGGGGTAATTTTTGCAAATGCAATATCATTGTCTGCAAAAGCTGTGTAGCCAGACTTGATTTCGCCCCATTTCTTCTCGTAATATCTAAATTCTGAGCCATATCCTGCGGAAATTGCTTCCATAGGAATAAATGCTGCGGATGTATTGTCTTCAGCAACTACCTTTGGATTTATTCGGAAAAGGGATGAAACTCTACACCATTCCCACCCAACAGGAATCTCAAATGGTATCTCCTCATCAATACATTTCACCTCTCCCGTGGCAAGCAACTTCTCATAATAGGAACTCATAGAACAAATCCATGCCTATTTATTAGGACAACTTAATGTTTCACTAATAAACGAATAGAAATGGAATTAGACAAATTTGAAGAGTTCCTAAGTCAAGGCAATATGGCTAAGAACACGATTTCGGCATATCTGTATGCCGTAAAGGAGTTTGGCTCTCGACACAAAGAGCTGAACAAGAGAAACTTGTTGGTTTACAAGACCTACTTGATTGAGACTTACAAGCCAAAGACGGTAAACCTCCGTATCCAGGCGATGAACAAGTACCTTGTATTTGTAGGCAAGACGAAACTCCGCTTGAAGTCGGTCAAGGTGCAGCAACGTTCTTATTTGGAGAATGTCATCAGCAATGCCGACTATACCTTCTTGAAGAACAAGTTGAAGAAGGAAGACAATTTGGAGTGGTACTTTGTGGTGCGTTTCTTGGCTGCGACTGGTGCCAGAGTGAGCGAACTTGTACAAATTAAGATTGAGCACGTGCAAGTAGGCTACTACGACATCTACACCAAGGGTGGCAAGATACGGCGTATCTATATCCCCAAGACATTGCGCACGGAAACTGGAAAGTGGTTGCAAACACTCAACCGCACAAGTGGTTATCTCTTTCTCAATCGCTTTGGCGAGCGCATCACGACAAGAGGCATATCACAGCAGTTGAAGAACTATGCGGTGAAGTATGGCTTGAATGAAAAAGTGGTGTACCCTCACTCGTTCCGTCATCGTTATGCCAAAAATTTCTTGGAGAAGTTCAACGATATTGCCTTGCTTGCCGACCTTATGGGACACGAAAGCATAGAGACAACACGTATCTATCTGCGAAGAAGTAGCTCGGAGCAACAAGAAATTGTAGATAAGGTTATCACTTGGTAAAATGCCAATAAATGTTCATAGGAATAAGAGTAGGAAGAGATGCAGGTTTCTTTCTACTCTATCCTTGTAAAACATTTCTTGTTTCTTTAGGCATTATTTTAATATAAAATACTGTTCGAGGACGGTAGGGCAATTAAGTTAAGGCGCCTTTGTATTCACCTTACATCGGTCGTTCAATGTGCTTATAACGAACGATGTGTATATTTACCACGAACGTTGTAAGTGTTTACTTCGAACGAAGTAAGGTAAATATAAAGTGCTATTTAGCATAATGACTCGTAACGCATAAAAGGTCTTTTTGCCTAAAGAGGACGGAGGAAAAATGCCGATGTGGTGAACATGCCAACCGGTGCTTTTGGCTTTCTCATATAAATGGTATAATTTTGCACCTTATAAGTAAAGTCCCATGAACCAGAAGATTATAGACCGTCTCAATCATTTGGCTGATGAAAAGGAACCGTTTCTTTTCGTCATCAACTATGATGGCACGGAAGCATATATACGGAAACTTTCGGAAATCTCTCCAGAAGAATGCCTTTATGACTTTGAGGGCATCACCAATGTGAAACGGCAGTTGCGTTCCGCGTCAGCAAAACAGCAGATGTGGAAGGTGCATGAACCGGACTTTGTAGAGTACACAAAAAGTTTTGAGACTGTCAAGAGCAACATTCTGTGTGGTAACAGTTTCCTTACTAACCTTACCTGCAAGGTGGCTGTGGATTGCGACCTTTCATTTGAAGATATTTTTTTAAGGGCAAAAGGCAAGTACAAGATTCTTGTGAGAACAAATGATGGCAAGCAGTTTGTGTGTTTCTCTCCGGAGTCTTTTGTCCGCATAAAGAATGAAAAGATATATTCTTATCCTATGAAGGGGACACTCGACGCTTCCCTGCCAAATGCAGAAGAAGTGTTGATGAACGACGAGAAAGAGGCTGCGGAACATGCTACCATCGTTGATTTGATTAGAAATGACTTAAGCCGTGTGGCAGAGCGAGTAAGGGTGGGCAGATACCGTTATATAGATGTATTGCATACTAACAAAGGTGACATACTGCAGACCAGCTCTGAAATCAGCGGCAAGTTGCCATCAGACTATCATAAGCGTATAGGTAATATTTTGGCTGCCATGTTGCCGGCAGGTTCGATTACGGGTGCGCCAAAGGATAAAACGGTGCAGATAATTCATGAGGCTGAAGGATACGACCGCGGTTTTTATACGGGCATTATGGGTATATATGACAACGGAATGCTCAATTCGGCCGTAATGATACGTTTTATGGAAAAGGACGAGGCGGGCACATTCTTCAAGGCCGGAGGTGGCATTACCTCAAAGAGTGACTGCAGAAAAGAATTTGAGGAAGTGTTGCAAAAGGTGTATCTTCCGTTTGAATAATTACACAATGAAATATGGCACAGCAATTTGTAGAAACTATAAAGATTAAGGATGGAGAGGCACAGGCTATAGCCTATCATCAAGACAGAATGGAAAGAACTATTCGGCATTTCTTTCCATCGCTATGCAATGCGACTTCTATGCCTTCGCTGGAGAAACTCGTGGCGCCAACGGCAGATATGGATTTTTATAAGGCGAGGGTGGTGTATGGAGAGCAGGGTGTAAAGGACATAACTTATGCTGCATACGCCATGCGCGAAATAAAATCCTTGCAAGTGGTTGAGAACGATGCGATAACGTATGACTATAAAAGTGCAGATCGCAGCAGTCTTAATGCTTTGGTGGCACAGAAGGGGGACTGCGATGAAATCATCATCGTTAAACATGGACTTTTGACTGATACTTCATTTACGAACCTTGCCATATATGACGGTAATCATTGGATAACTCCCAAACGCCCTTTATTGCTTGGTACAAAAAGAGCCGCATTCCTGGATAAAGGTATCATTCAAGAAGCAGATATTACATTGAATGATTTGCGAAATGCTGTGAAGGTGAGTCTTTTTAACGCAATGATTGAATTTGGAGAAAGGGAAGTGCCAATAGGTAATGTCCGCTTTTGAATACGCAGCATCTAACATATTGGCTGGTTGGCAGTTGAAGCGAATGTGGCCACCAATTATTTTGACATTAAAAGGCTGAAATGCCAGCTTGTTATAAAAAATCCGCCGCACGTTCACCCGTTGGCGTGTGCGGCGGACAGATCAACCAAAATAACATTATATAGTTTAGTCAAGTCTCGTAATAGGGGTGCCAGGTAAATGGCATGGTGCTGCAAGGTAATTTTTGAATACCTACTTATTGGCGTAAGCTTCTTCATGCACACCGGCAACGGCTCGTCCACTGGGGTCGTTCATGTTTTTGAATGACTCGTCCCATGCAAGTGCTTCGGCTGTAGAGCATGCGACACTGGGCACACTGGGCACACTGCGTGCCGCGCTTTCGCTGGGGAAATATTCTTCAAAGATTGAACGATAGTAATATTCCTCCTTGTTCATCGGGGTGTTGATGGGGAAACGCTCGGCTGCATGTGCCATTTGTTCGTCAGTTACGGCTTGTGCGGTGACGGCTTTCAAGGTGTCAATCCATGAATAACCTACGCCATCGGAGAATTGCTCTTTTTGGCGCCATGCCACATCTTCAGGCAGCATGTCGGCAAAGGCTTCGCGCACAATTTTCTTTTCTATAGTCTTGCCAGGACACATCTTGGCTTCGGGGTTCAGACGCATGGCCACATCGAGGAAATCCTTGTCGAGGAAGGGGACGCGGCCTTCAACACCCCAAGCCGAAAGGCTCTTGTTGGCTCGCAGACAATCGTAAAGGTGGAGTTTTGACAATTTGCGCACGGTCTCTTCGTGAAAAGCACGTGCATTGGGCGCTTTGTGGAAATAGAGGTATCCACCAAACACCTCGTCGGCTCCTTCGCCCGAAAGTACCATTTTGATACCCATAGACTTGATGACACGTGCCAACAAGTACATTGGGGTGGAGGCACGCACGGTGGTGACATCGTATGTTTCGATGAAATAGATGACGTCACGCACGGCGTCAAGTCCCTCCTGTATTGTGTAGTTTATTTCGTGGTGCACTGTGCCGATAAAGTCAGCCACCTCCTTGGCTTTTGCCAGGTCGGGTGCTCCCTTCAATCCTACTGCAAATGAGTGGAGCTGAGGCCACCAGGCTGCTTGTGTGCTGTTGGTCTCGATACGGTGGGCTGCGTATTTTTTGGCAATGGCTGATATGACAGAACTGTCAAGACCGCCCGACAGGAGAACGCCGTAAGGCACATCGCTCATTAGCTGGCGCTTGACGGCTGCCTCGAGTGCGTTGTGCACATCGTTGACAGATGCGCCATTGTCCTTTACGTTGTCGTAGTTTTCCCAGTCGCGCTTGTACCATTTTACCATTTTTCCCTCAGAACCACGATAATAGTGTCCGGGCAAGAATGGTTCATATTCATCGCAGAACCCTTCCAGTGCTTTGAGCTCGGAAGCACAATAAATGGTGCCGTCCTTGTCGTGTCCAATATACAAGGGTATGACGCCAATGGGGTCGCGGGCTATAAGAAAGTCGTCGTTGGCTTCGTCGTATAATGCAAAGGCATAGATGCCATTGAGGTCTTCAAGAAAGTTTATGCCTTTGTCGCGATAAAGGGCAAGTATAACTTCGCAGTCGGAGCCAGTTTGAAATTGGTATTTGCCGGCATATTGCTTGCGTATGTCTTGATGGTTGTAAATTTCGCCGTTTACAGCCAACACCTGTTTGTTATCGGGTGCAAATAAGGGCTGCTTGCCGCTTTGGGGGTCGACAATCGAAAGTCGCTCGTGACACAATATGGCACTCTTGCCACAATAGATGCCGCTCCAATCGGGGCCTCTGTGACGGATTTTCTTACTCATGGCAAGAGCTTTTTCGCGTAACTCGGGAGTTTGCTCTTTAATGTTGAATATTGATACGATGCCGCACATTGTAGTCTGTCTGTTATTGTGTTTTGAATGTATGTTCGTGATGTGCTTAATGTCTTGTGGAAGACTTGTTTTGCTGTCACGTTGCAAATATAACAACAATATTCGTAACAGAATGACTTTTTGCGCAGAAATATATGGATAAAATGCATCTTTTGTTGATATTCTTGTTGCAGAGTTTATATTTTGCTATTACTTTGCGCTGAAAAGTATTAAAATGCAAAATATATTGTGCGCTTTTGCTACAAGTAGATGGAGGATAGCTTGTGCTAACGTTGGTTCGGGGTAAAATGAAAAATACCGTACAACAGTCTGACTTTTGGGTAAGTCAAGCCCTTGTACGGTAACTTCGGAATTATAGGTTAACTTGTCAACTTGTTCGCTAATTCTGCCAACGCATGTCTACTTATACATATAGGCGTCTCTTCTCTTTATGTGTGTTTGAAGATTGTGGCAGCGAATTATTGATTAAGTTGCTCCATTTCATCGGCAGACAGTATTTTGTGCGCTTTGCTGAAGCGGTTGCGTTTGTGTGGCGTAACACGCTCGTTGCTGTTGGCAGTCAATGGTGTGTCGTCGGGCAACCTACCGCTTGACAAGCTGTGGACATTGCCTCCGTATTGCCGCCATCGCTCCATGATGCTGATTACATAGTTGTAGGTTTCGTTGCCAATCATGTAGCCATATTTAACAACGGGGTCGCGGTAGTATTGCGCATTACTCAAATTGCGCACGTAGTAGCTCACGTCGCTCCAGTTGTTGGCGTTTCCGCCATGTTTCCGGGCGAGTGATTGGGCATCGCGTATGTGGCCAAGCCCGCCGTTGTAGGCAGCAAGCACAAATTTGGCACGTTCCTCGGCATCGGCAATGTTGGCAAATTGTTGTTGCAGGTGTCTGATGTGGCGTGCTGCTGTGGTTATATTGTCTTCGGGCGAGAAAAGCCGGGTTGAAGGCAAGCCATATTGTCCGGCAGTGGCAGGCATAATTTGCATCAAACCACAAGCGCCAGCCCATGATGTGGCATTGGGGTCGAAGCCCGACTCTTGATAACATTGCGCTGCAATGAGTCGCCAATCCCAGCCTGTATAGCGCGCAGCTGCCTTGAAATAGGCGTCGTAGGTGGATATAATACCTTTCTCGCGTGAAATGAATGGGGCACGTACCTTGCGGTGTACGATGGTGCGGTTGTGCAGCCACGTTCTTTCCGTTTTTTGTGCTTTCACTTCTACACCATCGCCATACCAATCGTTGAGCGCTTCGGCCAGGTCTTTAGCCTCGGGTAATATGGCCCAACTTGCTCCCGTCTTTGCGTTTTTAGCTCCCGCAGTGGCTATGCCTTGTTTTTGGCAGAAACTGGAGGAAAGCTGATAGGCTATGACGTCAACATCTCCCTTTTTGAGCATTTTGGCCAATTCGGTGCTGTCTGTGGCAAGTTCAACACGTACACCAACTCCTAAGGTGTTAGCAAAATCTTCGGCCAGTGCATATTGCAGACCCATGCCGCGGCCCTGGTAGTCGAAGTATGTGTCGGGGCCGCTGATGGTGCCAATGATGAGTTCGCCGGACTGTGATATGCGGTCGATGTTTACGCCGTCGCTGTGGCTTTTGGCTTTGGCAAAGGCGCCATTGTCGCCCGAGGCTTGACTCGTTTTGTTGTGGCAGGCTGTGAACAGAGGCAGCGTGAAAAACAATATGAACAAAAGGCGTGTCATGACAATATTACATTTCAGCTTCCTTCAATCGTTCGGCGTTTTCGGCTACGATGAGGTGGTCGATGCAGTCCTGTATGTCGCCGTCCATAAACGCTTGCAGATTGTATATGGTATAGTTTATGCGGTGGTCGGTGATGCGGCCCTGCGGATAATTGTATGTACGGATTTTGGCCGAACGGTCGCCAGTCGAAACGAGCGTTTTGCGGCGGTTGGCTATGTCGTCAACGTACTTTTGGTGCTCTTTGTCGTAGATGAAAGTGCGCAGACGTGCAAGTGCGCGCTCTTTGTTCTTGGGTTGGTCGCGGGTTTCGGTGCACTCTATTAAGATTTCCTCTACTTCGCCAGTGTTGGGGTTTTTCCAGTTGTAACGCAAACGAACACCCGATTCTACCTTGTTGACATTCTGACCACCGGCACCGCTTGAGCGGAATGTGTCCCATTTAATTTCGCCTTCGTTGATGACCACATCAAATGCTTCGGCTTCGGGCAATACGGCAACGGTTGCTGCCGAGGTGTGAACACGTCCTTGTGTTTCGGTGGCAGGCACGCGCTGTACGCGGTGTACGCCACTTTCATACTTCATGGTGCCATACACGTCGGTGCCCGTAATGGAGCAGACAATTTCCTTAAAACCGCCTGCGGCTCCCTCGCTGGCACTTGACACTTCAAGTTTCCAGCCCTTACGCTCGCAGTATTTGCTGTACATGCGGAACAAGTCACCGGCAAAAAGTGCGGCCTCGTCGCCACCCGTGCCGCCACGTATTTCGAGAATGGCATTTTTGGCGTCTTCGGGGTCTTTAGGTACGAGCATGAGTTTGATGCGCTCTTCGAGTTCGGGTATGCGTTTCTCGCATTCGGCAACTTCCTCGCGTGCCATATCCTTCATTTCGGCATCAGTCTCGTTGAGCAGCATGTCCTTGCTCTCCTCAAGGTTCGATAGTAAATTGGCGTACTCCTTGCGGGCTGCCATGAGGTCTTCAAGCTCTTTGTATTCTTTGGTCAGTCGCACATAGCGCTTTTGATCGCCAATGACGTTGGGGTCTGTAATAAGTGTGCTGACTTCCTCAAAGCGTGCTTCAAGTCCGTTCAATTTATCTAATAACGTATTCATTTATTGCGTGCTTTTAACTTGTTGTATTTACGTATAATCCAGTTCGTGATTTTACGCTCTTTCAGTTCTATCCATGACAAACAGGCCCAGCCAAGTGTGGATAAAATACCGGATATGTAATCCCAGATGCCTCGGGGTGCATTGTCTATGGTGATGCGCAGCCAGGAAAATCTCACTGTCTCGATTGTAGCTGCAATGCAAGCAACTGTGATGATAATGTGTAATACCCGTTTGCGCATGGTCGCTCTTTTTACAAAGAAAGAAGTTCAGAAAGCCGGCAACTTGATTGCTACTGTTGTGTGGGGCAATCATGGTTGCTGGCTTTTTGAACTTCGGGTTGTGTTGTGTCTTAGTAGTTGAACTCGCCAAACTCGCTCTTGATGGTGAGTGAGCGCGGGCCTTCTTCGATATGGCCTACAACTTGTGCATCGATGTTGAAGCTCTTGCTGATGGCAATAACCTTTTCGGCATTTTCGGGACGTACGTAGACTTCGAGTCGGTGTCCCATATTGAACACTTTGTACATTTCTGCCCAGTCGGTGCCGCTTTGCTCTGCAATGGTCTTGAAGAGAGGCGGCACGGGGAACATATTGTCCTTGATGACGCGGCAATTTTCGCCCACAAAGTGCAGAACCTTGGTTTGTGCACCGCCTGTGCAGTGTACCATACCATGGATTTCGGGACGCAGTTCGTCGAGCAGTTTCTTCACGACGGGTGCGTATGTACGGGTGGGGGAAAGCACAAGTTTGCCGGCATTGATGGGTGAGCCTTCCACCTTGTCGGTTAGCTTAAGTCCGCCGCTATATACCAATTCTTCGGGTACGGCATGGTCGTAGCTCTCGGGATATTTTTCTGCCAAGTATTTGGCAAACACATCGTGGCGGGCTGAGGTGAGTCCGTTAGACCCCATGCCACCATTGTACTCCTTCTCGTAGGTAGCTTGACCACTTGACGAGAGCCCGACGATAACATCGCCCGGACGAATGTTGGCATTGTTGATAACGTCGCTGCGTTTCATGCGGCAAGTGACAGTAGAGTCGACGATGATTGTGCGCACCAAGTCGCCCACATCGGCAGTTTCTCCACCTGTGGCATAGATGCCTACACCCATGTCGCGCATTTGCTGCAACAACTCGTCTGTGCCGTTGATGATGGCAGAGATCACTTCGCCCGGTATGAGCATTTTGTTGCGGCCAATGGTAGAGCTTACAAGAATGTTGTCAACGGCTCCAACGCAAAGGAGGTCGTCTGTGTTCATAATAAGGGCATCTTGCGCAATGCCTTTCCATACAGAGAGGTCGCCCGTCTCTTTCCAGTACATGTATGCAAGACTTGATTTGGTGCCGGCACCATCAGCATGCATGATATTGCAATATTCGGGGTCACCACCCAATATGTCGGGAATGATTTTGCAAAAGGCTTGAGGGAATATGCCCTTGTCAATGTTTTTGATGGCGTTATGCACGTCTTCTTTCATGGCGGATACGCCGCGCATCATGTATCGTTGTTTGCTGTCCATGTGAACTGATGAGTATGTATGTTTAGAGTTGTGTGTTAAAATTCTACCTTGGGTGCTTTCTCAGCTCCGGCTTCAGCCTCGAACTGATTCTTTTTGTCAAAGCCAAACATTCCAGCCACGATATTGGCGGGGAAACGGCGCACGCTCACGTTATAGGTTTGAACGGCCGAGTTGTAAATTTGCCGACTTTCGTTGATACGATTTTCAGTACCCTCGAGTTGTGCTTGAAGTTCTGAAAAGTTCTCGTTGGCCTTGAGGTTGGGATAATTTTCAGACACCGCCATCAAGCGGCCGAGAGCTTGTGACAATTCGCCTTGTGCGGCTTGATATTGTTTGAGCTTTTCGGGCGTAAGGTTGTCAGCATTTACAGTTATTTGTGTAGCTTTGGCTCGTGCAGCCATTACACTCTCGAGTGTCTCGCTTTCGTGTTTGGCATATCCCTTAACGGTACTTACCAAATTAGGTATGAGGTCGGCACGGCGCTGATATTGTGATTGAATGTTGCCCCATGCAGTGGCCACAGCCTCGTCTTTGGCAATCAGACCATTGTAGGTGGTCAGTGTGCCGCCTACCATAATAAGAATTAGCACGCCAATCACGAGCAGGGTTATTGTTCCTTTCTTCATATCCGTTTGTTGTTAGTTTGAAAAATGTCTGTTCGTTGTATTTGTTTGTCAAAACCGGCCGCCGCTTCCGCCGCCGCCAAAGGTGCCGCCGCCGAAAGAGCCTCCGATACTTCCTCCACCGAATGCCCCCCCACTGCTGCCACCGCCAAACAATATGGGCGGAATGGCATTGCCGTTGTGTGTGTCGTTTGTGTCGGTATAGTGTGTTGTTTTATTCCCGCACTTGGGACATTGCCAAATGGTACGTATCTTCCAGTCGCTAATAGCATTGGCGCGCACCCTCTGACTGCTGACTTTGCGCATGCGTGTCTTGCATTTAGGGCATCTTGGTGTGCGGTGGGCAAATATGTATGAGATGGCAATAATGAACAGCAATGCGATAATGAAACCTGCAACTGCGGCCGAACTGTCATCGTCGTTTCCATTCTCAGCTGTCAGGGAATTGTCTTTGCGCACATAGCTGTCAATGCGCTTGATTGTGTTGACAATGGCACTGTTCCAATCGCCAGCTTTTAGTGCTGGCACCATTACCTGATTCTGAATTCGCCTGCAAATGGCGTCAGGCAGTGCACCTTCGAGCCCGTTGCCGGTAAGTATTTGGTAGCTTCTGTCCTCAGTTGCTAAAATGACTATCAAGCCAGAGCGTTGTTCTTTTGAGCCGATGCCATATTTGCGGCTCAAATCCATACCAAATTGATAAGGGTCATCGCCCTTAAGCTGTTTAACCACCACCACTACAGTTTGAATGCCTTTGTCGCGTTCCAACGCTTGCAGCATGCTGTCTGTGGTTGCAACAGCTGTTGGCGATAGCACACCGTCGGGGTTGCACACATAATGTTGTGCGTTTTGCAAGTGGACCATGGGCAATGTTTCGATGGTCCACTTCTCTGCAAGCGCCATAGTGGTGGCTATGGTTGCAAACATCAGTAGTGTGAAGATTTTGCGTAACATATTTGTGATGGGTGCGGCAAGAACGCCGTACCAAACTCGCTTTGTTGTTTTGTTAAACCGAAACCTATGCAAAGATAGGGTAAATCATTGAGAAATGTACGCTAAATGCCTTACTTTTAATGCAGAAGCGTTGGTTCTGTTCATTTTATGGTGCAAATGTTTGCCTCAGAACTGAATAAGTGAGAACTTTGTACTACTTAAAAGATTTGGCTTTGTCGCACGATTTTCCGTACTTAGCAACCTTTATAAACTGATGTATAATAACACCTGTTCGCATATTCTCACGAGAGAAAGCAGCAAGGCATATCATTAAAACAATGAAACAAAATGGATATGTGCAGAAGCAGCTTGGTATTAAGACCAAACGTTTCTGCCAAACACTTGATTTGAAAAACGAGCCAGAACTCATTGCCGCATACAAGAAATTGCATGAAGAAGGTCACGTCTGGAGAGAAATCCTCAATGGTATCAAAGAGGTAGGCATTCTCGAAATGGAGATATACCTGTTGGAAAACCGTCTGTTTATGATTGTTGAAACGCCAGAGGATTTTAATTGGGGCGAGTCCATGGCAAAACTGGCAAAACTGCCAAAGCAAGAAGAATGGGAGGCACTGACGGGGAAATATCAAAAGACGAAAGACGGTGCCACCTCTTCAGAAAAATGGCAGCTTATGGAGCGTATATTCCATCTGTATTAGTGGGGCGCTCGTATGGCTTGCCAGGAACTTGTCTCACATAATAGGGCTGACATCTTGCATATGATGTCAGCCCCATCCTTTATCTTTGCTTGCCTTTCCACAGTGTATTCATGCGGTCGCGGCTGCGGTCTTCTGCCTGATTATTGCATGGTTTCCAAAGCACTTCGTCCTTGACCTCATTGGGCAGATATTGTTGTGGCGTAAAGTTTCCCGGGTAATCGTGAGGGTATAAGTAGCCGTCGTGATAGCCAAGTTCTGCCATAAGTTTGGTGGGCGCATTGCGCAAGTGTAGCGGCACGGGCAGATTGCCTGTGCGTTTTACCAACTGCAGGGCGTTGTTAATGCCCATGTACGCCGAGTTACTTTTGGCGCTGGTGGCCAGATAAACCGTAGCTTCGGCCAACGGAATGCGCCCTTCAGGCCAGCCAATTTTAGCTACTGCATCAAATGCCGCATTGGCCAGCAGCAGCGCGTTGGGATTGGCAAGTCCGATATCCTCAGAGGCCGAAATGACCAAGCGCCGTGCTATGAATTTGGGATCCTCTCCGCCCTCAATCATGCGTGCCAACCAATATAGTGCCGCATCGGGGTCACTGCCTCGAATACTTTTTATGAAGGCCGAAATGATGTCATAATGCATTTCCCCTTCCTTATCGTAGGCCAATGGGTTTTGTTGCAGGCGTTCGGTGATCGTAGCATTGTCAATAACGAGCGGGTCGGCATCAGAGGCAGATGTCACCAAATCGAGTATGCCTAATAGTTTACGGGCATCGCCACCGCTGTATCTGAACAGAGCTTCAGTCTCTTTCACCTCGATATGCCGTTCTTTCAGCACCAAGTCCTTGGTCAGGGCACGATGTAGCAGCACTTCGAGGTCAGCCTTGTCCAAACTCTTTAGCACATACACTTGGCAGCGCGACAAGAGCGGGCGTATGACCTCAAATGAAGGATTTTCGGTGGTGGCGCCAATCAGCGTAATGGCACCAGTTTCAACAGCGGCCAAGAGCGAATCTTGTTGCGACTTTGAAAAGCGGTGAATTTCGTCAATAAACAAAATAGGGCTTTGCTCGCTGAAGAAACGTCCGTTCGTGGCACGGTCTATCACCTCGCGCACCTCTTTCACCCCGCTATTTACTGCTGATAGCGTGTAGAAAGGCGTGTCGAGATGTTGCGCAATGATTTTGGCCAAAGTCGTCTTGCCAACTCCCGGTGGCCCCCATAAAATGAATGAAGAAATATGTCCGGAGTCAATCATCTGACGCAGTACGGCACCTGGTCCTACCAGATGTTTTTGGCCTATGTAATCGTCGAGCGTTGTAGGGCGCAGACGTTCAGCTAATGGTTTCATTGTTCTATTTCGCTAAGTTCGAGCCATCGCATCGATTTTTCGTCAAGTTCTTCTTCGAGCAAAGGCAGACGTTTGCTTTTTTCTGTAAGTTCGTCAACGGACAGTGTGCCAGAGCAAAGACTCGTTTCGATTTCCTTCTTTTCGGCTTCGAGTTTTTCAATGTCCGTTTCAAGCTGTTTGAGTTCTTGCTTTTCCTTGAAAGACAATTTGCGTTTCTTTTCGCCGCCCCAAGTGTTTGCTTTTGCATTAGTGTTGGTGGCTTGCTGCTTCTTTGCGGCTTCTCTCTCCTCTTGTTCTTCATGTTCACGCAGCGATTTCCATTCGCGGTATTCTGAATAATTACCAGGAAAATCGTCAATCTTGCCCTCACCGTTAAACACTAACAGATGGTCGACAACCTTGTCCATGAAGTAGCGGTCGTGGCTGACTACTATCACACACCCCTTGAAGTCCTGAAGATATTCCTCAAGAATTTGCAGCGTGGCAATATCAAGGTCATTGGTCGGTTCGTCAAGTACCAAGAAGTTGGGGTTCTTCATCAGCACAGTGCATAGTTGCAGGCGTCGGCGCTCACCTCCCGACAATTTGTAAATGTAATCTTGCTGACGGGCTGGTGGAAAGAGAAAATGTGTCAGAAACTGCATGGCTGTCAGGTGTCGGCCATTTCCCAAGTCAATGTATTCGGCATGTTTGCGTACCGCGTCAATAACCTTGTCTTGCTCGTTAAAGTCCATGCCGTCTTGTGAGAAGTAGCCAAATCGTACAGTCTCACCCACAACAAAACGGCCTTCATCGGGTTGTTCAAGTCCAAGCAGTAGTTTGATGAATGTGCTCTTGCCGGTACCATTGCCACCCACAATGCCCATCTTTTCGAACCGTGCAAAGTTGTAGTAAAAGTGGTCAAGAATAATCTTCTGCTGCTTTTGGCCGTCGGCACCAGGCACATCGAAAGCTTTGCTCACATATTCAGCCTCAAATATTTTGCTGCCAATGTATCCGCTCTTTACCTCAAGTCGTGCAGCCCTTTCCTCACGCCGTTGCTTGGCACGCTGTTCCAATTCAACAAAAGCCTCTTTGCGGTAGCGTGCTTTAGTGCTTCTGGCACAGGGCATGCGGCGCATCCAATCAAGTTCTTTGCGATACAGGTTGTTGGCGCGTGCTATGTTAGCATTCTGTGCCGTGATGCGTTGCTCGCGTTTTTCGAGATAATACTCATAGTTGCCATCATAGGTGTAAATGGTCTCATCGTCAAGTTCCAGTATGCGCTGGCACACATTGTCAAGGAAGTAACGGTCGTGTGTCACCATGAGCAGCGCTTTGGTGGTGCGTTGCAAGTAACCCTCCAACCATTCAATCATTGAAAGGTCAAGGTGGTTTGTTGGCTCGTCAAGCACCAGCAAATCGGGGTCAGCTAATAGTACATTAGCCAGAGCCACGCGTTTGAGTTGCCCACCTGACAACTCTTCTACCGGCTGCGTGAAATTGTTAATGTCGAGTTTCGACAGAATTTGCTTGGCTTTCAACTCAAAGTCCCAGGCCTCGCGTCGTTCCATTTCGTCTATCAGTTCGCTCACCCCCGGGTTGCCGGGTGTGGCAAGGCATTGTTCGTATTGGCTGATGAGGGTTGACAATTCTCCAGCACGCTGGAAACAGGCGTCAATCACAGTTGTACCAGGCTCAAACACAGGCGCTTGTTCCAAAATGGCAATGTTGGCATCGCGTCTTGTCACGATAGTTCCCCCGTCATAATCCTCCTTTCCGGCCAAAATGTTCAGCAAAGTACTTTTCCCGGCTCCGTTATGTGCTATGAGTCCGACTTTCTGGCCGTCGGCAACCGAGAAACTTATGTCGTTAAAGAGTTCGAGCGCACCAAAGCGTTTTGTCAGGTGCTGAATGTCGAGTAATGGAATCATTGTGTTTGAGAAATAGGGGGGGTAAAAGCTAATATGCACACGCGCTTTCAAGGGTGTTAAGAAAACGCGTGTGCACATCAGCACAATGGGGGTTAGCGTTGAGGCTTAGAGTTCATTGGTTACAACGTTGCCCATTTGCATCACGTATGTCAGTTTGAGGTTCTCGTCAAACATCATGAGGTCGGCGTCCTTGCCAGCTTCGAGCGAGCCCTTGCGGTCGAACACGCCCATGATTTTGGCCGGAGTTTCGCTGGCCATACGGCAAGCGTCCTCCAATGGAATGTTAGCCATCTGCACGCAGGTGCGGATAAGACGGTCCATTGTGGCGATAGAACCTGCCAGAGCCGAACGGTCTGCCAATTTGCACACGCCGTCCTCCAATATGACGCGGGGGTCGAAGGCTGCATCGCCTTCAGTTGCAGCGCATGCCAAAGAGTCGGTAATGAGTGCTGTCTTTTCAACGCCCTTGATCTGGTAAATCATGCGCAGCATGACGGGAGGCACGTGAATGCCATCGGCAATCATTTCGACCGTCATGTCCTCAAGTGCAAAAATGCTTTCTACTGTGCCAGGCACCTTAAATTCACGGTTCTTGTAAACCACCGGCATGGCATTGTAGAAGTGTGTGGCATGAGTCATACCAGCATCGTGGCCGGCCACTACGTCCTCGTAAGTGGCGCGTGTGTGGGCTATGGCAGGTAAAACGCCATGTTTGCGGCAAGCGGTGATAAACTCAACCGAACCGGGGAGTTCGGGCGCCTCGTCCCAACGCTTCAGACACTTATATTTCTCAAGCAGCGGTTCATACTCTTCGGCCACGGGAGCCTTGATCCACTCGGGAATTTGCGCACCAGCTTGTTTAGGGTTGAAGTACGGACCCTCGAGGTGCAGACCGAGCACGGGGCTATTCTCTTCAGCCATCAATTTGTCACAAGTTTGGCAGGCAGCCTCAATCATGGGCACGGTTGACGATGAAAGTGTGGGGAATATTGAGGTCGTGCCGTGCTTGGCATGGGCGTTGATGGCTACGCGGAAAGCCTCTTCAGTACCCTCCATAAAGTCGCGTCCACCACCGCCGTGAACGTGCATTTCGATGCCGCCAGGCACAATAGTGCAACCCTTCGCATCAATGATTTCGGCACCCTCAACGTGCAAGTCGTTGTTGCTAACGGCTTTGATTTTGTTACCTTCAACAATTACAGAACCGCCCTTGAGCCAACCCTGTGGGGTGAGAATGCGGCCATTAATGATTTGCTTAAGCATGATAGAATTAAAGTTTGATGGGCAGAATGGCTTGGTGTGCGTTGCAGGGCAAATATGATATGCTGTCACTACGGGTTAGGTTAAAGCCTCCCTGCCTGAATGATATCAAGTTGATTGTTATAGCGGTGCGTTGGCCGAATTTGTTGACAGACAAATGAACGACGAGTTGTTGTGCCCTTTTGGCTGTGTTCCCCGTCTGTATCACACATTCGCAGGTCGAAAAGAGCAAGGCGTGCCTACTTGTCAGCCTGTTAATATGTTAGCCCGTTAATGCTTAATTCCGCTAACGTCATAGCAAAGGTAAGCATATTTTTCTAACTTTGCACTCAAAATCTAAATAAATGACTACTAAACAACGTGAAGACCGCCGGCTACGTCCTCGTCGCCGTGGTTGGCTTGCGCTCATGCCGCTTGTGTTGCTTGCGCTGCTTATGGCAGTGATGGGCATATTGATGAACGACTTTTCGAGTGTGCCGATGACCATCGTGTTTTTGTTTACAGGTATTGCCTCATTGCTCACATTACGTGGTTACAGTATTGATGAGCGTGTGCGTGCCTTTTCGCATGGTGCCGGCAGCAGCGACCTCTTATTGATGGTATGGATATTTGTGCTTGCAGGCGCTTTTGCTGCATCGGCCAAGGATATGGGCGCGGTAACGGCAACGGTCGATCTGACCATGAGGTGCTTGCCCGGAAACATCTTGCTTGCCGGGTTGTTCCTGGCATCGTGTGTGGTGTCGCTTTGTATAGGCACGTCGGTAGGCACCATCGTGGCACTTGTGCCAATGGCGGCTGAAATGTCGGCACGCACAGGGGTGTCATTACCATTCATGGTGGCTATAGTGGTGGGCGGCTCCTTCTTCGGCGATAATCTTTCATTCATATCCGACACGACTGTGGCTGCCACCCGTACCCAGAATTGTACCATGCGCGACAAGTTTCGCACCAATTTCCGCATTGTGCTGCCGGCTGCCATTCTGTGTTTTGGCATTTACGCCTTTATGGGTTTTGAACAAGGCGTGGTATCAGCCAATGCTCAAGGCATCTTGCATCTTTGGCGAGTGCTGCCTTATGCCGTGGTGCTTGTAGCGGCGTTGTGCGGCATGAACGTTATGATGGTGCTCTGTGTTGGCACGCTTTTAACGGGTGTGGTTGGCATAGCCGAGGGGTCTTACACGCTTTCGGGTTGGTTGCTCTCCATGGCGCATGGCATAACGGGCATGGGCGACTTAATTCTCATCTCCATGATGGCTGGAGGCCTGTTGGCAGTTGTGCGTAAGGGTGGGGGAGTTACCTATCTCGTGCGTGTGCTGACCCGCCGTGTGCACTCGCGTCGTGCGGCAGAGTGTTGTATAGCTTCATTGGTTGCCCTTACCAACTGCTGCACAGCCAACAATACCGTGGCCATATTGTCGGTTGGGGCAATAACTAAAGACATCAGTGTGCGCTATGGCGTGGACAAACGTCGTGCGGCAAGCTTGCTCGATATATTTTCATGCGTGGTCCAAGGCATTATACCATATGGTGCCCAGTTGCTCATGGCCAGTGGTTTGGCTCTTGTAAGCCCGATGCAGATTATCCCCAATCTTTATTACCCAATGTTGCTGGCATTGTCGGCAATTTTAAGCATAGCCGTAACAGGCAGGAATAAAGGACAAACAAAAAAATAAGCACATTATAGTAATGAAAAAGAAAAAGCGCAAATTCAAGCGTAGTTTCAAAATCTTTGTAGCAGTAGTCGTAGCCATAGTCGCTTTGCTCTGCATAAGCCGCTGTCGTGGGGGCAGTGAAAATGAAGGCAAATCCTTGCCCGAAAGCCGCATGCCGCATCTGAACGACTCGCTAACTAATGAAAAATCGAATTTCGATGGCGCGGCCGAGATGGACAGTCTCATTGCCAAATATCTCAAGCGTTGGGAGGTGAATGGCGCACAGTTGGCTGTGTCGCGCAATGACTCCCTGGTTTATGCCAAGGGATATGGTTGGGCTGAGAAGGAAAAGAACGACCCCATGCGTCCGTCTAATATTCTGCGCATAGCTTCTGTGTCGAAGCTGATTACAGCCACAGGCATTATGAAACTGCAAGAAAAGGGCAAGTTAAAGCTTACCGACCATGTTTTTGGCCCTCAAGGCATATTAAATGATACAGCTTACACCAATGCCATAACCGATAAACGCTATTTCGACATCACAGTTGACGACTTGTTGCGCCACAAAGCCGGTTTTACGCGATATGCGGGCGATCCCGTGTTCTCAACCCGTTATATTATGATGCAGAACCACTTGAGCACACCGCCCGACCATCATGCGTTGCTGCAAATTGTGCTCAAGCGTCATTTGGGCTATCAGCCCGGGGGCGACATGCAGAAGTATTGCAATATAGGTTATTTGTTGCTGTCGATGATTATCGAGAAACGTTCGGGTACAACCTACGAACAGTTCATACAGCGCGAGGTGCTGCAGCCGGCAGGTTGCTTTGGCTTCAAAATAGCCGGCAATTACTATAAGGACCGCCACCCTGGCGAGGTAAAATATTACATGCACAAGGAGGCCGAACCCATTCCTGAGTTTAACAACAGCGGCCGCATGGTAGTTAAGTGCTATGGCGAGAACGACATTACGAGTTCGGCAGGTGCTGGTGCCTGGTGCGCTTCGGCAGCCGAATTATGTCATTTTATTTCGGCCATTGACGGCGATGCGCATTATCCTGACATACTTACAGCGCAGTCGGTGCAGACAATGACCAAGGATATGGGTGAACACCGCTTCTCAATAGGTTGGAATTTCACCCCAACGGGAAAGCCTTGGACGCGCACAGGTACGCTCTCGGGTTCAAGTGCCTTGGTGGTGCGCTACCCCGACACCAACCAGTGTTGGGTGCTGATAACCAACACCAGTACATGGAAAGGCCAGGGGTTTGCCAAAGATACCATGGCCTTGTTTGAAAAACTCCGCCAAAAGTATGGCGCTTCCATGCGTCCGCTGGGTGTAGATTTTGCTTCCACCAAATAGCCTCGCGCGCGTCCGGCATTTTATTGCCATTTTGTCTGCACTCTGCACTAAACGTGGTAAACGTGCTGAAAATCATTGCGCTACGGCGTGTAGACAACTTCTGTTCTCAAGTTTCGGATTTAGCAAGTGCGGGCTGAAAGCCCAATGGAGCACATAGCCCAGGGCAAGCGAAGCGACACCCTGGGTATCGCGTGTTGGAGCAG
>OBAD01000147.1_pt1 | contig 21584 bp, 16 predicted proteins | sample 1494861 | NCBI WGS metagenome assembly OBAD01 (sample SAMEA3360681, study PRJEB22359) | human gut metagenome | biome: ENVO:urban biome; feature: ENVO:human-associated habitat; material: ENVO:feces | place: Bangladesh | collected 2011
TTGAAGGCGTACTCATTATAGAGCCACGCCTCTTCCGTGATGCTCGTGGCTACTTTTTCGAGAGCTTCAGCGAGCGAGAGTTTGAAGAGAAGGTTGCCCCAATCTTGGGACACAGTGTTCACTTCTGCCAAGATAATGAGTCAATGAGCAGTTATGGCGTGATGCGAGGCTTGCACTTCCAGCGCCCACCTTATACCCAAAGCAAGTTAGTACGCTGCGTAAAAGGCAGAGTACTCGATGTAGCAGTGGATATTCGTAAAGGCTCCCCTACTTACGGCAAGCATGTGGCAGTAGAGCTGACAGAAGATAACCATGTTCAGTTCTTCATTCCAAAGGGCTTTGCCCATGGTTTCGCAGTTCTCTCAGAGACTGCAGTCTTCCAATACAAGTGTGATAACTTCTATCATCCAGAGGCAGATGGAGGAATCAGCATCCTTGACGATACCCTCGGCATTGATTGGAAGGTTCCAACAGAACATGCCAATCTCTCAGAGAAAGATACGAAACATGCCATGCTGAAGGACTTTGATTCTCCATTCGATATCAATGTCGATTTGTATCAGTAATATACGGATTTCCTCTATTTCTTATCAAGAGAATATATGGATAATCTCAACCTGATAAAAGGTAATGTTGTGACAATTTTTGACGCATTCATATAAAATTACGGCAGGCGAAATGCCAGGAGCTTATTTTATTAAGCTACTTTTCGGCTCCGGCATGGAGCCTGCCTCCTTATAAATATAAGAAACTATTATGGCAGATAAAGAAGTTTTAGAGCGAATCCTCTCGATGCTCCCTGAAGAGTTTCAAGGCATTTATGACGATACGATACCAGAGGCAAAGGAGATACGCAAGAAGATGGAAAAGAAGGTTTCTTCTGTAAAGTCCTATTCCTGTGCTATGCCGATGTTTGAAGATATTCGTAAGCTCAATTATAAAGGGCAAGCCAAGGTCTGCAAGACCTTCTATCAGTACTTAAAGAAGAATCCTAATATGGTATCCTTCTTTACCGACCGTTTCGAGGAAACCTATTCTCGAATTGATATGAAAGACTTGGAAAAATCCGTAGAGTGGATAGGTTATGCTATAAATGATATGGATAATGCCATTTCTGAGATAGATTACAACAATCCTATGAACTTCTTCGATATTGAGAAATCAATGGGTAAGGTTATCAGTAAAGAGCAGAAGATCAATTCTCTAAAATAAGAAATACATTTTTCAAAAAACTTATATGTGTAACTACTTGTAAAATAGTGGGGACGCTGTAATGGTGATATGCGGTGTAGATAGCTTTTCCTAAGATAGAAGTGAAAGTAATTAAAAATAAGAATTTATGGCAATTCATTATAGTCAATATTTTCATTTGCAACATAATGATTTTGTTTCTAAAGGAGTATATAATGCCTTTTTAGACAAAGATTCCTTGTTGCATGTCGATCCTTTGCTTTTAAAAGGTTGTATGATTCCAGAATTTAAAGAGTCATATAATACATTTTTGGATTATTTCCGTAAACTTGTGCCTCTTGCAAAATTTGTAAAAGACACAAATGTGAGAGATCCTTTCTTTAAACAAATAGTAAGGAAATTCACAATGCGTGAAATTTCAAACACAGGATTGGGATTCTCAAAGGAAAATTCTTATGGAAAAGGAATAAGTGGTGAATTAGCAAATCAATTAGCTAATAGTGCTTATACTATAATAAAAGCTGGCTTAGTGGATCCTGAAATATTCGCTTTGATGCAATTGATAGAGGATAATGTTGGAGCGGATAGAATAAGTGATATGACTCTCTGTATTTTGCAGGAGGACTTTCTTGCATATACTCAAAGAATAGCAAAAGAGCTTAATCTTACAACCCAAGCATTCCAGTTTGCACATGGTGTGGAATATGAAGTGCCGTTTTATAAAAACAAACCTATTCATTTTATTCCGATGCAATTGTTGGCAGATTTGCCTAAAGCTAATGATTTTGATGAAATAGACAAAGTTTGCAATTATAATAATCAGTTGAAGAAAAAAATAGCTGAGATTATAGGGGTAGCTTGGGCGCAATATAAGGATTACAAGAAGCGAGATTGGAAAGGTCTCATTCTAGGAAATAAAGCTTGTTATGAAGCTGCTATATCTTATTATAAAGGGTTAACGGGTGTTGCTTATGATTTCTCTTCTGACAATAAGAAAGAATATGTCGACATATTCTTTCATGATTTATTGTTGCAACATCCTCTTACTCTTCCGACTCTTTCATCATGTGATCCAAAGATAGAGGTTTATGAAATAACTAAATCTATCTGTTTGCAATTCAAACATCTTGTAGAAGATAATAGGTTGTCCGAGTTATTCTACAAAGATAGCCGTAAACCAGATGAAACGGATTGGCAAATGCTGCTTTATACAGTAGCAGATACATATAAGCGAGGTGCTAATTTAGATATCTCTATAACCAGAGAAGATAATCCAGGAGTTGGTGAAATAGATTTTCATATAACACGTGGCTCAAAAGCAAACACTGTTATTGAAATCAAACGTTCAACAAATGCAAACTTGCTTCATGGCTATAGAACCCAATTAGCTGCATATATGAAAGCCGAAAAGGCAGATAGTGGCATATTTATGATAATTATGGAAGATGATTCTATCAAGCAAATTCAGGCAAAGATAGAAGAAGTGCAAGTTGATATGAAGGCTAAAGGTGAATATATTCCCGAGGTTATATATGTGAATGGTATGAGACAATACTCAGCGAGTAACAGAAAATATGTCTCTCCAAAATTATGATTTATACGATAACCAACTCATTTAGTAGATTACAAGTAATTTCCAATGCAAAACAAACATATTTTATGGATAGATGATGCTCGAACATTAACCATGTTATTGGTTATCATAGGGCACTGTACTTATACCAATTTGATGACACCTTATGGTGGTGTAGATTATTTCAGTGATATCTCGCCTACGGACTATTCTTTTGGAGAGAAGCTGCTCAATACGATGGTAGGCTTTATTTATACGTTCCACATGCCATTGTTTATGATGCTGAGTGGAGCTTGCTTTAGTTTGACCATTCATAAGGTAGCGGGCTTGAAGGCATTTGTGGGTAACAAGGCAAGAAGGCTTCTTGTGCCTTTCTTGTTTACCACATTGCTCTTGTCCGTGCCTCTAAAGTATATGAGTGGTTATTATTCTGAGTCCGCCAACGTATTAGAGGATATAGTCCTGGGGCAATTCCTTTTGATGGGTAACTCACATCTTTGGTTCGTAGCTAGCCTGTTTTGGATATTTCTTATGTATTATGGCTTGCATCAGAAGCATCTAACGGATAAATGGTGGTTCCTGCCTAGTTTGGTAGGTGTCTCTATAGTAGCAACGTATTTTACCAATAAGGGCATTGAGTTCTTGGGCATATTGGCTGCATTCAAACATTTGGTGTATTTTGCATTTGGCTTTAAGCATTTACGCAAGCTTGATGCGACGATGTGGGGGGGGCAAGTCTTACTGCTCAACATTGTAGTTTATAGCCTCTTGTTCATTGCCTTTTTGAAATATGGTAATGGTGATACTGTATTTATGAAAGCAGCACATTATATATATACAGTAGTGATGGGCGTATATGGCTCCATCATCATGATCCTGTTTACCAAATATTTTGGCACATTCAAATGTATTACCAATCTCAGGCTTTACAAGACATTCTCTCGTTATAGTTATGAGCTTTATCTCTTCTCCGATCCTTTCAACTATGTGTTGGTGTATCTGACCTATCTAGGTTTGGGAGATTTTGTAACGAGTAATGTAGATGCATTCCTTGCTTTCTTTATAAGATTATTTGGAACCATCATCTTGGCGATGCTTGTAATTTGGATAAAGAATAAAATTCAATCAGTAAAATGTATACATGGCACAATCAGTAAAAGTTAATTATATACTCAACCTTATCAATACGGGAACACAGATGCTGTTCCCATTGATAACCTTTCCTTATGTTTGCCGAGTTATAGAGGCAGATGGTATCGGACAGATCAATTTCTTCCAGTCCATTATCAATTATATCTCCTTGTTTACTTGCTTAGGCATACCGATGTATGCCATCCGAGAGATAGCAAGAGATAGAAGTGATATGGTACAGATGAATCGAACGGCGATGGAGATCCTATTGCTGCATTCGATGCTGACATTGGTGGGATACGCTATAGTCGCCATCCTTTGTTTGACTGTTCCGCAGATTCAAGTTAACATACCATTGTTCTTGATTCTGAGCCTTACCATCTTTTTTACGGCTATCGGCTGTGAATGGTTTTATCGGGGAATAGAGGATTTTAAATATATCACCATACGAGGACTTATCATCAAGACGGTTTCTGTCGTTCTCTTATTCATCTTTGTGAAGAATAAGACAGATTTGCTCTACTATGGTTGTTATACCGTCTTTGGAGTCTTAGGTGGTAATATCTTCAACTTCTTCCGTCTTCGTAAGTACATCCATCGTGAGAACATCATCTTCTCTGAACTTCATATCAAGCGACATATCAAGCCAGTCTTGAAGGTCTTCTCGTTCTCTGTGGTAACCAGTATTTATCTCCAACTGAATACGGTTTTATTGGGATTCTTGAAGAATGCATTGGCGGTAGGATATTTTGCTGCTGCTACCAAGGTGATGCAAATGTTGTTGATGATGTCTTCTTGTTTGGGCTCAGTCATGATGCCAAGAGCATCACATCTCATTGCAGAGAACAAGGAAGCTGAATTCAATCGTTTGATTCAAAAGTCATACGACTTTACTTTGGCAATAGCACTTCCGATGACGATTGGTCTCATCTTCTGTGCGCCAAGTCTTATCACGGCTTTATGTGGAGTTAAGTTCGAACATTCTATATTGCCATCACAGATTATAGCACCGATTATATTAATGGTCGCAATCTCTAATGTCTTTGGCATTCAGGTGTTGTTTCCTAAAGGGAAAATCAATATCGTAACTTTGTGTTGCGGTATAGGAGCGGTTGCAGACTTGATACTCAATCTGTGTTTGATTCCGTTTTTCTCTTATATAGGTACGTCTATAGCTTATTTGGGAGCAGAGGTCGCAACCACAGTTTCAATGTATTTCATTGGTCGCAGGTATATACCTATAATATATTTTAAGAAATCGCATCTCACTTATGCGTTGGGTTGCATAGTGATGGCTTTAGCCTTATATGGCATAAGTCTCTTGCAACTGCCTACGCTCACCATCTTGCTTCTGCAAGGTTGCTGTGGAATCTTAGCTTACTTCATTATCCTATGTATCTGCAAGGACGAAATGCTAGTTCAAATATTGTCAAAAATAAAACGATAATTATTATATGGAAAATCATTATGATTACTTAATAGTTGGCTCTGGTCTTTTCGGAGCCACTTTCGCACATCTTGCTCATAAGCAGGGTAAGAAGTGCTTGGTGATAGATAAGCGTTCTCACTTAGGTGGTAACATCTATTGTGAGAATATCGAAGGTATCAACGTGCATAAGTATGGCGCACACATCTTCCATACCTCCAATAAGAAAGTGTGGGATTTCGTGAACTCTATTGTAGAGTTTAACCGCTATACCAACTCGCCAGTAGCTAACTATAAGGGCAAACTCTATAATATGCCTTTCAATATGAACACCTTCTATCAGATGTGGGGCGTAACTACACCTGAAGAAGCTCAGGCTAAGATTGATGAGCAGAAGGCGGAAGCTGTGGCTCGTATGAAAGCTGATGGGGTAACAGAACCTCGTAACCTGGAGGAGCAGGCTCAGGTGTTGATAGGAAAAGACATTTACGAAAAACTTATCAAGGGTTATACCGAGAAGCAGTGGGGAAGAAAATGTACAGAACTTCCTGCTTTCATTATCAAGCGTTTGCCTGTTCGTCTCATCTTCGATAATAACTACTTCAATGATAAGTATCAAGGAATCCCTGTTGGTGGTTATAACAAACTCATTGATGGCTTACTTGAAGGAGTAGAAACGAAAACGAATGTAGATTTCTTTGAAAACCGCTCTTATTGGGAGGGTATCGCTGACAAGATAGTATTCACTGGCAAGATAGATGAATTCTATAATTATCAGTTTGGCAAGCTAAACTATCGTACTGTACGTTTTGAGACAGAGGTAATTGATAAACCAAATTATCAAGGCAATGCTGTTATAAATTACACAGAACGAGAAGTTCCTTATACTCGTGTTATTGAGCACAAACATTTTGAGATGTTTGGTCAAGAAGTATATGATTGCCCAAAGACAGTTATATCTAAGGAATATTCAACGGAGTGGAAGGATGGTATGGAGCCATATTATCCAGTGAATGACAAGCAGAATTCTGAACTTTATGCTAAGTACAAGGCATTAGCAGACAAGGAAAATAAGGTTATCTTTGGAGGTCGCTTGGCAGAATATAAGTATTATGATATGGCTCCTATTATTGAGAACGTAATGAAAATTATTTGGTAATATTAAAAACTTTACGGCAAGTGGATTACTTTCAGCTTTATTTAAGCTACTATAGGCTGTAGTCATGAAGCTTGCCTTTTAAAACAATATTAAAATGGATGTAAAAATATTAGTGGCATGTCATAAGCCATGTGAGGTATATCATGATGATGTATACACTCCAATTCATGTAGGAAGGTCTATTTCAAAATATAAGAATGAAATGAATGACTTTATTGGTGATGATACTGGTGATAACATTAGTACTAAAAATTCATCTTATTGTGAGTTGACTGCTCAATATTGGGCATGGAAAAATTTGCAGGATGTAGATTATATAGGTTTTTGTCATTATCGTCGATATTTTAAAACACGAATAACTTCTCAGAATATAGTAAAAGAACTAGAGGGGTGTGATATGATTGTTGCACAACGTGTTATTATGCCTAAAAGCATTAGAGATTGGCTTTGTTGTTCCATTGTAGCTGAGGATGTTTATATATTGTACAATATCTTATTAAAACATAACTTAGATTCAAAGGATGTTATTGATAATTTCTTTTCACATAGAAATTATGTATATCCTTGCAACATGTTTATTTGCAAAAAGAAACTATTTGATGATTTTGCTAAATGGCAATTCGATATATTAAATGATGTAGAGAGCCTTGTGATACCATCAGGTTATACTCGTTTAAAAAGAGTTTTTGGTTATATGGCCGAAGCTTTATTGAATTTGTTTATTGAGATTAAAGGACTGAAGATTAAAGAAATGCCACTTGTTAATATGGTTGGTGACACGACCCCAATAATGTCTTCAACCCCATTACAGAAGTTAAAGTCATATGTTCGCTTTTTCACACAACCTCATTGTTTGAATTGGGATTATGCTTTAATAGCAGGATTGAAGGCCGATGGCATATATAATAAAATTAAGAACGAAAATGAATGATATTTTTTGTTTTTTAATAAAAATATACAAGCAAGGTAACTTATGATATTTACGATTAGTGTATCTTTGTTCTTTATTCTTTTGTTTTCATTTAAAATATTTAAAGGAAATATTACGAGACCTTCTTTCATTTTTACAAGTGGAATGTTTTTGGCGAGTCTTGTAGCATGCTCTTTTGCAAAAGAATGGGAACTTTTAGTAATGGATTGGAAAACCCAATTTATGATTATTGGTGGTTCCATGTTGGCTTTAGTTACAGATTATTTTTCTTACAAGCCAAGTACATCTAATTTTGGTAAAAAGAAAGGTGAGTTTTTCACAATGATTAGTGAAAGAAAGCTTTTGATATTTGCAATAATTCAGTTTATAGAATATATTCTGTATCTAAGAGCTAAAGTTGCAAATGTAGGAGCAGCTTATGCTATTGCTGAAGCTATTGGAGAGATTAATGAAATGTCTAAATTTGACGATACATTTAAGTTGTCCATTCCATGGTACATAAACGTTCCTTATGCATTTTTCCAGGCTTATGGTTACATTTGGGCTATATTGTTGCCTATTTATCTTTATATAGGTAATGTTACCAAAAAAGCCAAGGTGTTGGTCTTTATAAATTATCTGCTGGCTATTCTGGGATGTATGATTCAGGGAGGTCGAATGCCTATGCTCAATTACATTGTACCATGCTTCATGTCATATATACTTATTTCTATTTATGCCAATAAAGGAAAGGCTCAGGTAAAAAAATATTTTTTGATAATATTCTTTGCCGTGTTATTTTTAGTATTATTCCAACAAATTGGTTCCTGGATAGGACGAGGAGAGTTGGATACAAGCGGCTTTGAGGTTATTGCAGAATATTGTGGTGCTGAAATTAAAAATTTGGATACCATTATTTCAAATCCTCCCAAAATTAAAGCAACAGAGCTGCTTCCAATGACATTTATGAGAATATATAATAGTTTAGCAATATCATTCGGAACGCCTCCGTCTTCTGTTGATTTCAATACTATATATGAATACCAGTCATGTAAAGGATATCATTTAGGTAATGTGTATACTTGCTATGCCAATTATTTTTTGGACCTTGGCTTGTTTGGATTACTTTTTGTTTTTATAGCCATTTGGTTAACAACCAAATTCTATTCAAAAGCAAATTTTCAATTATTATTTCAAAAAGGCATACCTAATGTATGGTGTTTTTTATATGCAGAATTTATAGGCTTGCTGTTTTTAGCTTTTTTTCATGAACAGTATTATGCTATTAATCCGATTTCCTTGGTAAGAGGAATCATTTATATATATATAGGATATTTATTCTTATTTCCAAGAAATATTAAATTAAATTATTTAAAATAATGAAAACAAAAGCAAGAGTTATCGCATTTTATTTGCCACAGTTTCATCCAATTCCTGAAAATGATGAAAACTGGGGAAAGGGTTTCACAGAATGGACTAATGTTGCAAGTGCAAAGCCTTTGTGGAAGGGGCATTATCAGCCTAAAGTTCCAGCAGACTTAGGCTTTTATGATTTGCGTTTACCAGAAATACGTGAAGCGCAAGCTGATATGGCTCGTGAGGTTGGAGTTGAAGGCTTTATGTATTGGCATTATTGGTTTGGAGGTAAAATGCTCTTGGAAAAGCCAGCAGAATGGGTGCTAAAGGCAGGAAAACCTGATTTTCCATTTTGTTTTGGATGGGCTAACCACGAATGGAGTACAGCAACATGGACAAAAGGTGTAAAAGATAAGAAAAAGAAAATGATTGCTGAAATGGTATATCCTGGTACAGAAGATAACAGAGCTCACTTTGAGTATTGCCTACCATTTTTTAAGGACCATCGCTATATCCAAGTTGATGGTAAGCCTCTGTTTATGATTTATCTTCCTGAGGATTTTATAGGTCTTTCTCTGTTCATGAATGAATGGCAAACATGGGCGAAAGAAGCAGGCTTAAAAGGCATATACTTCTTTTGCTGTAATACAACATACGAAAAGGCAAAAGAAATGGGTTTTGATGGCTATTGCCACAATGATAAAAATCCTGTACTTAGAGAACTTAGACATGGTAGAATATTAAATGGTATAATCAAACGTGTAAAAGCGTTTTTTAATTTACCAGGACAGGTATATGATTATACACAGGTTGTTAGCAGAATACATCCTGAATGCACAAGAAAAGAGGATGGCTTCCCAATCATAACTCCTGGTTACGACCATACTGCAAGAAGAGGAAGACAAGCTTTGATTTTTAAGAATTCTACTCCTGAAGCTTTCCGTAAACATGTAAGACATGCATTGGAAGTTGTAAAGAACAAGAAGGATGAACACAAGATAATCTTTCTGCAGTCTTGGAATGAATGGGGTGAGGGTAATTATATGGAGCCTGATCGTAAATGGGGACATGCCTATTTAGATGTTTTACGTGACGAAATCGTAGAAAATAATGGAGATACAGATAAAGCCCACGATTAGTCAAGTGGAATCTAAAAAAGGAAACTGCTATGATATCCTAAAATTTTTGATGTCTCTCCTGATTGTAGCAATTCATACTAAAGCATTCAGCGGAGCATGGGTTTGTGATTGGGCTCAGCCGATAGTTTATGTTGCAGTCCCTATATTCTTTATACTTTCATCCATGTTTTATTTTAGAAAAATTGCTAACCAAGGAGTAAATCGTTTTTCTTGTCTACGACATTATTTGAGTAGATTGAGCGTGCTGTATTTATTTTGGTTTATTGTAAACATACTATTTATTCAGCATAGTCATCATTATTTCTATTATGGTGGGGCTGATGTAATCAGGCTTTTTTATGATATTCTTCTAAGATCTACATATTCTGGCTCATGGTTTTTCTCGGCCTTGGCATTAGCTGTTTCTATTTATACATTAATATATCCGTATAAAATAATTCGAAGAGTCACAATTACTATTTCACTTCTTTTGCTTATTTATGTAATTTGGAATGATTCGTTGCCTGCAGAATACAATGTTGTTTATAAATTGTTACAAGTTTATATTCGCCAAGATGTAAACCTGTCTGTTTGTACATCACTGGGATGGTGTGGTATCGGGGTAATTATGGGGAATCCAATGACCCAGGCATATATTCAAAAGGTGAAACAGAAAAATAGACATGCTATACTTTTGTCTATTAGTACTCTTCTGACAATCATATATATAGTTAATTATAATTTTGGAATATCCTTCCTCAATATAATTCTTTTAATAATGATTTCAATTTCATATATTATGACCGCAGGAACTAGTAACATGCCTCAAAGCGAAAAACTTTTAAAATTTCGCAAGATGAGTACTTTGTTTTATATGCTTCATTTTATTGTGATTTTTGTTAGTTCATTTATTGTGAAGTTAGTCTCAGGTAGAGAATTACAATCTTTGCCTGATTATGTAGGATTTATTCCTGGTTATATGATAGTGTTATTTGTGTGTTTGTTATTGTCGCTTGCCATCATTAAATTAAGCGATTACAAATTTACACATTGGTTAAAATTTAGTTATTGATTAATAATTATGTATACTCCGTTAAAAAGTTATCAAGTAATAATATCATTACTTAAGCAAAACAATATTCGTCATTTAGTACTCTCAGCAGGGACAAGAAACATTCCATTTGTTCAGTCTGTTGAGAACGATCCTTATTTTGATTGTTACTCTGTTGTTGATGAACGTAGTGCTGCATATATGGCATTAGGCATGTCCTTGCGATTAAACGAGCCTGTTGTTATTTCCTGTACTTCTTCAACTGCAACATGTAATTATTTTCCTGCTATTGCTGAAGCTTTCCATCAAGGAGCTCAATTAATAGTATTGACAAGTGATAGAAATCCTGCACTTCTTAATCAGCGTGAAGATCAAATGATAGATCAGGTTGGTATGTACGGAAAGTTCGTCAAGAAGTGTGTCAATCTTCCGATAGTCAATACTGATGAAGATTTGTGGTTTTGCGAGAGACTTGTAAATGAGGCAATATTGGCAACGTATCAACATGGTAGAGGTCCTGTTCAAATTAATATTCCTATGTTGTCATACTATTCACGTTGCAATGAGCCAAATATATTAACAGCAAGAAAGATAGATCTTTGTTCTTACGAGACTCCTGCTGATGAATGGAAGAAATGTGCTGATATTCTCAATGGGAAAAAACGAATCATGGTTATTTGTGGTCAAAATAATTATACTTCTCCAGAGTTCAACTCATTGTTGAAAGAGTTTGGTAAAAAATATAAGAATGTGTTATTGGCAGAATATATGGCTAATATTGAGGTAGAAGATGCTATTAATCCATTTTTGCCATTTGATACCAATACTCTTTCTTCTAATGCTTTTAATGAGTTCCTACCGGAGATTGTCATTTCACTAGGTACAAATGTGATGTCTGGCATAAAAGCCCAATTGCGTCAGAAAGCTGGACTCTTTGAACATTGGGGTGTAGAGGAAAGTGGCAATGTTGTTGATATGTACAAAAGCTTGACAAAAGTTTTTGAATGCTCTCCAGAATACTTCTTGCGATATTTTATAGATCATGTAAATGACGAGGCTAAGGATACTGTATATTTAGATGAAGTAAAAAAGTATGTTGGTAATATCAAATTGCCAGAGCTTCCTTATTCTAATAATACTGTAATTCAACAGATGGCTGCAAGAATACCGGATGGTAGTATTTTGCATTTAAGTATTAATAATAGTATTCGTATTATTAATTATTGTGGTTTGCCTAATAGAACTATCAAGGTTTATGCCAACATAGGTACACATGGTATAGATGGTTGCTTGTCTTCGTTTATAGGACAAGCTGTTACTTCTGATAAGTTGAGTTTTCTTATTATAGGTGATTTAAGTTTCTTCTATGATATGGGTGCTATGCGAATTCGCCACATGCCTAAAACTGCTCGTATTTTAATGATTAATAATTATGGTGGCGGTGAATTCCATTATAGTACAACACTTGCCATTGACCCTACTATGGATTTGCATACAAGTGCAGCTCATAAAACTGAAGCACAGGGTTGGGTTGAGTCTGTAGGGTTTAAGTATTATGCTGTTCATAATGAGGTCGAATTAAAAACAGCTTTAGATGCATTTTTTGATTCCGATTCAGACAAGCCGATATTTATTGAGGCATTTTCTGATATGGAGATAGATGCAACGAATACTCATAAGATGGAACGTTATAATAGAGAGGAAACCACAGCAGAAGAGATTAAGCGAGTGGCAAAAGAGAAAATCGTTAATGCTGTTGGATACAAGACGATAGATAAAGTAATTCATATGCTGAAATAATATTATGGCTGTAACTATAAAGAAGAATATAAAGAAGGTAATTAACTTTCTTTTAACACCAAGAGGGCATGTAAAAGTGCATATCGGCTCTATAGATAATGCCCATCGGCTTATAGGAAAAAAAATCCTTATTACAGGTGGGGGAAGTGGATTAGGGCTTGAAATGGCTCGAAAATTTATTTCAGAAGGTGCCTATGTATTAATTTGTGGTCGTAATGAAGATAAATTGAAGAATGTGGCTGAAAGCCTTGGTGAAAAGTGTTTTTATTTGAAACATGATGTATCAAAGGTAGAAGAGTCGGAGAATTTTTTGAAGCAGGTTATTGCTAAGCTTGGTGATCTAGATTGCTTAGTATGTAATGCAGGAATCAGCTTGCATGAAGGATCCATAGAAAATGTAACCATTGATGGTTATGATCAGCAAATTGGTATTCTGTTAAGAGCTAACTTTTTTCTAGCTCAAGCATTTGTCAAACATTATAAGCATGGTTCTAATTCTGACCTTTTGTTTATATCAAGTATGACAGGAAATGCTCCTGCAGAGATTCCTTATGGCATTGCTAAAGCTGCCTTAAGTTCAATGGTTTCTAAATTAAATAAAGAGCATTATACTAAAGGTTTAAGAGTTAATGCTATTGCCCCAGGAATGTGTCCTACAGATTTGACAAAATCATACATTGATACCTCAAATGGTAATATGTATTGTTATGCACCAAGTGGCAGATATTTCTACCCATCAGAAATAGCAGAAGTTGCAGCTTGGTTGTTATGTGATGCCTCTAGAATAATAGGGGGGGGGGAAAGTCATCACGTGTGATGGGGGGTGTACTAATAAAAACATTTGGCATTAATGAACATAGGAATTATTACGATGCATAGAGTGCAGAATTATGGTTCTGCACTCCAAGCATACGCCTTAGTTGCGTATTTACAGAAATTAGGTCATCATGTAGAGACCATCGACTATGTATTCCCAAATTCTTACCATTTAAAGAAGGCAATTCCTTCATTGAAGGGACGAATTAAATTGTGGATAAGGGAAACTTTACGATCTCTTTTGGTGGAACCATTTCTGCAACGAAATCACAAGTTTATTGTATTTAGAAGAACTCATTTATCTCTTAGTAAGAAAGAGTATAAATCAAAAGAGTATTTAAAGGCATACCCCCCTTGTTTTGATCTTTATATTACGGGGTCAGACCAAGTCTGGAATGAAAGTAAAATATTTAATGATGATAGTTTTTTCTGTGATTTTGCTCTTAAAGATAAAAAAGTCATCTCATTTGGTGCTAGTATAACAACGAATAAATTAACTGATACTTATGCTAAACGTTTGAAAAAGCAATTAGCCAAGTATAGTGCTATTGGCGTTCGTGAAAAGTCTTCCTTGCCTTTGATACAAAAGTTAGGGTTGTCGCAGAACATTCAAGTTTTAAATACTTGTGATCCTACGCTACTGCTAGAATCTACGGACTACGATAATCTAGCATCTGAATCTAAGGTAAAGATAGATTATGATTATATACTGGTTCATCAATTGGAATATAACTTTTCTGCAGAACCGGCTATTTCTGAAGTAATTAATTCTGCAAAAAAATACTATGGTTGTGGAATAATTATGATAGATCATATGTTTAAGAAATTGGCTGATGGTGATCATAAGGCATGCAATTTAGGTCCCAATGAGTTTATATGGCTATTTAAGCATGCAAAAGCAATAGTTACAAGCTCTTTTCATGGGACAATGTTCTCTGTAATTTATAGAAAACCATTTATATCGATAGCTCCTCCTAAAGGTCATTTGGATAGTAGAATTACTGATACACTTGTAGGTATGGGACTTACTGACCATTTGGTCTATAATGATGGAAGGAAGATTGGTATTAATTGGAATGCTCATTATACTGATGTTCAAGAGAAACAAATTACAGCTTATATCGAAAAGTCAAAAGAGTTTTTAAAAGAAAATTTATAGCAAAATGAAACTTTCAATTATAGTTCCCTGTTACAATGTGGAACAGTATGTCGAAAAATGTATTGATAGTCTCGAAAGTCAGGATATTCCTAAGGATGATTATGAAATCTTGGCTTATAACGATGAGTCTAAGGACAATACGTTGTGTGTTCTAGAAAAGTTAGCAAAAAAGTATCCGAATGTTAAAGTTTCTAGTCACAAGAATAAAGGCTTATCTGGTACAAGAAATCGTGGAGTTCGTGAGGCAAAAGGAGATTTTATTTGGTTTATTGATAGTGATGATTGGATTTCAGATAATTGTCTAGGAAAAATACTTTCATCAATAACTGATGAAACGGATATAGTTGCTTTCTCTGGTTTTATTCCTGAGGGTAATCGAAGTGTTGGTGCTGATATTTTCGGAGAAAAAGTCACAGATAAGCAAACCTTATTCACTTATGGATTTGCAGATGGTGCTCCTTTCTATATGCATAGAAGAGATTTTCTTATTAAGAATAATCTCTTTTTTAAAGAAGGCATCAAACATGAGGATACGCTTTTCACTCCTATTGTCTTGAATGAGGCAAGAGAAATTTCTTTTTACAGGACTCCTGTCTATCATTATCTGTTACGTGCTGGCAGTATTACAACTGTAAAAGACGTGAAACGCATATATGATTTACATGACAATATGGTCTATTTATCTGAATACGCAGATACAATAAAAGATTTAGTTGTTAAAAGTGGCTTCCTAAATCATATAGCTCATCATATTATAGAAATGCTGAATTATGGAATTGATAATGGTACTGATGGTGAAAAACTTATCAATCAAATTATGCAAGGACATCCAATTTTTTGGCAAATAATGAAGAATGCAATTGACTTGAAGCCAAGATTGATATATTGGGTAGTCAAGTTTTCGCCATTGCCATTTGTTACAACTTATAAAATAATGGCAATGTTCAGATGAATATATTGATGTTACTAGTGTCCTATTTATAAGTTAAATAATTGTGTTATTTTTTATTCTGCATGTTGCAACCTAACAATCATGTATACGGATTGAAAACCTGTTCATTTGGATTCAATTTTTGATTTTATGTAACTATCTGCTCACCAAGTATAGGAAAGCTTCTTAATATTATTTCTAAGCATTTTTCTACTTAATGGGAAAGCAGTAAATGCAAACATGTTTTTTATGTATAAATGCTCATAGCAGATTTTAGAATTTACTATATTTATGAAATATGCAATTAATGGTCGCTTTGTTGTCCGCAAGTTGACTGGACAGGAGCGATTTGCAACGGAGTTGCTTCGTGAGTTAGATAAAATTTGTGATAAGGATGAATTCGTCATAGTCGTACCTGAGTATGCAGAGACTTTACCTGATTACAAGAACATCAAGATTGTTAAGTATGGAAAAGTAAAGAGCCATTTTTGGGAGCAGATTAGTCTTTATCGTTATTGTAAAAAACATCATCTGGTGAGTGTGAACTTAACTTCTACTTGCCCTTTGTTGGATAGTGGTATTGTCTGTTGTCATGATGCTGCTCCTTATGAGATTCATGATCTCTTGACTCAGAATCTTTATGGAAAGTTGTCACAGGTATGGCACATGTGGATGATAGATGCAGTAAAACGTAGCAAATATCCAATAATTACGGTTAGTCATTATTCTAAGGCTAGACTTGCCAAGTTTATGCATGTTCCTGAATCACGATTCCATGTCATCTCTAATGCTTGGCAACACTATCAGCGTGTTAAAGAAGATGATTCAATCTTTGCTAAACTTCCTGCAGGTTATCAACGTGGGGAGTATTTTATGGCCTTGAGTAGTCTTACACCTCAAAAGAATTTTGTTTGGGTTAAAGAAGTAGCAAAGCGTAATCCGAATAAAAAGTTTGTGATTGTCGGTAGAGCTGAGGGATTTACCAAGTTGGGCAGTGAGGAGTTACAAGATAGTAACCTTCACTTTACTGGCTATTTAACCGATGGTGAGATTAAATCGTTGATGAAGGGGTGTAGAGCTTTTATTCATCCTGCTGTATATGAAGGATTTGGTATTCCTCCAATTGAAGCTTTGTCATGTGGTGCGGAACTTATTGTATCTACAGCCGCTTGTTTGCCAGAAGTATATGGAAACTCTGCTCATTATATAGATCCTCATAATTATGATGTGGATTTGGATGAGTTGCTAAAGGAGCCGATAGCTCCTGCAAGCGAAGTGTTGAATAAGTATTCTTGGGCAAGAGAGGCACAAAAGTTTTTGGATTTATTGAGAAAATGAAAAATCAAACAGATTTTTCTATCAAAAATATAAATATATACTTGTAAATCAATTTACTTACTTTTATGAAAAAGAAAATACTTATGGTCTGCGAGGCCTTTGGCGGTGGCGTGTTTGCCTACGTGGCTCAGTTGTGTAATGATATGTGTCGGGAGTTCGACGTGTACTTAGCATATTCGCTTCGCCCGCAGACACCTAAGAACTATAAGGAAGTATTGGATGAACGTATTCATTTGATACAAGTAAAGAGTTTTGGTGGAAGTATCTTTAATATTGCTAAAGATATTCAAGTTATCAAAGAACTTCGTTCTGTTGCAAAAGACGTTAAGCCAGACTTAATCCATCTTCATTCATCGATTGCTGGTGGATTAGGCCGATTGGCTTTTAGCGGTAAAAATATACCTGTGGTTTATACCCCTCATGGATATGCCCACATCTTGATGGGAAAGGGGGGATTGAAGCTGAAAGGTTATGAAATCATGGAGAAGGTTCTTGGAAAAAGACCTTGCATAACCTTAACTTGTTGCAAGAGCGAGGATGATGTTGCAAAAACTCTTACTAAGCGTACTGCTTATGTAGAGACAGGTGTCAATTTGAAGGATTTATCAGAAAGCCTTGATGGTATAAAGCCTATCAAGAATGATAAATTTACTGTTTATACATTGGGTAGAACCTGTGTGCAGAAACAACCAGAACTGTTTAATCGTATTGCAGAGTTAGTACCTGAGGCTCGATTTGTATGGATAGGCGGAGGTGAGTTGGATCATCTTCTTACCGCTCCTAATTTGGAGTTGACTGGTTGGAAACCTCGTAAAGAGGCTTTGGCTATGGGAAAAGGTGCCGATGTTTTCATTCTCTGTTCACTTGGTGAAGCTATTGCAATGAGTTTGATAGAAAATATGTTTATGGGTAAGCTGATTCTTGTAAGCAATGTGATGGGTAACAAAAGTGTCATCAATAATGGTGTGAATGGTTTTGTTTGTGACAAAGCAGAAGATTATGCCGCTCGAATTAAAGAAGCGATGAAACAATTCCCTCAGAACTTGTGCGACCAGGCTGTAGCAGATGTTCATAACATCTATAATACAGATGCGATGGCTAAGAAATATGTGAAATTTTATAATGATGCAATTAATGGAAAATACGAATAAAATGAAACAATATGATTATTTGATAGTTGGCTCTGGCTTGTTTGGAGCAACTTTTGCTTATCTTGCTAAAAAACAAGGTAAGAAGTGTTTGGTAATCGATAAGCGTTCTCATTTAGGAGGTAACATCTACTGTGAGAATATTGAGGGTATCAACGTGCATAAGTATGGTGCACATATCTTCCATACCTCTAACAAAAAGGTGTGGGACTTTGTGAACACTATCGTTGAGTTCAACCGCTATACCAACTCGCCCGTGGCAAACTATAAGGGTAAGCTTTATAATTTGCCTTTCAACATGAACACCTTCTATCAGATGTGGGGTGTGACTACACCAGAGGAAGCGCAAGTCAAGATTGATGAGCAGAAGGCTGAAGCTGTTTCACGCATGAAAGCTGATGGCGTAACAGAACCTCGTAACCTGGAGGAGCAAGCTCAGGTGTTGATTGGAAAAGATATTTACGAGAAACTCATTAAGGGCTATACTGAGAAGCAGTGGGGCAGAAAGTGTACTGATCTTCCTGCTTTTATTATCAAGCGCTTGCCTGTTCGCCTTATCTTCGATAACAACTACTTCAATGATAAGTACCAGGGTATTCCTGTGGGTGGATATAATAAGTTGATTGATGGTTTGCTTGAAGGAATCGAGACCAAAACGAATGTAGATTTCTTTGAGAATCGTCCTTATTGGGAAGGTATTGCCGACAAGATTGTTTTCACTGGTAAGATAGATGAATTTTATGATTATCAGTTTGGCAAGCTCAACTATCGAACTGTTCGATTTGAGACAGAGGTTATAGACAAACCTAACTATCAAGGTAATGCGGTAGTGAACTATACTGAGCGAGAAATTCCTTATACTCGTGTTATTGAGCATAAGCATTTTGAGATGTTTGGCCAAGAGGTATATGAAATTCCAAAGACTGTTATCTCAAAAGAGTTTTCTACTGAATGGAAGGATGGTATGGAACCATATTATCCAGTGAATGATGAAGTAAACTCTTCATTGTATGCCAAGTATAAGGCTTTGGCTGATAAAGAAGATAATGTTATCTTTGGTGGTAGATTGGCGGAATACAAGTACTATGACATGGCTCCTACTGTAGAGAGAGCGATGGGATGGTGGAACTCTAAGGAATGATAGATGATACAGACATCAGCAATCTTTTTGTTCTTAAATTATTGCCTTGGCAAGAAGGTGGATATGAGTATAGTTGTCGCCAAAATAGATTGGCGACAACTATACAACTTTGCTTCTAGGCAAGCTCTTCTTGGCTTTTGTTTTGATGGCATCGAGAGATTGACGAAAGAATTTTCTGAAGAGCTAAAGCAAAATCCTATGGGAAGGGATTTGCTGATGACTTGGATGGGAGCGGCACAACAAATTCGTCGACAGAACGTGAAGGTGAATGCTGTGGCGGGTAAACTTTTCTCGATGCTGAGGGAGGATGGCTTCAGATGCTGCATCCTGAAAGGACAAGGGAATGCCTTGATGTATCCGAATCCTTATTCCCGTACTCCAGGGGATATTGATGTTTGGGTGAATGCAAGCAGAGAAGAAATAACAAAATATGCTAAGCGTCATTTAAATCTAGAGGATGATATAAGGTTTCATCATCTTGAAACAACAATGGATGGTGTGCCTGTGGAGTTGCATTTTTTTCCTTGTTCGATGAATAATCCTTTTTATCATGCCAGATTGCAGAAGTGGTTCAAGCGGAATGCGGATTTGCAATGCTCAAATGTTGTTAGCCTGCCAGATGGTATTGGAGAAATTGCTATACCAACAATGGCATTCAATGTGGTTTATCAGCTGACGCATCTTTATCATCACTTCTTTGATGAAGGAATTGGAATGAGGCAAATCATTGATTACTACTATGTAGTGAATAATGATGAGTCATTAGTGATTAGGGATACTTTGCAGAGAGTATTGAAGCACCTTGGATTGTGGAAGTTTGCTGGAGCGGTGATGTATGTGCTGCATGAGGCTTTGGGACTATCTGAGGAAAAGTTGATAGCTCCGATAGATGAAAAGCGAGGAAAGTTGTTGCTGGCAGAGATACTGAATGGCGGCAACTTTGGACAGCACTTCACCAAGTATGGGCATTTCACACAACAAGGAACGGCAAAGAAATATTTCCTGAAGATATGGAGAAATATGCACTTCGTGCGATATTATCCTACAGAGGCTCTATGCGAGCCAATCTTCAGAACTTGGCACTTCTTTTGGCGGTTACGACACTAATAAGACAAACAAATCACATATTTACAACACAAACTATTACTAATGGAAAAAAGAAAAGAAAGAATAGACCACTTAGAGGAAACTCTTAATTCACCTCTCCCCTATTCCGATCTCGGAGGCTCTATGATTGGCGATAAACAACAAACGAAGAAAAAAGTTTTTGTGAGCGGGTGTTATGACCTGCTGCATTCCGGTCATGTGGAGTTTTTCCAGCAGGCATCACGGTATGGTGACCTGTATGTGGGTATCGGATCGGATGCTACTTATCTGGAGTATAAGCATCGCAAGCCTATGTTCCCGCAGGAGGAAAGGCTATTCATGGTCAAGAATATCAAGGCGGTGAAGGATGCGTATATCAATGAGGGAAGCGGAGTCATCGACTTCCTGCCAACTCTTGATAAGGTGAAACCGGATGTGTTTGTGGTGAACGCTGAAGGTGGGTCTGATGAGAAACGTAGGATCTGTAAGGAAAGGGGCATCGAATATGTCGAACTCCAGCGCACGCCTCATGCGGGTTTGAAGGCACGGTCTTCTTCTGACTTGAAGAAGGCGTTATCGAATGTATCTGAGAATTCGGCACAGGAGGCGGGGATTCCTACCCGTCTGGATCTGGCTGGTACATGGATTGATCAGCCTTATGTAAGCATGTATCATCCGGGATGGGCGATTACCATCTCGCTGGAACCGACCTTTGAGGTGCGCGACCGCTGCGGTCTGTCTACCTCTACCCGTAAGATGATTCAGAAGATATGGCCGGTGAAGTTGCCGAAGATGGATCCGGAGATGCTTGCCCGACTGGTATTCTGCTTCGAGAATAATCCGGAGCGTCACGATGGTATCATCTCGGGTGCCCAGGATTCTATCGGTATCTGTGTTCCCGGTCTGGTGCGTCATTATTATGACAACAACTTCTGGCCGGAGAAGATTGAGAGTACGCAGGATGAGATGACCCTCCGTTTCCTGGAAGACCATCTGGTGATGATTCCGATGGAACCGAGAAGACCGGGATGCAGTGTGGTGGAAGGTAAGGATATCACGCCTGAGAAGGTGAAGGCGCTGGCAGATGCGGCTGATGCTTGCAGGAAGGCGATTCTGGCGCACGACCTTGATGCCTTTGCTGCAGCATACAGGGCATCTTTCGAGGCCCAGATAGCGATGTTCCCGGGTATGGTGAATCCGTCTATCAATGGTGTGATAGAACCGGAGGCGAGTGTGCAGCCGATGATTGA
>OBAD01000150.1_pt1 | contig 21532 bp, 17 predicted proteins | sample 1494861 | NCBI WGS metagenome assembly OBAD01 (sample SAMEA3360681, study PRJEB22359) | human gut metagenome | biome: ENVO:urban biome; feature: ENVO:human-associated habitat; material: ENVO:feces | place: Bangladesh | collected 2011
ATTCATCGTCCACCGATGCCAGGATGATTTCTCCACAAGGCGAACTGTAATATTGAATGTTTACTTGTTGCATTGTATTAAATACTATTTCATTACTTCTTGAATTTTCATACTTACGAATGAGTCATATTGTACTTTGCTGCAAAAGTAACAAAAAATATTGGATTTTGAAAAAAAGTAGGATGGAATATTCTTTTTTAACTCAACAGTTTGAAAACTCTAAGGGTCATTAAACCTCCCCAACTCTGTCCCTGTATTGCCATCTTGGTACTATCAACAAACTGGAACTGCTGGCACATCGACTTGACACCTGATACGATACAATTGTATGCACTTTCACCAGGATGGCCAACCTTGTAGACAATATAAGGAACAAAGACCACATACCCACGACTACAATAGAACGGAATATTCACAGTAGAACGGCTTGGGCGTGGTTCTATATAATTGTACAGAGTCTCCGAACGCTTTTCGTAGAAGTAAATCATCATAGGGTACTTCTTTGTCGGATCCAGAATGTTCCATGGTTAAGAGACTATTACAAACTGTGATAGACTTATTAGATAGTTAGACTCTCCTTTAAAGTATCTAGCTTAATCTTTCTAATTCATAAATGATAATTTAGAAGCAATGGCAAAGCAACTCTACGACTATTGGTTTGTGCAGTTTGACTTCCCGAATGAGGAGTGCAAGCCTTATAAATCGAGCGGTGGTGCTATGGTCTATAATGAACGCCTCAAAAAAAGAAGTTCCTATTGATTGGAAAGTTGAAAATCTAATCGATTTTGCAGAAATAAAGAATGGTGCGACACCTTCAACAACCGACGAAGCAAATTATGGTGGTGATATAGTTTGGATAACTCCAAAGGATTTGTCTGACCAACAATCAAAGTTTGTGTATCAAGGTGAACGCAATATAACAAAGCAAGGTTTCGATTCTTGTAGTACAAGTATGCTTCCAACAAATTCTGTACTTATGTCAAGTCGTGCTCCAATCGGTCTGGTTTCTATTGCAAAGCATGAGGTCGTACAAATCAAGGGTTCAAGAGTTTTATTCCTAAGAGTATAAGTGATTCTATCTATTTGTACTACTACATAAAACACCATATCAAACAAATAGAACAATTAGGAACAGGTACGACTTTCAAAGAAGTTTCAAGGGATGACCTCTGTAAGTTTCCTATTCTTACTATTGGTGCAAAAGACATCTATGTGCAGGGGGTCGGACTGACAAGCATAAAGAACATGCGCTCTTTTTACCTGATGTTCAGCAAATTACAAATTGGTCAAGCAATGCTTGACCAATTCAAGCTCACAGACGAACCAATTCGTCAAGCACCGCTTGACGAATCTACGATACCATTTTATCCTAACCTATCATGGCTTCACTATGAACGCTTACTGCGTGTAAAAGATGCGGATGCAAGGTTGTGGTATTTGAAGGAGGCGGCTCGTGAGCAATGGGATTACCGTACCTTACAGCGTAATATCTCCTCACAATACTATTATCGTTTGTTGCAAACCCCTGAACATCTGCGTAAAGAGTTTTTTGAATTACAAGAGGGAAAAGAGGCAGAAGATGAAGATTAGAAATAGCATATAATTCGCCAACAACTTGTTGGCGAATTGATGCTTTACGATAAAACTTATGTTATGAACGGAAAACAATTAAAGAACAGCATATTACAATGGGCGATACAGGGAAAACTTGTACCGCAAGACCCTAATGACGAACCAGCAAGCGTTTTGCTTGATAAGATTCGTCAAGAGAAAGAACGCTTGATTAAGGAGAAAAAAATCAAGCGTGACAAGAACGCATCTATTATCTATCGTGGTGAGGACAATTCTCGTTTCTCCTTTTAATACGTACATATCCGAAGCGTAAGATGTGTTGTCTTAATACCCTATAACTCATTACTTAAACAGTCATACTTCCACGTTTATTTGGCTTGAACTTCTTGATTTGTGTGGTTGCTGCCATATGCCGGCAACATTGCTGCCATATGCCAGCAACATTGCTGGCAATTGCCGACAACCTTGCTGGCATATGGCAGCAATCGCATACATCTGATTCTTTAAGGCGATAGATTGGTCTTCTCACATCATATCAGCTATGTGTTTTAGCCTTTAAGAATACTCAAGAAAGCATTCTTTCATCATAATGATAAAGGAATACAATATTAAGGTTTCGTATTAAAAAGAAAACCATCCGATAGAACTAATGCTATCAGATGGTTTCCTTGTTTTATTATTGTTTAAACAAGTCTCTCTATTTCTTCTATTGAAAGGCCTGTACCTTTGGCAACTTGTTCTTGTGTGAGCCCCATGCCGAGAAGACGCTTTGCGGTGGCCAACTTTTCTTTGGCAACACCTTCTTCTCTGCCTTCTTTCCTGCCTTCTTCTCTACCTTCTTCTCTGCCTTCTTCCTTCGCAGTATCGATCGAATTTTTTATATCTCGGTAAGCTTTGAGGCTGTCTTCATATTCACGTAGCTCTTGTTGACTGAATTTTGCGATTTCAGCTTCTTCAAACAACTTCGTGAAAATTCTTTCTTTTAAAGCTTTCGGTCGTTTGTCAAGCTTGGGTAAATTCTTGAGTACATAGAGCCATTTGTCATACAGCGTTTCTAGCTCAGTCTCGCTTTTGTTAAATTTGGCAATCTCAATATATTTGAAAGAAAGCTTGTCGTTAAAGACCTTGAATGTCTTTTTGTCTAGCAGACCAACATCGTGATTGATTTCTTTTTGGTCGAAAGCTTCTTCCTTAAAATCAAAATTGAGCAATGCTACTGTATAAACGTGGTCTAGCTTGAAATTCCAATCCTGTCCTTTTGGTGCTTGCTCTCTGATAGGAAATGTAGAGTAGAAGAGAGAACGGTCTTTGAAGTATTTCTGAAAAGCGTTCTGCATTTCAACGATGAACTTTTCTCCTTTCTCATTTTCACAATACACGTCAAAGATAGCTTTGCGCTCTGCGAAGACATCACCTACGTGCTCGCTATTGAGGTAGCGGACATCCTTAATGACTTGCTCTCCATCGAAAAGTGAATTCAGAAAGTTGATGAGCAAGTCTTTATTTGGTTTTGTTCCAAAGATACGTTTGAAACCAAAGTCGGTAAGTAAGCTGATATATCGTTCTTCTGATAATCTCATAATCTGTTCTTTTTATAGAATTCTTTTGGCAAAGATACGACTTTTTATAATATCTTCCAAGTATTTTTGCGTAAATCTATTATTTTAATGGTATTTTGGACGATTTTTTTCACTTAGTCTCATGAAAAAGTAGTTATTTTGCAAGCGGAACTTAACATGATTTACTGAACTTTCGCATATCAGGAAGTTAAAGGAGTTAAGGAAGTTAAGGAGTTAAGACGTATGTCTTGCTGCTTAAAAAACTATGCCAAAAAGACTGTTGTCTTAACTCCTCAGCGATCGTAGGGAGCGATAACTCCTTTAACTTCTGAACTTGCGAAACTTGAATATGTATTATTATCTGACTATTATTTTCTTGTCTCTTACCACGTAGATTCCGCTCTTCAACAGACTCTGCAGTTGGGAATATGGTATTTGATGGAGGAGTCGCACTCCGTGGAGAGAATATACGTCCACCATCTCGTTTCTATCTGCTGTTATTGTTGTAACACCAGTATAGCCTTCCTCACCATAGTAGCCTTTGATAATGGCTTCTACCAAGTCGGGTTGGTTGAATTCTGGCACGCTACGATGCTCTCCGTCCGTAAGTCCCATCCAGTGGAAAGTCCCTATATTATAGCTTTTGGTCATTGCTATGAAGTGCTTGGCAAATTCCAGGTAGTTGTCGCGATGGTTTTCATAGGCATTATCTGTACTGGTTCCCCATTCACCGACGATAAGAGGAGCCCCTTTGCTGATGAGGTGCGAATTCCAGCTCTTGATGAGATTCCTTACCTCGTTTTTGGCAGTTGTCAGATTGTCAATTTTCGGATACGAATGGACCTCAAATATCAGGTGCTCGCTCACCACGTCCTCGGGCAGCTTCATCTCCTTCAGCGGGTCTTTCAGATGGCTGTTCCATGTTCCGCTGCCATCGCATGCACCATAGGTACAGACCACGAGGTTGCGTTGCAGGTTGTTGCCGCCTGTAGCACGTATGGTATTGACGAAGCTTTGTGCATAGCTGTTGATGGCGTTGTAAGCCGATTTGGCGATGGACGCATCATAGCCGCCATTGGCTCCAAATGAGGCGAAACACCATGAGCGTTTCGAGTCAAGCATTTCATTGTAGCCCTCAAAAAGCAGATGCTCGTCATAGTCGCGAAATTCCTCCGCAATCTGTTGCCAGACGGCTTCGAACCGCTGATGCTGCTGGTTATAGACATTTTCGTCGGCAATGAGCCATGCCGTATTGGATGCCCCAGTATCGTGGTGAACATTGAGAATACAATACATACCTTGGCTGATGACATAGTCCACCACTTGATGCACACGTTTTATCCATGTCTGCTGTATCTGCGTCCCCAATGGGTCCTTCCACGGATACCAGATACTATTGTCAGAGCCTTTAAACTGGAATGTGGCTTCCATGTGGGGATACCATGTGACGGGCACGCGCACGGCGTTGAATCCTGCCTGTTTCAGCATCTGGAAAAGCGCTGGATTAACAACAGGCTGTCCCCACGCTGTCTCATACTTTGATGGGCTTCGGTCAGTCCAATGTTCAATCCACATGTTCAATGTATCTCCAGAATTACTTTCCAGCGTATTGCCCAGGTTCCACCCTATGCGCATGTTCTTAACGGCCTCTGTAGCTGTCTCGAAACTTTGGGCTACTGTCTGCATGCTTATACTACCCATTAAGGTGAGTACAATAAAGAATATATTTCTCATATAGCGTTGTTTTAAAAATTATTATTTTCCGTTTTTGGTAATTGGGAAATAGATAATGTAGGACTCATCTGCAATCTCATAGAGAGAGGCTTCAGGCGTATCATCGGATTTTGTCCGCCGTAAGAATCGTCAATTTAGACAATCTGGGCACCCATAGTATGGAATAGCAAACCCAGAAGAATAGTCATAGATACCTTTTTATAGATTTCTTTTGGCAAAGATACGACTTTTTATAATATCTCCCAAGTTTTTTTGCACAAATCTATCATTTTGATGTAATTTTTGACAAATCTCTAAGATGTTCTTTGGTAAAATACGATATTTGTATCATTTTAGACGATATTGTGAGCGTTTTTGCAAGATTATCAGTACTTTTGTGGGCTGAAATTAATCAGAAACTCATCTTCGTACCGGACTCTCTGAAACCCTATGATTTCAATAAGGATGATGAGAGATGGTACTAAAATAAAAAATATCATAGCTTATGAAGAATAAGACTTTATTATCGGCATCTCTTGCCCTGATGATGGCGATGAATGCCGAAACCGGCAAGCTTCGTACCGTGGTAGAGGAGCGTGCCAATACTTTCGTGAACTATGGTCGTCTGTGGCGTCAGTTTATTAAGGATGGCAAGCAACTGCTCTGGATGAGCGAGCGCGACAACTGGAATTATCTCTATCTCTACGCTGAAGAAGCACGGATGGGTAGCTCCTGAGGTATTTGTGGCTAAGGGGCGTGATGGCAAGACCGATATGTGGGGCATCATCCAGCGCCCTACCAATTTCGATCCGAACAAGAAATATCCGGTTATCGAGTATATCTATTCGGGTCCGGGCGATGCCTATACTCCGAAGAGTTTCATGCCATACAACTGGTACACCACTTCGCTTGCCGAACTCGGTTTCATCGTTGTCCAGCTCGATGCGATGGGAACTTCCTATCGCGGCAAGAAGTTTGAGGAGGTTTGCTACAAGAATCTGAAGGATGCCGGATTCCCAGACCGTGAACTCTGGATCAAGGCTGCAGCCAAGAAGTATCCTTATATGGATGCTGATAATGTGGCAATCTATGGCTGTTCGGCAGGCGGACAGGAGTGTACCACAGCCGTATTGCTGCATGGCGATTTTTACAAGGCAGCCTATAGTGCCTGTGGCTGTCAAAAAGTAGCTATTTGCTTGTTTCGGGGCTTTTTTTGTTCTTTTTGTTGTATTTCTCGTTATATTTTTGTAATTTTGCGGCATTATTTTATCTAACAACGGAAAATAAAGACTCATATAATGAGAAAGATATCTACTCTAGTGGTTTCTGTGCTCTGCATGATGATGCCTGTAGGGGCTGAGGCGCAGGTACCGACAGCCTTCGTCTCGAAAGGGGCTACGGATATTCAGGCGCAGCCACATACGATAACGCAAACCAACTCGGGTGCACAATTGGCTGCTATCGACCCTATGGTGCGCTCTATCACGATGGATAATGGTTTGCCGAGTAATGCTGTGCGTAGCGTGGTTCAAGGTTCCAAGGGATACATGTGGTTTGGTACAGACAACGGATTGTGCCGTTTTGACGGATACGATGTCAAAACCTATTATAATCCCTTTACGGCTGTAGACCAGTTTGTGAGCGCCCTTACTGCTTGCGAAGAAGGACTGCTGGTAGGTTGCAATAATGGAGCCTATCTGTTCTGTAATGCAACCGACCAATTCCAGAAACTGAGTGATAAGATTACGGCGCCTGTCCTTAATTTTTCGCTTGACGGCGATCAGAATGTTTGGATTTCTACTAGCGGACAGGGCGTGTTCAGATACAATCGGACTACTCACGAACTGCATCAGTATCCGATGAAGAATATTCAGGGTAAAGTGAAAAGTACGCTGGTTGATGCCAACAACCAGGTATGGATGCTCTGTAACCAGGGTGAAGCCAGCATCTATCATCTCAACAAGTCGACCGACCAGTTTGAAGCATTCCCTCTGAAGGGCGATGCAACCATGTTTCACGGCATGGCGATGCTGGCTACTCCCGATGGCAATGTTTATGTCGGAACCTGGGAAAACGGCCTTTACAAGCTCAACGCCGATGGTAGTGCCGAACAGCTCATCAGCGGAACCTTGAGTAATGCTGTTCATCATATCCATCAGCTTTACTGCAACGACAACAAGTCTCTTCTCATAGCCAGCGATGATGGATTGGTGCAGTATGACATTCAGAACCGTATCTGGCACATGTTGTCGGAAGTCAACAATCCGAGCCGGAGTACGAGCGAGCGCTTTGTTTATGGTATTGCGGATGATAATGAAGGTGGCATTTGGGTAACTACTTACTATGGTGGTGTGAATTATCTTCCTTCTACGAGTTTTGAAGACCGTTTCTGTGCTTATTCTGCCCGTCTGGGCGGATTGCGCGGTAATGTGGTAGGAAGATTCTTCGAAGACCATCAGCATCGTATCTGGATAGCTACGGATGATGCGGGACTCGACTGCTTTAATCCCCAGACCAACAGTTTTGTTTCTTATCCGGGCAAGGCGACTATGGGCAAGTATAATGTTCATGCTCTCTTTGCCAATGGTAATGATTTGTGGGTGGGAACCTATGGTAATGGTGTCATCAGAATGAACATGGCTACCGGAGCGCAGCAGATTTTCCAGACCGATGGAATGGTTTCGGGAAGTAATGCCTATTGTATTTATCGCGACCGGAAGAACCGGCTGTGGGCGGCTTCGATGGATGGAGCCAGCCTTTTCGATGAAGGGCAGCAGAAGTTTAGAAAAATCAAGTCGTTCAAGTCGCTTACCATCGATATCAAGGAAGATCCTCAGGGCAACGTATGGTTTGCTACCCAGGGAGGTGGCTTGTGGCGCTTGGACAAGAATAATGCCTGGAAACAGTATAAACATGTAGAGAATGATTCTACTTCGCTGGTGAGTGATCAGGTAAACTGTCTAGTTATTGGCGAAAAGGGGCAGCTCTATGTCGCAACCGGCGAAGGACTTTGCGAATTTCTGCCTTCAAAAGGTATATTCCGACGCATCTCCATCGATGCGCCTAGTCAGGAATTCACGAGTCTTGTCATTTCGCAGGGAGTAATGTGGATTTCTACCATCAAGGGAATTGTGAAATATACGCCGGGTGAACCTGTCCAGCTATTCAATAAATATGACGGACTCACTTGTGATCAGTTTATACCAAACGCCGGACTCCTGGCTTCTGATGGCAGAATCTATTTCGGTTCTACAAGAGGCTTCAACTGCTTCTATCCATATCTCGTCAAGATCAACCAGGTAGCTCCTCCTGTAGCAATCACCTCGGTAGAACTCTTCGGTCAGCCGATAGAGGCGGGGAGCGACCAGCTGAAGAAATCTCTGAGTCATGCAGCAGAACTCAATCTGTCTCATAACGAGAATACCATCAATATCTCGTTTGCCGCCCTGAGCTATGTTTCGCCTGAGAAGAACCAGTATGCTTACAAACTTGAGGGAGTAGACAAGGATTGGGTTTATACCCACGAGCATCGTGCCAACTATACCAATCTTCCTGCCGGAACCTATACCTTCCTGGTTAAGGCAACCAATAATGATGGTGTATGGTCGAAGAATGAGGCAAGACTGCAGATAGTGGTTCATCCGCCGTTCTGGTGGTCTTTGCCTGCCAAGATTCTGTATCTTCTGCTCATAGGTTATGCAATCTACTGGTTCATGCAGAGCCGGTTGAAACGTGAGAAACTCCGTCATCAGGAAGAACTCGATCAGTTGGAGCGCAAGCAGGACCAGGAGATGAGAGATGCCCGCCTGCAGTTCTTCACGATGATTGCCCATGAAATCCGTACGCCGGTAACGCTTATCATCGGACCTTTGGAGAGCCTGAAAGAGCATTGGAAACAGGTTTCCGGAAAACTTTCCGATGGTGAGACTATCACGCAGACGCTTTCTGTTATCGACCGTAATGCCCAGCGTTTGCTCCTGCTCGTCAATCAGCTGCTCGATTTCAACAAAGTGCAGCAGAAGGGCATGCAGGTTCATTTCCGTTTGAACAACATTTCGAAGCTGATGCATGCTGTGGCAGAGCGCTTTGCTCCTACCTTCGAGCAGAAAAGCATCCGTCTTGATGTAGATTATCCAGCCGATGAGCTCGTGGCGATGATAGATCAGGAGGCCATTACCAAGGTTATCAGCAATCTGATGAGCAACGCCTTGAAATATACCGAGGATTATGTACGCTTGTCCTGCCGCCTGCTGGAGAATGGAACCCATTTCCGCATAGAGGTGGAAGACAACGGATTGGGAATCAGTCCTGGCGAAAAGGAGAAAATCTTCGGAGTTTTCTATCAGGCACGCGACAACAAACCGGGAACCGGAATCGGTCTCAACATCGTGAAGAATCTCGTTGAGGCTCATCATGGTATGGTTGAAGTAGAATCTGCAGTAGGTAAGGGATCTACCTTTATCGTAACCTTGCCGCTCAACCAGTTGGATGCTGTGGTTGAGAAGGCGGATGAAATGGTGAAGGAAGAAGAAACTGTTGCTGAGGAAAATCTGCTGACAGATGAAACTTCAGTTGAGCAAGGTTCTCAAAAGGCAGGCGTTGCTGTTGCCAGTCCGCTTCGTGAACCGGCAAAACCGACGATGCTGATTGTGGATGATGATGAAGACATGCGCCAGTTTGTGAAGGCTCATTTCGAAAAGATGTATACGGTTTATACCGCCGACAACGGAAAGGATGCGCTCCGTAAACTGGAGAAACATCCGGTTTCGCTCATCATAAGCGACTGGATGATGCCGGAGATGGACGGTCCGGAGTTCTGCCGTAGGGTGCGTGAGAATTCAGAATATTCTCATCTCCCGTTCGTAATGCTCACGGCAAAGACCGATGATGCGGCGAAGACGGAGAGTATGAACTGTGGAGCCGATGTCTACATAGAAAAGCCGTTCTCGATGAAGTATCTTGAGGCAAGTGTAAGACAGCTTCTTGAGATGCGCCGTCTGTTGAGGAGTAAGTTCTCTCATACTCCGCTTGAGCCGATAGCAGAGATAGCTCCAACTCAGGTTGATAATGCGTTCCTGGAACGAATGTCTCGCATCATCGAAGAGAATGTGGCGAATCCGGAACTCAACGTGGCGTTCCTTGCCGAAAAGATGGGCATAAGCCGCTCTTCGCTCTTTAATAAGATTCGCAGTCTTGCTGATGTTACGCCAAACGAGATGATCCAGCTCGTGAAACTTAAGAAGGGCGCAAAGCTCCTGAAAGAAGGAAACTACCGCATCAGCGAAATCAGCTATATGGTAGGTTTCAGCAGTCCTAGCTATTTTGCCAAGTGCTTCCAGAAGCAGTTTGGCGTCAAGCCGATGGATTTCGTGGCTGCGGAATCGTAGGATAGAAAAACTATTCGGATAGAATAAAAAATCGCCTGGGTGCTCAGATGCATCCAGGCGATTGTCTTATTTGTAAAAAGCCTATTCTTTATTTCTTTGTGGCTCTGATGAAGAAACCGATGAGGCAAATGTAAGCCAGGAGCGAACAAACCTCAGACATCGGATTAACCCACCAGCTGTCGGCGATACTTACCTCGATGCCGCCAAACTTCAGAAGGGCGCTAACCACACCCATCAGGGCTCCACCGGCGATGAAGCCGCTGGCGATGAGCGTTCCCTTCTCACCACGTTCGCTGTTCACCTTGGCATCCTTGCTGCGCGAAGTAACATACCAGTTGATGACTCCACCCACGAGCAGAGGAACGTTCAGTTCCAGCGGAATAAACATACCCAGAGCGAAAGCCAGGGCAGGAATCTTGAAATAAGTCAGCACGATGGCTATCACGGCTCCGATGCCATAGAGCACCCAAGGAGCTCCCACGCCATTCATCAAAGGGTCGATGACCGCAGCCATCGCATTAGCCTGAGGAGCTGCAAGCGAACCCGATGCGAAACCGTAAGTCTCGTTGAGCAGCATCATCACGCCGCCCACGGTAGCCGCACTCACCAGGGTACCGAGGAATTTCCATCCCTCCTGTTTCTTAGGAGTTGTTCCCAGCCAGTAACCAATCTTCAGGTCGGTAATAAACGAACCTGCTACCGAGAGGGCTGTACAAACCACACCACCCATAATCAGGGCAGCCAGCATGCCGCCAGGACCTTTCAGACCGACAGCCACCATCACCATAGAGGCGAAGATGAGCGTCATTAGGGTCATTCCCGAAACAGGGTTTGAACCCACGATAGCGATGGCATTAGCCGCTACGGTAGTAAAGAGGAAGGCGATGACAGCCACGAGCAGAATGGCGATAATGGCGAAGAGAAGGTTGCCCTCCATCACGCCAAACCAGAAGAAGAGGAAGGTTACAAGGATGGTAACAAGCGAACCGATGGCGATGATCTTGAAAGAAATGTCGCGCTGGGTACGCTTCACGTTCTCATCCACATCGCTCTTGCCCTTCAGCTCCTTGGCAGCCAGACCTACGGCACTCTTGATGATGCCCCAGCTCTTGATGATGCCGATGATACCTGCCATGGCGATACCGCCGATACCGATGCTGCGGGCGTAGGCACGGAAGATTTCCTCCGGACTCATGGCACCCACGGTCTTCACGATGCTAGGATCCCAGGCGCTCAGCACGCTATCATGGAAGATAACGCTCATGCCCGGAACAATCAGCCACCATACTACGAGCGAACCCAGACAGGTGAAGAAGGCATACTTCAGACCGATGATGTAACCCAGACCTAATACGGCAGCACCTGTGTTTACCTTGAATACGAGCTTAGCATTGTCAGCCAGGTCGCATCCCAGACTTACCACACGCGATGTGAAATTCTCGTTCCACCATCCCAGGCTGGCTACGATAAAGTCGTAAAGACCACCCACCAGTCCGGCTATGAGCAGCGGCTTAGCCTGGTCGCCTCCCTTGGCTCCGCTCACCAGTACCTGCGTGGTAGCCGTAGCCTCAGGGAACGGATACTTGCCGTGCATATCGCTTACGAAGTACTTGCGGAAAGGAATAAGGAAAAGGATTCCCAAGACTCCTCCCAAGGCCGAAGCCATGAAAATCTTCATAAACGAAGTAGTCATCTCCGGATATTTAGCCTGTAGGATGTAGATGGCTGGCAGGGTAAAGATGGCTCCTGCCACCACAGCACCCGAACAGGCTCCGATGCTCTGGATGATGACATTCTCGCCCAGTGCCTTGTTACGCTTGGTAGCGGTACTTACGCCCACGGCGATGATGGCGATAGGGATGGCTGCTTCGAACACCTGCCCCACCTTCAAGCCCAGATAAGCTGCGGCGGCAGAGAAGATGACTGCCATCACGATTCCCCATGTAACCGACCATCCGTTCACCTCAGGATAAACCTTGTCAGGCGACATCAGCGGCTTATATTCCTCCCCGTCTTTCAGTTCGCGGAATGCGTTCTCGGGGAGTTGCAAATTGTCTTTTTCTTCCATTATTTCTCAATTCTGATGATATACTCACTCATGAAACTTGCACCTGGCTGCAGATGGTTCATCAGATACTTGTCCTTAAACTCGCCATCATATTCAGCCCAGTCGCTCAAACCATACCATGGCTCGATGCAGATGAATGGAGCGTGCTTGCCTGTTGGGTTCCAGATACCTACGGCTGGAGTCTTGAACTCGAGGGTTACATGAGGTTCGCCCTGCTCGTTGAGAATGCTCACCTGCTTAACCTGACTCTTGTCGAAGATAACAGCATCTTCTGCGAAAGTCTCCTCGTTTACTTCCCAGATACCCTTGTCGGTTTCTACGGTTTCCTTAGCCTGACGGTCGATGCATCCGCCTACGTTACCATAGAGACGAACAGGAGCCTCGTTGTCGAGTTTCAGGGTCGCCTTCATTTCTTCGCCCTTCTTGCAGCCAGGAACCATGAATGCTGGGTGACCGCCAATCTGGAAGAAGATTTCCTTGTCGTCGGTATTCTCTACGTGCCAGATTACATGAATCTCGTTGCCCTGCAGGCGGTAAGAGATGGCAAGGTTGAAGTGGTAAGGATAGTTCTTCTGAGTCTCTTCGTTGTCGATGAGCGCGAAGGTGAGGCGGTCGGCAGTCTTGCCAACGAGTTTGAACTCTGTATCGCGTGCGAAACCATGGCGAGGAAGGTGATACTCCTTGCCCTCTGTGCGATAAGTGTCTTTCCACAATCCGCATACGATAGGGAAGAGGATAGGAGAGTGGCGGTTCCAGTATTTCTCGTCGCCATCCCAGAGATATTCATTACCATTAGCATCCTTGATGCTCTGAAGTTCTGCTCCGAGAGATGAAATCTCAAGTGTGAGCTGATCATTCTTAATCTGTTCCATTGTTATTAATTCTTTTGTTTAGTTTTTAATGTTTCATCTGATTATCTTTTTTCAAAGATATTGCAAAGGTACAATTTATTTTCGTAAAGCACAAGAAAAGAGCGTTTTTTCTCAGGTATTACAATATATTTATACGATTTTGTTAGCTTATCTCGAATATTTGCTGTAACTTTGTAGCCCGAAATAGATAGATAACAAGAAGTATAAGGAAAAAAATAGTATTTAATCTAATGACAAGCAGTAATAAAGTTAAAGGCTTTGCGGCGGGCGTTGTTGCCGCAGTATGTTATGGTACCAATCCTTTGGGCACGCTCGAACTCTATGGCGACGGATTCAATTCCAGTTCTGTACTCATCTATCGTTATCTCTTGGCGGTACTGATGTTTGCCGTGGTGATGCTGTTCCGCAAGGAGAGTTTCAAGGTGAAGTGGGGACATCTGATTCGTCTTGGCGTGCTGGGCTGCATGTTTTCGCTCTCATCAGCTACGCTTTATGTCAGTTTCCATTATATGGCGGCAGGTATTGCCAGCACCATCCTCTTCGTTTATCCTATTATGACAGCCATCCTGATGACGGTCTTCTTCCACGAGAAGGTAACGTGGTCTACCTCGCTTGCCATTCTTCTGGCGGTATCGGGAGTAGGATTGCTCTATCAGGGCGATGGAAACGATAAGTTGAGCACGGCGGGTTTTGCCCTCGTCATGTGTTCATCCCTGCTTTATGCCCTTTACATCATCTCCATTAACCAATGGAAGAATCCGGGCATGTCGAACTTCAAGTTTACCTTTTATATATTAGTCTTCGGACTGCTTACGATGTTTGTCTATTCGTTTATTGCAGGCGAGCCGATACAGATGCTTCAAACGCCTAAACAATGGCTCTGTGCTGCTCAGCTGGCTTTGTTGCCAACGGTATTGTCGCTCTTCTTCATGACCATCTCCATCAATCTTATCGGCAGTACTCCAGCCGCCATCATGGGAGCCCTGGAGCCTGTAACGGCGGTAATCATCGGCGTCTGCGTCTTCGGCGAGAGTTTCTCTCTGCAGCTGGCGATAGGCATCCTCGCTATCCTGGCTGGCGTAACGATTATCATCGCAAGAAAGAAAGGGTAAAAGGCTGTTTAAAGGTAAAAAAGTAAAAGGGTTAAAAGGTAAAAAAGCCTAGCGGGGTTGCGTGTCATCCCTCTGGTTCCCGTTCCCAGCGATTCCATCGCTGGTCCCCATAAAGGTAAAAAGAAGAAAAAATCCTCGTTCGAAAAAGAACTCGAACGAGGATTTTTTTTCTGTTCTAGCCGCAAGCAAATAGGCTCGCAAGCCGCCAGGCGTTAAGATGATTATCTCAGAATATCCTTCAGGGCAAAATTGGCGAGGATGCTGGTGCTCTGGCTCAGCATACGGATGAACTCCTGAGCTGAGTTTTTCATGTAAGCATCTTTCAGAATGTGGATGCAGCCATCCATTTCGTTGTCGGCAGCATCGATAGGAATCGCCTTCAGGCCGTTCTGCAGAATGGTGGTCGATTCGGAGAGAATGGTCACCAGATTGCTGCGGCTCAGAAGGTCGAAGATGATGTTCACATTATTCACTTCTACCATAATCTTGTAGTTCAAATCTTTGCCCTCTACCATGTGCTCAAAGGCGTTGCGTGCCTGCAGACCCTTGCAAGGAAGGATGAGGTCGTAGCGTTCCAGATCGGAAAGCTTGACCGATGAAAGGCGCGCCAGCGGATGATTCACGTTCACGATGGCGGCAAGACGGTTGCTGAAAATAGCTCGGCTGTCTACCGCCTTCTCGTTCTTCAGAGGCTTGAAAGCCAGAACGAGGTCGAGTTCGCGTTTCTTCAGTCCGTCCATCAGTTCCTGCATGGTGCGGTATTGGATGTTGAGCTTTACATGAGGATAGGCGTGGAGAAAGGCGATGAGCGTCTCGGCCATGATGTTGCTGAAGGAGAACGTTACGCCTATGTTCAGTTCGCCTGTAAGCATTTCCTTCAGATCGTTCATGTGGTCTACACAGGCTTCGGCAGAATTGACCGCATTTTGGGCGTAAGGTCTCAATTCCTTGCCCGCCTCTGTGAGGTAAACTTCATGGGAATTGCGCTCGAAGAGAGGCAGACCTATCTCCTGTTCCAGATGCGAAATCTGTTGTGAGAGGGTACTTTGGGTGATGTATAACTTGCGCGAAGCTTCTGAGAAGTTGAGCGTCTCGGCTACCTTCAAGAAATATTTCAGTTGTCGTATTTCCATATTGTTCCTTTATTGAAGCTATCGGCTATAGAAATAACCGATAGCTAAATTTGGGTGCAAAGATAAAACATTTATTTTAATATCCTCCTTTTTTGAAGAATAAAATGATGTTTTATCGCATCTCTACTTCTTTTTATCCGGTTATCATCCGATGAAAATCAGATTTCCAACCAGATGATTATTTGATTTCTACTTCGTGCAAATCTACGAATTCGCCATTCTTCTTCTTTCTTTCTACCAGCATGGCAAGCAGCTTGCGCTTGCGGTTGTCGGCGATGAAACGGCGGAAGAATACGTTTGGAATTGCCACACCCAGGGCGATGCAGATGATGGCGAGCGAAGCCTTGATGAGGTTGTTCATTCCTACGGTTACTTCGCCTACCACGCCATGCATGTCGATGAAGGCAAAGAGGGCACGATACATCAGAACTCCTGGTACCATTGGGATAACGCTAGGAATGGTGATGCATTGGTGAGGGGTATGGAACCAATGGCGCGCCTTGATCACGATGATGCTGATGAGCGCAGAACCGGCAAGCGAACCGATGCTCAGACCCATGTCGAGACCGATGTTGCCGTTAGATGGACCCAGGTTGACGAAATTGCGGAAGCATACGGCGATGATACCGCCCACAGCTACAACCGGCAACAGACGGCGAGGTATGCTGAAGATGGTAGAGAAGCCCATGGCCGATACGGCAGCTGCGATGGCAAACTCCCAGTATTCGTGATGAGGAGTCATCGTAAGATCCTTCACGAAGTTGTCGATGTGGCAAACCTGGATGGCAAAGGCAATGCCGAATGCCATGGCAAAGAGCATCAGCAGGGTGTTCAGGGCACGAACCATTCCCACCTCGATGTAGCCGTCGAGCATGTCGCTCACGAAGTTGATCAGCGGAACTCCCGGCACGATGAAGAGGGCGCACGCCATCAACGGGTGCCAAGGGGTATCTGAATGCAGGAAGCCCGGAAGGGCGGCTGCGATGGATGGGTTGAGCGAAAGGAACGAGGTGAGCCACGCAATCAGCGTTGCCACGAATGCCGAAATTCCGATGGCTACATAGTTGTTGCAGCCCTTGGTAGGCAGGAACATTCTCAGGCGGAAGCCCAGGATGGCTGCCAGGGAACAGAAGAAGAACGCTGGCCAGTCGCAACCGAACTGGATGCAGAATCCGCCGCAGGCAAATCCGCCGCCTATTGCCACCTGCCATGGGGTGAAGCTGCGTGGGGTAGCCTTGATGTCGTTCAGGGCCTGCTCATACTGTTCGAGCGAATAGTTTTCCTTGATGGCTGTCCAGGTGAGCTTACTTACCTGCGAAATGGAGGTAAGGTTGATGCCGTGCTTCTCGCAGCGCTGGAATTTGGAGAAGGAATGCTCCTCGTCGCTATAGTTCACCATCAGCACGTTCCAGTTGATGTAAAGGTGCATGTATCGCTCGTCAAGACCGAGGAAAGCTGCTGCACGCTTCATGGTTCGCATGATGCGGGATGTGTCGGCAGCACTCTCCATGAGAATGCTACCGGTACGTAATAATAAGTCGAGTTTTCTTCTGAGTTCTGATTCTGCTATTTCCTTGCAGTTGCAGTTATCTTCTACGCAAGCGCAGGTTTTCAATTCTTTTTCTGTCATATATGTTTATCCGAATACAAAAATAATAATCTGAATGGTTACAATTCTGAGGAACATGGCGAATGGATATACATTCGCATAGCCTACTGTTGGCGCATCAGCCGAAGTCTGCTCACGTACGTAAGCCAGGGCAGATGGGTTGGTGTTGGCACCTGCCAATACGCCGAGTAATGTATAATAATTGATGTGGAACACGAGCTTGCCGATAATGCCGCCCAGAATGATTGGTATCATGGTGATGGCGATGCCGTAGAGTATCCAGGTCAGTCCGCTTTCTGATGCTACGGTCTGGATAAACTGTTCGCCTGTGCCGAGACCCACGCAAGCCAGGAAGATGCAGATTCCGATTTCGCGAAGCATCAGGTTGGCTGAAATGGTATTGTAGGTAACGAGGTTGTGTTTCGGTCCGAAATAACCTATCAGGATGGCTACTACCAGAGGTCCGCCGGTAAGTCCGAGACGCAGATTCTCGTTGATGCCTGGGATGAAGAACGGAATGTTAGCTACGATACAACCCAGCATGATGCCCAGGAAGATTGGGATGAGGTTAGGGTAGTTCAGACGCTTCATCTGGTTACCCAGCACCTTCTCGGTATGAGCGATGGCGAGCTCCTTGCCCACTACGGTTACGCGGTCGCCCAACTGGAGTTTCAGGTCTGGGGTTGCGATGAGGTCTACACCATTTCTGTTTACGCGGGTAATGTTGGCGCCAAGGTTGCTTCTAATCTGCAACTGGCTGATGCTCTTTCCGTTGATACCCGGTTTGGTAATTAGGATTCGGCGGTTGATGAGCTCGCTGCTGAATTCCTCGTCCTTTACGTCAACCTTCTCGCCGAGCAGGGCGATGATAGGTTCTTCTACGGTAGGATGAGCCACAATCTGCAGAATGTCGCCCTCTTCTATCATGGTCTGTCCGTTAACCACCTCGTCCTGGCGTTCGCCGTTGTTACGGATAATTTTGGAAACCATGAAGTCGCGCTTCAGGAGATAGCGAATCTGCTTGACGGTATCTTTGAAAACCATCTGGTTAGAAACCTTTACGGCGAAGGTGTTCAGGGTCATCGCTTCAAGATGTCCCTTGCCTCGCTTAGCTTCATCCTCTTCCTTCTGCTTGTCTACGCGTAGCGCGAACCTTAATATAATGAAGCTGAGGATAACGCCGAGCACACCCATAGGATAAGCGATGGCATAGCCGGCTGCGATGGATGGGGCGTCGATGTGGCGCAGGTCGCTGAATGCCTGCTGGGCTGCACCCAGTCCAGGAGTGTTGGTTACGGCACCCGAAAGGATACCTGCCATAGAGGTGATGGATGTTCCCGAAAATGAGAAGATGACTAAGGTAGTAATGATACTCAGGGCCACAACAATCATGCTGAGAAGGTTGAGACTCTTGCCGCCGTTCTTGAACGAAGCGAAGAAACCCGGACCTACCTCCAGACCGATAGAGTAGACAAAGAGAATCAAGCCAAATTCCTTGAGGAAGTGGAGCAGATGCTCGTCAAGGTTGAGAGAGAAATGTCCAAAGATAAGACCGATGAACAGAATCCAAGCCAAGCCCAGGGAAACACCTTTTACTCTGAGCTTACCTAAACACAAACCCAAGGCGATGACCAGCGAAAGAATCATCACAGAGTGGGCTACTCCGCCTCCCCAAAGGTCTGGGAAGCCATAAAATAGATTTTTTAAAATCTCCATTTTTCTTTATCTATTAATGTAAATACTGAATTTTCAAAAACATTCTTTCTTATCGATTTCTGAAATCGATTGCAAAGGTATAGATAAAAACGAAAGCAAAACTCGTTTTGTATTTAAAAGCTACGAATGTGGCTATAAGTGTTTTCTATAGTAAAAATAGGCTCTACGGGCTTTCCTTTTCTCTTTCCCATGCATTTCTAGCCCTTTCTATGCTCATTATATCAGTTTTTTTTCGTAATTTTGCAACCGGATTATTTAAATTGGAAAGAATATGCTGAATATTGATGAAATAAAAGATAAGAGAATTGCCGTGCTCCTTTCAGGGGGCGTCGACAGTTCGGTTGTGGTTTGGGAGTTTGCCCAGCTGGGTCTGCATCCTGATTGCTTCTACATCAAGATTGGTCCTGAGGAGAAAGAGGAGTGGGACTGCTCTTCGGAGGAGGACCTGGAGATGGCTACGGCTGTGGCTAGGAAGTATGGGTGCAAGCTGCAAGTGGTTGACTGCCATCATGAATATTGGAACGAGGTAACCCGTTATACGATGGAGAAGGTGAAGGCTGGTTTTACGCCTAATCCGGACGTGATGTGCAACCGCCTGATTAAGTTTGGTGCCTTCGATGAGAAGATGGGTCACAACTACGACCTCATCGCCACGGGGCATTATGCGCAGACCGAAACGGATGAAAATGGCGATAAATGGCTTGTTACGAGTCCTGATCCTGTGAAAGACCAGACCGATTTCCTGGCTCAGATAGAGAGCTGGCAATTGAAAAAAGCGATTTTCCCTATCGGTCATCATATCAAGAATGAGGTTCGCGAGATAGCCGAAGAGGAGCATCTGATAAATGCCAAGCGCAAGGACAGCCAGGGAATCTGCTTCCTGGGACAGATTAATTATAATGATTATATCCGCCGTTATCTGGGCGAAAAGCCGGGCGATGTCATAGAGATGGAGACGGGCAAGCGCATAGGCGAGCACAAGGGTTTGTGGTTTCATACCATCGGCCAGCGCAAGGGCTTGGGCTTTGGCGGCGGTCCCTGGTTCGTGATTAAGAAGGATGTAGAGAACAACATCCTGTATGTGAGTCATGGTTATGATCCGCAGTCGGCATACAAGAAGGATTTTCCTCTCCACGATTTCCATTTCCTTACGCGCGAGGTAGCTATGCAGAAGGTAACTTTCAAGATTCGTCATACGCCGGAATATCATCCTGCTACGATAGAAAAACTGGAGGACGGCCGCTGGATGATTCATTCAGAAGAGGCGATTCATGGTGTGGCTCCCGGCCAGTTCTGTGTAGTTTATGATGAGCATCATCATCGTTGCTATGGATCGGGCGAGATTACGGTATAAATATTTTAAATTGAAAAAAGGGATGAGTCATCAATCTGATATTTTGATGATTCATCCCTTTTTGTTTTATCTGTTTTTACCCTTCCCCGATAATGCTGTCCAGCAACTCCTGGCAGGCATCTTCGAGAAGCGTGATGACGAGCTCGAAGTCGCTATAGTCGCCATAATACGGATCGGGAACGGTGGTGTATTCGCGATGATGGGTCAGAAAATCGGCCATGCGCACTACTTTCTTCCTATCAGACTCTGAAGAAGTCATGGAGGTAATGGCACGGTAGTTTTCGTTGTCCATTACCACGATGGTTTCGAAACGGGCGAAGTCTGACTTCTGGAACTGGCGGGCATGGCTGTTGAAATTGTAGCCATGCTCGGCGCCACATTTGCGCATGCGGCTGTCGGGCAACTGACCTATGTGCCAGCTCCCGATGCCCGCAGAATCTATTTCAAACTCATCTTGAAGCCCCGCTTTTTCAACAAGACTCTTCATGATTCCCTCGGCTGCCGGAGAGCGGCAGATGTTGCCCAGGCAGATGAATAATACAGTATGTTTACCTTTCTTTGTCATGTTGCTAACTTTTTTTTGTTTGCAAAGTTAGCATAAATCTCTGTATTATGCAAGATTTTTCTTCATTTTTCTTCCCACAAAGTTCCAGGCTGGCATCTTTTTCAGGGTGCTGCGGATAGGCTGAATGTCCCAGAGCAGGAAGATGATGAGCACGCCGATGCCGATGAGACAGGTTAGTCCGTAGAGTTCGCGGATGCTGATCATCAGCAGGTTGCCAGCATCATAAGGCAGTCCACGCGACATGTTTTCTGCCATCTGATGGCGAAGTCCGTAGCTGTAGAGTCCGGAGCACATCGCCGAAACAGGGCCGTTGCGGATGATGCCTGCCATCGTCAGTCCCATGAAGAAATGCTCAAACGGCATCAGCTCTTCCAGATAGATGGTCAACATGCAGAAGAAGATGGCGTTGCCGATGCTTCTGAGGAAGATGGGCAGATAGAGTGCCTCGATGTTGAGTCCCGGGTCGATGAGGAAATACATCATTACGGGATAACATACCATCGTTGCCACGCCTATCGTGAGCAGTCGGGTATATTTCTGATGGAGCACCTTGCACCAGAACAGGCAGAAGAGGCATCCGGCGATGGCCCCAACCCATTCTACGAAGTTGAGCACATTGGTGGTAAACGTGCCGAAATGAAGCACGCCGCCCGTAAAGGCAGTCTGCAGCACCTTTGGCGTACTGCCCATGAACTCTACGAAGGCGAAGAGGATGAGTAGCGGGATGAGCCGTTTATACTTCCATGCTGCTGGGGCGATGTAAGGGTGACGGATGTGAAGCATGCGCTGGATGCAGAAATATCCTGTAAAAATAAAGAGTACTACATCCATCTGCATAATCTTCGAATCGAGCCAGTTGTAATGCTCGCCGT
>OBAD01000151.1_pt1 | contig 21502 bp, 3 predicted proteins | sample 1494861 | NCBI WGS metagenome assembly OBAD01 (sample SAMEA3360681, study PRJEB22359) | human gut metagenome | biome: ENVO:urban biome; feature: ENVO:human-associated habitat; material: ENVO:feces | place: Bangladesh | collected 2011
TCAACAAACTGATATATCGTTCTTCTGATTGTCTCATAACTAATTGTATTATAGCTCAAGGCAAAGATACGGCAATAAATTAGAATAATCAAATATTTACAAATAAATAATGTGACATAAAAGCGTATCCCCTGAAATCAGGTCTGTTATGTAGACCCAATTTCAGGGGATATCAGCTAATCCGTCTATCTGTTCATTATCACTTTTCTTTTCCCTATAATATATACTCCTCTTGGTGTGTTTCCGTTGACTCGCTGTCCTGACAAGTTATAGACGGTGTTGTCCGGTTTGTCATAGCGGATGGGCGAGATGGCTGTGGCGTTGTCTATCTCGAAGCGGATGGCTCGCGAGCTTGCAGACAATCCGCTGTTCACCTGGTCTGTCACTACGCTTTGGGGGAGCCATGCTCGGTGGGCGGCGAGGTAAGAGCCGGTGAACTTATAGAAGCCCAGTCCCCATGTCTTGTTGGAGAGGACGTAGCAGGGGATGTTCAGGGCAGACAGGGGAGAGTCCGTGGCGTTGCCCTCAAGGATGGTCGGCTTGCCGGAAGTCTGCGAGGTGGGAGAGAAGCTGTGATCGCCGGCAGGACCGTACACCACGTAACCCTTCAGACTGTCAGTCACCATGACCTGAGTGAGTGTCATGATGTAGTCGTTAACCTTGTCGTCTGCGCTCTGGCTTTTGTGTGCTGTGGCAGCATAAACCTTCACTTCCTCCGGCACACGGGCATTGAAAGGCAGACAGATGGTGCTCCATCCGTACGGCTTGCCGTCCACTGTCTCGTCGCCGGTCTGATGAATGGTGAGTACGTAGGGTTCGAGTTTCTCATACCATACGCTCTTTGTGGCAGCACCTAAGCCGCCACGCATATTGGCTGCACGTACACAATAATATCCCGATTCGCACTTTGAAAGGTCGTAAGAGTTGGTTATGATGTTGTCCACGAAAGTCCACTTGCCCGTTTCCTCGTTCTGTTTAAAGACAAAGTAGCACATTGCCTTTCCTTCATCGTCCCACGTAAGGCGGTCGTCCTCTATGGAGATGTTGTCTGTCCACGTCAGGCTGTTGGCGTCCTTGTCCTCGTCAGCAGCCGAAGCCGCGTCTATCTGGCAGCACAGTTCGTCCGGCTTGAAGCCGTCGTCGCCACCGAGGACGTTGCGCACATTGTACGATGCAGCCTCTGCGTCGCTAAGCACACACTCGTCTGAGCCGGCGGCAGGTGCGCAGACTGCGATGGTGCGGGCACCGAGCGACAGCTTGTTGCCAGCCGCGTTCATACTGTTGTTTTCATGGAAACGCACCTTTAGCCCCGTCTTCTTCTTCGTCCATCCGTACGGGCGTGGCTCGATGAGCATCCTTGTATTGAGGAATGTGCAAGCCGGCGAGTTGTTGCCCGGTCGTCCAAGCGTCCAGTTCTCGTCCTTCAGCAGTGACGGCTGGGAGGTCTCAGGCTTGATGGTGCAGTTGTTAAAGACGTAGCCCCATTCCTGAATGGTTTGTGTGGTAGGCGCTGCGATGTTGTTAGCGGCACGGTCGCGCAGAACAAGATTACATCCTTCAAACCATATATTGCCGTCGCCCATGACCATATCCACAGCTCCCGTGATGTCGCAATTCTCGAAGTAGCCACGCGAGCTGGCAGCGGGGTTGTTTGAGTTGTATGTATACTCATAGCTTCTTAGCTCCACGTTCTTCAGCACCGTTCTGTCTCCACGGTCACGGAACGCAATGGCTTGCGTGTTTAGCTTCTCCTCCTTTGCCTTCACATAGTCGAAGCGGTTGTCCAAGGTTAGCTCCTCGGCATAGAAGTCGTTGACGTCTACGTCCAAGGCTATGGTGGCTGTGCAACCGCTACCGCCGTACTGCGGCTCGTTATATATCACCGTGCCCTCCTTGCTCTGACCGATAAGCGACACATTAGAGGCGTTTATTCTGGTCACGCCGTTATTGATGGTGCCTACGCCAGCTATGTCTGAATCTGTGTTGCCCGTAAGGCGATGCGTGCCGTCGGGCACAAAGATGTAGAAGCGGTGACCGTCAGAATAGTTGTGTTCGTTGGCTGCGTTGATGGCTTTATTGATGTCGCCGTCACGTCCCACCACGAAATTGAAGGTGTGGCGATGATACTTCTCCTTCTCCTCCGTTATATGCAAGGTCAGCGAAAGCTCCTGCTGGTATGCAGCACCATATATGTCCTTGAATGTTCCTCCAGGAAACGCCATGTTAATGACGCCTCCGGCTGCGGAATCCCAATACCTGAACACCAGTTCCTTACCTGATTCAGGCATATACAACGTGCCGTTCACGAACACCAAGGTTTGCTTCATAGTGCGATTGAATCCCACTTTGATGACCCCGCTTCGCGGAACGTCGTAAATTTCGTTGGACGTGCCGGTGTATAACTTTCCTCCTACAGTAACTCCCGTAAACACGGGCGGCGTGTCTGGCGTTGTCAACTCGAACTTTACGGGATACGACTCCACTGTTATGCCGCTGCGCGTCGTCACCGTAACGTTACATTCCTTCGTGGTGATGTCAGCCTTGGTGGCAGTCACCACGCCGTCTTCGGTGGCTGTGCCCGTCACTTCAGGCATCTCCTCGTCGGCGTTTTTCCAAGGCGAGACAGTAAAGGTGAGATATCCGTCATTTTTCATCTGCTCGCTTATCTGATCTGCGTTAAGTGTGGTGCCGTCGCAGGAGATGGTCTTGATGGTGGGCTTCGTTACGTTCTGCTTCTTGTATGTCACACTGAAACAGCGGAAGTAAGAACCGCTAACAAACTCCACCTTCAGATTAGCGGTGTCGGCTTTGCATTCAGTCTGAGGCTCCATGTTGCCTACAAGCGACAACGACTTACCCTCTATCTTCACCGTCTTGTCGCCCTTCTTGATGTTCTCCGTCAGCGTTAGCTTTGCCAGGCAACCCGCTGTGGCTGGGAATCCGATGACAGCACCGGCAGTAATCTGCATGCGCTCAGGATGTTTCTCATTCATATTCGTGAATTTTCCTTTCGTAGCGTCCATGTCAATCTTGATGTCTATGGCTTTATTGTCCCACTTCAGCTGCGTGACAAGGATGCCCTGCGCCTTTTCTATGTCGATGGTAGGCGCTCCGTCGTTGGTGGCAAAGTCCCATGTGGCTGTCACATCCTCCGTCACGTCCAGACGGTCAAACTTGTTAGGCATGAATACGGGGAACAGACGCAGGTCGTTCGCCGTGGCAATATACGTGCCGCCAATGTTATATACGGTTCCACCTTCGTCCTCCCAATGGTCCAGCGTGTTGCCCTTATAGAAGAGCGTGCGGTTGGTGGGGATTACAAAGGCGTCACCCTCCTCCACAAGTTCAGTAGCGGGAGGCGTACCCATCGCCTCCTTTCCGCCGCTATATGTGACGTAGTAAGTGGATTTCTCCTTAAAGTAAAACATGAAGTAACGATGGTCGGTGATGTTGAATTCCACCTCATAACGAGTGTAAAGGCTGTCTGCCAGTTCCTCATCCGTAGGTGCTGTCTCCTTCAGCGTAAACACCGTCTTGTTGTCGCCGGAGGCGTTGCCCCATAATCCGTCGTCGTTCTTTTCGAAGTTCGTGATCTTGTTGTCATTGAGAGAGGCGAGCAGGTCCACTGTTCCGTCATCTTTCATCTTCAGTACTGTAAGCGGCTTGCCGTTCTTGTCTTTGCTGCCAAGATAGTCAATGCGGTCAAGCTCATAACCGAATCGTCTGTTAAGAGTGAGGCGGACGCGGTCGCCTTTCTTGAAGGCATAGCCTCCATCCTCCAGTTTCTTTACCTCAAACTTGCCTGAAGTCGACTCCGTCTTTGTTATCACTCCGTGCTCCGGGTCATGAACCTCGGCGTGCAGCTCCACCATATTGGCAGGAGCTGTTCTCACCTCTATCCAATGATAGTACGAATAGTCGTCCGCACCGATGACGATAGGCACGCGCAGGTCAGGATTGTTGGTGGTGTAGGTGTAGACGTACACCTTGTCATGTCCGGCTTTCTCACGTTCCTTCAGGGTCTGTTCCTCGTCCAGCTTTGGCACTACACCGTCAAACGTGGTGGACGAAATCTTCGAGTAGGTGAGCATTGATATGGTTGTACCCACACCTCCCGGCACCCAGAACGTCGTTCCGGGACCGAATGCGCACCATTCTTCGAGCTTCGTATTGCGTATATATCCCTTCTTGCCCGTGTCGCACCATAACGCCACGTCGCGATAATGCGACTTGTCCTCACCGTTCTCGATGACATTCACGTGCACCTTCGTGGTCCAGAAAGGCTTCTCTCCGCTACCGAAGTTAACTGGCGGGGCACATACCTTACGGCGCTGATTGGTGTTAGGATCGTCATAGTCGTGCAGTTTACGCGTAAAGTCGAAGCGCATCACCGTCACCTTTGTGCGGTTAAGCGCCGAAGCAGGATTGTCCTTAAAGACAGGAACGAGCGTCAGCGTCTGACCTTCGGAAGCGAACGTATAGCTATGTCCCGGCTCGTAATGCACGGTGGTGTCGCCCTTCTCCTCCACCCAATACTGCAGCGTTGAGGCATATCCGTCCTTATCCTTGTTTCTGAAGAACGTGTAGTTGGTGGGGATGACGAAGGAGCGCACGCCTGTCTGCTTGGAAGGCGTGATACTGTACGAGCCGTTGGTGTCGTCCGAAGCCCCGTTCACCATGCCCTCCGGTATGTGGAAGACTACGTTGCCGACGTGATTATGCGTCTGCTGGTCCTCCGCCCATGCCCCATGAAAGGCACAGAAGGAGAGAAGCAGCAGCGTCAAGGCACGCAATGTGTGGCTGGCAGATAAGATGTTCTTTACCATATATACTATATATATAATGTGTGAGATGTTTATTTTACTATAACCTTTGTTTTTCCGAATATGTAGAGTCCTGGCTGGAATCCGCTGTACGTGGCGATGCCAGGCTGTACGTCAAGGATGCGATAGAGCTGGCCTACAGCCGTCACCACGTTCATCCTTGTTCGGACCGTACTCTCCACACGGACACGCTGTCCGCCTATGGGACGTACTATGATGCCGTCGTTCTGAGCGTTGTCTTCGTCGTCCATGGCGTCAGGATTGATGGTTCCTCCCTTCAGTTCCGATATGTTTATCAGATGACTGTAGGCAGGACTTGCCATCGTGCCAGCCGTCGTTACGGACATATACGTGCGGAACGGCATAATGGTGGACAATGCGGAAGCGTCGTCAAACGCCGTGCCGCCCTTGTTGATGCCATACACCTTGCCCTCGCTTACCTTCACGGCAGCGAAGGTTCCGCTGTGCGCATAGCCGTCCTTGACGGTCTGCATGGTCTTGGTTACCGGAAAGGTAATCGTGCCGTACGAGGTGTTGCCGTTCTGTGTCTTGCCGTAAGCGTTGAAGGCAATGGTCTGAGCGTCCTCCATCTTGCCCAACAGCTTGTTATAGAACGCGCTTGAGAGGTCGAACTCGTAATAGCGTTCGCCGGGGAAGCGCACTATGTAAGGCTTCTCGGCGGCAAGGCGCGGATATTCAGCGTATTCGTGCTCCTCGGCATAGTACGGGTTGGCGTCCTTATTATAGAGCCAGGAGCTGTAGTTGTCGATGAAGAACGTATTGCTGTATTCGTATTTCACGCCGTTCTCAGCATCCTTGTCCGGTCGTTGGAACACAGCCGACGGCTTACCGTTCTCATTTCCTACAGACGTAAGGCTGCGTAGCCAGTACTCGTGATGCAGAGTATGGATGTTCTGCTTCGGGTCTGCTGTCTCCTCAGCGGATGGCGAACCGTAGAAGTGAGTTATCTCGCCGTTCAGCGAAGCCACCGCTTTGTCAGCCGTAAACGGCAGGCAGATGCCTTTCCACGCTCCGTAATAGTCTTCTGCGTACGCCATCGGCTTGCGCACATACCATGCACGGTCCGTGACGTTGAAGGCTATAGGCACGCAGAGGTCGTTGTTAAGACATTCTTCGCCCTCGCTGTTCACGTTGTCCGAGGTGCGTTCCACGAGGTGAAGGAGCGACGTTGCGTAACTGTCGTCCGCAGTCTTGACCACGTGATGACCCTTTATGAGCGCCTCCCTTGTGGTCTCTTCATAACCGAGCGTATTCTTCACGACGTCATAAGCCTCATTGCCTGCACCGGTGTTGTCGTCGGCAGTATACACAAGGAGGTTCTGCGTAATGCCAGCACCGTCCTTTATGCGGAAGTCGCTGAAGGCAGTGGCGTTGTCGTTCACTGGCGGATAGAAGATGCCTTGCTCTGTCATGCCCATTGCTGCAGGCAGGTCGCCCTTGCAGGTGAAGTCTATAGCCGTTGTCTTACTGTCATGCACGTACGTATTCATTGAGCTGGAGCCTTGGCTGTAGGCGTTATAGTGGAATGCGTCCAGCGCCGTACTGCCATAGTAAGCCGCCGTGCGATACACGCGGTTGCTCATAAACGAGAGCTGGTGAGAGGCTATCTCGTTAGGCAGATTCTCCGGTTCCGACTGCAAGGACTGTCCCCAGAAGAGGTAGTCGTTCATCCGTTCCGTTCCGTTCTTGTTGTCGTTAAAGAGCGGCACGTAATGCGAAGCTCCGTCCTCTGTCACCAGACGGGGAGCGTCTGCGGGGTGCGTCTTGTCGTGACGCGTCTCCACCTGCTCATAGTTGGGGATGTCGCTGAGCTTACCGATGCGCAGATAGGTTATGCCGGTGTTCTTGCCCGTGATGGCATCCGTACGACAAGCATACTGATAATCGCCGTTGGCATAATAGTCAGCCACGTATTTCAGAACGTCCTTGTCAGCCTTGTTGCGAGCAAGCAGATAATATCCGTTGAGGTCGTACGCCACTCTTCCGAGGCGGAAGTCGTCACGCGTATGTCCCTTGTAGGCGCTGCCGTCCCAACGATACACCACAGGTGTTGAGCCGCTGCCGCTTGGAGCATACTCGAAGCAGCAATGATAGTTGGGCTTTACGTTCTCGTCCGTCGTGCCGGACAGTCTTCCCGAGGAAAGCCCGAGGTTATATATGTTGCCCGTCACCTTACCGAAGAGCGCATTGTCCGATCCCACACCGTTGATGATATGTCCGTTGCCATGCAGGATGCCGGCAAACTCGGAGATGTAAGCGCCGTTCTTCGGTGTGGCTGTCAAGTCAATATTGTCTTGCAGCACAAACTGTGCATTGGCACCATAGCGCGGAGCAGGGCTGCCGTTGCCGATTGAGTCGACAAAGGCGGCGAACGCCTTAAGGTCGCTCTGGTCGGCTATGTAGATGCGAGGCTCAGCGAACGCCTTGCCCTCATCCTTGGCACGCTTTATGGCTTCGGCAAGGTGGAGGTTGATGCCAGCCTTGTGAGGATCCATGCGGTGGAAGTTGTGCACGGTCAGGCGGTCGCCTTCCTGCATGTCTATCTGCATTATGTCGTTCACGCCAGTGATGGCAACGCCGAGCTGGATGCCGTAACCGTTCATATAGTAATATGCCGGTATGTCCAGATAGTCGTCTGTCTTGTCGTAATGACAACCCGTGAACAGACCGCTGCCTTTTTCGTCAGCCTGGTTGAAGGTGTCGTATCCCTTAGCCACCGCGTCCTTTATGTTCTCCTTTGTCCACGGCGTGGTGTCGGTGAAGCTCCACGTTCCGTCCGCAGCTTTCTCACGCTTGCCGATGCGCCAGTAATAGCCGCTTACCGCGAACGACTGGTCGGCGTTAACCACGAGGTCGTCCTTCGTAACGCGTATCATCTCGCCCGGCAGCACACAGTTGCCCACGTTGATGTGTCCGCTTACCGTCGGACCCTGCACATACTCGATGGTCAGGTAGATGGTGTAGGTGTATTCGCGCGGAACGTAGTACGCAGTAGGATTGTTCTCGTCTATGATGATGTCAGAGATGTTGCTAACCTTCTCGTACTTCTTGTTGTTGATGTCGTACTGGAAGAGGCTGTCAATCTTGACAAACTCCTCCGTCTGTGGCTGATAGTAGGTGTTGTCAGCGTCCAGCTTGCCCGATGTCACCTCCACGTAACCGTCCGCTGTCTTCTTATACAGCTTGCCCGTGTTGGCATAGATGGGCTTGTTGTTGGTGTCGCTGACATACTCTTCGTAGGCAGGAGCCTTTATCACGAGCGTAGCCAAGCTCTTCTTTGAGAGGTGCTTGTCGAAGTAGTCAGGCTCCACGTAGTTGGTGTTATCCACCATGTCCACTAATTTGAACGCTATCTTGGCATCCTCCTTCAGACCTGCGGGGAGCGTGTTGTTGAAGAGCGTGGTCTCGTTGCTTCCCTTTTCCCTCATCGAGAGCTGTGCGGCAAAACCTTTCGTCTCCTTGTCCTTGTCATCTTCCGTGCGAGCGCCGGTGAACGAGTTGGTGGCAGCTCCACCCACATACAGGCGATATCCGTCCGTCACTTTGTCCGAGTAATACTTACTCTCCTTATCCGTAAGGTAGTTACGATATTCGAGGTCGCTCGAGTACTCGTCCTTGTCCGCCGGGTGTCCGCTGCGCATCTTCCATTGCTGGATGCGCACCTTCTGTCCGCTCTTCAGACCCGAGAGCACAGTCAGACCGTCCTTGTTGTCGCTGTCGAACTCGAGCGGATGGTCCTTCGATGACTGGTAAGTATAGCCCGTTATGTTCACATTATAATAATAGTGGAAACCCGTTACATACCAGTAATGCACCTTGACCGAATCCACATTCTGGGTTGAGTAATAGCCCGTCGGGAAGCAGTCGTCCACGATGTAGCGTCCCTCATGATAGGGGAAGACGAAGTTGCCCGTGGTTTCGAGGAAGTCCTCGTCGTGCGAATCGCCCTCATGACGCTTGTGATTGTTGTCGGCATACACGTAGCCGCCACCCTCATCCTGACGGACATTTATCAGATTCATCTCCACTACGCCATAGATGGGACCGTAATGTTCTTTCTCCACCACCTTCTTATAGTCCTCGTCGTAAGTGTCCTGGCAGAGCTGAATCTTCATGGCGTAGCCCGAGGCGATGCCAATCATGTTCTTCGCCGTACCGTCGTTGCGCTTCTGGAACTCGCCCAACGGGTCGTCGGCGTCCTGCTTGTCCTTATTCTCATGATAGTCGTCGATGTATTTCTGCTTCACATCCTGATAAGACATTCCCGCGAAAGCCTTGTCCTCCTCGTTGGTGGCAGAGGCAAGCTCTCCCTTGCGGTTGTGCCACATCTCCTTATCGAAGCTGACGTTTGACGTTACGGCACCCACATAATGTATGTTGTTGGAGAATCCCATGTAGTTGCGTGCCTTGGGGCTGTACTTGAATGCGTCGTTGTTGTCAGTCTTTGCCTCCAAGTTGCCGTTGCTGTCCAGACGGATGTTGTCAGCCACCATCTTTATTTCGCCCACACGAGAGATGGAGTAGGGCGTCTTGTTTATCTCGTTGACGGTATAGTCGCGTGCGCCGAGCAGCGAGAAGCAGTTGTCCTCCAGGCGTATGATGTCCAGACGCTGGAACGTATTCAGAATCTTCGGATTGTCGATGGTGTGTTCGGCAAAGCCATATCCCGTCACGTCGGCGCTACGGAATCCCTGCGCATACGAGAGGTGGCCGTCGCCGAAGATGCCTCCCTCGCTGTCATACTCGTAGAAGACGTTCTCACGGATGCCGTTAAGTCCGGCGGGAGGCGTACTGCCACCTTTATAGAAATACTTGTCCTGCAACGATATGTAGCGATACGTATAGACGTCGTTAGCCACTGCCTCGTCGTTGTCGTAATGCTTATAGTAATAGCCGTAGAGGTCTGTGCCCTCAGGCAATGTCACCTCCTTCATCTCCTGACGGGAGATGGTGATGTGCTCATGGTCCTTGTTGTCACCGATGACGATGAGCGTGTTGCCGCCGAAGCCAGCCGTCGAACCTCCCGGCAGCCCCTTCAGTTCTTCGAGGTCTTCGTCGGTGGTGTAGGCTTTGTCCGCATTATACTTGTCAGTGAACTTCAGCACCGTGGTGTTGTTGGCAAGGACCGACGATCCCTGGGCGATGGAATATCCACCGCCATACACAGCTTCGTCAATGTTGATATGCACGTTGTCCCATCCCACAGACGGTTCCTCGGGAGTGACTTTCGTGAAGTAATAGTCCTTGTTGGCCTCGGTTATTTCCTTGCGCTTGCCGTTGCCGTTGTCAATGGCTACGATGTCGTCGTATGTGCCCTGCGACACCAGTTCGTCCGTAAGCAGCCAGATGTTCTGCTTGATGGTGGGCGATTTCTCCGTGCCGTTGTTGTTCTCCAGATGCAGATTCTTCTGGTCTGTACGGTTGAGCACGTATCTGCCGCTGACGTAGTGGTCAGAGTTGACATGATAGTATGTGGGATAGCCCACCTTCACCTGAGTGGAACCGAACACGTAGCCCGAATACGAACCTCCCGTAACGGCACGGAAGACATGGCCGTTAAGGATGTCCACGTTGGTCACGCCGATGACGTTACCCTGCTGACCGCCGCCGTATACGAAGTTGGCTGAAACGCCGCACGGCAGGAACTTGCCTCCGTCCATCTGTGGGTCAGAGCACTTCACGTCATCGCCGAAACTTATCTCGGTGTTGCCATATACGTAGCTCTCCATGCCATAACCGGCGCCGTACACGTTGAGCGAAGAATATTCCGAATCCTTTATGAGCAGTTCGTTCGACTTCTCCAGCTTCTTCTTCTCCTTGCCAGCCAGCATGTCAGTCTGCATATTGATGGTGACGTCGCCTCTGATGGTGCCGCTCTTGAAGCAGCCGCCATACACGTTGCCGCCCACGTACGCTCCGTCTTTCTCTTTAGGCTGGAAGCGGTTGCGGATGGTGAGGTTGATGAAGGGATAGATGGAGTGTGCGATGCCGAGCAGATAACCGCCCTCATGGAACGCCTTGCCCTTATAGTCGTAGTTGGCGTTGTTACATCCGCCCACTATCTTCTCCGTGATGGTCAGACCTTCGGGAAAGTAATAGTCCACCACGTTGCCTATCTTGCGGTCGTTGTCAGCCGCTGTCAAAGGCATGACGTTCATGTTGCCACGGTTGCCGCCGCAGCAGAACGTGCCGATGATGCAGTCCTCAAGACCCTTGCCGTCCACGCTTCCGTTCCATGTCAGGTTGCCCTGGATGTCGGTCTCCACGGGTTGGAAGTAGAGGTCGATGAGGTGCGGATAGACAAGAGGTCGCTTGCTGTTCTCCGTAGGCAGATACACGGTGCTGATGTTCATGTTGGCAGGGTCGTTGGTCCAGTCGATGGAGTCGGCAAGGTTCAGCTCCTTCGAGTGGTCGTCCACGTCGCCGTTGAGCTTCTGAAACATATTCATAAAGTCATTGTCCTCCGAAGTGACGAACATATCGTCGCCGTTGCATCCCATAAACACGCCACCGATGCGGACATGACTGCCGATGTTGACACTCACGTCGCCGACCATCTCGTCCGAATCTTCCAGTTGCTCATCGTCTGGAGCCAATACCTTCTGCACGGTGGCAGAATTGCCGCCGCCATACACGTTGCCGTCAATGCGGATGGTGTCCGTGGCGGATGTGCCGTTGATGTGGATGCTCACCCTGTTGGTAAGCGGACGCCACGAGTTGATGTTCACAATCTTCGCTGCATCGGTGGCTGCTCTGAGCGAAGGCATGGTGCTTCGCATCGGCACAGTATAGACCAACGGTACGGTTTCTGACTTGGGGTCGTCAGGATTGAGCGGATAATATTCGTTGACGGTCACCTTCTTGTTGCCGTTGCGGTCGTTGGCGTACAGATAATTGCCGTTGCCGGCACCGTAAACGTCGCCATAGATGTGGCCGCCGAATATTTGGATGTTAGTGCCCGTGCCACCGTTGTCCTTGAAGTAGCCGTCCTTGTTGAGCACCACGTTCACGTATCCAGACACGTCGTTGCCGCCGTATATGTTGCCGTGGATGTAGATGTCCGAATTGTTTAACGCCGACGTGGCGTCTGGTGTGTTGGTGCCTATGCGCACCGTGGTGCCCTTAAGCACGTCGCCCATAAATCCGCCGCCGAAGACGTCATGGCAGTCCACAGCCTTGATCTCCACGTCCGTGGAGCGCACGGAGCTGTACGAGCCACCGCCGAACATACGACGGCAGAACACGCCGCCGGCACCAATGATGTGCGTGTCGCCAATGACCTTGCCCGAATAGCCGCCACCCATGATGTCCATAACCGCATAGCCGCTAAGGAAGTGCTTGTATTCTTCACCCTCTACGAAGCCCATGCCGCTGTGGTTGCTTCCGCGACTCCCCATATCCACGTTGACGTAAGTATCGCCTACGACGATGGCACTGTCGCCATAGCCGCCGCCGAAGACGCAGAAGTGGGGCGAGCCCACCTTCTCGTAAATCTCTCTCCACTCGTTGCTCTCAAAGAAGTTTTTGTCGTTTCTTCCCGATACCAGCTCGGTGTAGTCGTGGAGCAGACTCTTCGTCATGGTAAGGTAAGTATTGCCGTTCACCTTACATGCCACGTTGCCGCCGGCATAGATGTTATGATTGATCTTAAACTTCAGCTTCTCGTGGTCGTACTGCGGAGAGTAAGTCACGCCGTTGATGATGCTGGCAGGTTCCCATGAGCGGGTACGTGGTCGCCAGTACGAATGGATAAGGGCTTCGCCGCCGAGGATGAACACGTTGGTGTTGCCCGTTACGTCGGCTGACGTGGTGGTGAGCACGCTCTTGCCCTCCACGTCGGCGGTGCTGGAGCTGCCTAAGCCGCCTCCATAGATGCCATGTCCGATGGAACCGTAATAGAGTGTCATGAGAGTGTTGCCATAGACGGTGCCGTTCTGACAGCCACCGTAGATGCGCTCCATGAAAAAGGAATAGACATCCCTGTTGTTATCGTCCGCAGGATGAGCCATGTTGGCGTCGTCCGAGGGCGAGAGAGATTGCTTCTTCTTGTCGTCCCAGTAAGGATAGTGTATGACGGGACGGTCAATGATGAGGCAGGTGTTGCCGTAGATGCCGCCCAATGTCTTATAGTCTGCACACTCCGAGGCGATACGTCCCTTGCCTCCTGCGAACACGCCGTCCATGATAGAGCCGCCACGGATGTTTACCAGGGTGGTGCGATTGGAGGGATTGATGTAGTTGTCGCGTGAGAACGTGGCTGAGTCTGCCTTTTCGTAACCTACGTTAGCCACGTCGCCACCGCCATACACGCTGCCGAGCACCAACGTACGGTCAATGCGGCTGTTCGTGTTCTTGTAAGTGAACATCTTGCCGTAAATATGCACCTCCGTATTCTCCACGCGAGCCATATTGGGGAAGTCGACGTAAGCGCCGTTCTTCCATGCCGATTCTACGCCGGCTCCGCCTCCATAGATGTTGCCTTCGATGGTACCAGCCTTGACGAAAACCTTGGACTTGCCCTCCACCTTACCGAAGTCGTAGGCGCTGCCGTCTTTATAGTCGCCGTATGGAAGGGCGCCTAATCCGGCTCCGTAGATGTCATGGGCTGTGAGCTGACAGTCGGTCTCAACGTAGGTGTCGCCGCTGACATAGCCGGCAAAGCCACCGCCGTTTATCTGAAGCAATGTCAGTCCGCTTGCGCCTGTCATCCATGCCAGACGGCTTGCGTGATAGCGTCGGAACGTGTTAGGGTCGTCGTCGCTGCCGTCATAGCTGCCGTAATAGAGCATCTTTTCTTCCTTCGACACTTTCTGGAAGTCGTTAAGCATGGAATACTCTAAATTCAGATATGTCTGAAAGTCCTTGTTCTGACAGAGATAGCGATACTTGATGCCGTCTATGGTCAGAACGCCTTTGTCGTCAACCTTTGTTCCGGGTTGTGCATAAACCTCCGTCTTGCCCACCTCTGTATTGGCGCCATATCCTGCACCGAACACAGAGAACTGCGGGCGTGAGGCATCCGAACAGCATAAGTACCAGCACATGCCTTGAAGCGAAGTGATGTCGAACAAGCTTATGGTCTTTCCCTTCGAGTCCTTAAGGTCCTCAAGGGGCGAATGATTGACGATGACCACGGCCTTGCCCGTGTTGTTGTCTCCCGTGGTGCCCACCTTGCAGGCACGGTTGCCGCCGCCGAAGATGTTATGATGGTTGGCGAACATGCGTCTGTCCAAATCGAAGAAGAGGCTCGTGTTCTTGTCGTTCCTGATTCGGTTTATTACCTCTTTGGTTGCAGTATCGGTTATGCTGTCAAGCGATTGGGCAGCAACCATAGTAAGGACGAGACGCATAAACTCTTCTTTGTTGTTGCATACGCGCTTGCTGTCAGCGTCTGCCGAGGTCCATGTGGTGATGTTGCCTTTCTGGTCTGCCTTGCGGTTCCATATCCACGTGCCGCCGTCCATCTGCACCTTCGTGTTGCCGAGGATGTTGGCGTAGGTGCCATTGCCGTCTGTGTCCTTACGTCCGAGCACCTCGTCCGCAGGATTCTCTTCGTTGTCAATGAGTACGTCACCATATCCGCCGCCGAAGACGCTGTTGCCGAGCATGCCGCCCTCGACGTGTACGAGCGTATTGCCGTCCACCGTGCCGTAAGCACAGCCGCCGTAGACGTTGCTCCATACGTAGGGCACGATGTTGTCCTTGTCGGTATAGTTGCCGGGCTTGCTGTCGGTGATGTGTACGAGCGTATTGCCGTTGATGCGTCCTACATTATAATAATGGTCAGCCTCTGCTTTCGTCAGACCCTTGCCACCGCCATACACCTCACCGAAGACGGTGCCGCCGGAGATATTGACGAACGAACGATAGCCCACAGCCTCATAGCTAATGAAGGTGCCGTCAGCCTGATTGAGAGTTGTGATGCTGCGAAGCGAGTCGGTAGAGTAATATGTGGAGGGCTTGGCAGAGACATACTCGCCCACGTTGGCGTTGTCGCCACCGCCATACACATTGCCGTAAATCTTGGCATCGTCAGAGATTTCCACCTTGGTGGTGCCGATGACGCGAGCCACATTGACGAAGTGGTCGGAAGAAGGAGTCGTGGGTTTCAGACCGGCGCCACCTCCGAACACGTCGCCGTGTATGCGTGCGCCGCACAAATACACCTCCGTCTTGCCGCCAATTTGTCCCGTGGTGTTGTCCTTGGTGGAGGCTGGGTCGCCGAAGCCACCGCCGAACACACGATGGACGAAGGTCTTGCCGTCCACCGTCACCTTGGTGCTGTCAGCCACCGTACCAGCATAACCGCCTCCCAAAACGCCCCATACTGTAAAGTTAGGGATGCCCATAGAGTTGTCGAAAACCGGCAATATAGTTGTTGTGCTTCGTTCGGTGTGAGTGGCGAAAGTGCCACTTTCGGAAATCTTAGGCGGCGCCATTTGATAATTATCGTCCACCTCCGTGTCGTATTTTCCGTAATCACCGTCTACGTTGACGGTGACATCTGTGCTTCCGACCTTCGTCAGCTGACCGTAACCGCCGCCGAATACGCTGAAGTGAGGATTGTCGTTGTCCGTATAAGCCTGCTTCCATTCGTCTGTCGTGAGCAGATCGTAGGGAGTAGTTCCCTTCTGTACGAGAACGGTGGCTTTTCCTGCGACGTTGCAGGCAAGATTGCCTCCGCCGTAGATGTTATGAGGATTGAGAAACTTGCCATTGGCGAAGAACTCGTTTTTCTTATACACGGCTCCCTCAATGGAAGGCTCGTCAGAGGGGTCATTGATGTTAGCGTCCCAGACGTAGAAGAGGTTATTCGTGGCATCCCACTTGCGGTTCCATATTACATTGATTGAGAACTCGTTATTCTCATTGTGTCCGCCCTCGCCGCTCATACTGCCTTCGTCCTGCGCCAGCATCACGTTGGTGTTGCCGAGAACGTCGGCGGAGGTGATGGTGTCGCCGTTGATGTAGCCGTTGCCGCCACCGAAAATCTGACCAGCCATGTTGCCCGCATAGATGCTGACGTAGGTGTCGGCGCTGACCTGAGCCAGATTGCCGCCACCGAAAATGTCGCCATACACGTAAGGTGCCTGTTCGGCTGATCCAATGAGGCTGACGTTGGCGTTGCCTATGACCAAGCCCACCGAGTCGGGATGCTGCGTCATATTGTCGTCCGCAGCGAATAACTGTGTGGCAGGACGACGGCGACGACCGTTGCCTCCTGCGAATACGGAGCCGCGGATGTCGGTGTTGTTGCCGATGACGACGTTGGTGGCATCGCCGCCGCGGTTCTCCACCACAGCCATGTCGCCGCCACCGTATACATTATTAAAGAAGACGCCGCCCTGGATGTTGACGTCAGACTTGCCATATATGCGAGCCATGCGTGAGAGGGTCTCCACGTTGTTAGTATTGAGCTGCTTGGCGTCGAGCTGCTTGGCGTCTGCCACGCCATAACCGCCACCGAAGACGGGGCAATGGAAGATGCCGCCATTAATGGTCAGCTTCACGTTGCCGTAGGTCTTGCCCAGTTCCTTATAGTTGATGTTTTTGCCGCCGTAAGCGTTAGTGGAGAAGAAATAGGCGGTGCCGCGTCCGCCAGCGAACACACCCTTCTCGCAATAGAACTCGCCGCCATTAATGGTCAGAGATGTCACGACGTCCGTTTCATTGCCGTTGCCATACACGTTGCCGCCGTACTGGCTCGGTGTGGCTGCTTTCTGGGTCCACAGACTCTTGCTCATAAAGCCGCTGCCGCCGCCGTAGATGCCGTCGATGGGAGCGGAAGCGTAACCGAACTCGCCACCATTGATGACAATTTCGGAGCGTGTGTCCGTAGGACTTACCTCGGTGAAGTCCTGGGTGACGGCGTTGTAGCAATGATAGCTTACCAGACGGTCTTTGGCTGTGGCGTACGGTCCGTAGAGCATCACGTTCTTAGAGTCGTTCCAGTAAGGAATGCGATCGTCGGGCGTGTGGGTGTCGGCAGCGTCGTCGCCATATCCGATGCCGTTCATACCGCCCGCACCGGCTCCGAAGATGCCGCAGAGGATGTTGTCATTCTTCTTGTTGTCGTCAGGCAGAATCTCGAAGGTGCCGCCGTTGATGGTGACGGTGCTGATGCCGTAGAAGGGATTGTTGACAACCACGTTGCCCGTATGTCCACGACCGGTACTGCCACCGTAAAGCTCAGTTATGATGACACGCTTGTCGGTGTATTCGTCCTTGTTGTTTACGGACGACGAAGGGTCGAGCGTGATGTTGGCTCTTCCCATAAACGTATTGCAGGGCACGTTGTACGTATTGCCCCCGTATGGCAGAGTCAGCTCGGTCTGGGCACCCAATGTTCCGTTGACAACACGAGCCACCTTGCCGCTTCTGATGATGATGTCGACGTCGGCATACATGGCACCCTCGTGGTTGCCGGCAAGGATGACACCGGCGTCATAGTCGTTGACGCTCAGCCTCTTTGTGCTGTCGTTCATCGTCACCATACGTTGCTCGTTGTGGTGATCGTTCCATGTACGGTCAATGTCGATGTCGATGGTACACTTTATGGGCTGTTGGGGTGTGCCCATGATGCCGTTCTGCTTGGCAGGTGCGCCGTCTTCTTCTTTTCTAACCGTCTGACGACCTCCGGCACTGATACAGGAATAGAAGCCGGACTTGACGCTGATGCTGAATCCCTCCTTGCCATGAGGCATGGAAGCATTATAGGCTGCGATGCTGTCCGGATTGTTGAGCGGATAGAAGCGACCGTCGTTGTTGATGCCGCCGAAGATGTGCAGGGCGTTGGTCACGGCGCCGTCGATGGTGCCGTAGTCGGGTGAGTTATGGCTGAATCCCGTCATGCGGATGCCCTCATCCATGAGGATGTTGTTATACTGGCAGTAGATGATTTTATAGTTGTCGTCGCCATTCATGGCGAAGGTGAGATTCTCGAAGCGGGTGTCTCCCCAGATAGGCAGACCTCTTGACGCTCCCTTTATCTCTATGCAGCCGTTATAGTCTTTGTCCCACATGCCCGTGATGGTGGTATTGCGGAAGAGCTGGGGATTGTTGCGCTTTGCATTTGCCCAGTCATCGTACGTAAGAAGGTTCTCGCCTTTATAGTTTTTAGTTAGGCAGAAACCGTTTTGGGTGTCAGTAGAAGAACTGGTACCCATAAGGACGATGGTGTTCTCGTCCCACGAACCTTTGGCTGACAGCTTGCTGTAGGCTCCCTTCCATGTAAGCATAGGCTTGTCGGGAGTGTAGCCCCAAGAGTCGTCCGCAAGATTGTCTGTTCCTTTGGCGTATGTCTTGCCGTCAGATGTGGTTACACCGGCGGGGCAGAGATAAACCACCACCGAAACATTCACGTATTTCTCAAGCAATACCGATGAGCCGCTCTTAACCGTAACCTTACAGTAATACTTGCGTCCTTTGGAACTGTCCGTAGGGCGCGTTACGATGTTCTGCGAATCGGGGATGGAGGTAAGACGCTCCGTACCGTTATACCATTCGTAGGTGATGTCGAGACCAAGCTCGTCGTTGGAGAGATGTTCCTCGGAGTCGTTGGTGACGTTGACGGTGAACTTGCGCTCGCTCGTCGTAAGACTTGCCGAAAGCGTGATGGGGTTTACGATGAGAGTATTGGTGGTGGAGTTGCCGTCGGTGGCATACACCGTCTGTGCGTATGTCTGACGTTGTAGGGTGAATGGATTGAGCTTGTCGGTATTTACCTTAACCGGCTCAGCATTGCCGTGCGACACATACCAGTCGTAAACGTCAGTCATAGTTTTGCCTTCTTCGTCTACAACGGTCAGCACGTCCTCCTTGCCACGCTCCATCTTCAGAGCTATGGAGCTGAAAGCGAAGCTATTGGACGTAGCAGAGTAAGCCCAAGTCTTGCGGTCGAGCTTATTGTCGTTGATGTAAGCGTTGGCTATTTCGGTGAAGGTCTTGAAGAACGTCTTGCCCGTAGTGGGGTCGATGTCGGTGGGTTCATGCTCCGTTCCGTCGTTGTAGTTGGTAGAGCCTGATACGGCATTGGCATTAGAGTAATATAATGTAGCCTTATTGGATGCTGGAAAATTCTTCTGGTACGAGCTGCCATAGAAAGCAATGACGCTTCCCTTGCTGTTGCTGCCGTTTGTTATGATGCCCAGACCATGCACATAGATGTTTGTGGGGAGAATGGTGTAAGAGTTGGTCGAGAAGCTGGTGGCACAACCAATACCGCCAGATATGGTTACCGCTTTCTTGCATGTGGCGTTCTTGTGCATATTCATACTTACGTCGGCGGAAATGTTGAATATGCGGTGATAGCCGCCGTTGATGTAGCCCACGATACCGCCTATACGGTATACGCCGTTAGCGTCATACGCTTCCTCGTTGTCCGTAACCTTTGAGTTGCGTATGATGATGTTGCTTATCTCGGCGTTCTTGGTAAGGTCGGCGGCTACGACGCCAAGCTTTATGGTACCGCTGCCCACGGGGCGATAACCCTTTGTCTTCTCCACGCAGGCTTTCTCTATTACCAGGTTGGTGACGCAGGCGAAGCCAGCTTCGTTGGCAGCTGATCCTGCCAGACGTGAGAAGAGACCCCATGAAGCCTCCTGACCGTCTGCATTGGTCCAGCAGATGTGCATGTTGCTTATCTTATGGCCGTCGCCGTCAAACTTACCGGCAAAGAAATTAGGTGTCTTTGGATTCCATGAGCCGATAGGAGTCCACAACGCCTTGCCAAGGTCGATGTCCTTAGTAAGCTTGAAGTGTTTGCCGGAGAAAGACACGCCGTTGTTTACGTCGTGTGCAAGCTTAGCCAACTGCATGTCGTTGCTGATAAGGTACGGCTTGTCCTTCGATCCGTCGCCTGACTCATAGCTCTCGGCATAGTAAGGCTTGCCGTCATACACGTTGCCATACACTTTAGGTTCGGTGTCGACAGTGGAGTCCTGCTGTGCCAACACCATCTGGACGCTGACAAGCAGGAAGGTGAGTAAAAGGAAAAGTTTACGATATATGCAGTTTGAGGGATATACGCTCATATTCAAGTCTTTAAATTGAAGTTTAACTGTATGCTATGTCCTAAATCAGTCTATCAGCAGATGTCCCGTATAGGCATCCTGGTCTGCCAGCACATACAGATAGCGAGGCTGTATGAGGATGCGGATGGGGTTTATCATTGCTGTCTTGCCCGTTGTGAGGTTGCCGAAGTTTTCCTTGTTAAGGGTTATCACTGAGGTGGCGTTCTTTCGTGTCACCATCGTCTTGCCGTCCTCGGCTATCAGCTCCACGTCGTATGTCACTTTTATTTTGGGAGTGAAGGCGTCATCGGGAATGGTGAAGAAGTCAGAGCCCCATTGCGTATAGCCCTCAGAGGTGACGATGGCAGTCTGCGTGGCATCGTCGTAAGTCTTGCTGCCATAGCCCTTGTAGGGGATGGGCGTATCGACGAACGGTGCGCGTTGGACGTCAGACCATCCTATGTCTGAAGCGTTCCAGCTGTTAGAGGCGTCGTTCCACGTATAAGATCGTGAGATGGTGCACGAGGTGGCGAGATTGCCAGAGAGCGTTACGCTATGGATGCGGAAATGTCGGATGGCGTTCATCTTTGCGTCAAGTCTGAAGGACAGGCTGTAGCCGGTAAGGGTCTGGTCGAACTTCAGATTGATGACGCGGTCCTCATTCTCCGTGGTTATCGCTACCTTGCTGATGGGTAGAGCGCAGATGATGGGCGCTGCCTTCGTATCGAAGATTACGGGCGATGTGGCGTTCTCCATGGAGAAAGGGAAGGAGAGTGTGTAGATGCCGGAGATGGTGTTGGTCAGCGTAGCCGCTTCATAATAAGGCATGTATGCGAAGAAGCTGAACGATGAGGCGTTGGGATAATCAGCCCATCGCTTCTGTGTAGCTGTAGGCCAACTCTGCGTGGAGGCATTGTACGTGGCAGTCTCGTTGCGGAAGATAGGGTTGGCGGCGTCGTTGTCCTGATAGCCGAAAACACCCATCGTTGCAGGATGGCGTAGCGGATTGTATGCTTCGTAGGGATTGGTGCGGGTGAGAATCTTCTGCGACTGTGCGGAGAAGGTGATGTAGCCGTAGCTGTCGGCATGTTGAATGGGCATGTCGGAAGAATCGCAAGCACTGAGACTTGCGAGGGAGATAATAGCTGCTATGGAACTTAGATGCTTCATGCTTGTATTATATATATGTTTTTACCATTCCTGCGTGCCGTTGCCGTCGTTCTTGATTTCGGCGCCGGGGAGCCATTGCTCCACTTGCAGGTCGGCGAAGGTGATGTTGTCGCCAACGTCAGACAACTTGAAGATGTAGGTGTATTGGCAGCCAGCTTTCCACTGCATATACTGCGCTGGAACTGTGGCAGACACTTTCTTGCCGCTGATATTGGCGGTTATGGTGTATGCGCCCTGCTCGTAGGGGATGTTGGCGAGGGGCGGCACGTAATACCATTTCTGGTAGAGGGTGGGGTCTTTGAGGATGTGGACAGCGTCCGACGGCTCCTCGTAGGGGACGGTGAGGAGAATCTTACCAGTGGCATCGGTTGATGCGGGCGCCATCGTGATGACGGGCTGCTGGCTCGACGGTATGCCGGTGAGGGGATAGGTGGCGTGGATGGTGCCACGGAGAGGGGTGTCTGCCTTGGATGCGTT
>OBAD01000156.1_pt1 | contig 20950 bp, 6 predicted proteins | sample 1494861 | NCBI WGS metagenome assembly OBAD01 (sample SAMEA3360681, study PRJEB22359) | human gut metagenome | biome: ENVO:urban biome; feature: ENVO:human-associated habitat; material: ENVO:feces | place: Bangladesh | collected 2011
TGGCATGGCAACGAACCTTGCCATCAGATAGCCTATCTTTATGATGCTGCCGGAGCTCCGGAGAAGACCCAGCAATGGGTGCACCACATCCTGCAGACGGAGTATAATGATACGCCGGGCGGTTTGTCGGGCAATGATGATGCGGGTCAGATGTCGGCATGGTATGTATTCTCCTCCCTGGGTTTCTACCCGGTTTGTCCTGGCACACCTTATTATTATATAGGTACGCCAGGTTTCGACAAGGTGACGCTGAATCTGGAAAACGGAAAGAAGTTCATCTTGTCAGCCCGAAGAAAGGATGCAGGCAGCTACCTCATCCAGTCTACCTCTCTTAACGGAAAACCACTGAATGGTTACCGCCTCTCTCACCAGCAGATAGTGAGTGGAGGACAACTGCTTTTTGAATTGAAATAATAGAATCATAGAAATTAATACTGTAGGCGTAAGCCTGGCAACTAGATCAATTAACAGATAAGTATATGGATGCTGTAACGAGTTTTATTTATGGAATGAGCATGATGTTCTTTTCCATGATGGCATGGATGTTTTGGCGTAAGGGCAGTGAACGGCTCTTCCGCCTCATCATGCTTTTGATGTTGATAGCGGACGCACAGTGCCTGAAAGACCTCGTGCTCTTCTACTACAAGGGGTTCGACAGTACGGAGGGATGGTATTTCACCTCCGCTGTCGATATGTTTATCATTCCGTTCTATAGCTTTGTGCTGATGGAACTGGTAAAACCGGGATGGACCACCTGGACCAAGGCGGTGGTGCTGGAGTTGCCTTTTGTGCTGCTTCCGCTCTTGTTTCTCATCTCGGGTGCCAACATCTATTTTTATATTCTCTCGGTATGGGGTGCCGTTTATGGCGTCACCACCTTCGTTGTACTCTTCTTCCTCATCCGCAGGTATCATCGCCAGCTCAAGGAGCGTTTCTCCTATCAGGAGAACATCAACCTTTCCTGGCTCCTTGCCATCCTGGGCAGTTTCTTCCTCATCCTGATTATCTGGACCTTGAGCTGCTTTGTCATCGACGTAGGCTTCGACAATCTTTATATGGTCTGCTCCCTGGCTATCTGGATGTTCATCTGTTACTTTGTGTATCGACATGAGTCGGTGATTGATGAACTGAAGGATGTGGAGGCAGCGCATGCAGAAGCTGCTCCGCAAGAGAGTGAAGAGGAAAAGCAAGGTCTCGCCACCGAGGTGCAGCGTCTCTTTGAAGTGGAGAAAATCTATCTCAATCCGCGACTCAAGCTCTCGGATGTGGCACACATGGTGGGCACCAACCGCACTTATCTCAGCAGGTATTTCAACCAGGAGAATGGAAGCACGTTCTATGATTTCGTGAATAATTACCGCCTCCGTTATGCTGAACAACTGCTTCGAAACTCAGAATCTTCCATTCTGGAGATTTCAGAGAAGTCGGGATTTAATTCCCTTTCCACCTTTAGAAGAGTCTTTTCTTCTGCTTATGGCTGTTCGCCTAATGAATTTAGAAATGCTCTGTAAATGATTGTAAACCAGCTGAATTTACGAAATGAATGCATGTTTTTTATGAAATGAGTTTTGGTAACAGGCAATAAAAAAGATACTTTTTGTTCAAATGGCTTCTTTTTTTTACCAAATGAAGCCTGACTTTCGGAGAAAAAGCTTATCTTTGCATCAGAATTTTCTAGATTAGGTTTACTTATCATTTGCTTTTGATAGAACACATAAAGAGGTTGGCTAACCCGTGGTGGGCAAGCCAACCTCTGCTTTTTTATATACTAAGAAAAACTGCTGATTCCTATTTCTGAAGAAATCTTATTCCTTGTTGCTTCCGAAGATGCGAAGCAGATAGAGGAACAGGTTGATGAAGTCGAGGTACAATGTCAAGGCTCCGATGAGTGCCAACTTCTGAGCTCCTTCGCTCATGTCGTACTGTGTCTGGAGCATGTGCTTAATCTTCTGGCTATCCCAGGCTGTGAGACCGGTGAAGATAGCAACACCCACGTAGCTCAGGATGTAATCAAATCCAGAACTCTTCAGGAACATGTTTACTACGGTGGCGATAATCAAACCAATCAAAGCCATGAAGAGGATCTTACCCATCGAGGTCAGGTCCTTCTTGGTGGTGTAACCATATACAGCCATGGCGCCGAAGGTACCGGCTGTGATGAAGAACACCTTGGCAATGCTGGTCATCGTGTAAACCACGAAGATGGAAGAGAGCATCGCTCCGTTCAATACCGAGTAGACGATGAAGAGTAGGGTAGCCGTGCTTAACGACAGGCGGTTCAGGGCACCTGTGATAATGAATACCAGGGCGAGTTCAGCGATTACCAGTCCGAAGAGCAGGCCTCGGCTAGTCATCAGCGTCATCATCAGGGTTGGGCTGGCAGCCACGCCGTATGCAGTAACACCCGTAATAACGAGAGCCAGGGTCATCCATGTATAAACCTTGCGCATCAGTGCGGAGAACACGCCGCTCAATCCACGCTCCTTCTCATTGATAGCAAAGCCGTTGCTTTGCTGTTCATTCTGATTATTAATCAGATTGTACATTTCCTTTTCTGTCATAGTTTTATTTTCTAATTGTTGTGCAAATACAAAGCGCAAAGATAATGCCAATTATTGAAACTAGCGATTATCTCTGCGCTTTATTAACATTTATTCCGTTCTTTTACGGCTTTCCGACTGTTTTGACTGGTTTTTATCTCATTCTTTTCAGTCTTCGTCCGTGTCCTCATCCCTTATTTCAGGGCAATCTTCCTTACTGCCACCTGTTTGCCGCCTCGTGTCACTTCTACGATTACGTTGCCCTGGATGGCTGTGCGAACCTGTTCCTTCTCAGCCTTTGCCTTCTTCTGGAGGGCGAGAACGCCATCGGCAGCATACACGCTGATGAGGTCGTTTGGCTGGAGCCCCTTGAGGACAATGGTTCTGAATCCGATAGCCTGGATGCTGATGTCTGACTTCATGTCAGTTGCCATGCGGTTGAAACTGATGGTGAAGCGATGGTTCTGCTCGCCTGCCTGGCTTGCATGGAATCGGTAATCGCCTTCCTTCAGGTCGATGGCCTTTCCAGTTTCCTTGTCCTTCAGCCATACGGTTTCGTATTCGCTGGCATCGCAGTCGTCAGGGATGCTGATGGTGTATTCACCCGTTTCCGGCAGACTGATGCCGATGCTCTGTTCTGCATCTATGCTGATGGCAGAGAGGAGCGAGTAGCGTCCGCCGTTGCGGGTAGCATAGATCTGAGCATTCTGGCTGGTCATCCATTTCACGCCGTCGCTTCCCAGGTCGAAGTCTGATTTCGCCTCCTGTGCAGGAACTGCGTTCAACTGGAGCTGGTCATCTATAGGAGTGCTGTTGCCGGCTCTGCTGTTTCTGTTGCTCTGTGTGATGGCGATGTCGAGGGCTCGGGTTGCTTGATAGGCTGTTGTTGCCCTTGCTTCCGAATGTCCTACTATCACGCTTTCTGAATTATCCAGAGTGGCAGTCTGCGTAAACACGGCATCCATCGCTGGGATGTAGCCGGTTGTTACACCATCCGTATTGATAGCCTTGTAGCTGCCGTTTTCTTCGCATTGGTAGATGACTCTGCCATATTCCATATCGCTATAGTTCATGGCGCAGAGATAAGGAGACCCGAAGAGGTTCCAGCCCATGTTCTCCTTGTGGGTGAACTTCAAGCCGCCACCATTGCTGCTCGACCATGGTTGCTGGTTATTGTTCTGTACCAGGGTAATCTTATCCAGCAGGCTCTTGTTGGTGCTACCGTCTTTCTCCGTGTAACTGGTTCCGTAGAAACGGACGGTCATCTTGCCATTAGCTTCCATTCTGAAACCTGCGGTGAAGTTTCGCTGGTTGTCTACGCCCTTTACCCATGCTTTACTATCGTTTTGGTCAAATTTATAGTCGTACTTGGCACGAGTAGCTGCATTATAGTAGTAGGCTACTACGCTACCATCAGCAGGATTATTTGTGCCCTCAACCTCCATATTGGTAGCCTTGAAAGGCATGGAGAAGAAGTTGGTTCTTGCCTTCAAGTTTCTTTCCACGGCAAAGTTGGTGAGGTTTACATAACTGTTGTTGCCTCTTAAACCAGCGTGGTGCTTCAAGAGTAGGAAGCCTGGGCTGAACGGATTCGTCTCTGTATAGAATGTGTTGTCGAGCTTCAGCTCCTTGTCTTCTGCCATGACATAGATCACAGATTTACCATGAGGATAATCTGATTTCTTTGCTTCTGCATCTTTTGTTAGATACCAAGTCTCGAAACATCCGTTATCAACCTTACCTCTGATGCGTTGGTTGCCGGCAAGGTCATGGTTGTGCATCACCATGTCGATGCATTCTTGAGTTTTGCTTGCGTCTGTGTTAGCGTTGATGTTGGCATTGTCTGTCTCGTCAAGCTGGTACTTCCAATAATCATCTTTCACATATTTATTATAGGTGGTTACAGATGATCTGTTGACAGCACTACCTGTCAATGATGGTAATGCGCCGGAAGCAGTTACATTGACAGACTTCACGTCTTTCACGGTTCCTAACGCCAGACTGTTGTAGAGCAAACCACTTGCATCGCCTGTTACCTTTGCTTTTGCATCGAGGATAGAAGTAGAGAGCATGCTGTTGCCTTGGAGGCTGACGTCGTCCGAAACCTTGAAACCATCAACAAGACACATTCTGGTATCTGTAGTTCCGCTGTTGAGTGTCAGCCCATTGATAGTAGATTGACTGGAAGACTCGATGATTCCTTTTCTCTGAGTAAGGAGATCCTTCACGATAGCTTCTGGTTCTGTTTCAGAACTTTTTTCTTCGCGCATCGAACCAAACATCTTGACGCCTGGCATGCTGATGTTCACGTTATCAGCCTTCAGATTCCTATCTACGAAGACGTAGCCATATTTACCTGCATTCTTGCTGGCATAAAGCTCTGCCAGGTTGATGGCGCCTTGCAGGTCGTTGGTTGGGTTATACCAGCTTTCACCTGTTCCTGCTTTAGCGGAACCTTCTTTTACATAGATAATCTGAATCATCTTCGTGTCGCACTCGTATGCACCGATATCTATGTTGTCGCCAATCAGACGGGCAGTATTTCCCAAGTCCTTTTCTGAGTTTATATTAGCATTTAGCTGATATTTCTCATTATTTCCTTGATCGAGTAACATGAGGCTAGGTCGAATTCTATAGTCACCGTTATTTGGATCAACGAAGTTCGGACCATTTAGCACATCACCATTCTCGATAGAACTAGCTATCACGACATTTTTGTTATCTGTATTCAGATTTTGAGAACCATTCTTCCAGGCGACAGAATTATACACGTTGTCTGTTCCACTAACCGCAATGCCTGTATTGTAGACAAATGTGGCATTTGTTATGTCTGCTGATTGTGAACCGTCAATAGTAAGACCATCTCCGATACCATCTGCAAACAGTACATTCCACATGTGTATGCCATCCCCCAGGGTGTTGTCTACCTTCATTCCGGTTCCTTTATTCTCTCTAAAGGCACAATGATGGAGCCTCATTTTTTCTCCCGTTCCGGCTTGATCATTATTGATCTTCGCATTTACTCCCACACCACTCTGGTTCTGGAATGTGAAACCGGAAATAGTTACCGGCTTACCATTCGTTACGATATTGAGCAAGTTTGTGGTTTTGCCCGCCTTGGCTGGGTTCTCAATGAGTACCGAAGGTTTGCTAAAGTCTTGCACCTCTGTTCCGTCAGCATTTTTCGTGCCTGTACAACCACCCACAAGTTCAATCGATGTTATATACTTAGCCTTTTCGTCATTGTTCACAATGAGAGAGAAGGCATCGCCGCTAGAGTAGGTTGGCGAATAATAGGTACCTCCACGTACAAACACTTTTCTGTTGTTGTTGGTTGTAATACCTGCATATTTGTTACCCGTAGGGTTAGCCATAGCAATGATAGCACCACGAAGGTCGGTGCTTTGATTATCCCAACTGCTACCATCGCCATTTCCTTTCTCTTCCGTACCGATATAAACCTTTTCTAAGTCTGTAAACTTGAATACATACTGGAATTCATACATACCGATATCGATAGGTTTTTCTGCTATATTACCATTCTCGTCTTTCGGACCTACGTATCTTTTGTATGTACCGCTGACAGGACGGATGTACTCAGATGGATAACCATATTTCTCAAGGCGAGTGTTGTGCATAGTCCACCAATTCAGATATTTACCACTCTCGTTTGTATCGTCTGCATCCTTCTTTCCGTCACCTGCATCTGTAAGCACAGAGATAGCCTGTGGATTCCACTTGGCATCCTGTGTATAACCTTCGTAACCCTTTGTCGTTGTAGGCGCTGTGAAGCGTGGACCATCCGATGCGATGTTCTCCTTGTTCAGCTTGATGTTGCCATCCGTTGCAGGAGAAACTGTAGAAGCAGGTAATTCATCCCAGGCGCAGTTGTTCATGTGCTCTCTCCTAAGGAGCACACTATTATCTGTAGATTCATTACCCCAAATGGCGGTATTATATAATATAGGTGTAATCGTACCGCTTGTCACCTCGTTCTCCACATGGATGGCTCCATCTTGCTTTGCCTTGTTGTTCACGATAAGGCTGTTTACGATGTAGGCATCCTGATAGCCCTCAGTCATACTGCCGGCATCGTCTGCTCTACGGATGTAGATGGCACCGCCTTGCGAAACTTCTGTACCCGTATATCTGCCACAAGTTACATCATTGTTGGCTAAGAGCGAGTTGACGATATGCAGGTTTCCATTCACCGATTTTGTGAGATAGAGATAGATGGCTCCACCCTTACCTGGTTCGGTGACTTCATCCTGACTAGCCTTTTCTGATACGTTACTGTTGCCGCTGATTGTACTGCCGATGATGTCCAGACTTGCATTGTTGACATAGACAGCTCCGCCATGCAGACCAGAGTTCTTGATCAGTCGACAACGGTTCAATGTATAGTTCACGCGGTTGGTGTAGATAGCGCCTCCACGACCAATCTCGGTAACTTCGGTAGTTCCTCCTTCTTCAGTCTTCAGTTTTGTCGTGGTCTCACCATTCATGATGGTAATACCGTCTAATACGACATCATTGTTCAAGGTAGCCGAAGCACCCGTGGAGCCCGCATTGCTGTAGACTACATGATATACATTACGCTCCTTTTCCGATGCCTTGATGTCACCGGAAAGAATCGTAGGATTCTGGAACTCCCATGGCTCTATCAATCCGTTCTTATTGTTGTCGGTCATGTAGTCCTTGTTGCGGTTAGCCAAGATGTCTTTGATGTCTCCATCTGGAGTCAAAGTCTTACCTCCAAAGCTTGTAAACTTATCTCCAGTTTCTTTTCCCGTAGTAGGATCAACAGGAGTAGAAGAATACAGGTCGTCTTTCGAGAAACTGCCGAAGATATCTACGTTCACAGGGATGGTGAAACTCTGCAAGCGGCGGTCTATCGTGTTTTGCTCTTGTGAAAGATCTTTGTTCTGTCGCATCTTGCTCGGCTTGTAGGTTCCGCCTGTCATCAGAATCTCGAAGTGGGTAGCCTCTGTAGCCACTTTCTTTTCTCGTGCCTCATTGATGTAATCGAGGGCTGCTTCGAGACTGTTGAAAGGAGTCAGGAAGGAGCGACCATAATACTTTGCCTTCTCTTCTTCTGTTACAATCTCACCACCTGTCTGAGAAACGAACAGACGCTTCAGAAGCTTGGTATCGTCAAACGCAGGCAGATCAGATGTGTATGCGCCGGCAGTCTGTTGCTTGGTCATGGTTCTTTCCTTGCCGGTAATATCGTAGCTGCTGATACCATAATCCTTCCATGCAGTTACGTATTCTTCCAAAACTCCGTTGCCAATCAATGGCGAATAGGCACGAGGTTTGAAGATTTTGTTGTCGTTGAAATAACTGTCCAGGTCGCTGGTCATTTCCGTATTCATTCTGTTGGCTGGCAACGCCATCTTCTCTACGAAACAATAGTTGTATGGATAGAATAATTCTTCCGAATATTTTCCGATTCCCTGCAGAAAGTCGTGAGACTGATAGTTCACATCACCGCTGATGTTGTTGTCGGTCTGTGCCGAATTTCCCCATATCACGGAGTTACCGCCAATCAGGGAGTTCTCCTCCTGGTAGATTCCGCCACCAATGGTCGCCTCGTTTTTAGCGATGGTGCATGAGATGACGTAGGCATGGTAGTTCTTGGTGTCTTCGTTCTTATCGTTGGAACGAAGTGCATAGATGGCGCCACCTTTCTGTGCCTTGTTTCTTACGATGACACTACCGCTTACGATGCTACCCTTCAGCAGCATGAGAGCACCGCCCAAGGTCGCCTGGCAGTCGGAAATCTCGCAGTTGCGTACATGTGCCTTTCTTGGTACAACGGCTGCACCACCCATACTCTTGAAGCCCGACTTGTCGCTAGCATTACCGTCAATCAGGCGACAGCCATCTATGATGGTATTCTCTGTCAGGGCAGAGGTATTGTAGTCGTCATAGTTGCCCGTAGGCCATTTGCCGAAGCACACGGTGTGGTAGCCGTTCACCTCCTGGTTAACGGCAGAACCTTCTTTTACTTCGGTCTTCGCGCTTAATACCGTCTGGTAAGTGCTGATACAGTCTCGTTTGTCATTATCCCAATTGGCGGTTCCATCTTTCAGCTTTCCTCCTTCCTGGTCACCCTCATAGTAACCACCCATCAGGCATACTCCGTTAGGAATCAGGAAGGTATAACTCTGCGGATCGCTAGGGTCTGCCAACGTATTGGCATGATAAGTAAAGCGCTTTCCGGTTTCATCAGCCTGATAACCTGCCACTTTTACATACACCTTGCTCTGACTTGTTGAATTAAATTTCTTTCCCGCAGCAGTCAGCACATCCTGCAGCTTGTCAGCACAGGCAGCGTTTTCCGGACTGTCTCCACTTCTGTTTCCCCATCCGTTTTGGGTTACATAATAAATGTAATTTACAATACCTGCGCTGTTTGTCTTTTCCTGTGGTGCGATATTGGCAGTATTGTCAGCCTCATAGGCACCGATATCAATGGCGCAGTCCTTGATTCGGTTGGTATAGTCCATATCGGTTTCCGGAAGGATGATTCCATTTCCTACATTTGTGGTTCCACCATTCAGACACTTGTTACCTGCTAAATCATCAGCCTCGTTCAGGCGGAAGTTATTCTTTAATCGGGCATTGCGGAAGCGGAAAACTCCGTCTTTTCCATCTTCGTAGGTCTTGTCTTCAAATGGGAAAGCCAGATTCGTGCCTGTGAAATTGCCATCGCTTTCCTGAAATTTGCTGCTGAGGTCACTACTGTTCATGTTACTGTTCATGTAGCAGTTGTGGGATGGTTTCATTTTGTCCCATGCAGCAGAGTTTACCTGATCTGTGATGCTTTTGCTGTTGTTGTAATTATCATAGATGATACAGTTGTAGAGTGAAAGCTGCGATTCTACTCCGGTTTTGGCATCCTGCCAGTGATAGATGCCGGTTCCGTTTGTCGCCATATTGTAGGCGATGGTATTGTTGTAGAACTTGGCACTCTCCAGGAAGATACCTCCACCACGACAGGTTCCGTTATAGCAGCGGTTGTTTGCCACCACAAGGTTGTAGCCGGTGCCTTGAATCATATAGGCTCCGCCTCCATAACTTTCTCTGCTATTGGCATAACTTAGGTTTCTCAGCAGGTAACTGTTGGAAATCTTACTGTTCTCGCCATCCATATACAAACCGCCACCACGCACGCGACTGCCATGGTTGAAGTTGTTGACGATAATGAGGTTTTCCAGTTCTACACCTCGGAATACACGCACACCTGCACCTCCGTCACGATTGGCACCAGGATAGTTGATGATATAACCGTGACGTACAGAGAAGCCATCCCATTTGGCATGCTCGTAATCCACGTAGTTTTTATCGTCTAAAGGTTCTTTATAGCGTACGGCATTACCGTCGGTACGTGTGGCGTTTCCATCACCCGATGGCGACCAGGTAGGAAGGCATACGTCTGGCTGATACAGTACATAATGGCGCTCTGTTTTCCCGCTATTTATCAACGTTTTTGTAAAGTCATAATTAGAGCCATCAGAAGGCTTGTTCTCCTGATACCACATTTCCTTTTCTCCGTTTGTGAAGTATACAGGCGATTCCTTTCTGATCTGTAGAATGGTTTCATACTTGGTCTTGACCAGTTTTTCGTATTCCTTACGTGCTGGTACGTATTGTGACAGCAGCGGATGGCGGTCGTCTTCTCCAGGATAGCCTTCGTATGGGAAACCGCCTATTACCTCCACCTTGTCTCTGACAACAAAGCCTTTGTAGTCTGTATAGATGCCTGCACCTACCCAAACCACTACCCGGTCGTTCTTGTCATTGATATCCTTATTCAATTCTGCCGCTCTTTCCACAGCGTATTGTAGACCGCTGATGTATCGTTCGTCTCTGTTGTTGGTGATTTTATTATATGATCCCCATCCAGAGAGATACTGCTTGTCCTGATTTCCTGAGTTAGTCCAGAAATTACCATAAGAGTCAGTTTCTGAACGATAATTGCCGTTAGTCTGACTATAATCTCTATTGTCAATAGTGGTGCTAAGCAGCGTATTGTCACTCTGCTTTACATAGAAATCATTGCCTGTTCTATTCTTTGTATTGTCACACATAGCGTTGCCGATGATAGCCTTGTCCCAGCTGCTTCCATCATATTCGGTTCCAGATTCATTCAGAAGATTAAAGTCTGGGTTGCCGTCCTGGTCGTCATTATTGGCGTCGCTGCTGCTTTCATAGTTCTGGTTGTACGAACGCACGTAGATAATCTTTCCTGCTTTTGGCAGGAGAGCTTCGTATGCACCCAGGTCGGGAACACCACCTAGGTTGCGGTCTTCGCCGGTGATGTCCTTGACTGTTGTGGTTGCATTGTTTTCTTGGGCGCTGTTGATGATGCGGCCAGCCTGTACAGAACTGGTCAGCGGGCGGAAGGATGAATAGCCTCCGTAATAAACGTTGCCGCTCATTCTGGCACCCACTTCATTGGTTGGGTTGCTGAAGTTCTGGGCTCCGTCTTTTCCCAGAGTGTTGATATCCATGCTGTTCTTGCATTCCGAACCATCCCATGTGCCGTTGATGTTCAGTTTGTTTCCTACAGCATACGAGGTTCTCTTCACAAGGTCGTAATCTGGTGCTACTCCCTCATTGTTGATGATGCTTACATGGTTGAGTGTGAGAGAGTTGTTGCTGCCTTGGCTTTTGTTCAGATAGATGATGGAAGGCAGCGCCGATGGACTTGGATTATGCGGATCCTTGCTTGTATTGTTATTGATGACGCAGTTTTCCAGTTCCAATTTCACATTCACGGCATCTGGCATGGTAGCGATAGCACCGCCATCTGTCGCTGTATTGTTCTCAAAGATGCAATTCTTCAGCTTCACGGTGGTTGGTTCATTGCTCTGGTCCATGCTTCCTATCAGCACGCCGCCACCATAAGGCATGTAGGCAGTACCGGCAGCGTATGCATGGGTAAAGGCATAGCCGTCGATGGTGATGTTGGCACCTGCTTCGATGCGGACCAGATGGTAGAGACCCTCGTTGAGTTCTGAACCGTTCAGGTTTCCGTTCAGCTCGGTGCGGTATTTGATAGGGTCGCGGTCTTCATCTTTCGGATTCGGGTTCTCTGAATACTCCGGATAACCGCCATATACGGTAATTGGAAGTACGCAAGGTTGAATGTTAAAGGTGCATGACCTGGCGTCTGTTTCCTCGAACGTGTAGGCAATCTTCGGTTCGAAGATACCCTCACGACCGCAGATTTCAAACTCGTAGCCGCTGTTTTTGCTGATAGTGAATTCTTCTGCTGCAGTATTGCCCGCAGTAACCACCTTTACCTTGTCTCCATCCTTGATGTCGGCAAGATAACCGAGTACTTCATCTACAGATGATGAGGTATAGCTCTTTTCCCACGACTCTCCTGTTCCGTCCACCAGTTCTCGTGAACGGTCAAAGTAGATGCGCAGGCGTTTTTGGGTATCATTCTTTTCAAATACAAGATCTTGGTTGTCAGCCATATAGGCTCCTGCTGACGGAACTGAACTGATAGCCTTTCCGCTCAGGTCTATTTTTGGCTGATACAGGTAGGAAGATGGCAGGAGGGCATAACTGATGCCCACGTTGCGCAGTCGGGTACCTTTCAATGTTTCCCAATAATAGTTCACCGTCTTCATGTCTGTAAGAACGCCACGTTTCTCGTTGAAGGCTTCCACCGTGTTGTAAGGTGCTTCATTGCCCATCACGAATCCCTTGCCAGAGTAATACGTGTTGATGGAGATGGTTCCGCTCTGATAGGTGCTGGTCCATTTGGCTGCATTTACATCCGAGATGGCGTTGTTGTAGAACTGTACGGTCTCTTCTGATGGCTTGGCTGCATAAATCTGTGCCATGGATGCTGAGTTGCGGCTGCCAGACTTGTGCCGGAGCAGCGAGTTGTTCCAGATGACGTTGTTGGCAAGAAGACCCTTTTCCTTGATATACACACCACCCGTATTGGATGACAGCTCGTCAGCAGGATCCGAGGTGTTGTTGGTATAGTTGTTGACGATGGTGTTGTTAATCACCAGTCCGTGACCATCCAGATACACAGCACCATTTCGGGTACTGGTATTGTTACTGATTACCGAGGTGGCAAGAATCTGATAATAGGCTTTCTCTGAGTTATTAGCGTTACCATTCAGATATACACCCGCTCCCTGATAGGCAGAGCAGTTGGTTACCATGCTTCGGGTGATGAAGCCGGCTTCGTCTATATAGATACCTCCGCCCTGATAAGCCGAGCAGTTGTATACCAGGTTACCTTCCGTCTGTCCGTTCCTGCAATAGATGCCGCCGCCACGTGGCTTGATGGTTCCGCTTTCTTTCATGCCCGAGTTGCAGAATCTCACGGTGCAGTAGCGCATTCGGGCTGATGGGTCATTGATATAAACGCCAGCACCACAGCCTGGGGCGTATTGGGTAGCAGCGCTCGTTCCGTTATATGTACCTCCCTCAATGGTGAAGCCTTCCAGATATACTTCGTCCGTAAAGGCTTCTTTTTCTTCTGGCAGAGGAGCAAACCATACCACATGATAGGACTCGCTGTTCTGTATGTTCCAGGCTTCATCACTATTGTTCCAGATGGCATCATTGCTTCCCGTGAATCTCGAACCTCTGATGATGGATTCCTGTTGCCATCCCCAAGGCTTTAAATCCTTGGATTCCTCGATGCGCTCGGAACGTCTTTTTTCTTTTCCCTTAAACGCACCATAAACGCTGATGCCATTCTTCATCAGTAGGGATACCGGGGAAGAGGCATCTTTGGCAAGGATGCGGTCTTTTACGACATAGGTTCCGGCTGCTACCCAGACTTCGCCTTTCTCACCTGGTGCCTTTTCTGCCAAATCGTTGATGGCCCACTGGATATCGTCCGTGGCGTCATTCCATGTTGATCCGTCGCCCTTTCCCTCTTTCTCTGGCTTCACGTATCTGATGCGTCCTGCCTGCATACGGGCATACTCGTAGGCGCCGATGTCGATGGTGCTTGTTTGATAGCGTGTTCTACCCATGATGTCGGTAGAAGTTGTTTCCAGGTTTTCATTAACTACTAGGTTAGTATAGTATTCCAGTTTTCCCTTGTTCAAAAGGGCAGAGGTTTCCTCAAAAGTGAAGGCGGTGCTGTATAATTGCTTCAGGTTACTGCTGAATGAGAAGTCGTAACCCTGGGTTACGGCACTCTGCTTGAACCAAGGGGCTGGCTTTATGCCGTGGTTCTCGTTGCTGATTCTTACGTTCCCGTTGGCGTCGGTATTGGTATCGGTATGGGTAACTTCTACTTCCGGAAAAGCACAGGAATAGAAGGCAGGACGGCTGTCTTGCTTGCTGAGTGCAGTGGAATGCCAGAGCACGCTGTTGTAAACTGCTCCGCCGTCAATGCTGTTTGATGCCCCGTCTGTGGTCAGGTCTGCGGCGGATACGGTGTTGGCTATTACAGAACAGTTGACGATTTTCGATGTGCTCGAAAATCGGATACCGCCGTTCGTATTGTTGTTGATGTTGCAGTTGTAGACGGTGGCAGTTCCGTCTATCCACATACCGCCACCTTCGTTTTCGCTGGAGCCTCGCTTGCCTGCCACATTATTAAAAATGCTGCAGTAGCTGATGGCTGACAGCTGGTTGGTACAGGAATTATCTACATAGATGGCACCGCCGCGCATGCCGTAGTTGTTCGCAAAGTTACATTGCGAAATACGGAAGTAACGGCTGCCGGCATTGTTGTCGTTGCTGTTGTTCACCACGTAGATGCCGCCGCCTCTGCCATTTGCAGAAGTATTCGCTCCACTGGCATTACCTGCTGCGATTAGGAAACCGGAAACAATGGTTGGCTTGTTGCCGTCGTTGGTGTTGGCTTGTGTTACGCCCATCTGAAGGGTCAGCACATGGATGGCATTGTCGGTGCGGGTAGTGTTCTCTGGATAGATAATCAGCTGCTGGCTCGCCTTGTCGTTGGTGCCGATGTCGCCCACCAGAGCCGTCTGATACTTCATCTGATATTTGTGTCTGCCCGTAGGGAGATCGTTCTTGATGGTTTCGTCTCCTGCAAAACCTCCATACATGGCAACGCCCGAAGGGAGAACGAAGCCTCCCTTCGGTGCCTTGTAGATGTGGCCTGTAATATCCTCGTAGCCTTTTACCCAGATTTCGTCGCCTGCCTTGGCTTGGCGCAGAGCATTTTCCAGGGTGATAGCTTGAGTCCACGATGAGCCGTCACCACCGTCAGTTGCCTCAGCTGTTACATGATAGGTCTTGCTGTCCTGTGCGAACAGGGAGCTGACACAGCTCAGGAGGATGAGGACTGCTATGATTTTCCTGTATGTCGTATGTTGTATTCTCATGCTGAAAAGAGTTTTATATGTTGAAATTGTTGATCGTGATATTTTCCTTTGTGAGCTGAGTACCCGATATTTTTACATTGATCTTGTACCAGCGAGCTGGGATAAAGCCATCTTTCAGATTGCTCATGTCAAATGTCACGTTGTATGGCTTTTTCGTTCCATCTTTCTCAGTATCAAGCAGGAAGGTGAGGCGAGGGGGATTGGTTCCGTCTGGGAAGGTATAATGATATACTCTTCCGTTACGCTTGCTGATTTCCGAGGTGTTCACAAAGGTTGTGTGGCCGCTTACCGGAGTCTTGGAAGTTACTTCTTGGTGGTAAAGGGTAGGGAAGAGTCTTCCTTTTCCTGAACCGGAAATGGAAGATTCTGCATCTGTCGGTTCTCCGTGATAAGTAAACTGGCTTACTTTCACGTTGGTATATTTCAGATTTCCATCCTTGTCTTTCTCATAGGCTCCCTTGGCATCCCATTGGATGTCAATCTTGGCTGCCAGTCTGCCCAGCACCATGCGCCAGTATTGCTTGGTGTTGATATCGGCATTGATGTTTTTTTCTACTTTTATATATCTGTCATTGGTGAGAATTTGCGTCTCTGGGTCTAGCTTGAGTGCATAGCCCGTGGCTACGCTGATAAACTTGGCTATGTCCGTAGTGCCGCCGCTTGGTTTGGCATATTCGTTGGTAATCTGTAAGTTATAGATATCTGAGTTATGGTTTTGCCCGTTATGTTCTATTTTGTTTAACATCTCCTCCAGATTCAGTCCTTCTCCGTTACTATAGGTAACCCCATAAACGCAACAGGTGCCTAACGGCAGATACATCGTATAGGTGCGAAAGCCGTTGGCTTCAGGTCCTGATAGGGTTGAGGTGGCATGGGTGACGAGGGTTTTTCTGTCGAATTCTTCCTTGGTATAGGTATCGTAATATACCATTTTTTTGGGTGCTGCATCGTGTATTTCGTCGCCTTGGGCCTTTTCCTTATAGGCAACGATGATGGTGAGCCGGTCCCAGTCCTCCATGTCGTGGGTGTCTTCTCCCGGGTCTCCGACGCGGGTGCTTGACTTGTCGTTAGGCACGGAGAGGGTGATCGAGATGGGTGCCAACGTGTCCTTTGGTCTCTCCTCGCTCTGCTCGCTTCCGCTGCATCCTGCCAGCATGATAAGCGATAGTATCGCAAATATGTATTTCGTAATATGATTCATGTATCAAATCTTTATAGCCGTTGAATTCTTCACTCTTCGTTCTTCACTCTTCACTTAATTAAATCTCCACATCGTGGCTTCCGCCTGGTTTCCAGTCTAGTTTCACGCTTACGCCTACGGCGGTGTTACTGGTAGAGAGCGAACCGTCTTCCTTCAGTCGGGTCTTGATAATCTTAAGTTTGCCGGCTTTCAGCGGTTCGTTCATGGTGAAGATGGTTTCGGTGTATTTGTCGTTCACCTTGGCGATGACGTGGTAGCGCCATTCCGGTTTGATGCTCGGGAAACAGACTGTGTAGAGGGCATCGTGGGTTGGGATGGAGTTGGTGATGAAATCCTGGTTGATTCTCTTTGCCCTGACCATCGTGTTGAGGCTGGAAGAATAGGTGCTGTCGTTCACCTGGAATTGGGTTGCCATGCCTTCTACAAATCCCCAGAGTTCTGTGGGCTGCACCTTGCTCTGGTCGATGACCACTACAGCTGAGCTGTTTGCCATATAGAGCGTGGTTTGCAGATCGTGTTCGAAATCGTTCTCGTTGATGGTGAGTCGGGAAGTGAACAGTCCGATGTTGTGACTGTTGATGGTATCTTTTGCCTCTTGCCGCAAAGCGAGTGATTTACAGGAGTTTGCGTTGGCGATTTTTACGTTGTCGGCACTTCCTGTATTGGCGAGAGAGAGGTTCTGATAGTTGTTGCGTGGCAGATAGATGGTGTAGGATACCGAGTTGGCACCCATCTTGTTTGCCTCGTGGTGGGAGAGTTCTTCGCCTACGAAGAAGGAGAGGTCGTTGTCGTGGGCATGGTCGGTGAATACCTTACTGAGTGCCTGTTTCAGCCGGGCTGCAATCTCCTGTTCTTCGATGAGGTTCAGATCCACGTCAATCACGGTGTTGATCTGCGTATTGAGTTGCAGATTATATTGTATCTTATACTCTTTGCCGCAGTCGCTCATATCTTCATCAATACATGAAGATAAACTGGTGATGAGGCTGATGGTCATCACGGATGCCAGTAAAGTGTTATATAGTTTTTTCATTGTACTTTTTGCATTCTTAATGTTCGACAATCTTCCTCTACAAATATTATTATAATTTGCGTTTTCTATTGCACACTACACGGAAGTTCAGCAAATAGCTGTGTATAAGGTTGTTATGTGAGTGTAGTGTGGGCGCTGACACTACACGAATACTACACTACATTACACGGAGCGAGATGAGTGTAGTGTGGTGTAGTGTTAGTGTAGTGTGCAATAGTTTTCGAGATTTCTGCGTATGCTGCGATACGCTGATTTCGAAAGCCTGTTTCCGAAGGCAAGTGTAGGCGATAGCGGAGTGGAATTCCGCTCATTTCGCAAAGTGCCTAGCCATGGCAGTTAACTGCCGTAGTTAGGACAGAAAGTTGCCCCAGCTAGGGCAATTTTGTGCCTTTCTGAGGCGCAAAACGGGATAAGGTTCAGTTGCTAGCCTGTCAAGCCCCATTTGTGTTTCTAGAAAGTTCCCCCGCACGCCCTTTAAGAACGTGTGGGGGATAAGCTATCGTTTTATTCTATCTGGCTTAGAGGTTTACATCGAATTTTATACCATTCTGCCATGAAAGATCTACTGCAAGACCTACGTTAATCTTTGATGTACGCATATCAGGGATATGGTTGTAGGCATTCTGTAAGTTTTTGATGATGAAGTTGGCTACAGTTGTATGATCCTTTATGAATACGTGGTCTAGTGTCTCAGAAGGTTTGGTGACTCCTGTAGGAGCATTAAGGTCCAATTGTCCTACTAAATAGAATCTGGTATCTTTAGGAATCAAACCTTCTGCACCATAGAAGTCGCCCATGTTATTTTCTAATTCAACTGTCACATACACCTTGCTTTGTTCTGGTGCTGTAGTTGATGAATTTCTATTGTCCAAAACCAAAGTATAGTTTGGTTTTGATTCAGAAATTTTGGCTGCTATTCCATTATTCATATCTCGGTCATAAATCGTATGATCAAATGTTGCGCTAGAAGCAGGTTCGAAATTCCATTCTACTCCCTGAGGCTGGCCTCCAATCAGAATTCCTTTTACTTCAATGCCGTTTGTAGGAACTGTTAGAGTGTTATTTGCTGCAGATTTTATAATATTCTTAGCATTGTCTTCTAGTAATGTTGTAGCACACGTTATCTTGGATTTCAAGCATGCTACACCATATTGTACAGGATTCTTTAATACCACTAATTTGGTGTTGCTTTTAACAACGTCTTCGTATGAACTCCAATCGGCTGTATTTCCTAACCATGCGTTATAGTCTGGTAAGTCTGTAAGTTTATTCTTTGGTGAAGAAGATGTTACGACAGGAGAACTTACGAAATATGCCAATTCTGATGGGTAAGTAATAGTCTTGTGGTCAACAAGATTACCTCCTGTTGGTATTCCTGTAGTAACTTCCTTATATGCAAATTCTTTGCTATCAGAGTTAAATTCCAATACTGCAGCACCATCAGGTAAGCCAATGCCTCTTGGGAATCCATTAACATAGCTAAGACCTCTCGTTGTACAATTTTTTTCAATGTTATTTGTCAATGCAGTGAAATCTACGAGTTTTTGTGTATTGACAGCAGCCTTTAGGTCTTCTATAGCACGTATAACAGAGGCCTCCGAACCAGCTTCTAATTTAACGAAATTATTGTATAATTTCTGCAGAATCTCACGCTCTCCTGCTTTTCCTATGTTAGCCTCGCTTATCTTTGACCATTCAATAGTTGTTCCGTTAATGGTTGCTTGCGTTTGTGCGATAGAATTCAACACATCCAGTATAGTCTTGCCTTGAGTATCAAAGTCATTCGCACTATGAATTGTTTCCAAATTAAAACTGATTTCCGATAGCTTTGGCTTTGCTTCAGCCGTAAATTTGGTGTAAATATTTGTCAAAGAACCAGCTTCGAAGTTAGTCTTGTTGGTATTTGGGGTACTATTATCTTTCTTAGAAGCTCTTGTATACAAAACCATATGAGTTGTACCTACCGGAATCGCAATGTCACTATAGAGTCGGCGCTTATTTTCGGTATCGTAATTACCTAAATTATTTCCAATTCTGATAGTTCGGGTAGAGGTTGCTTCTGAAGTAGGATCCTCCCCGAACGCAAACATTTCCAAATCTACTAATCCCAAGAAATTATTATTGTTTTGGGTATTGTCCGCACTCATTCTCGTCGAAACTCTGGCATTTCCGCCCTCATCATTTCCTGCATACGGAATGTTCAGGTAGAACTGTGTCTTCACCACCTGTCCTGCCACACCTGATCCTCCGTCCAGAGGATCTTCTGAATCTGAAGAGCAGGAAGTGAATCCTGCTGCGCTTGCAAGAAGCATTGCACTTGCCAAGCTAAATAGTTGAAATCTTTTCATAACTTTGGTCAGATTTTAGTATGTAAATAATCTTGTTAATTAAAAATTCTATCATATTGCATGAGGTTCTTCTTCGCCTCCTCATCGCCAGTCTCCATCGCCTGCTGCCAGTAACGGCGGGCGGCTTCTCGGTTGCCCGTCATGTAGTAGGCTATGCCGAGGGCGTTGGCGGCTCGCTTGTCGGCTTTTACCTTCTGCAACTCCTTCAATGCCTCCTGGTAACGCTCCGACTTGAGCAACTGGGTGGCTAGGTTGATGGTGGTCGCCGCCTCGTCAGGTACGTAATCGTAGTAGATGCGGAGGAAACCGGAATTGCGCTGGTTGCCCAGAATCTTATCACGAAGTTCTGCCCATGCCTTGCCTTGGTCGATGCTCTTGATGCGACGCTCCCTGCGGTCGGCATCAGGCTCGTTGTCGATAATCCTCAGCAGCTCGTCCCGGCATTTCAGGTCGCTCTCCTTAATACTATAGCGAAGTTCAGCCCAAGCCTCTCCGCCATTATTGCACTCGAAGAGCGAATCGGGAAGCAAGGTGCGCTGCTGGATATAATCCTTCAATGCCTCTGCTCGCTTACCAGCCAACTGTTCATTAAATTTCACGGAACCATCGATGGATGCGAGACCCACTATCTGGATAATCTTCACCGAAGAAGTGGTATCCATCATGATGGCTTTGGTGATGTCGATAATCTGGTCGAGCACCTTGTTATTATTGCGGAACTCCTGCGTAATCTCAGCCTTCGACTTCGGGAAGAAGATGTAGAGTGCTCCTTCTTTCTGGCTCAAAACCAAATCCTTTGTGTAAGGACGATAGTTCTTAATGTCTTGAAGCACAGGGTTGTTCTTCTGTAACTCGCCCGCCTTGCCCGTGTTGTCCTTGACGAACGAAAGAGCTGGGATAAACTGGATTTCGTTGAGCGTACAGCTATCTTCAGGAAGGATAATCTCCTGCGGCTCCTTCTGGCGGCAGTTGTCCATGCGGTCGGTAGGACCGATGTTGTAAACCAGCGAAACAGCCAACTTGGTTGGCATCACGAAAGTCTTGTTTTTTTTCTCGATAGCCGTACCGCATTTCCCATAACAGTTATATTTGGTATAGCGAGTAAATCCCACTCCCAGTCCCAGTGCCGTTTCCAGGTTCCATCTGTTGCTCTTGCCGAGCGACCAGTCGTAACCATACACCAGTCCTATGGCACCCAAGTCACCTTGGAACCGATGCTTTTTTAGCTCTGGAAAAAAGCCGAAGGGGAAGTGTACGCCACCCGCATTGTAATGCGAGTAGAGTATGTTGGCTCCCAGGAAGTGTCCGATGTAGGGGCATCCGAGCCAGTATCTGATTTCCGGTTGTATCGCAATGTGCTTCAGTTTTTTGTTTCCACTATACGTAAATGTGTTCCATCCTAATGATAGATCCATCGACAATCGGTTAGATAGTCTGGTTTCTGCAGCGATATTGGGTGTTGTTGTAGCCCAGTATGC
>OBAD01000159.1_pt1 | contig 20711 bp, 18 predicted proteins | sample 1494861 | NCBI WGS metagenome assembly OBAD01 (sample SAMEA3360681, study PRJEB22359) | human gut metagenome | biome: ENVO:urban biome; feature: ENVO:human-associated habitat; material: ENVO:feces | place: Bangladesh | collected 2011
CCTTCCATGGAATACCCTCGCCACGGTCCAACTCCAGAATCCACTCGCTCACGTCATCAAGGAAATAGCGGTCGTGGGTTACGGCGATGACGGTTCCCTCATACTGCTGCAGGTGCTGCTCCAACCAGTCGATGCTCTCAGCATCCAGGTGGTTGGTAGGCTCATCGAGTAGGAGCACATCCGGTTTCTGCAAGAGCAAGCGGCAGAGAGCCACACGGCGGCGCTCACCACCAGAGAGGTTGGTTACCGGCCAATCGCCTGGAGGACAGTGGAGAGCATCCATCGCACGCTCCAGTTTGGAGTCGATGTTCCAGGCATCGGTAGCATCAATGATGTCCTGCACCTCAGCCTGTCGCTGCATCAGCTTGTCCATTTTATCTGGGTCTCCGTAATATTCTTCGAGACCGAACTTATTGTTGATGTCCTCGTACTCAGCGAGTGCATCATAAATCTTCTGTACACCCTCCATCACGTTCTCCTTCACGGTCTTGTTTTCGTCGAGCGGAGGGTCCTGTGGCAAGTAGCCCACAGAGTAACCTGGGCTCCATACCACCTCGCCTTGTGTAGGCTGTTCCAATCCAGCGATGATTTTCATCAAGGTAGATTTACCTGCACCGTTCAGACCGATGATGCCTATTTTTGCTCCGTAGAAGAACGATAGGTAGATGTTCTTCAGAATCTGTTTCTGGTTTTGTGGGATAATCTTAGATACGCCCACCATTGAGAAGATGATCTTCTTGTCGTCAACTGTTGCCATATAATAATTAAAAAAATGTGTTATGCCAATCGGATGCTCATCGGGCTCACGGTGATGAGTCGCTTCTTGTAGAGATCTCCGATGGCACGCTTAAATACTTTCTTGCTTACGTGGAATCGCTCGTAGATATCGTCTGCCTCGCTCTTGTCGCCCAGATTGCATTCCCCGTCATTGTCGAGCAGGTACTGGTAGAGGGTTTCAGCGAAATCGGCAGTCTGTTCCATGCCGGTCTTCTGCAGGGTGACGTCTATCTTGCCGTCTGGGCGTACTCGTCCGATGTAGCCCTTTAGTTTGTCGCCTGTATGGATATACTGGAATATCTGGCTCTTGTAGAGCAGACCGGAGTACTGGTTATCGATGATGACCTTGAATCCGAGGTCGGTTTTCTGCCAGATGAGCAGATCCACTTCCTCTCCGTGCTTGTAGTGAGGATGGTCTTCCTTCAGGTATCTTTCCACCTTGGCTGAGGCTACGATGCGGTAACTCTCCTCATCGATATGGATATGAACGATGTAGGAATTGCCCAATACCATGCGCTTCTTCTGTTCGCGGAATGGGCAGAAGATGTCCTTCATCAGTCCCCAACCGAGGAAAGCACCATATTCGTTGACCCATTTCACTTCGAGATAGGCGAAGTCGCCCACTTTGGCAAGAGGGGTTTCGGTGGTGGCGATGATACGCTCTTCCTGGTCGAGATAGATGAAAACGTCAATCTCGTCGCCAATGGAAAGTCCCTCCGGTACGTAGCGGGTAGGAAGGAGGATTTCTCCTTCATCGCCTCCGTCGAGGTACATGCCGAAATCTACTTTCTTTACAACTCTGAGGCGGTTGTAATCGCCGAGCTTTATCTTGTTTGCCATGTTTTCTTATTTACTCCTTTTCTTGGATTCTTATTCCTTCTTGTAAATTCTGATCTTCTTTCTACGAATGCGAATTCTATGATCTTAGATTACATCCTCCTGTTCACTCTTTTTCTGAACAATATCTTCCTGGACTTTTTCTTCCTGAATGTCCTTTGCAGGAATCTCGTCTTCAGCAGAATTAGCCTCTACGGTTTTCTCGATCATTCCGTCTTTCAGGTGAATGGTGCGGTCGGTGATGGCAGCAAGCCCCTCATCGTGGGTTACGATAACGAAGGTCTGTCCGAACTTGTCACGCAGATCGAAGAACAGTTGGTGCAGTTCTGCCTTGTTTTTGGTATCGAGGCTTCCTGATGGTTCATCGGCCAGGATGACGGCAGGATTGTTGATCAATGCCCTGGCCACAGCCACACGCTGTTTCTCGCCACCGGAGAGTTCGGCAGGCTTGTGGTTGGCTCTATCGCTCAGACCCATGAACGCCAGCAGTTCCTCAGCGCGTTCCTTCGCCTGTTTGCGACTCTTGCCGGCAATGAAGGCAGGAATCATGATGTTCTCCAATGCGGTGAACTCAGGCAGGAGCTGGTGAAACTGGAACACGAAGCCCAGATGCTGGTTGCGGAAATCGCTCAGTTTCTTGGTGGAGAGCATGCTCACATCAATGCCGTCGATGATGATATTTCCTGCGTCAGGCTTATCGAGGGTTCCGATGATCTGGAGCAGCGTGGTTTTGCCGGCTCCGCTGGGACCGACAATGCTTACCACCTCGCCCTTGTCGATGTGCAGGTCGATGCCCTTAAGTACCTGCAGCGAGCCGAAGCTTTTGGTTATGCCTTTGATATCTATCATTTTTCTTTTCTTTTCGTTTGTATCAGTAGGCAAAGTTAAGCAAAATAATTGGAAATGCCTAATAGTTGAAGACAAAATAACTAAGTTTTTCTTAAAAATGTTTGGAATGTAGGGTTTCGGGAGAAATGTTTACATTATTTAGTGCGGAAAATGTGCTCATTTCGAATAAAAGTAGTAACTTTGCATTTAAATAGTTTCTGATTTTGATATTTTTCAAATATGATTTGATATTTTACCAGATATGATAGATAGACCGACGATAGAAAGAATTATGGATTCCACCAAGATAGAAGAGGTGGTAGGAGAATTCGTGACCCTTAAGAAACGAGGGGTCAACTACATCGGCTTGTGCCCTTTCCACAACGACTCCCATCCGTCTTTCTCCGTATCACCGACCCGTGGCATCTGTCATTGTTTCACCTGTGGCAAGGGTGGTAATGCCATCAACTTCCTCATGGAACTGGAACAGATGACCTATCCCGATGCCTTGCGCTGGCTTGCCAAGAAATATCATATCGAAATCAAGGAACGCGAACTGACCAACGAGGAAAAGCAGCGGGAGAGCGAAAGGGAATCTATGTTCATCGTCAACGAGTGGGCTGCCAAGTATTTCCAGGATATCCTTCAGAATGATGTGGACGGTCGTGCCATCGGTATGCAGTATTTCAGAAGCCGCGGTTTCAGAGATGACATCATCCGAAAATTCCAGCTCGGCTTTTCGCTCAACAGTCGTACTGCTCTCGGCGAGGCGGCTGTGAAACAGGGTTATAATCCGAAGTATCTGGTCAAGACGGGTGTGCTCATCGCCTCTGATAATGAACCGGGAAAGTATTTCGACCGATTCTCAGGCCGTGCCATCTTCCCATGGTTTAGTGTGAGTGGCAAGGTGGTGGCTTTCGGCGGACGTGTGCTCGATAGCCGTACCAAGGGTGTGAGCCAGAAATATGTCAACTCGCCCGACAGTGAGATTTATCACAAGGAACGTGAACTCTACGGACTTTTCCAGGCGAAGAAGGCGATTGCCAAGGAAGATTGCGTGTTTATGGTGGAGGGCTATACTGACGTGATTTCCATGCACCAGTGTGGCATTGAAAACGTGGTGGCCAATTCGGGTACGGCACTCAGCATCTATCAGATCCGACTCTTGCATCGCTTTACCAATAATATCGTATTGCTCTATGATGGTGATAAGGCGGGTGTGCATGCTGCCCTGAGAGGAACCGATATGCTGCTGGAGGAGGAGATGAACGTCAAGGTGCTTTTCCTGCCTGACGGTAACGACCCTGACAGTTTTGCACGCAATCATACTGCCGAGCAGTTCAGACAATATATTGCAGACCATCAGACAGACTTTATCCAGTTTAAGACCGACGTGATGCTCAAAGGCGTTACCGATCCCGTGAAGCGAAGTGAGGCCATCAATTCCATCGTGGAGAGCATCTCGAAGATCAAAAATCAGATTACCCGAGCGGCTTATATCACCGACTGTTCTCATCGTCTGGGAGTCAACGAGGCGGTTATCATCAATGCCCTCAATTCCTTTATCCGCAACGGAATGAGCGAGCAGGTGAAGGAGGAACGCCGGGCTGCAGGACTCAGAGATGCCGGCTATCCGGTGAAGCAGCAGGCATTGCGACAGGCGGCTGTCACTCCGCTCGACAAACTGATGGAGGTGGAAGACCTGCTCATCAAACTGGTAATCCATCATGGCGATGAAATCATCAAGGTGCAGGATGCTGACGGCAATGATGTGGAACTGCCTGCAGCTCAGTATATCTATCTGGACATGGAGGGCGATGACTTCAAGTTCCACCATTCCATCTACAATCAGATCATGGCTGAGGCTATGGAGCATATTGAGGAGGAAGGATTCAGATGTGAAACCTATTTCGCTTCTCATCCCAATCCGGAAATCAGTAGGATAGCCGGTATTCCGACGGGTGAGCAGGAGATAACGACGGCAAGTCTGCAGATGAAGATGAACGAGGAGAAACTGCGCCAGCAGATATTCAAGGACATGCTTTCCTTCCGTACCCACTATATTGCGCAGCGTATTATCGAGGTGCAGCAGGAGTTCAAGCAGAATCCTGGCAACAGGGAACTTCTGGAGGAATTCGTGAAACTGAAGAAGATGAACATGCTCGTGGCGTCACAGTCGAATAATGTCTTCAACTAAAATATAATATAAGGAGGTAAGAATATGCTGTATATCCATTGGTTTCTGCTGGTAGTATATCTGGCGATAACGATAAGTGGAATCGTGGCTGTTCTCATGGACAACAAGCAACCGGAGAAAGCCATGGCATGGATTCTTGTGCTCTGTTTCATGCCGGTAGTCGGCATCATCTTCTATATTTTCTTCGGCAAGAATACACGTAAGGAAAAGGTAATCAGCAAGCGCAGTATGGACTTGCTCACCAAGCGCAGCATGCTCGAATTTGCCGAGCAGGAAGACCTGCATATCCCTCGCCGCAACAGACCGCTGATGAAACTGTTTACCAACCAGAACTGGGCGCTCCCTTTCAAGGATAATGAGGTGGATATTCTCATGGACGGCTATGAGTTTGCATTCTCACTCCTGAATGCCATCGGACAGGCGAAGGACCATATTCATCTGGATACTTATATCATCGAAGACGATGCTTTAGGAAATCTGGTGGCTGATGCGCTGATAGACAAGGTGCGTGAGGGCGTGGAGGTACGACTGATATACGACGATGTGGGGTGCTGGAAGGTGAAAAACCGCTTCTTCGAAAGGATGATTAAGGCAGGAGTGCGTGTACAGGCTTTCATGCCAGTTAAATTTCCTGCCTTTACGGGTAAGGTGAACTATCGCAACCATCGCAAACTCTGTGTCATCGATGGAAAGGTAGGATTTATCGGGGGCATGAATATTGCCATGAGATATGTGAAGGGAACGGCCAAGCAGGCTTGGCGAGATACGCATCTCCGTATCCGTGGCGGTGCTGTCTATGCCATCCAGAGAGCATTCCTTGTGGACTGGTATTTCGTATGTCGGGAGCTCATCAACGACCGCCGCTATTATCCGTCTGTAGATAAGAGTATTTCCAATAATTGTCTTACGCAGATCGTGACAAGCAGCCCTGTTTCACCTTGGCCTGACATCATGCAGGGCTATGTACGCATCATCCTGCAGGCTCACAGATATGTGTATATGGAGAGTCCTTATTTCTTGCCTACGGAGCCCGTGCTCTTTGCCATGCGAACCGCAGCTTTGGCGGGAGTAGATGTCAGACTCATGGTGCCTCGCCGGGGCGATGCCAAACTGGTGGAATGGGCTTCGCGTTCTTATCTGATGGAGGTGATAGAGGCTGGTGTGAAAGTTTATCTTTATGAGGATGGATTCAACCATAGCAAACTCCTGGTAAGCGATGATAATCTGAGTTCCTGCGGCAGTACCAATATCGATTTCCGCAGTTTTGAGAATAATTTCGAGGCTAATGCTTTCTTCTTTGGTGAGGGGATGGCTTTGCGTATCAAGCGGATATTCCTGGCAGATCAGGAACGCTCCATGCTGGTCGATGATGTGGCTTATTTCATCAAGCGCCCGTTCTTCCAGCGATTGTTTGAATCGCTTGTGAGACTGCTCTCGCCATTGTTGTAGAGCGATTTCTTGATGATGTGTCGTTGGGTAATTTTTGCTGAAGATTTCGTATAACGATTTTTTGATTTAGAAACTTAAAACTATAGAATATGGATGCAACTTATATGGAATTGACTATTCGTCTTATGCTGGCGCTCTTGTTGGGTGGAGCTATAGGTATCGAACGTGAATATCGTGCCAAGGAAGCTGGTTTCCGTACTCATTTCCTTGTAGCTTTGGGTAGTGCTCTTTTCTGTCTCGTGTCCCAGTTTGGCTTTGGAGTAGATCTAAAGGATTCCTCCCGAGTGGCAGCGCAGGTAGTTTCGGGCATCGGTTTTTTAGGTGCCGGTACGATTATCTTTCAGAAGAATGTGGTGCGCGGCTTGACTACGGCAGCTGGTCTTTGGGTCACGGCAGCCATCGGCTTAGCTTGCGGTACGGGCATGTATTTGGCAGCGGTGCTTACCACGGCTATGGTGTTGTTAGGACTGGAGGTCTTGAACTATTGGATTCCTCAGTTGGGATTATCCACCATTGAGTTGTCCTTTTCAGCTCCATCCCGTGAGAGTGTGAAGGAATTTATCACGCGCATCAAGCAGGACGGGATGGAAGTACATTCTTATGAGTTGAAGGAACGTCGCTTGTCGAAGGAAGAATTTCTGGAAGCAAGCATAGAAATCAGAGCGAAACGCGACTTTCATACATTGGAGATACTGGATTATATGAATGATTTTTCGGATGTCACGATTTCTACGATTAAGTAGGAGATGGTGTGTCAATAAGTCCACTCTGTATGCTCGACTATGTGTTTTAGGCGTTCCGTTTTATTAGAAAAATCTTGCCAGATAATCGTAGTGCTCGCCTTCAGCAATCAGTTCGCCATGTAATCCACAACTCTCTGCGATGGATTTGAGCAGCGGGAAATCAACATAGAGCCAGTCGAAAGAGTCTCCCTTTACGTCTTTGTAAACCATCTGATAATCCACTTCGCCATAGTAGGCTGCATTGAGATTGATGTCGAAACTTCCGTCCTCGTTCTCGTAGATGTATTTGATGTCAGAAGAATCGATAAGAATCTGTCCGCCTTTATTGAGCAAAGCCTTGAGACGGTTGAAGAGGGCAGGGAGGTTTTCTATTTTCCCGGCAATGCCAGTGCCGTTCATCAGGAGAAGAATGGTATCAAAGCCACTCTCGCTCTGCAATCCGTCTTCATTCTGCAATCTATCTTCGCTTCCCATTCCGCTTTTGCTTCCCAAATGGGGGTCAAACAGGTTGATGCATTCTACATCCTTCACTCCTCTCTGGAGCATGGCTTGGCAACTCTGCGGAGAAATATCAATGGCTTTTACGGCAATCGATTGGGCTTGCAGGGCGAGTGCATGACATCCTGCACCAGCTCCAACATCCAGCACCTTTCCTTTGGCGAGGCTCAATGCTTTCTGCTCCAGCATTGGCATTTCTTCCAAGTTACGGAAGAGATGTTTCACCGGCATTTCGTCTTCTTCAAACATAGAAGATAATATGCTCAATTTTCCGGCCTTCCCTTTAGTTTGGTAGTCAAGGATGGCGGCACCCATCGGATCTTTGTCTTTTGATAGTATATCTGTGTTCATACCTACAAAAATACGATTATTTCGCTAAACAGGCTTATCTATATGCATAATTTAACATAAAAATTATCTTTATGCCATAAATAGGTGTCGATTTTTCGTTTATCTTCTTGCAACGATGCAAAAAAATGCTTACCTTTACCGCCAATTTGGACAATGTCAGAAAACGTGTTATCAAAAACAGGTGACTGATTTGTCTATTGTCCTATTATAAAATAAAAGCAATAAAACAATGAGATTACCAGAGAATATCATAGAGATGTTACGGCAAAAATCAGGAAACGATTTGTATTTGCCGTCTGATTGTGAATTCCTTTCACTCGATATCGAGAGTAAATTAGAAGTACATATTGGAGCAACTACGCTCAAGCGCCTTCTTGGTTTTGCTCAAGATGAACGTACACCTCATGCCAGTACCCTGGAGGTATTGGCAAAATATCTTGGGTATGTTCACTGGGAAGATGTTGTAAATCAAGAGGAAAAATATAGTTCGGATTTTGATACTCCTGAGGACGAAATTCGTGCGGCTAATCTGACTGTAGGTGATCGGGTAGATATAACTTATTCGCCTGACCGGCATGTAGTTTTTGAGTATGTGGGAGATGATTATTTTGTTGTGGTAGAGCGAGAGGGAAACAAATTGGAACTTGGTGATCGTTTGCAAATCCAGAATTTTATCTTGTATCATCCTTTTTATGCAAGGCAGGTATTCCGGGGAGAAGAATGCCTGGGCACTTATTCTGCTGCTATGGTTTCAGGAATTGATACCTTAAAACTGATCAGAAAATGATGGATTATTCTTCTTTTTCAGGCAATCAACAGGATAGTTTGAGAGAATCCTTACCAGTCTCCGGTTTCATGTGTGAGGCTTATCGTGTGAAGATATACGGCAAACTTCATTTCTTGAAAAAACTGAAACCAGAGCACGAGGACAATATTCTCTTTCGGGAGGCTCTCCGGAAGGAATTTGAGATTGGCTTTCGCTTGGAACATCCTAATATAGTAAGGTATGTTTCCTTTCATGATGATGAAATCTTAATGGAGTATGTAGATGGAGAGGACTTGTTGGATTTCTTGAAAAATCATCCTACATACTTTGAAGATGCAGAACATTTCGATAAGTTTGTTGGTCAATTCTTAAGTGCTTTGCAATATCTTCATGACAATCAGGTTCTTCATCTCGATTTGAAACCAGAAAACATCATGTTGACTCGCATTGGTTGTGATGTAAAGGTGGTAGATCTGGGCTGCTGTTATTCCGATACTTTTGTTGATTCTACTGGATATACTACGCAGTATGCTGCACCAGAACAGCTTGCCGGTAGGAAGGTGGATGTTAGAACAGATATTTATGCAGTAGGCAAAATATTGGAATTGTTGCCTCATCACCCTATATATAATAAGGTGATAAAAAGGTGCTTGGATAAGAATCCTCAAAACCGTTATCAGACTATTGCGGAATTACAGAAAGCCTTATCTGTAAGAAACTATAATAAAAAGAAAATAGTGGCAGCCGTTTCCATTGTTGTTGCCGTTTCTGTAGGTCTATTGTTGGCTTTGGCAACTCCTTTTCATCCTTTGCCAAATGAAGCAAAGGAAACACTCCGAAACCAAAAGTTGGTTGATAGTAAAAAACGCCCGGCTCCGAGTTTGCAGGATTCAATGGAAAAGGTTACCGCAGAGGCAGTAGTCGTGAAGAATTCTCCACTTTCGGGTTCTGTTTCGGAAGAAAAGGAGAAAGTGAAGAGCCACAATTGGCAAAAGGAGATGGATGCGATGTTGGATAAAGCTTATAAAAAGAGTATCAGCTCTTTTTGTGATTCCATTTTTCCATCACCAACAGTAGGATTGGCATGGAAGACAAAAAGTTCAGAATTTCATAATCAGGTTATGAAGATTACATCAGATTTTCATGCAAAGTATCCCGAAGTGGAGGAATCGTTGCTCTTCGCTTATGCAGAGAATAAATTTCAGAGTGTAGTAGGATATGTGTTTGGTAGGATGCGGGAAAATGGCAGGAAGAACCTTCCTTAGAAAAAGATGAAAATGGAAGAAATGGTCGGCGTCCTATTCTTCCATTTTCATTTTTATTTTGTACCTTTGTCGGCGATGAGAGACAACTCTCGTTGCCCACGCCGTATAAGCTATTGGATGAATTTCGAGACTAAAAAGAAAAATAGTTTCAGAAAAGTTTGGTAGTGTGGATGATTTTCTATATTTTTGCGGTATGTTAAACAATTAAATTGTAAAATATGACATAAACAAATAAAGACATATAGGAAAATGAAGCGTTAGCTTTTTATTCTTGCTTCCTGAAAATCGCCAAATTTAAGAGAAGCCATGAAGAGTAAAGGTTTGACGCTCACGTCTGCATACGGCGTGGGCTTTACTCGTATTATGTGGCTTATGGTGTTTGGCGATACCTCAGGAGGCGTAAGCGAAGTAACGGTCCACGCCATTTTTCTGTCTGATGATGAATACTTGGCCCCTAGTAACATTTGCTATTTATTGCCCTGTTTGAGAGAATGTTTTTATATATATATAAGTTCTTAGATAAAGTAATGAGGATTTTGGATCTATTAGCTATAGAAATTCTATAAACTTGAATACTTGGCAATCGTATTGTTTAATTATAAAACCTGAATTTATGAAAAAAGTTTTATTCGTTTTTGTTGCTGTCATAAGTATGTTGGCAATGACTTCTTGTGTTGACAAGGAACAGTGTGTTGGTAAATGGGAAAGTGAAAATGTCTCAGAAGAAGGGTTTACTGGTAATTTTTATCTTGACCTGAATGAAAATGGAACGGCAAATTTGCGCATCAAAGGAACCGGAGCCGTAGAGGAAGAAGGTATGGATATGAAGATAGAAATTACTGCAAAGATAGGTGGAAAATGGGATGTGTCTATGGGATTCATGGATTTGGAGTTTGATCCTAATAATGTAAAATGTACGGTAGATGATTTTGATGCGGGTAACGAGGAAGTAAATGCCCTGGTTAAAATGATTCTGAATGACCCTGAAGCCAAAAGACAAATGGTTGAAGCGTTTAAGAGTGAAATGAATGTTGATGATTTCAATGGCTCTCTTGACATTGAATTTGATGGAGATAATGTTATGAAACTGACAGGCACTGATGGAGTAGTACTGACATTTCATCGACAATAATTTGTAGAACTCAGTTTTATAAAAAAATGGAAATGGAAGAAATGGTTGGATGCCTTTCTTTCATTTTCTATTTTATTTTTGTACCTTTGTCGGCGATGAGAAACAACTCTCGTTGCCCACGCCGTATAAACTATTAGACGATTTTTGGGATTAAAACTAAAAAAGTTTCCAAAATGTTTGGTAGTGTGGATGATTTTCTATATTTTTGCGGTATGTTAAACAAATAAATTATAATATATGACATAGACAAAATAAAGACATATAGGAAAATGAAGCGTTAGCTTTTTGTTCTTGCTTCCTGAAAATCGCCAAATTTAAAAGAAGCCACAAAGAGTAAAGGTTAGACGCTCACGCCTGCAATACGGCGTGGGCTTTTACTCGTATTATGTGGCTTATGGTGTTTGGCGATACCTCAGGAGGCGTAGACGAAGTAAATGGTCCACGCCATTTTTCTGTCTATACTTTTCGATCTTTAGGACCTGCAAGTAAATGTACAATTCCATGAATTATACCTAAAAACGAAATAGAAAAATGGCACTAATAGATGTTGTAACATGGACTCCTGATGGTGGTGAATTCATTTTTGCATATAAGTATCCTGAGTCTAATCTTAGTACATATACGCAATTAATTGTGTATGAATCTCAAGAAGCTCTTCTTTTTTCAAAGGGAGAATTGATGGGACAATTTGGACCAGGAAAGCACCAACTTAATACTGAAAATCTGCCAATCCTTAGTTCTTTATATGGTTTGCCTTTCGGAGGTAAGAATCCTTTTTTTGCTGAAATTTGGTATGTCAACAAGTTGCTTCCTGCAAATTTGGCATGGAAGATAAACCGAATGACGATTCATGATGTTGATTATGATACTCAATTACCTCTGACTGCATTTGGTCAGTATGGTGTGAAAGTGATAAATTCAGCACGTTTCCTTAAACGACTGGTGGGTACTAAAACCGTTTTTACACAGTCTGATATGGTAAGTCAGGCATGGGGGGAATTTTCAACGAAAGTCAAGTCAACTGTTGTTCAGTTTATGACTACCAATCGTGTAGGTTTTAAATACATTTCTGCATATTTGGATCAGTTGTCTAATTATCTTAAAGAAAATCTAACTCCTTTTTGGGAAGAATATGGTCTTGAATTGACTAAGTTCTACGTTTCCTCTATTGATATTGATGATAGTACACCTGATGGTCGCAAAGTGAAGAATGCTCTTTCTGAGCAATCTTCTATGTCTATTACCGGACATACTTGGCAGCAAGAACGAGCTTTTGGAATGGCTGAACAGGCTATCGGAAAAATGGGTGGTGGAAGCAACGGAGGTGGACTTCTGGGGAGTATTATGGCCTTGAACATGATGAACAATATGCAGTCGCAGATGGGTAGTGGTATGATGCAAAGTAATTATAACCAGCCACATTTCAACAGTAGAGACACTTCTACACCTCAGGGGCAAACAGGACAAATGGGAATGGCAGGAGGAGACTCTAATAGAATGATATTCTGTGCGGGTTGTTCTAAGAAACATTCTGTTGCCCTCATTGTGGTAAAGAGTATCGTCCATGTCCATCTTGTGGTGCAGACAATTTGGAAAATGCTAAACGATGCGTCAGTTGCGGCACATCGTTGGTTCAGAATTCCTCACAGTCTGCAAGCAGTAATATTTGTCCGTCATGTGGAGCGCAAGTGGCATTGGGAGCAGCCTTTTGTTCTTCGTGTGGTGCTTCTCTTCAGCAACAAGCTAAAAATGTTTGTTCACGTTGTGGAACAGCCGTAGATCCGAAACAGAAGTTTTGTCCTACTTGTGGAAATAAATTGTAAGTTTTTAGAATCTCTTAAACTTTTATTTGAAGTTTGCTATGAAGAAGGTATATCTTATAGGAGCAGGCATACTTGGTCAAATAGTGTTGTTTTGTGTGCTCCGCGAGTTTCGCCCAATTATAGGCGATGACCGCATGTTGGTCAATCTTATATTTCTCTCACTTGCCTATTGGGTATTTATTGGTCAGTTTATTGTTCCTCCGGTATCTGCGGATGATCAAGAAAGCAAGTGGGTAGGTTCGTTAGGTATTCATTTACATGGTTTAATTGTTTATTACTTAGCCACATTGGCAGTTGCTTATATTAGTAACGTAGCCTATCTCTTGCCAAGTCGTTGGCAGTTGTATATGCATTTGATTGTAGTAGCTGTCTTTCTTCTGTATAATTTCTTTAATCGTACTGCCAATGAGCATGTCGGTAAGGTGTATTTAGAAGAAAAGATGAAGAAGCAAGGAGTAAAATCTCTTAAGCAGATTTCTTCTTCTGTAAAGATGAACGTGGCGTTGATGGACGATATTCCTGCAGATATTGTCAGGCAATTGGATCAAGTTGATGAAGATATAAAAGATCTGGTTCCGTTATTTAGTAACGAAGCCTTACAAGTGGAACAGAAAATAGGGGACGCTCTTCTTCATATAGAGTCTTATCTTTCTAATCCGCAAGAAAACGCACAGGCTATTGCTGATACATTCCGCCTTGTGCATACATATATTCGTAGAAGACAAATATTAACAGACTAATAATATTTACTTATGGGAAAGACTGGAAAAATACTTAAGAATTCTGCCAACATCTATGAAGATGAGGCTCGAATTATGTTTAATTTCTATCAGCGACAAGCTGAAAAAATAGTGCAAGCAGAAGAGGCCTTGGAAAGCAGCATCAAAGAAGCTGAAGTAAGACGTGATGACTTGCAGTATCGCCTTGATGGATGGTGGAACAAGATTGTTAACTTCTTGCTTTTCCGTACCGGAAGACTAAAACGTGAATTGGAGGACGTGTGTGATGAAATTAATGATTTGCAGACTAAGCACGATAATATTTATCGCGGCTATCATGTCAACAAACTGGGAGTAGCTTATGTTCCTGTTGCTAATCAAGTGAAGTTTGGTAATAAGAGTTTTGTGGTAGATTTTGCAGGTAATGTAGATAATTCACGCATCTCTTTACAGATGCCAAGAAATCAGGAATTACTGACTCAGACCGTACAAGATATTGATTATCTGATGCGGAATATACCTACTGTCGAAACAACCAACGAGGTTGAAACAGTAGATACCAATGAATATTCTCTCTCTATTCAGGAGATAAAGATGGGAGACTATACAGGAAAAATAGATCGTAATCTGCGCACCATATCATATTGTATGAGTGATATGGAAAAAGTTTCTGTAGAGTTGCCTTTAGTGCAGGAAGGAAGCGACTATCTTAATTATCTCCAGGAATTTTCAACTTCAGAAGCACCCGAAAATGCTCCTATAGTTGATGTTTTTGGTGAGCATCGTTATGATGATAGTGTTGAAAGATTCCGAGAAATTAATAAACTGAAGGAATCCTTGTCATCTCAGTCGGTTGATTTTGAACAGAGTATGCAAGCTTTGCTCAACACTCTTGCTTTTACGGTACAGACCGTATCTACATCTAAACTTGTAACAACCAACAAGATTATTAATCATTCTAATGCGCTTCTCTTCCAAATTCTGAAGTCACCATACAATCATTATTCACCTAATTTGGAAGCCGAAGAAATTAAGCGTATTAAGGAAGAAACCTTTGACTACAAAGACAATGTTCAAGGTTATGAGCCGTTTAGTCTGAAACAGAGTTCTCGCGTGTACTATAATTTGTATTCGGGTGAATGGGTGGCAGAAAATGGTTCTGTTAGTCCTGTGCCTTTTGGAGTTCATCAGATTTATGAGGAAATCGTAGCTCCTGTTGTTCAAAATCTTTTAGCAGAGAATCGCATAGAACGCCTGAAGATTTACAATCATATTTACGACCAAAAACTGAGTTACGTTAATAAATGGCATCAGGATGTTGATGCTTTCTATCGCAGTAACCATGCTGAAAGTGCAGACATTATTAACAATATGCAGAAAACATTGGCTGAGTATGTTGAAGCTTATAATGTCTTGGCTCAGTTAGAGGCAACTATGAAAAGTATGGAAGGTGAAGTAAATCTTGATAATGCAGTCGTTAAAAAACAAGATAAGGGTGATGAAGTTTTGGCTACTTTTGAACAAGAGGCACAAAGCTATCGTCAGGTACAGCAAGATTTTACTGATTTTATGGATCGTCTTCAGGAAGACATCAGTGCAAAAGCTGAAGAGTTTGGACATGTGGAATACTATGATGGTCGTTTGCGTGATGGATACTCTAATCGTGTTGCTGCTGCAAGTGATAAGGTGGGATTGCTAGATGAGCGTCGTAAAGATTTAGCTCAGACTAATCCTCTCTTGGCAGAAGACTCGTTGTTGCCTCCAGAACCAAGTGTAGAAGAAGTTACATATGAGAACCTGTCTATCAATTTGCAGGCAATTGCCAAAAATGCTCTTGAAGAGTTGAATGACCTGAAAAATGAAGATGCCTCAAAGGAGACTTCTGCTGAACCTCAGCCGAAAGATGAGGCAGCCAATGCTATGCTTCCAGACATAGTAGAAAGTCTTCAAAAACATCTTGACCAACAGGATGATCAACCTAAAGAAGAGGAGGAATAATTATGGCAAATCATCATAATATAGATTGTTTGGTTGATACCAACCCAATGGCAGAGAAGATACAAACGGTTGGTAATAAAGTAGAGCATACAACTATGGCTGTTGTTGCTATGAAAACAGCTGTGGTAGAAGCTGAGGCTGCTGGCGCTAAGCATGTTTGCCAGAATGTGAACAGAGGATTCTTTACACTTATGCAGTCACAGTTGTCTGCCAAGCTCGCTCAGAAGAAAAGTAGAACTGAAGCTTTGCTGACTCAACTCTATATGCAGAAGCGTCGTCTGTTGGAAATCAAGAACAGTATGGAGACCGACTATAGGCGTATTTCTGCCCGCTATGGTCGCATCATCAGTAGTATAAACAAGCAGTTGGAACAACGCATAATAGATTTGGATAAACCTGTTTACAAGTTTTGTGCTAATGATATTGCCACTTGTACCAATCGCAAATTAACAGTTTCTGGTGTTGCTCCCATTGTACAAAAAGAAAGTCTTCAAACTGCGCAAAATATAAACTCTTCTATTTTGCGCCGTGATGGTGAATATGCCATCAATCATCTGAAAGACTTTCTCATGGAGTTTGCAAAATCAGATCATGAGGTCCGTTGTCATACTATAGAGAACTTGCCGGCTAATGATAGCAAATTATATCTTCCTTTTGTTCTGATGTCGGCTACAGTGGATAGTGAAGGTACACAGAGTCTTTTCGTTACGCCACCAGAGGGACTTTCTGTAAAGAACGCTCAACGTTCTGTAATTGGAATTTCTTCTCATGCCAAAACAGAAGGATGGTCACCAGATGAGTCTCTTTGTAGTGAAACTGAAAAAGAATTCTTGCGTATGTTAGCTGAAAGTGAACTTCCAGAGCGTGAGAAAAAAATGATGAAAAAGCTTTTCGAACAGAAAATGCAATCTAATAATTAAAATTCGGAGGGCTAAATATGACTTATACAAGACATTTTTCAAAGGCGATCCATGTTCCTGTAAAACTAGAGTACAAGGAGTTTGAATTTATTTATGACAGTAAAGGTGATATAGAACGTGACTATAAAGGTGATTTTAAAATCAAGAAAGGCTATATTTATATCAATGTTGATGGATGTGAGTTGAAGTATGATCTTCCTCTTGAAAAACGATTCCGAACATTTGATGGCCCATTTGATAAAACTGGTCGCTTGAAAGAAAAATTCGATGTGGACGAAGTGGTGGATGTCAATATTTGTGTGGATACTGATGAGTATGATAAGCAATCAGCAATTACTGCAAATAATGTAACATTACTGACGGGTAGTGTTGTCGCAACAGAGTCTGCTCAAGTTGAAAGTATACACGAGAATGCGCAGAAAATAGCCAAAACGATAGTGAAAGGTTTCTTCAGTACGGTGAAGTCGGATATCAGTACGCAGATTACTGAGCAATATCATCGTGTAGAGGCACTCCTTGTGCATTTGAAAACACAGGCAGAAGAACTTAATCGTAAGCAAATACAGATGGAAAAGGATTACCATCGTACAGCTGCCAGATATTCTAAGATATTTACTGATTTGAATAATGAATTAGAGAATAGAGTAAGGCAACTTGATTTACCTGTTTATACTCTACAGGAAAATATCAGTTTTGAGGCAAACAGAATGTTGAATGGTGACTTTGCAGGAATGGCCTCTGTTGCTAATAGAGAAAATTTAATGCTGAATTCGCAAATTGAAGCAGCCTGTCAGCGTAAGCAGACAGAAGGAACAATCGATAGTATTCATCATTTACTCATCTCGGAACAGCAAAACAATAATACGCTTAGCCATGTAATGCTATGTCCTGATTTTCCAGAAGGAATCGCATACTTGCCAGTGTGTTTTGCGGAATATGAGGAAGATAAGGGAGTGATGAAGCGTCAGGTATTGATGGATGCCCATACGTTGCCTATGCAGCAAGTGAATGAGCAAATCGTGAACAGTTGTTTGGTGGCTGATTCTGAATATGGTTCCTTTGGGCAGAAGGAGCGGGAAAAAGTGTTGCCTTATCTGGAGGAAATGGTTCAGAATGCTTATCAAAATAAAACTTCTGAACATGATGAGCGTGTAAAGAAATTGACTATACAAATGTTTAAACGTTAAAGCGATGAAAGAACTTAAAGAAATAAGAATAAATGATACCAATCTAAGATTGAATGGTAATCTTGTTACTGGCGGAATATTGCCACAAAAAATATCTGAACTTACTCGTACTGTAACTTTAACTGGGGATACTGTAATAGATGGTCCTGTTTATACTGCAAAACTTGTGATAGAAAATGGTGATGCGGAATTCAAAGGCGCTGTTTTCTCACAAAAGGAAATCTATGTTAATACAGATACCAAAGGGAGTGTTGTATTTCGTAAGGCTGTAGCTTCTTCGCAGGCTGTCACTTCTCGTGCAAAAGATTGTATATTAACATTTTGTTCTGATATCAATGCCAAGGAGGTGACGCTCTGTAATACATTTGTTGCAGGCAGTATTTATGCAGATGAAGTATATCTGGATGGGTGCGTAGTAATAGGTGGCGTATTTGCTACTAACCATATTGAAATGAAAAATTCAATTGTTGGTACATTTAATTCACCAGAGGTGTCTGCATCTGGCAATTTAGGACTTTTGTTGCCATCTGCATTCTCTCAGCAACCTATAGCAGTCGTTTCTCCATTTAATCTCTTCAACCTTTCTTTGGTTGACTTGGGGAGTCTCTATCGTCATCTTCCAGAAAAAGAAGGATCAGGAATTATTAATATGGATGTAGAGGTAGATGATGTGTTGACGTCTCTGCGTGATGACCAAAGTCAGAGAAGCATACATTGCTATACAGTAGCTAACAAGGTTCTGATGGCTGATATGCTTGATTCTGACCAGTTCCAGAATCATTTCCTTCTCAAAGCTGCAGCTTTAGGATCACAGATGCTTAAAGCCTACGGACTGGGTAAGGATGCTGATGGGAAGGATACAAGTCTTTCAATAGAGAGTATTCGCTCTTTCTTTTTCGATCTGTTAGCAGGAAAAGTAAAGGCGCAGCCTATTTCTGGTTCAGTAAGTATAGGACAACTTTTAGATAAATAATTATGAGTGATATAAAGATAGATACTTGTCCAATATGTGGCGGACATAGTTTTTCTCCACTTGCTGCTGGTCAATATATGTGTACGCAGTGTGGATATGTGGCAAATAGTGGCTTGGATTCATCTCAAGTACCTTCATCTTCTTCTGATTCTTTGCAGGAGTCTCCTCTTTCAACAGAGGAAGAACTCTCTCCTGAAGTGAATATGAATCAGACAAGATGCCCAAGGTGTGGTAGTGTGGTGGACAAAGGGCTGAACTTTTGTCCAAAATGCGGATTCCGTTTTGCACAAGTGAATTCTTCTTCGCTAAATACTGATGAATATCAAGCGCCTGATGAAGATAAACCTAAGAAGAAACATGGATTATTCTATAAAATACTTAAATGGATTGGCATTGTATATGGCTCAATTTTTGTTTTTTTTATTGTTGGTGGTCTTGCTGAATTGTGTTTTGGTGATGATAATTCTGAAGGAATAGAACAGAATGACTCATCTTACACAGATTCCACTTCGAATGCCAACAAAGATTCTGCTATAAAAGAGCAAAAGGCTAAACAGCAGCAGACATCTTCGGCAGAAGTAAAAGAACAACCTGCTCCGCAAAAAAGTAAAAAAGAAGAAATCAGAGAATTAGGCTATCAGGATGGTGTTACATGGGGAGAAAAAGACGGAGGACAGTTTTTGAGAAAATACATTCAAATGGGAGTACCAATGTCTGAAGCTTTAAATAGGCTAAAACTGGTAGCAAGAATGGGATATAAAGATAACTACGGAACAGATATCAGCGAAGAACTTCTTTGTGAGTTTGCTGAGCAGTTTATGGAAGGTTACAAAAGTGTAGTTGTAAAAGAATAAATTGTGAAATTCTGCGCCATCAGTATTTTAAGTACTGATGGCGTGTTCTTGCTTCCGTCCGTTCCTGAATCATTTTTTTTTCTTTAAGAAACAGTCCATTTCGGTCTCTGTAAGTATAGAACTTGTAGATTAATTATTTTACATATGGATAAAATAAACATTGGTAGTTGCCCTATATGTGGCGGGCATGATTTTTCTCCACTTGCTGCTAATCAATATATGTGTACGCAGTGTGGATATGTGGTGACAGGTAGTTCTGATTCATCTCAAGCACCTTCACCATCTTCAGATTCTTCACAGGATTCTTCTCTGTTGTCTGATGAAGAGCCTGTTTCTGAAGTTAATGTCAATCAGAAAAGATGTCCAAGATGTGGTAGTGTAGTGGACAAAGAGTTGAATTTTTGTCCTAATTGTGGATTTCGTTTCTCTCAAGAGGAAAGTTCTACAACGCAGACTGCAGAAGAAAGTCAATCGCCTCATTATGAAGAAGATGAACAGGAACAAGGATTATTTTACAAAGTACTAAAATGTATAGGCATTGTCATTGGGTTATTATTTGGGGGCTTTTTGGCCTTCCTTTTACTTGGTGGTCTTATAGAAGTATGCTCTACAAGTAAAGATTCTACTATGGTGGATTCTGTATCTGTAGATAGTACGGAAGTTAAAGTTGTTGCTAATACCTGGGAGCAAAGAACCTTTGATGGTGTGATGTATGATGAAGAGGGTAATCTTTGCAATATGCAGGTAACTTATGAAACGGATGGAACAAACGTTCGCAACTGTATTTATAAAAATGTGGACTTGGGCGGTAAGATAAAGATGAATCTTGAAATTACTGACGATACTTATTCTTTTTCAGGAAAAGATGGCAAACATAAGTTCGCTTTCTGTGTAAATAAAGATAATCTCATCGGTCCTGGACAAGATGGTAGAAAAGGTCTCCTTGTTATGATGCATAAAGAGGGAGAAGCTCCAGAAGATGCCCCTACTCCTGTAGAGATGTCTCTTTGGTCAAATGATTCCAACTTTCCAGGAGAGATAGATGTGAAAGGGCAGATAGGGTGCTATAAAAATGAATCAGACAAGTATATCTTGCGTGTTGTTTCTTATGACAAAGGGACTGGTAGTTGTGTCCTGGAGGCGTATTTGCGTGGTAAAACGATAGGAAAGTTTATCGGAAATTATCGTACGGAAAGTTTTGTTGACGACGAAGGCTATGATCATTATGTAGCGTCTTATAATGGTACATTCCATTATACCAATGGAAGACAACAGGATTTCCAATTTTATGTTGATTGATCTTTGAAACAATTAGTTTTTGCTGGTCAATAGACATCTATTATTTAGATGTAATAGTTATAAGTTTAACAAATTAAAAGTATTGATTATGAAAT
>OBAD01000164.1_pt1 | contig 20555 bp, 18 predicted proteins | sample 1494861 | NCBI WGS metagenome assembly OBAD01 (sample SAMEA3360681, study PRJEB22359) | human gut metagenome | biome: ENVO:urban biome; feature: ENVO:human-associated habitat; material: ENVO:feces | place: Bangladesh | collected 2011
GTGTTACGCACCAGTTTGCTCACGGGCACAAACCCTTTGTCCGCCTGGTCGCGCCATTGCACCTCGGGCGTGCGGTCAAGCACATTATAGCTAATGTCGCACAGTTCGTCCATAAGGGTAATACCGCAGTTCGTCGTGTGGCCAGTTGTTTGCGGTGCGCAGTCAGTGTTGTTATCCATGCTTTTTTGCGGCTGGGGTGTTTCAGCGTTCTTAGTTTGCGGTTCCGCACTATGCGCGATAGCGTCTATCAGTTTGTCAACGCCACGTTTCACAATGGCATCGACATAGCGCAGCATTCTGTTAAGCATTCGTTTCATGGTAGTCATACAATTTGGTTCAAAAGTGCTGCAAAGGTAACACCAAGGCACTGCACCCATCAAAAAAAGTGTACAATTTGTACACAAATATTTGCTCCCTCCCCGTCATTCCTCTTGTAAAAGAGTGCGTGTGTTTTTACTTCCATCTTACACTTTTTGCACGTAACAATCTGATACACAGAGGTTTCAAGAGTGTAAGATGATTTCAAAGTATCTTACACTCCCTTGCATACATCTTACACACCTTACCCCGTTGCCTCGCAGTCGGTTTGGACGTATGCGGCGGGGTTTACACCATAGGGACGTAGGAGAATCTGTCGGAGTAACAGACTTTTCTGTTCCCCTATGCCGTAATATCGCCCTCCCATGCTTGTGCCGCATGGCAGCACTTGAGTTGTGTAGGATGCGTGTAGGTGAATTTTGTAGTATCTTACACTGCGTAAGGTGCTAATAACCAATGAGTTACGATGCGTTTGTGTAAGATGTAAGATGTTCGGTATATAGAGCTATTGTAGCATTGTAAGCTAAATTGCACATATTTAGAATTGTTCAGTTAATGCCTTCAGCGGGAGCACGCATTAACAGAACAATCCTGTTTTAGGGCGCCTAAATATGTTTTTTCGGTTTTAGTATATGATTTTATGTGCAAAACGTGACAAATGTAATTTTTTATCACTATGTTTGTAAACAAAACGAGATGTAAGAATATATGGTGAAAGATAAATTTTCGATAAGGCTTAAAGAAGCGCGTTTGATGATGGGCTTCAGCATGGACAAACTTGTGGAGCGCGCGGGTGGTGCCATTACCAAGCAGAGCATATCCCGCTATGAGAGAGGCATAATGCACCCGAAGCATAAAGCACAGGCTTCCTTGGCCAAGGCTCTCAACATCAGCATGGATTACTTCAATGGTACCAATCTTAAGATTGACCTGCCAATGCTTCGTACTACCTCAGGTAACCAACTGACAGAAGTGGAGCTTGTTGCTTTAGAAGCCAAGCTCTCCTTTTGGGCAGAGCAATATCTTGACAAGGAAAAGAAAGCAGGTATTTCCACTTCTTTTACGAATCCAATTCCGAAGACTCCAGTCTCAGAATTGGAAGACATCGCACGCATGGCAAACTTCCTTCGGCAGGAATGGCACTGTGGCGACGGCCCCTTGCCATGTATATTGCGACTGTTGGAGCGAAAAGGTATCAAAGTTTTGATAACAGAACTTCCTGGCGATGTGTGGGGCGTGAGCACGTGGGCCGACAAAGTGCATCCACTCATCGTGATAGACCCGTGTCCTGGTAAGACCACCACAGATCGCCTCCGCTTTACTGCGGCACACGAGCTTGCCCATTTGCTCCTCACCTTTCCGAAAGATATGGAGCCGGCACAAATAGAGAAGCTATGCAATATGTTTGCCGGTTTTTTCTTGTTCCCGAAGGACACGTTCATCGACGAGATGGGAGGCACCAAACGCGCGCAGCTCACACTGGAAGAACTGATAGACCTCAAGGAGGTGTATGGCGTGTCGGTTTCCGCCCAAGTGCACGAGGCCAAGGACTTGCAGATGATATCCGATGAGCACTACAATTGGTGGTATAACGAGCGAATTAAAAAGAACAGCATGGAAACAGGGTGGGGAGACTACAAAATTCCTGAAACGATTGGCAGAGAGAGAAGGATAGATTCGAGAATAGGAAAAAAGGAAGATTTATGAAATACATATCTCATATATATCAAGACCAAGCAGGACATTGGATTATACAATCCAATGAAGTCCATACTGCTGGTGTCGCAAAACTTAGTTCTCAATTTGCTGCAGAATTTGGCATGGGGGCGTGGGGTAAGGTTTTAGGCCAATTCCATGATAAGGGAAAAGAAACAAATGCTTTTCAGCAACATATTAAGAAGGATAGTGGATTTGCTCCTGAAACTAAGGTTGTAGGTGATTACCATCATGCCTATATAGGTGCTATTATTGCAAGAAACCTTTATGGAAAAACTGCTGATAATTTCTTTATTGGTAATAAGGCTTATTTGTTTGCTATTAAGGATATTTGCAGATACCTAAAGCAACAGAAAGCATAGGGTAAACGTTTCTTCTATTCAAGACTACTACCCAAGACTACTTCAGGGAATGCTGAAAAGATATGGAAGGAGATAACAGAACTTCCTTTAAGTATAGCAACTTGTTTAAATCTTAATAATTATAACTATGAAAAAACTTTGGCTTAAATTAAAAAAAATGGGTGTGCTACTTTGACTTCTTACATAATACACCTTATGGGTAGATAAATTCTAAGATACAAACAGTAATCATTTTTGTGTAGATATTTACAGTACTAGTACTAACACTTATAGGGTTATTATAATGAAGAATCCCCATCTAACCTTTATTGGCTAGGTGGGGTTTTGTTTATTTGTGCTTGTACCACAGAATCAATAGTGCCACTGCAACTATCACATCAACGATATTCCACATTTCTCTTCCAAGGGCTGTTTTGAAGAATGGTTGAAAAAGTAAAGCCACAGAACCAAACGCTATGGCATAATTTGTCTTTCCTTCCTTGTTGAAGGAAAATGCCAAGCATCCAAAGAAGACCATTACTATGAACCGTACAAGGGTGTAATAACCATATGGCATAGGAAAAAGGCATATCAGCAGAGCTATAGCCACCCCTAGACCTATCTTGTGTAACTGTTTCATATCAAAATTTATAGTCAATCAATTCATACAAGTCTTCAATCAATTCATACAAGTCTTGCAAGTTCACTGCTATCCAAAGTAAGGCAAAGGCAATGATACCCAACACCACTTTGTAATAGAGATTATCAACGGTTTTGAGGTAGGCAATAAGTCCCTTAATCTTCTGTTTCATTTCTTTAAAAGCCAATATGATACTTTAATTAATTTGTTGTTCTCTACATATACAGAAAAGTACCAGATGCCATCCTTGTAAACTCGGAATCTCTCTGTTTCTGAATCAAAGCCATATTCACTAGGATTAGCCTTGAAGAATTGATTTAGTGTAAAAGTTTTGTTCTGGTATGGTATCCAGTCTATCACACCTATAGGGTCTTTTTCATCACCAGACCAATGGCATACAAGTTTAGCATCCTTCAGGTAATAAACAGGACACTTCTCTTTATCTTCGCCACTTCCGGTTTCAATGAACTCATTAGGTGAACCTACTATGGCACAAAGTTCACTATACTTGATGTCTGGTTTGATGCCTTGGAATATGGATACATTGCAAACCTTGTCAATGTTGTGCACTTCTGCAACCCTTCCCTTATTACAAGACACCAGAAGCAGTGCTAATATGAGATATAAAAGGTGTTTCATTTGTAATAGTTCATTATGTCTTGTTAATTGTCTGGGTTCTTGTAGAAAGTTCCTTTTCCTGCAAAGGTGTCTATTATTCCTTTATCCCATTTGTAAAGCCAAGGAATAAAACGGAATTTTAGAAACAAATTAGTGTCTCTTAATTTCCACATCCTACTATTTACTTTCTCTATCACTTCAACTTCATAAATGCCAGAAGGGATGGTCTTCTCAATAAAATACCTATCGTCTTCTTCTATTGCACTCAAATCATAATCTTGCGCTTCTTCCAAAGAATGACAATTTTCCAACTCTACATAAATTTGAAAGTCTGTGGATTCCCATTCCTTCCAGTATTCAGAATTTGTATTGTTAGAACTAGAATAAGAATCAGGATTGTTGCCACCAACAAATTCAGTCCTTTCTTCAAACACCAAGTCATTTTGTGGTACTTCATTTGAAGGATTTTGTGCTGCCACTCTGTTGTTTGGTTGTTCATAGCCATTGTTGATACTTGGATAGTTATTTCCTGCTATAGAAGAACTGTCATTGTTCTTTGGTTTGTTTTCACAAGCCACAAGTAGTGTGGCAATGATGAAAAGGGTTTTCTGTTTCATATCATTATTTATTATAGGTTATTCGTATTCTGTTTCTTCTTGTTCTTCCTCGTATTGCGATTTGCCTTCACCATAGCCTTCATCATATCCTTCTTCATATCCATCTTGGTATTTGGTTTCATAGTAATCATAGTAATCACTTGAATCATCATAGTTTGCTCCGTGACCATAGCCATTTCTGCCATCTTCCTTACCTTGTTCATACCCATCATCATATCCTTCATTATAGGCATCGTCAGGGGTCTTAGCATCACTACTATATCCTACTGGTTCTGTTTGTTGCATTGGTTCGGAATAGGAAGGTGTATAGTTGGAAGGTGGTGGGGTATAAGGCGTGGTAGTTTGGGTAGCAGGAGGCGTGTTACTACTGCTACTGGAACTATGCTTAGAAATAGTCATAGCTATCCAAGCTACAACCGCTATACCTATCAAGATAAGATAGCAGCCACAGCCATCGTTATCTTCAAAAGTACTCATAATCCTAATGATAAATTTGCAGGTGAATGGTATTGTCTTAGTTCATTCGATATTTGTAGTGAAGAACCTTGCTTTGTCTTTTGTTGCACAATAGTCAAAAGGGCAAAACAAGGTTCATTATTTCAAATGTCAGAAGAACCAATAATTTAGTCAGCCGGTTCGAGGCAGGCGTCGAGCAAGGTTTCGATGGCTTCGCGGTCCATGTTCTGGCCAATGAATACGAGCTTTTGCATACGGTCGCCGTAGGTGTCGTCCCAGTCGTTCATGACCGAGGGGTTCTGTGCCTTAAACTGCTCAAACTCCTCGGCTGGCATGGTGGCATACCATTGTCCGGCCTGGCTGAGCGACACTTGCTTGCCAGCCTGCTCAAATACATAACACATGTCGCGCTCTGTGCCAAAGTAGCAAATGCCCTTGCAACGAATCACACTCTTGGGCCACAGACGCGCTATGAGCTGGTCGAACTCTACCATGTTGAAGGGACGGCGACGCTTGTATACAAAGGTGCCAATGCCGTATTCGAGTGCTTCGCCCTTTTCCTCGTTCTCAAGGCTGTGGCAGTGTTCATGGTCGTGGTGGTGATGGTGATGTCCGTGCTCGTGATCATGTTCGTGGTCGTGGTCGTGATGTTCGTCATCGTGATGTCTGTGCTCGTCATCGTCGTCATTGCCTTCGACGGCCTCGATCCAGCGCGCCGAAGTAGCTACGCGTTCAAAATCGAAGTCGTTGGTGTTGATCAGACGGTCGAGGTCTACGTCGCAGTAGTCGCAAGTGATGATTTCGGCCTTGGGCTGCAACTCGCGCAGAATGGCTTTGATGTGGTCAAGTTCCTGTGCGCTGACCTCGGATGCCTTGTTGAGCAAAATCATGTTGCAGAACTCTACTTGCTGAATAACCAGACTTGCAAGGTCGTCCTCGGCCATCTCCTTCTTGTTGAGATCGTTGCCGCCCGCAAATTCGTCGCGCAGGCGCAAGGCGTCCACTACGGTCACCACGGAGTCGAGTTTGGCAATGCCCTTGGTGGCCAGGTTGGGGTACATGCTGGGGTAGGCACAGATGGTTTGAGCTATGGGGGCCGGTTCGCAGATGCCGCTGGCCTCGATTACGATATAATCAAAACGCTGTTGTGCCACAATGTCGCTGAGTTGCTGCACGAGGTCCATTTTGAGTGTGCAGCAGATGCAACCGTTTTGCAGGGGGACAAGGCTGTCGTCGCCTTCGCCCACAATGCCGCCTTGTGCTATGAGGCTTGCGTCGATGTTTACCTCGCCAATGTCGTTGACAATGACGGCAAATTTGATGCCTTTCTTGTTAGAAAGTATGCGGTTGAGCAGGGTGGTTTTGCCACTGCCCAGATAGCCTGTAAGCAACAGTACGGGGGTGATATTGGGTGTCATGATATGTTTGTTTTTACGCGTTAGTGTAATTGGTTGATTGGTAAGTTGGTTAAGTTTTTACGTTACTTGCCACTTTGTGTAGAACGCAAAGAGTGGTGCATAACATATTTACTTGTTAACCTATGACTTTGTTAACCGAGAGTTCCCGTTTCTAACGGATTTATTCCTTGTATAAAAGGCTCATGTGCCGTTTCAGCGCATGAGCCTTTGATAGTAGAGTAGCGTGATGACGCTGGGATAAAACTTATTTAGCAAGCGAAGTGCTGCCAGAGCCAATCATCTGTCCGTCGGCAAAGATGTAGGCAGAGTAGGCGCCGCCGCTGAGGAACTCGCTGACAGGCACGTAGAGTGTGACGTGTACCTCCTGTCCGGTATACTCGATGGTTTTGGCGGCAGAGTAACCAATGGCGCGGTTTTCGTAGTGGAAGGAGCCGCTTTGGTTGACTACTTGCTGGCCAGGCTTGAGCAGACGGACGTAGACGGTGCGGTTGCCAGCCGAGGCAGTCACGTTGCGTGTGATGGTGAATGAAACGGCAAAGCGGGCAATGTCCTTGCTCTTTTTAGCGTTCTTGCCGTTCTTTTTCAGCGGTGTGATGCTGATGCCCGTGGCGTCGAGCTGTGCCGCTATGGCCACACGCTCGTTGAGGTGTGAATTTTCGGCCTGAATGTTGGAGTTCTCCATACGCACGCGTTCAGCGTCGGCACGTGCCATGTCACGTTCGCCAATAAGGGCGTGGTTGGCTTGCTGCAGCGAGTCGACCTGGCGAATGTAGTCGCGCAGTACGGCACGCACAGTGGCCAGTTCGCGTTTCAGACGCAGAATTTCGGCCGAGCTGTTGGCCTTTGTGTTTTGCAGTTCCTTGAGCAGCGCTTCGGCACGTGCCTGCTCCTGGTTGAGCCGGTTGACAAGGGAGTCGTCCTTGATGCCTTTTTTCAGCTCGCCATATTGGCTTGCAAACTCGGCATATTGGTTTTCCATTTCCTTTTTGTCGAGTTCGGCCAGTTGGCGCAGTTCGGCCAATTCCTTCTCCTTGTCTTCAAGTTTTTTCTTGTCGCCGTTGCAGGCCACAAGGCCGCCAAGCACCGACAGGGTGAACAAGGCAAGCAGCAGATGTGTTATTCTCTTCATCATGTGTGGTGTTTGCCCCAAGGGGAATATGTGTCTTTTTATTCAATAACGGTAGTCCAGCCGTGCACGTCAGGTTCTGTGCCATACTGAATGGCGCGCAGGTGCGTGTAGAGTTTTTCGCTCCATGAGCCCGGTTTGCCGTCCTTTGAAATGACGTAGCTCTTGTGGTTTTCGAGGTCGTCAATTTTACGTATCGGACTGATTACAGCGGCTGTGCCACAAGCGCCGGCCTCCTCGAAGGTAGAAAGTTCCTCTTCGGGTATGGGGCGCACTTCCACCTCCATGCCGAGGTCCTTGGCCAGTTGTTGCAAGCTGCGGTTGGTGATGGAGGGCAGTATAGATGATGATTTGGGCGTGATGTACTTGCCGTCCTTGATGCCGAAGAAGTTGGCAGCGCCGCATTCGTCGATGTACTTCTTTTCCTTGGCATCGAGGTAGAACTCAGAGGCATAGCCAGCGTCGTGAGCCATTTTGTTGGCAGCAAGACTTGCAGCGTAGTTACCACCCACCTTGTAGCGTCCGGTGCCGAGTGGTGCAGCGCGGTCGTACTCACGTATGATAACGTAGTCGTTTGTGGCAAATCCGCCCTTGAAGTAGGGGCCTACCGGGCTGACAAAGATGACGAACAGATATTCGTTGGCGGGGTGAACACCCACTTGTGCGCCTGTGCCGATGAGCAGCGGACGTATGTAGAGCGAGGCGCCGCTTTCGTAGGGCGGTACAAAGCGCTCGTTGAGTTTGACCACCTTCTTGACCATAGCCTCGAAGAGTTCGGTAGGCAGTTCGGGCATCAATATGCCGCGGCAAGTGCTTTGCAGGCGCTCTGCATTGTCCTTGATGCGGAAAGCGCGGATTTTGCCGTCGGGGCAGCGGAAGGCTTTCATGCCCTCGAAGGCTTCCTGGCCGTAGTGCAAGGCAGTGGCAGCCATGTGTATGTTGATGATTTCGGAAGAGCTTACTTCAATCTCTCCCCATTTGCCGTTGCGGTAGTAGCAGCGCACATTGTAGTCGGTGGGCATGTAACCAAACTTGAGGTTGGCCCAATCAATATTCTGCATATTACTCTATGTTTAGTTGTGCCGGCAGACGGAATGGCAAGTGCAGGCTTGCCAAAGCTGGTTCTGCCAGTGGCTCAGTTTAATATTGGCGCAAATTTAAGCATTATATTGATAAAGTGTACGTGCTGCATGACTATTTTTAGCATATTGTGTAGTTTGGCCTTGTTGTGTGGTGAACTATGTGAGAGGGAAAGTTGGTTTGCCCATTGGTGGGGATACTGCACCAATTTCCTGCTTTCATTACTTTTTGTGCCATTGAATGGCGTGTAATGAAAAATAATGCTGTCCGGTGAAACCATTCTGATCCGTGAGCATGGGCTATAATATCAGAATGGTTTTACTATACTACAAAAACTTACACACCGAGTATCTTACATCTTACACAAATACGTTGCAACTCATTGATTATCAATATATTGCTCAGTGTAAGATGCTGTAAATTCCACCTACACGCAACCTGCACAACCTACACACTCCACACGCTGCCACCCGATACAATTACGGGAGGGCGATATTACGGCATAGGGGAGTAGAAAAGTCTGTTGTTCCGACAAATTTTTCTACGTCCCTATGGCGTAAACCCCACCGCGTACAACAAAAACGATTGCAAGGCAACGGGGCGTGGTGTGTAAGATGTGTGCAGGGGAGTGTAAGATGTTTTGAAATCATCTTACACACTTGGAACATTTGAATATCAACTTGTTACGTGCAAAAAGTGTAAGATGGCAGAAAAAGCACACACATTCATTTATAAGAGGGCTGACGGGGAGGATACAAATATTTGCGTACAAGTCGTATGCTTTTTTTGATGGGTGCAATGCCTTCGTGCTACCTTTGCCACACCTTTGCTCTTATGTTCTCCGCTTCAGCGGCAGATTTCATAACTCATGGGCTATGTGAAAAGGAAAATTAGTTTGCCCATTGGCGGAAATGCGGCACCATTTTATATCGAACTAATTTCGGACATCGACTCATAACGGCTTGTCCTGTGGAGCCGTTGGACAGATTGTTAGAAAAAAAACGCCGCAAAATTTGGCGGGTTTGTAATAAAGTGTTACTTTTGCACCCGTATTCGAGAGCAATGCTTCCCGGTACACTCCATTTTTTATGTTTGATTGGGGTATGGTGTAATGGTAACACTGCAGATTCTGGTCCTGCCTTTCCTGGTTCGAGTCCGGGTACCCCAACAAATTTATTTAGCAGTCTCTTGCCCGGGTAGGGTGGAGGTGTTAAAAAGCATTGGGGTATGGTGTAATGGTAACACTGCAGATTCTGGTCCTGCCTTTTCTGGTTCGAGTCCGGATACCCCAACTCAAAAGAGCAGCACAAGCAGAAATGTTTGTGCTGCTCTTTTTTTGCGTGGCATAAAAATGCAACGATTATGAATAACACGAGTGATGTGTGCGATAAAACAGGCGCGTGCGCACATATTTGCTAAATAATACGTAACTTTGGCGCATAATACCAATAATACTCATCAAAATTATGAAAAGAAATACTCAGAACAAGCGTGGCAACAAATGCGCCACACTTGTGATGGCTCTGCCTTTGGCTGTGGCAGGACTGACCATCACGCCCAACGGCGTGCAGGCTCTGCCTTTGGCTTCGGGGTTGGTGCAGAACAGTGCTGTGACACAAACTGCTGCAGCCTCAAGCAACCCTATTAAGAATGTGGCTAAAATAAACCCGACCACAGTTGAGGTGACTTATGCTGATGGCAAGCAACTGACAGTAGATTTTTATGGCGACAACATATTCCGCCTCTTCCGCGACGACAACGGTGGTGTGGTACGCGACCCGCAGGCCACTCCTCCCGCAAAGATATTGGTGGAGAACGCACGCCGCTCAACACAAAGCGTTGACTTGCGCAACGAGAGCAACGGTGTGGTAATTTCGACATCGCGTATTGCCGTGCGCTTTGACAAGCAGACGGGTTTGATGACCGTGGTAGACACCAAGAGTGGTGAAACAGTGGTGGAGAGCGTGGCTCCTGTGTCGTTTGACAAGAACAGTACCACATTGACGCTCAAGGCACAATCGGGCGAGTACTTTTATGGTGGCGGTGTGCAGAACGGACGCTTCAGCCACAAGGGCAAGAGCATTGCCATTGAAAACACCAACAACTGGGTAGATGGCGGTGTGGCATCGCCCACGCCTTTCTATTGGAGCACAGGTGGCTATGGTGTGATGTGGAACACCTTCAAGCCCGGTCGCTACGACTTTGGCGCCACCGAGGAGGGTAAGGTTATTTTGTCGCATCAGGAAGACTACCTCGACGCCTTTATTATGGTGGACAAGCAACCGGTAGACCTGCTCAACGACTTTTACCAGCTCACTGGTAACCCGGTGCTGTTGCCCAAGTTCGGTTTTTACGAAGGTCACCTCAATGCTTACAACCGCGACTACTGGAAGGAGGCCGACAACGGCTTCATGCTCTACGAGGACGGCAAGCGCTACAACGAGAGCCAAAAGGATAACGGCGGTGTGAAGGAGAGCCTTAATGGTGAGAAGAACAATTATCAGTTCTCGGCACGTGCAGCTATCGACCGCTACATCAATAACGATATGCCCCTTGGCTGGTTCTTGCCCAACGATGGTTATGGTGCGGGCTATGGTCAGACATCGTCGCTCGATGGCAACATACAAAACCTGAAGGAGTTTGGCGACTATGCCCGTTCGAAGGGAGTGCACATTGGCCTTTGGACACAGAGCGACCTTCACCCCAAAGAGGGCATTGAGCCTCTGCTGCAACGCGACATTGTGAAGGAAGTGCGCGATGCTGGTGTGCGTGTGCTCAAAACCGATGTGGCGTGGGTAGGCTATGGCTATTCATTTGGTTTGAATGGTGTGGCCGATGTGGCACAGGTGATGCCTTATTATGGTTTGAATGCCCGCCCGTTCATCATCTCACTCGACGGCTGGGCCGGCACGCAGCGCTATGCAGGCATCTGGAGCGGTGACCAAACTGGCGGCGATTGGGAATACATACGTTTCCATATCCCCACATTTATCGGCTCGGGCCTTTCGGGCCAGCCCAACATCACGTCGGACGTAGATGGTATTTTTGGCGGTAAGAATGTGCCCGTAAATGTGCGTGAGTTCCAGTGGAAGACCTTTACCCCCATGGAGCTGAATATGGACGGCTGGGGTGCTAACCCCAAATATCCCGAGGTGTTAGGCGAACCCGCAACAAGCATCAACCGCTCATACCTCAAACTGAAGAGCGAACTGTTGCCCTACACCTACACCATAGCCCGCCAGGCTGTGGACGGCAAGCCCATGGTACGTGCCATGTTCCTTGACTATCCTAACGACTACACGTTGGGCAGCGACACGCAGTATCAGTTTATGTATGGCCCGTCATTCCTTGTAGCACCTATATATAAGGAAACGAAGATGGACAAGGACGGCAACGACATACGCAATGGCATTTATTTGCCCGAGGGCCGTTGGGTGGACTATTACAATGGCGATGTGTACGAGGGTGGACGCATTATCAACACTTACGATGCACCGCTGTGGAAGTTGCCCGTGTTTGTGAAGGCCGATGCCATCATTCCGATGGCCAACCCCAACAACAACCCGTCGCAGATACGCAAGGACTACCGTGCTTACGAAATATATTCTACGGCAGCTGGCACAAATGGTTTCAGCCAGTATGATGACGATGGTGAGACGCAGGAGTACTTGAGTGGCCAGTGTACACGTACCGCGGTGTCGACCTATGCCAATGGCAAGGGCAAGCTTGTGGTGACTATCAATCCTACCTACGGCAAGTTCGATGGCTTTGAACCGCAAAAGGAGACCGAGCTCCGCATCAATGTGAGCAAGGCACCCAAGAGCGTGACTGCCAAGGTGGGCAAGAAGGGTGTGAAACTGACAAAGGTGACCTCGCTTGCCGACTTTGAAAAGGGCAGCGATGTGTACTACTATAACGAAAAGCCTAACCTCAACCGTTTTGCTACCCCCGGTAGCGAAATGGCCAAGAAGGAAATAATAAAGAACCCACAGCTGCTCGTGAAGATTGGCAAGACTGATGTAACTGCCAACTTGATAGACGTGAAGGTAGACGGCTTTGAGTTTAACCCGGCCGACCGCCTGCGCACGCACTCTGGTGCGCTTTCGGCTCCGAAGGTGGAATTTGCCGAGAACAATGTGGGCGTGTTCAGCCTTACGCCGTCGTGGAACAAGCAGGAGAATGCCGACTTCTACGAAATAGAGTATAACGGCATGCTCTACTCAACTATACGCGACAACTCGTTTACAATCGATGGCCTTGACCCCGAAACGGCATACGCCTTCAAGGTGCGTGCTGTGAACAAGGACGGCTATTCGGACTGGAGCAATGCTTCGGCCACAACAAAGAGCAACCCGCTCGAGTTCGCCATCAAGGGCATCAAGGCCCAAAACTCTGCTGAGGACCAGCCGGGCCAGGGCATTGACAAGATGTTCGACTTTGATGAGAAGAGCCCCTGGCACACTAAGTGGGGCAAGGGCGAGGGCGTGCCTGCCGACATTACCATCGACCTGCGCTCAGTGAACAAGCTCGACCGCTTGGAATACATTCCGCGTGAGGACGCAGGCAATGGCACATTGCTCGCTGGTAGTTTCTCATACAGTACCGACCGCCAGACATGGAGCGCCCCCGTCAAGTTTGAGTGGGCACAGAATGCCGACCACAAGACATTCAGCTTTGCCGGTAATCCTGAGGCACGCTATGTGAAGATGCACCTTGACAAGGCTGTGGGCAACTTTGCTTCGGGCAGTCAGATGTACATCTTCAAGGTGGCAGGCTCTGAAAGCTTCTACCAGGGCGATATCAACCACGATAAGCGCATTGACGAGAACGACTTGACTTCGTACATGAACTATACGGGCTTGCGCAAGGGCGATAGCGACTTTGACTATGTGAGTGCAGGTGACATCAACAAGAATGGCTTGATTGATGCCTACGACATCTCGTGTGTGGCAACCGAACTTGATGGCGGTGTGCGCAACTCAAACGACAAGGTGGCTGGCAAGCTGGTGCTCACACCTAACAAGAAGACCTTCGCCGCAGGCGACATGGTTGAGGTAACGGTGAGCGGCAAGGGCTTGCACTATGTCAATGCCTTGAGCTTTGCTTTGCCTTACAGCACAAGCGAATTGGAGTATGCAGGTGTTGAACTGCTCAACATGAAGGATATGGTGAACCTCACCTACGACCGTCTGCACACCAATGGCCAGAAGGAACTCTTCCCCACGTTTGTGAACCGTGGCAACAACTTCTTGCTTGACGAGGGCGACCACAACCTGTTCGTAATCAAGTTCAAGGCCAAGAAGGCTGGCAAGTTCAACCTCACAGCCAAGGACGGCATGCTGGTTGACCGCAACTTGGGTACGGTTAATTTTTGATGACGTTTAGTATATGATAGTTCCGGAGCAGTAAGTGTTGTATTACAAACTGCTCCGGAGCTATTTTTATCTGGCAAGAATATGGAAGATGATGTAAACAGATTTATTGAGGCACAGGACGGTGGCCAGTACGAAAAGGCTTTGGCCGAGATTGTGCAGGGTTGCAAGCAGTCGCATTGGGTGTGGTACATATTTCCGCAGATGCGCGGACTTGGTTACAGCCGAATGTCGCGTTATTACGGAATAGCGTCGGAGGCTGAGACCCGAGCTTATTTGGCCAATCGCACATTGCGCAAGCGGCTGACAGAGATAAGCCGTGCCCTGTTGCAGCACGCTGGCACGCCGGTAGAGCAAATACTCGGTGGCATAGATGCACAGAAGGTGCAATCGTGTATGACGCTCTTTGACGCCATTAGTCCTGGCGATGTGTTTGAACAGGTGCTTGACACCTTTTATGCGGGGTGCCGGTGCGAGCTTACATTGGAAATGCTGGACGAGTAATGCAATGAAAAGCCTTTGAAAGCTACTAACAAACAAGTGAGAGTGAAACGCTTCGCCTATTATAGTGCGAGCGTTTCACTCTCATTTTTTTAGTATCCTCGGTATGTATCTGTCAAGTTGTCAACTTACAAAGTTTTAAGCACATCTTCTATCGCATCGTAGAAGTTGGTGCTGTTTTCGTTGATTGTTATTTTACTCTCCTGAGGTATGGCATCCTTGTTAACGACAGATTGTACAGGCAGACTGCTGGCGAGTGCGGGGACGAGCCAACTGTTATTCCACAGTTCGGTTTGCAGGCCGGCAACCAGGCGGCACAGGGGAGTGTCGTAGGGCGAAGGCGTGTTGTTGGCTTTATCCAGTTTGTTTGTCAGACTCTGCAACCACAGTTTGAGATAGTCTGCGTTAGGCATGTTGATTAAGCGCTGGCGAATGCGCAGCAGCAAGTCGTCGTGGTTCTCAAAAGTCCCCATTTTGCGTGCCTGCGTATAACTCACAATGTCACCGATAATGCGCAAAGCATAATGGGCTACGGGCATGTTTTCGATGGCAATTTGCAAGGCAATGGCAGCCATTGCGTCAGCGTTGCCAATGATTGTAATGATATCGGGTAATTTATCCTCCGCCGTTTTCGATGTGGTGGAATCTTCATCCATAAGGTTTACGGTAAGCACATGGGTGAGTTTCTCACCATAATCACCGTTCATCACCCTTTTGTGTATGCGGCACAATAGTGAGCGCAACTGTCCGGAATTGGGGAATTTGCGTGCAAACTGCAGAACGTAGAGCAAGTGCTTTTGCAGGTTGTGCTGCTTGCCGTCGATAACGGGTGCATGCTCCAATATGTACAGTCTGTCGGGTTTGATGCTGTTTGTCACCACATCGTCGGTAATGCGTGTCTTGTCGGTGTTCATGCGCAAACCAAGGCTTTCAAGCACCTGCTGCAAGATGTATGAAATACGTTCGAGCTGATTACTATTATTGCAGAATATGCGGTAATCATCGCGGTAGCGCAGCACCTCATACTCCTGCGTAATGCCCTCGCGCTCCAATGCCTCGTGCAGCAGCAAGTCGGCGTATGACAGCACAATCTCGGCCAATATGTCAAACAGCGTGCTGCCTTGCGGAATGCCGGCTTGGTGGCCATGCTGCATGCCGTGCAGCAGTTTGATAATGTCGTTGGCGAGCGCATGATTGCTGTCGGTGGCCTTTTGTGTGTTGCGGCGCGACAAAGCCCAATCTATAGTTTGCGGATTGATAGAGCCATAGCAGTTGGTAATGTCGGTTACAAACATATATCGGTAGTCAACCGCCAATTCGAGGCTGCGTTGCTCCATGTTTCGCCACCAGTTAAATATGATGGTGCTGTTGTGAAACTTCTCCACTTTAGCCGGCACCACAGGCAGTCCGCCCGCCATGATGTGTGGCACTTGGCAAGCGCTTAAGTTCTGTGAGATGCTTTGCCAAGCCTCAGGCGTGCAGAGTGTACGTACCATAAAGTAGTAGAGGTACGGGTTGCACAGCGTGAGGGGGCGTACTGCGTAGTGTCCGTCTTTGTTGAGCAATATGTCAATATTAACCCCGTTGCAACTGTTTATGTCAATCGATTGGTGCAGGCACTCGGTGTAGGGACGGTTGCCCACCGTATTCTGTACATGATTGAGCACATTGTCAAAGTTGAAGTATTCGGGCATTTCAAAATTGTGGTAGTGCGCCGAAGTCATGAGCAGAGCCTTGGCATCGTCGGCTGTGAGGTCGAAAAAGAGCTTTGTCGTGTCCTTGTTGAATTCCTTGAGATGCTTGAAAATATTTTCGCGCTTTTGGTCGTTGGGATTAGTCATGGTTGCTTATGTTTTGTTTGTTTTCGTTGGTAAAGTTAAGCAGCAATGTCCGCGTTATCTTGTATTTTGCAATGTTGAGGCTGTAATGTCCATAGTTTTCAAAATTGTTGTTGCAACGTTCTAATTGCGCCAAACCAAAATATTTTGCGTTTGCTTGTTAACAATCTTGGTGTTTTTGTCATTAAGAAGTGTAGCCCCAACCGCTGCGGCGGCATGCTGAAAATTATAATTTCGCGAGATGTCATGTTGCGGCAATATGTGCGTGATTTTATAAATATTGTGTTAATGCGTGTGTAATTGGTGGGGCGTAAAATGCTTTTAACTATATTCGCGTTACGGAACGAAAATAATGCCGTAATGCTAATGCTATGAGATTATGACGAAAAACGAGAAAGCGAGTTTGATGCGTGTGGTGGCCGACTTGATAAAGGCTGACGGCATAATAGACTGCAAAGAAATAAGCTATTTAGAAAAAATGCGCGCGCGCTATCACATAGCGCCCGACGACGAGTGTATGGCCGAAAAGCTGACATTTGCCGATGCGTTGCACATATTGTTGCAGTCAGATGCGGCATTGCGCCAACAACTTATAACGGACTTTACTGAGGTGGCCATGTCCGACAATTATTGTGCCCGTGCTGAGGCCCTGCTCATATTGGCCCTGCGTTATTGCTTGGAGAATGAAAATAACGAGTCGGTGAGCATGCTGTCGGTGAACAATGATTATATGCAATTTGATGACACCCAGATACTGTACGTAGAGTGTCAGTATGACGCGCACGTCAACAGCTGCATAGAGGCGCATTACGACGAGTTGGCAAGCAAAATACGCTTGGCGGGGTTTGACTTTGTGTATATCCCCCGCCTGCAATATGACAGCATTCAGCCCGAAGTGTTGTTTCAGACCATCAAATTCCTTTACCCCTCAGTCAGCAACGAGCGTGCGCAAAATGTGCAGCAGCGTTTGTGCCATCTTACTACACCCGAATTCTGCCGCGATTTGCTCTCTGCCAAACTCGGCGTGAAGCAAATGTTGATGATTGCGCCATCGCTGATGGTGAAGGTGGGCGAGTCGGAGGTTGAAGGCAAGAGCTATTCAAACTTCATGCTGCTTGAGTTGGGAAAGGACATTGTAAGTGATATAAACAAGCTGCTTGCCACCTTTGCACAGCATTTCAGTAATATGAGATTGAACTATTGGCACAATACCCCTGGCCATTTTGTGTACAAGGGGTTTTATCGTCAGTTGTTCGATTTGCTCATGCTGCGCCGCGGCATCAAAAGCACGGTGGTGATTGACACGGTGAACGGGCACATACGCTTTCCTGATGCTGATGCCAAAATAGAGAAAATACACCGTCGCGAAAAGGCCCTCTATGCACTGTTTATGCTCGAGGCCGCCAATGGTGGTATCAACTTTACGCCGCCGACTGGTGGCCAAAAGTCTTTGGACAAGTTTAACTGTCACATGGACCGCTTGATGCAGAAGTATCGCATGATATATGCCAAGTTTGGCGGCACGCTGTCCAAAGCACCCAACATTTGCGATTACAGTACGCGTGGCCCCATGCTGGCGTTGCTAAAAAAGCAAATCAAGGCACTTGGCAATGTGCTATACCACGTAGACAGCTATTGCATTGTGCGTAATGAGGTGTTGGGCAATTATACCATCGACCTGCCTGCAACCATGTTCTATTGCTCGAACGAAGAGGGCGAACTTGTGCCACTGCTCCAAGATGAGGAGTGGCAGCACATTGCAGCCATATAGACAGGCTTGTCGTGTGTGCCACGTGACGAGTGGGCTGTGGAAGGCGTGTTGCAATATTGCACCGTGGCTTAATGCGCAAAATTATGGTTTTGCATATAATATTGCAGAATGTGTGTAAACGGCACGCCGCCAGCTTAACTTTGCACTAAGAATAACAAATTGAACTCATTGGATAATACCACGTTAATAAAGTGATGTATCTGGTAGAGATCTCGATTAACAAGTAAATAAGTCCAACGCTATAAAAACTCCCAATTATGACAAACACACGCATTCCAGGTTTGAGTTTCTCGCTCAAGCGCGCATTGGGCATCACCCGTGCCAAACAACAGTTCGCTCGCACAACGGGCATTCCAACCACACGTGCCGGTGTGGAGCGTAAAATAGGTCGCGCTTTGCTCAAGGCTCTGTTTGGCAAATAATGTGTGGCGCGTATGATGACTTGTATCCGTAGTCATCGCCATGCGCTTTGTGGTTTCCCATCTCAAATTATTGCAGCCTGGTAAACGTAAGCATGCGAACGGACTCAAGCACCAAACGCTACCTCTAATGGGGGCGACGCGTCCCAAGGCTGCTGAAAAAATATCTTTTATGTTTGAAAATACTTGGGATAAAATTATTGATTGGTTTCACGAATAGTTCTAAAATGCAAAATACTTATGAAAACAAAACTTGCAATAGCAGCTTGTGCACTGTTTATGTCATGCGCATCGTATGCGCAAACATTTGATGTCCCGGCAGGTGCTCCTGGGTATATCGAAAATCCGTCGTGGGACATTAAGGCTGGACTGCCAAAAATCGATCAAATTATCTTTACCCGTGAAAAGACGCAGGTGTTTTTTGAAACTTACTCGAAAGGATATGCTTGGTGTCAGATAGATAAAGAAACCTACATCAAGTGCAAGCCAAGTGGCAAGGTTTTGAAACTGTTGAAGGCAGATGGCATAGCCATTGCGCCAGGTCAAACATACTATCGTGACAGAGAAACGCCTATTTATTTTAACCTCACCTTCCCAGCTTTGCCGCAAGGCACCACATCATTTGATTTGATAGAGTCGGCTACGAGTAGTTGGAAATTCTACAATGTCAGAAATGAATCAATGAATACATTTGCCATTTCTTCTCAGGACTATGTCAATCCTAATGGTATCGGTGGCGCTATTAATATTGATGAGTTGAAGGAAGATAATCTGCGTGCAGGTGGTAAAACATCGTCTCCCAGAAACCCAGAAGTGGTGGATAATGCTCTCGTAGAAGTGCCGGCTACATATCCTGGTGGTGTGGATGCTTTAATGCGGTTCGTAAGCCAAAACGTTGTATACCCGGTCAGTGCTTGGGAGAATAATTTGCAAGGTACAGTGATCGCTCGTTTCAAGGTAGATGTGGACGGCAAGGTAAGCAGCGTGAAGATAGAAAAGTCTCTTTCACGCGATTGCGACAAGGCCGTGGTCGATGTTATTTGCAAACTTCCTCGTTTCGTTCCGGCCAAGCAGAAAGGCCATTCCGTGCCGGTATGGTTCCGATTGCCAGTGAGATTCCGTGTTGCCAGTGATGTGCCAGCGTTACCCGATTAAGCTGTAGCATGTGTGTATTTTTGACCTATAGGTCGGTATTTGGCATAAAATAAATTAACCAAAGTTTCCCACCCGCTTTATTGGGGGTGGGAAACTTTGGTTAATTACAAAATAGCCATCGCGATGGCAGCACAAGCTTCGGCGTCGGCCAAAGCGTGATGGTGGTTTGTAATGTCATAACCACATCGTGCGGCAATAATGTCGAGGGTATGATGCCCTTTGGGCCAAACTTTACGCGAGGCGATGCAAGTGCAGTGAAATTCGTAGTCAGGATAATCCATCTGATACACGCGGAATACAGCCTTCAGGCAACTTTCGTCAAAAGCCTTGTTGTGGGCCACGAGAGGAAGCCCCGTTATCTTGGGCTCTATCCGTTTCCACACCTCAGGAAATATTGGTGCATCTTCAGTATCGGCAGCGCAAAGGCCGTGCACCTTACTGCACCAGTAGTTATAATATTCAGGTTCGGGCTTGATGAGCGAGTAAAACTTATCCACTATCTCACCGTCACGCACTACAACGATGCCAACCGAGCAAACCGAACTGCGCTCGTTGTTAGCCGTTTCAAAATCTATTGCGGCAAAGTTCTTCATGTCAGAACTACTTATTGATTTTCTGCATTTGAGTAAGTCCCTCTTTCCTGCCATATTTCTTGGGTGTCGCAAATTTTGCGACTACCGGCTCGCCTTCAAGTTCTTCCCTCAATGCATTATTGATATGCTTTGCTATTGTTTTGTAGTCTCTTTCATAAAGTTGAGCAATTTGCTCTCTGTTGAGCCAAGCAGAATCATTCTCTAATTTTACTTCAAGTTGGGTGTTGCCCCCTTCAGTTGTGTATAGAACTATAGACGAACCGTTATTGGCAATAATTTTATGTTCTGCCATATTCTTTCTTATTGTGAGTTGGTGTACAATATTTTATTTACTTTCTGTCGGAAAGAGGCGACATTTCGCTTATGAGGTTTTGCACAAAAAAAGTGTGCGTTGTTTTGACACACCCTCTTTTCTGTCGGAAAGAGGTGGCATTTCGCTTATGAGGTTTTACACACAAAAAAAGAGAGTGCATCGTTTTGACACACCCTCTTTTCTGTCGGAAAGAGGCGACTCGAACGCCCGACCCCTACGTCCCGAACGTAGTGCGCTACCAACTGCGCTACATCCCGATTGCT
>OBAD01000166.1_pt1 | contig 20425 bp, 9 predicted proteins | sample 1494861 | NCBI WGS metagenome assembly OBAD01 (sample SAMEA3360681, study PRJEB22359) | human gut metagenome | biome: ENVO:urban biome; feature: ENVO:human-associated habitat; material: ENVO:feces | place: Bangladesh | collected 2011
CTCCATCCAGCGACGCACGTCATAGAATCGGTGTCCCTCAAAAGCGAGTTCCACACGGCGCTCGTTCTTGTACTTCTCCCAGAAAGCCTCGTTGCTCATACCCGTTGCGATGGCTGGCATGCCGGAACGCAGGCGGGTCTTGCTCGCCATCTTGGCTGCTGTCTGGGTAGCAGGTACATTCACGGTAGTCTGGTTGCCTTCTTCATCGGTAATCACTACTGCACCACTCGCATCGGCTGCATTGGCATTGCCGCAAGCCTTGAAATACTGGAAGAGAGCCTCTGCATAGTTCAGATACATACCGCCCATACGGAAGGTGAGCCAACCGTGAGGAGATGTAGTTGCTGCTGTACCGGAACGACCACGAAGAATCTGGTCTGCATTACAGAACTTCTTCAGATAGTAGCCGGTTGTAGTTGCGTATGCCTTTCCTGCTGCATTACCAGTACGGGAGTGATAACCACCTGTATAGGTTTCGATAGTAGGATGCTCACTGTTGTAAGCGGCCAGATCATTAGGCCATGCTTCGCCATTCACGACGACTGTCTTGGTAAGACGTGGGTCACGGTTATCGTATGGCTTTGTTGCATCATATAAGCTGCTTTCCGCAATGCTCTTTCCATCGGTACACTCAAAAGCATCTACCAGATCCTGTGTAGGACAGTTGCCGCCCTGACCTGAAGAGTAACCTACAGGGAAGTTGTAGCCCTCGAAAGAACTGGAAGAAGCGGTGCGGCGCGCAAAGAGTATCTCCTTGGTACTGGAAGCATCTGAATAATACTCCGTGCCCCAAAGGTCCTCTAAGTTGGTAGCTAACCCGTAGCCCTTAGCCTCTGCTGCATCGATAAGTTCCTTATTGGCAGCCACGGCGATGGCCCAGAGATTCTTCTTCTCTTCTGAGGTCTTGCCCTGTGTGAAGAGTGGAGAGGCATGATAGAGAGCTGCCTGAGCCTTCAATGCCAAGACGGCATACTTGTTGGCGCGGGCGGTCTCTGCCTTGGAGAGAATCATATCCGACTTACCTGCATAGTCTTCGATTATCTTGTCCTTGATATCATCACACTCGCTGATGATGAAGTTGAAGATTTCGTCGGCACTGGTTCGTGGAAGTGCTGTCTCCTCGGTACCTGTGGTATTGTGAACCTTGAAAGGTACACCGCCGTATTGGCGAACCAGGGTGTAATAGAAGTAAGCACGTGCCCAGCGAGCCTCATACTGATAATTGTTGTAGAGATACATCTGCTTCTCATAATCGAGATTGAGCTTAAACTGGTCGAATTCAAGATTAGACCAGTTGTCTATCACCTCATTGCAGTAGGTGATGCCCTCATAAGCAGAACTCCAAATGGTCTGGTGAGCATTGACAGAACTCCAGTTGCCATTGAAGAAGTCCTCTACCGCATTGCCATCGTGGCTATATTCAGACTCATCAGTTGCAGAGGAAAGCATGGCTCCCGAAAGGTTACCCCAGTCGGTATCGATATCTGTGTATATCGTGGTCATCAATCCACCTACGTATTTGAACGAGCGCTGGATGTATTCCTTGTCGTAGGCTGTATATTCATTGTAGTCCATATTACAAGAAGACAACGTCATGGCAGCCAACACAAAGCAAAATAGTTGTTTATTTACTTTCATAATCGTAATTCCTTAAATTTAGAATGTTACTGCAGCACCTACCTGAAGGCTTCTGGTAAGAGGCTGGGTTGTGCCGTATGAAGCGGCATCTGCCTCGTCGAGATGATCAAGAGTGAAGAGGTCTGTTCCGCGAGCATACAACTTCACTTTGTTGATGAAACCTATCTTATTCAACCATGCTGATGGCAGATAATAATACATCTCCACATAACGGAGCTTGAGATAACTGCGGTCAAACATGTTGAGCGTGCTGTTCAAATTGTTGTTGGCATTGCTGGTTGCTGAGAGACGTGGGAACTTTGGATTCTCGGTATTGCCACGCTCTGCAGACCAGGAGTTCTCGTAAAGATACTGAGACAGCGTGTTACTAGCTACTGCTGAACGGTACAAGCCATTGGTGGTCTTGAAACCGGTCCACTTGCCTACGCCCTGGAACATGGCATCGATACCCCATCCCTTGTACTCTGCACCGAGGTGGAAGTTGTAGTAGAGGTCTGGCGCAGTAGTGCTGTAACCTATCGCCTGGCGGTCGTTGTTGTCTATCGTCTCGTCACCAGTCAGATCCACGTACTTTACATCTCCCGGATGAATGGTTGTGAAATTGTGGATTGGGTAGCCCAATTCCTTCATCTCTGAAGCTGAAATAATGCCATCGCCATTCAGGTCGTCACTCTTCTGGAAGAAGCCATCTGCGATATAACCGAATGCCTGGCCGTATCGCTTGCCTGTAGAAGAGGTATTGGCATAGAGCTGTGGAGCCTCTGCCTGATTCTTCACGATGGTCTTGTTGAGTGTGAGGGAACCACCAAGACTGATGGTGAGATCCTTGTTCAACTTCTTGCTGTAGTCTGCCGATACATCGAAGCCATGGGAATTGATGACTCCTACTGGCTCATAAGGAGCTGTCATACCGAATACGCTGGAGTAGCTGCCTGCTGTAGAATACCAGATATCATAGCGGTGCTGGTAGTAATAATCTGCTGAGATATTCAGACCGCCAAAGAGTGTGGCATCGAAACCGACATTGAACTTGCTTGCATTCTCGTGATCGATATGCTGGGTCTTGGCTGTGCCGAGATAGGTATTACCCCACTGTGTACCTGTATAGGTTGCATCGAATGGATAGCTTACGCCGTTCATCAGATAGAACTGATCGTAGTAGGTCCAAACGTCTCCGCCAGGGAGTACATCCAGTACCTGGTTGCCCCAGGAAGCACGCAACTTCAGGAAGTCGAGCCACTTCACATTCTTCATAAACTTCTCATTGGAGATATTCCAAGCGAAAGAAACGTTTGGAGACATCGCCCACTTGTCGCCAGGAGCCAGACGGCTGGAACCGCTCTCTACCAGGGCTACATCGAAGAGAAGTCTGTTGTCATAACCATAGTGACCGAACAAAGAGATATTGTGGCGATATACGGTGGTATTGGTACCTGTCTTGTCGTTGTACTCGTAATCGTACTTCAACTGACCATATACATGATGCTTCTCAGAGAAGTTCTTGTCATAGTTGAGCGCTGCGTTCCATACGCAACGGCGAATCCAATTGTTGTTGTTGGCACCGGTACCCATGTTGGAATCTGTACCCTGCACGGCAGAGAGAGTTCCCTCGCCATCTGCGACTACTGAACCATTGGTTGGCACCTCATAGTAAGCATAGCGATAGGTCTTGGAATGGTCTTCATAAACATTAGACCAAGTATCATAACCCAACTGCGCCTGCGCACTCAAGCCCTCTGTGATGGATGAGAGATCCTGCTCCAAAACCAAGTCGGCATAGAGCGCACGCTGATGGTTCTTATAGTAAGCTGCACCCTGGCTCTGAGCCACTGGATTGGAAGTGGTATATACGGTATTACCGCCCCATACGGTCTCTGAAGCCTTCACTGGGAATGCATTGGCTGGCACCTTATAGATCATAGACCAGAGGTCGGCCTGCGCACCTGGCTGCGACTGCTCTGTGAGCAATCCATACAAGTGGGTATGCAACTTCGTCTTGAGACCCAGGTCGATATCCATGTTAGAGCGCAAGGTTCCGCGGGTATATTTATTCTGTGTAGAATATCCGTCGTTCTGGAAGTTCTTGATGAAGCCCTTGTTGGTCAGCAACTGTACGTTGGTATAATAACGGAAGTTGCTGGTACCTCCCTTGAACTCAATATTGAAGCGGTCGTTGTTGGAAACATTGCGGAAGGTCTCGTCTGCCCAGTTTACATTTGGATAATAGAGCGGATTGGAACCGTCTCTATAGGCATTGATGACCTCTGAACTATAGATATCGCCACCATTCTGGTTATGATAAGCCTCGTTGACAGCCGATGCGTATGTAGCGGCATCTACCATCTTAGGCTTGTTGGTCAGGAAAGAGAACACGTGATCATAAGATGCAGTAATCGACTTGGTATTATACTTACCATGCTTGGTAGTAATCAGAACTACGCCATTGGCACCCTTGTAACCATAAAGAGCAGTTGCGGCTGCATCCTTCAGGATAGATACGCTCTCTACATCCTCAGCTACTACATTTTCAATGGCACGCTCCACTCCATCTACAATGAAAAGAGGAGTGCTGCCACTTGAAGACTGAACGCCACGAATATAGAATGTAGGATTCTGGGCATGAAACAAGCCTGCGCCATCAAGGCTTACAAGACCTGAACCTGAACCCAAGATATTATTACCAATGTTGCGTGCGCCACGCTTGTTGACATCCTTGTTGGTGATGACGCTGACAGCAGAAGTTGACTGCTCACGAGTGAAGGTGTGATTGGCACCCACATCAACAGTCTGGTCTTTATATGCCACAGAGTCCACGATGTCCTGCTGCGCCATTGCTGGCAGGCTCATGCCTGCAAGCAATGACAACATATATATATTCTTTGTTTTCATATACAAATTCATTTTAACTTAGTTAGTTCCCTGAGGTTCTTCTTACCAACCTGGGTTTTGTACAAGACCATAATTCTTATTGATTTCTGCCTGTGGAAGTGGATCGAACAACCACTTCTTCACCTCGTTGCTCGTTGGACTCTGAGTCCAGAGATAACGGCTATTGGCTGTAATCGTCTTGATGCTACTCAGGAAGAACAGAGGCTGTGTAGATGACGGATCATTATCACGGTCACCTCCTACCCACGCAGCATTACGGCTCTGGAAACCATCGCTGGTCTGGATCAGACGATACTGCATCAAACCGTGGAGCTGCTTGGTCATCCAGTCGGTACGCTTCAGGCGAACCATATCAAACCAGCGGGCATCGGTAAGTCCCAACTCTCTTACTCGCTCATCGAGAAGTTCTTCCATAAACTCTGTAGAAGTCTCGCCATTGCTCAGAGTCACGTTCTGAGTGACAGCTGCTGCTGCGGTAGTTGCTGTATAACCCTTTGCCTTGCGGTAAGTAGAATTGGTCCACATTCTCTCCATGGTAGGAAGACCTACACGAGAGCGAACCTTATCCACCATAGCTACTGCTTTTTTTACATCCTTATCCTTACGCATCACGAGTGCCTCTGCATACTGCAAATAGAACTCTGAGAGTGAGAGAGATACCCACTGGGTTGGGAAGCGGTAAGAGTCTGCGGCATCATCAGTAGGATAACCACCAGCACCCAAGTAATACTTATTGAATCCATAACCAGAACCGAACATGGTATTCTGCTGAGTCAGCACACCTGTACCACCATCATTACCGCTATACCAGAGTTCCCAAGGATAACCGGTCATAGAAGCAGTTGTCCAGTCGAGGTTGGTATTCTGTCCGTTCACGATACACTCCTCGTACAAACGTGGGTCGCGTGTAAGAACTGTTGTAATCTGGCGGGCACCAGAAGGCACCGTACCATCTACAAACATTGTATGCAAAGATTTCTTGTTACGCGAAATCGCACCTGTGAATTTATTGGTTACGAAGTTGGTCACATTGATTGTAAACGAACCATCCTCCTTATATACCATGGTTGAATCTGGCTCTGTAACCACCTTGCCACTCACCTGCTTGTAAGTTTTCTTGGCAGCATTATCCCAGTTGAATGGCTCACCATCGCTCCATGAGAACTTCTCTACATACTCCTGTGTAGGACAGTATGCATTACGTGGCACCGACTTTGAATACCAGGAATGCCAGCAGTAACGACCGGCACCTGTTATATCATTACCCTGCACACGTACAGAGTGCAAAATCTCCTTAGAAGCATTGAGGTAATAACCCTTGCGGTATGCCAGACGATAGTATTGCACCTTCTTGTCTGCGGTGTTGGCACTGGTTGGAACCTTAGCCTGCTCCAACTCATATACGCCTTCCTGCTGCAACTTATTATAGAAATCATCGCAAGCCTTGGCAAAAGCATCCCAACGCTCCTGATATTTAGAATTGTCGGTGTACATGATATATGGCTTTACCTCGTCAGAAGCACCATCATAATATGGCTTGCCGTCCTCAGGATTGAGCAATGGAGAAGCAGCAAACTGAAGAATCTTGCACTTCAAAGCCATCGCACCAGCCTTGGTCCAACGACCGGTCATTGTAGAACTGACGCTCCAAGGGAAATCATTTTCCTGAATAGCCAAGTCGAGCTGCTCTACCATCCAGTTCACACACTCCTCTACGGTATTGCGCTTGAACTCGCCAGAAACCTCGCTTGTTTCCAGAACGTGATCCATGATAGGAATACCACCAAAGTGCTGGAAGGTATTAAAGAAGGCATCTACCATAAGGCAACGTGCCTCAGCCTTCAGACGGTTCTTTTCGGATGCATCCATATCCTTTTCAGGAGCACGGTCAACATTTGCTAAGAAAATCAAACCAGAACGGATGGTCTTCCACTGAAACTCCTTGTCGTATGAATAAAGCGGACCGTCCAATCCGTCTGAACGACCTACATTGGCAGTCAGAGAACCCGTGTAATACTTAGAATAGACAGCAGCTCCATTCCAGAAGTCATGCCAGCAGTCGGTCAAGGCGTCAAACTTACCTGTATATGGGTTACCAGCATGAGGCATGTTGGTACCACCATTATAATATGGCAAGCCATAATACTGCTTAGAGTAGATACCTACAAGAAACTGGCGTGTATATTCTGCATTCTGGAATACAGAGTCTATAGTAGCAGTAGAACTGGTCGCCTTGTCGAGAGAAGCATCTCCCACAGCAATGGTATCGGTACAAGCTGTGAAAGCTGCACCTGCTACCAACATGGCTACTGCACTACGAAATAATATATTATGTTTCATTGTTTCTTTGTTCATTATGTTACATTACCTTTGATTAGAAGCCTACATTCAAGCTGATGGTGTAGGTACGCTGCAATGGGTAAGAAGGAGCATTGGATGCTCTTGTCTCAGGATCACCCCACTTGTAAGGAGTAAAGGTAAGGAGGTTGTATCCGGAAAGGGTTACCTCGCACTTGTTCATACCTATCTTCTTGAAAGTAGGATTGATGAAATCGTAAGACAGAGATACGGTCTTCAGACGGAGATACTTCGCATCTTTCTCCCAAAGATCTGAACCTGCATAGTTCTGCTCTGCATTCGCCCATGTTGCTCGTGGATAGAGAGCATCCTGACTCTCATAGACTCCCGGCGTCCATGTATTGTTCACATGGTATGAGAGGAGTCCACCCTGAGTGGTGTTGGATGAACAGAAGAATGGCTGGCGGAACACATCTGTAATGTAACGACTTACGTTCCATGCGCCAGTAAGCTGCATGTTGAAGGTGAGACGCTTGTAGTTGAAACCGAGTGTCAGACCTGCCATGTACTCAGGATCGTCTGTATAGCCATTGTCACGGGTCATATCGTTAGGATCGATCTTACCGTCGCCGTCGAGATCCACATATACACAGTCACCTGGCTGCAAGTTGCTAATAAGCTGCTGAGGGAATGGAGCGCCGAAGGTCTGCTCATATTCTGCCTTAGTCTGCTCTCCTTCGTAATACTTCCAGAACTTATACATAGAACGAGCACCGATACGATGACCCTTTGCCAACATATAGTCGTTCTTCTGAGGCTCTTCCCTCATCTCGATGATCTCATTCTGGTTGTAAGAGAGATTCAACTTACCCCAGAAGCGGAAGTCCTTACCTATCTTGTCATTGTATCCGAGAGAAAGTTCCCAACCCCATGACTTGGTCTCACCGGCATTGGTATATGGCATGGTGAAACCAATGGAAGATGGTACGGTTGCATCGCGTACAAGAATGTCGGTACGATGCTCACGATAGTAATCGAAGGTTGTCTTAAAGCGGTCGCCAAAGAAATACAGGTCAAAACCATAGTCCTGCTTGAATGCCTTCTCCCAACCGATATCAGGATTGTTCTTGATAGACTCGTAAGCACCGGCTATGGAAGATGTTCCCTGTACGGTACCTGACTGGGCATTACCGAAGAGATAACCGTATGTATCTGCCCAGTTGGACATATTATTGGTCAATCCATAAGAACCAGTGATATATGGGTCAGCAAGATACATAAATCGGATTCTGTCCAAAGTCTTATCATTACCTACGAGACCCCAAGAGGCACGGAGTTTGAAGAAAGAAGCTATCTTGGAAATTGGCTTCCAGAACTTTTCCTCACTGATAATCCAACCGATAGAACCTGCAGGGAAGGTACCGAAACGGCGACCTGGTGCGAAGTTCTCAGAACCATTGTAACCCACGTTGAACTCTGCCATATATCTGTTGGCATAGTCATAAGTTACACGACCAACCAGACCTACGTATGAACGAGGCACATCTGGATATGAAGTACCAGAGTAATAATACTGCTTAGACTGGTTGTAGAGCATCAGGGCATTCACAGTATGCTTGCCGAATACACGTGAATAGTTGAAGCTACCCTCCAGGTACCAGTCGCGTGCCTTACCCTGAGATGCAGAGTAAGAAGGATCTGTATCATTACCGTTCTGGCGATATACGATATAAGGAGTGCCATCGGCATTGTAGATGACATTGCCCTGCTCATCGTACTGTACGAGCGGGTTGTAACTTGCCACCTGGCAGTTACCCTGCTTGTTGATCGTATAAGCTGAGTTGTAAGATCCCTTCGCCTTGAAACTCAGACCCTTAGTTATGAAATCCAACTTCTGATCGAGTACAAGGTCCATCTGTAACTTATTGATATTGGTCTGCATGAAACCATTACCATAGTAGCCCATACCGCTACCTCCTACAAATGGCAATTTCAATCCGTCAGTATAATCGGTAGTACAATAAACCAACTTGTTATCTACGATACCTGGGCTGGAGAATGGGGTTGCATAATAAATCTGCTTGATCAGACCTGCAGCACCAGAACCAGTGTATGGCTTGTCGGCATTGCTCACATTACCAGCCACATTGAAAGACAACGTAGTAGTCTTGGTAGCCTTGAGATCGAGATTAGAACGGTAGTTGAAGCGGTGATACTGGTAACCAAAGTCATAGTTGGCACCAAACTCCTTGAAGAGTCCATCCTGAGAATAATAACCTGCAGAGATGAAGTACTTCACGCGGTCGGTACCACCCGAAATATTCAGGTTGTGCTGCTGCTGGAGCGTCACATCCTTCATGATATAGTCTGCCCATCTCGTATTAGGGAAACGGATAGGATCAGAACCTGTAGCAAACTTCTGAATGATGGCATCAGAGAAACTCTTAGAGAAAGGCTTCTCTGCCATATAGGCTTCCAAAGAAGAATACTTACCATTAGCAACCGCCAAATTAGCTGTCTGCCAATAGTCATTCTCTGACATCTGATTATAGAAATTAGCATACTCTAAAGAAGAAGCCTGCTCTACCATCTTGGTAGGAGAAAGTGCTGTCCATGAAGTAGATACGCTAATCTTGGCCTTACCCTGTGAACCACGCTTGGTAGTAATCAGGACAACACCATTGGCACCACGAACACCGAACACGGCTGTCGCAGAGGCATCCTTCAAAACGGTTACACTTTCGATTTCATTAGGGTCGATATCTGCCATGGTTCGCTCCACACCATCCACCTGAATGAGAGGCTGTGAATCGCCCCAAGTAGCCTTACCACGAACGAAGATTTCGGCTGCATCGCTACCTGGCTCACCGGAATACTGAACGGTAGTTACGCCAGAAAGCTGACCACCCAGTACATTGTTGACAGAACCAACAGAAGTACGTACCAAGTCTTCGCTCTTTACGCTGGAAATAGCACCAGTCATGGTTACCTTCTTCTGTACACCATAGGCAACAACCTCAACGGTATTCAGAGAAACAGCACCAGAAGTCTTCATCTGAACTTTCATTCCTTCCTTGGCTGCCACGATACTTTCGTCGTAACCAATATAAGTAATCTTGAGTTTCTGACCAGGCTTGACGTTGATACTGAAGTTACCATCCATATCGGTAATAGTACCCTGTGATGCACTTCCACCAACAATCAGTACGGTCGCACCAATCACTGGTTCGCCAGTCTCATCGACCACCGTACCCTTGACAGCCTTTGCCTGCTGCACGTTCTGTACCTCAGCATGAGCTTGCCCCCCCACGTAAGGGCTGAGCATAAGCGCTGAGCATACCAATGCAAATGGCAACACAGACTTTTTCATCATTTTGTTTTGTTTGCTCATATTTTTATATAGGTTTTATGTTCTGTCCAATCCCCTATATACCCCAAAAAGTTAATTTGCTTAATGACAACAACAAAATTCATCTGAAAGCCTCAATTGCTATTGCAGAATGATCTGGAATTGCTTATAAGTTTCATCTTCCTTTAGGCAACGAATAGGTTCATCTTGTACAAAGCTAACTAAGAATGCTCTTGTCTTAGTCGATTACTAATCTCGTTTTTTAGCTTACCACTAATCTCGTTATAGTTAATCGCTAATCCGTATAAGCTCTTGATTTAGTTTATTTCTAACTTCGTTTAAGTCTTGTTTTAGAATTATTTCGGTTGCAAAAGTACAGAATCGGTTTATTTTGCTACCTTAAATTTTGATTATTAACCCTATTTTTTTGATAACAAACCTAAAATATTGGATTCAGTTCCTTAAAATTGCTTATATTATAATATATAAATAGGTATATTAGAAACGATAAACATAGAAACATTCTGCATTTTGCCATTTTTTTAGTAACTTTGCAAAGAAATAATTGACGACTACCATTTATAACGAAAGATCTATGCAAACAAGTAAATATTTGCTCGCCTCAGAACGGGATGCACAATGGGGGCTCACCATCAGCACCATCGGATATGAGGTGATAGAGCCACACGACAGCTACCCTACCAAGGGACATGCTGACGGCTACTATTTTGATATCAACAAAGGCAGAACGCTGGATGAATTTCAGTTGCTCTATCTGACAGAGGGCGAAGGTGTTTTCCAGTCAGCCCACTGCCCAGAGACCGTCATCAAAGCTGGCGACATCTTCCTGTTGTTCCCTGGCGAATGGCATACTTACCATCCTACTCAAGGAAAAGGATGGAAAAGTTATTGGATAGGATTCAAGGGAAGAAACATTGACGACCGAGTGAAGCATAAGTTCCTCTCTCCAGAGAAGCCAATCTATCACGTGGGGTTTAGCAACGAAATCATCAATCTATATGAGGAAGCACGATACATTGCTCAGGAGGAAGCTGCATACGCCCAGCAAACCTTGGCAGGTATCGCCAACCATCTCATCGGCCTGATGTACTCCTTGGAGCGTAATATTGAATTGAATAAAGATTCAAAGCATGTGGATATCATCAATAAAGCCCGTCTTCGCATCCGCGAATCATTGGAAGGCAACCTTACCATTCAGGAGATTGCGCAGGAACTCGGCATCAGCTATTCTTCCTTCCGCAAACTCTTCAAGGAGCACACCGGTTTCGCACCAGCCCTCTACCAGCAGAATCTGAAACTGCAGAGGGCAAAGGAACTGCTTTCCACTACCGATGATAGCATCAAGGAGATAGCCTACCGCCTTAATTTCGAGTCGCCAGACTACTTCTCTTCAAAATTCAAGAGTCAGACGGGCATGAAGCCTTCAGATTTCAGAAACATGAACAGATAATTCAGAAAAACAGAACAGACTATATCAGAATCATAATAAAATACGTTACTAACATTTATCAACTCATAATTATCAAATGCTTATAGGCTGCTTGCAGAACTAAAGGTTCACAAGCAGCCTTGTCTTATTCCAGCCCATTGGATTATTCCCTTTTATCCATACACCCCTTTAAGCCTCCCATTCTATGATCCTTCTTTCATCACTTCCCCCAAAAACATCCATCACTTCCCCAATTTTATACTGCCGCCAAATATCAAGGGCTGAAAATCAAAATCCCTTGTTGCATTTCACGATTTAGGTCTATCTTTGCACCGAAAATTTCAACAAAGACTTTGAAGTAACACATAAGGAACTTCGGAATCAACAGAAATTAAACTTAGAAATCAATAACATTAAATTAGACTTAAAAACCTAGCAAAATGGAACAAAAGAAATACTTCTTTGCAGTGGATTTAGGTGCCACCAGCGGAAGAACCATTATCGGTAGTTTATCAGATGGAAAGTTCAATCTGGAAGAACTGACACGTTTCGACAACCATCTCATCGAGACGGGCAATCACTTCTATTGGGACATCTATGCGCTCTATCTGGAAATCATCAAGGGCTTGAAACTCGTGGCTCAAAGAGGCATCAACATCCAGAGCATCGGAATCGACACCTGGGGATGCGACTTTGTATATGTGGGCAAGGACGGAGCCATCCTCCGCAACCCTCTCGCCTATCGAGACCCACATACAGTGGGCATGATGGAGAAATACTTCGACGAGCAAATCAGCAAGGAAAAGGTATATGAAAAGACGGGCATCCAGTTCATGAACTTCAACTCCCTCTTCCAGATATACGCTATGCGCAAGGCTGGCAATGTGGCTTTGGAGAATGCAGACAAAATACTCTTTATTCCGGATGCGCTGAGCTATATGCTTACCGGTAACGCTATCTGCGAATATACTGTAGCCTCCACCTCGCAGATTCTCAATCCGATGACAGGCGACCTCGACCAGGATCTTGTTGAGAGTCTCGGATTGAAGCGCGAACAGTTTGGAGAAATGACAGCACCAGCTACCATCATCGGCACACTCACCGAGGAAGTACAGAAGATAACTGGCTTGAATGCTGTACCTGTCATCGCTGTAGCAGGGCATGATACTGCCAGCGCAGTAGCTGCCGTTCCTGCCAAGAATGAAAAGTTCGCTTACCTCAGTTCTGGCACTTGGAGCCTCATGGGTATAGAGACTCAGAAGGCTATCATCAATGAACATAGCTATGAACTCAACTTCACAAACGAAGGCGGTATCGAGGGCACTACCCGATTCCTCAAGAATATCTGTGGTATGTGGATCTACGAGCGTTGCCGTAAGGAATGGAAAGATGCGGCTGCTGCTAATAACAGTGACCAGACTTGTCTGGGACATGGCGAACTGATTGCTGAAGCAATGAAGCAGCCAGCCTTCCAGAGTATCATCAATCCAGACGATGCTGTCTTTGCCAACCCATCCAGCATGGTAGAAGCTATCAAGCAATATTGTGAAAAGACCAGTCAGCATGTACCTGAGAGCTACGGCGAGTTCTGCCGCTGCATCTTCGAAAGTCTTGCCCTTCGCTACCGTCAGGTATTCACATGGCTCAAAGAATTTGCAGATTTCGATATCAACGTGCTCCACATCATCGGTGGCGGTTCACTCAACCAATACCTCAACCAGTTTACAGCCAACAGTTGTGGCGTAACAGTACTTGCTGGTCCACAAGAAGGTACAGCTATCGGAAATATCATGCTGCAGGCTAAGGCTTCCGGCTTGGTAAAGGATATCTGGGAAATGCGACAAATCATCGCCAACTCTCTGGAGTTGAAGAAATTCGAGCCACAGGACAAGGATGCTTGGGATGCTGCGTATGAGAAGTTTTTAAAGGTAAAAGGGTAAAAAAGTAAAAGGGTAAAGAAAGAAATAAACAATAAAAGATTAACAATATAAAACTTAAAGACAATTATGAAAGCAGATTTGATTTTGAAGAATTACGAGATTGCAAAAGAGCGCTATGCTGCTCTGGGTGTAGATACCGACAAGGCTATCGAGACATTGGAGAAAACTCCTATCTCTCTGCATTGCTGGCAGGCTGACGATGTAGTTGGTTTCGAGCGTGGCGAGGCTGCTTCTGGCGGTATCCAGAGTACAGGTAACTATCCTGGCAAGGCTCGCAATATCGATGAACTCCGACAGGATATTGAAAAGGTAAACTCTCTCCTCGCTGGTACCTTCCGTCTCAATCTCCACGAGATATATGGTGAGTTCGGGGGCAAGCAAATCGACCGTAACGAGGTAACCGTAGATCAGTTCACAGGTTGGATGCAGTGGGCAAAGGAGCAGAACATGAAGCTCGATTTCAACTCTACTTCTTTCTCTCACCCATTGAGTGGCAACCTCACTTTATCAAACCCAGACCCTGCTATCCGTGAGTTCTGGATTGAGCACACCAAGCGTTGCCGCCGTATCGCTGATGCAATGGGTAAGTTCCAGAACGATCCATGTATCATGAACATCTGGATACACGATGGCTCTAAGGATATCACTGTAGAGAAGGGACGCTATCGTGAGATTTTGAAGAACTCTCTTGATGAGATCTTGGCAGAGGAGTTGCCTAACATGAAGTCTTGTCTCGAAGCTAAACTCTTCGGTATTGGCTTGGAGGCTTATACCGTAGGTTCTCACGACTTCTACGCTGGCTACTGCGCTAAGAACAATGTGATGTACACTCTCGACACAGGTCACTATGAGCCAACAGAGAACGTATCAGATGCAGTTTCTGCACTCCTTCTCTTCGTACCAGAGTTGATGCTCCATGTATCTCGCCCAATGCACTGGGATTCAGATCACGTAACACTCTTCGACGACAATACCCGCAACCTCTTCTCTGAGTTGGTTCGTGCCAATGCCCTCGACCGTGCTCATATCGGTCTCGACTACTTCGATGGTTCTATCAACCGTATCGGTGCTTACATCATCGGTGTACGTGCTGCCCAGAAGTCATTGTTGCAGGCATTCCTTGAGCCTCTCGACACCCTCCGCAAGTACGAGGATGAAGGCAAACTCTTCCAGCGTCTTGCACTCTTGGAAGAAGAGAAGACATTGCCATTCGGCGCTGTATATGATTACTTCAACCTGAAGAACAACATTCCTGTTGGTGAGGAATACATCGCTGACATTGAGAAGTACGAGGCAGAAGTTCTCGCTAACCGCAAGTAAGTGAAGAACGAAGAGTGAAGAACGAAGAATTCAATAGTCTTATGGTTAAAAAAGCATTTGAATTCTTCACTCTTCGGTCTTCACTCTTCACTTTAATTATACAATTATGGAAATATTAATAGGACTTTTAATCATAGCCGTGGGTGCCTTCTGCCAATCCAGTTGCTATGTGCCAATCAACAAGATCAAAGATTGGAGTTGGGAATCCTACTGGTTGGTACAGGGAGTATTCGCCTGGCTGATACTGCCCTTCTTGGGAGCTTTATTGGCTGTACCAGACGGACATTCTTTCTTTGAATTGCTCGATGGTAACGGATTCAATGTAGCGATGACCATGCTCTTCGGTGTACTTTGGGGCGTGGGTGGTTTGACTTTCGGTCTCTCCATGCGCTATCTCGGTGTGGCCCTCGGCCAGAGTATCGCCCTTGGAACCTGTGCAGGTCTGGGTACCATCATGGGACCCGTTTTGCTCAACATCTTCTTCCCAGAGATGAATGCCCTCTCTTCGCTTACATTCAGCGTCATTCTGGGCGTAGTGGTTACCCTCGTAGGTATCGCCATCATCGGTATAGCTGGCAGCATGAAAGCAGCATCACTGTCAGAGGAAGAAAAGAAGGCAGCAGTCAAGGACTTCAACTTTCCTAAGGGTCTCGCCATAGCCCTCTTAGCAGGTTTCATGAGCGGTTGCTTCAACGTAGGTCTTGCCTTCGGCAGCGACATTCACTTCGGCAGTTTCACTCCCGATATGTACAAGACACTCCCTGCCACTTTCTTCGTGACACTGGGCGGTTTTGTAACCAATGCCATCTACTGTTTCTATCAGAATACCAAGAACCATACTTGGGGCGATTATCAGAAACAGGAGGTATGGGGCAACAACCTTCTGTTTTGTGCCCTTGCCGGTGCCTTGTGGTACAGTCAGTTCTTCGGCTTGTCATTGGGCAAGGGATTCCTCACAGAATCACCCGTTCTCACTACCCTTTCCTTCTGCATCCTGATGGCTCTCAATGTGGTATTCTCCAATGTATGGGGCATCATCCTGAAAGAATGGAAAGGCTGTTCGGGCAAGACCATTGGCGTGCTGCTGGTAGGTATATTAGTACTCATCGTCTCTTGCTTCTTGCCTCAGCTTATCTGATGCAGATAAATACCTATGCCATCAGAAATCAATCGTATAGCAATTTGCATTTGTATAACAAGTAAAAAACATAGAATAACATGAAACGTTTTGCATTCAAGATGTATCTCAAGAAGGGATGCGAGAAAGAATATGCCAAGCGCCACGCTGCAATTTGGCCGGAGTTAAAACAGATGATCAAGGATCAGGGTGTAAGCGACTACAGCATCTTCTGGGACAAGGACACCAACCTGCTCTTTGCCGTTCAGAAATGCGACAGCGATACCAACAGCCAGGACACCACCAACGTGGATCCAATCACACAAAAATGGTGGGATATGATGGCAGACATCATGGAAGTGAATCCAGACAACTCTCCTGTCAGCATCCCACTGGAAGAACTCTTCCACATGGATTAAAGTCTATATTGCCCAGATTTGGTTCATCTATTTGGGCACTTGTTGCCCGTCTCGTGAGCAACGGTTGCTCGTCTCATGTTCATCGGCTCCCCAACACGTGATCCCCGAGGGACCGCTTGAAGGTCATGACAGGGACTTTTTGGGGTGTATAGGATTTGACTCATGATACACCCTTCATGTAAAAAAAGGTGCATTCCGACTTTCTTCGGAACACACCTTATTATATATACTACAAAACGCTCATATTCTCAGCTTTATCGGCGAATAACCAATTTGGAGAACTTGCCGGAATTGGCCTTGATGACCAAGATGCCAGCAGGCAAGGAAGGCAAATCGAAATGCGCCTCACCACCTTGGAAGTTGGCAGAAGCAACCTTTGCACCAGAAGCAGTATAGACAGCCACAGCTGTAGCCTTGGCATCACGAACATTGACCATGCCGCCATTTACCTCTACTGAAAGATCAGCCGTTTCTCCGCCAGCAACATTCTGGATACCTGTACCTGCCGATTCGTCATCACTAATAGCCATCCAGCCCACAGTCTCACTGATTGGCTTAATTTTACTGATCGTTTTATTTGGATCAGAAGTATCAGCAAAGACTCTTAAATTAGCATAAGACTTTGTTTTATAAAGATCATCCAAATCTATCAATCGCAGCAATGACAAGAGCGGACGATTGAAAGACTGATATTGGAAAATCAGTTTTGGATTGTTCAATTCTTTGCCAAAGTTTAACCGAAAACGATTATAGTTATTCAAAAATTCCATATCCTGGTTGCCTACAGAGATGATCTTGTCAAATGCAGTCGTACTACCCTTCTCGATGGCAAAAAAGGAAACACGTTGCTTAACGATTGCCTTTCCAAATTTACTGGCTTCCACCTGACGAGTCAGCACCACCTTAAAACCATCTTTGGTAATTTCCCAAGCACGAGCTTTTACAGGATATTTCAAAGTAGAAATCGGAGTTACGAATACTACAGGAGCCTCAGCAAATGGTTGCTTAAACTTATACTCTATTGTATCTCCGCCCACTCTTACCATTGTACCAGCTTCATTCGTAATCAAACCCGTCTCATAATGAAGAGAACCTAAGGTACCATTACCAGGTTTTGCTACAATGAACGAGGCATGCTCTGTTCCGTTGAATTTATTAGGATCCGATTCGAGTGCATTCCAAGGAAAGAACTTCGATGTGAAATAACTCGTAGTGACTGCATTGACAACTTCCTGAGCATGGGTAGTAGGATTTACGCTGGTTGTCCCACCAAAAACTACAGCAGGAATACTTTCGAATCCATGCTCATAGAAACTATAGACATCTTCATCATTTGCAGCAGACATGGTTCCCCATTGGAAATCAGCAGAACCTTCAGAACCATTCACCGTATTTGCTACCTCAGAAGAAAGGCGGTCTCTTCCCAAGAAATCTATCACATGGATACGATAGAAATAATTACCAGCCTCTTCCACCTTCTCCTGATAAGAATAAGTGCGGGCAGTATCCTCTACTGCTTCAAGATGACTGACACACTCCCACTGTCCATACAATCCTTTTTTACGCTCTACCATGATATCATCTACAAACTCACCGCTATGGTTCTTGAATGTCATGGTACAAGTCTTCGTACGTGGCACAAAAGATACGGTCAGGTCTGAAGGATCATAGGTACGAGGATTTCGAGGAACATACTCATAGTCGGAGTTGTAAGCCAACTTAGGTGCTAAGGCAGCATACTTCTCGCCTATCGGCGTCAACTTATCTCCAGCTATCGCATAACGGCAGTCCTGTACATTATTATAGAAAGCATAACGCTCTATATAAGGAGCATCATTCAGATAGTCGAGAATCGGACCCATGTGCTGCAACTCAATTGCATAATTGGCATCAGTTCCTTTGGTATCACTTCCAGGCCATCCTGTCCAGTTGGCACCATAATTCATCTCTGTAATCCAGATAGGGCGACCGCCACATCGTTTACTGATACTCTCCAGCTGGCTCTTCCAGCCCGGCTGATCTTTAAACCAATAAGCATGAACGGCAATAAAGTCACAACGCCAGCCACGAGCATCCACAGAGTCGATGAATTCATAAAGCCAATTATAATCACCAGCTACGGCAGGAGAACCCAAACGGCGACCGGTAGCCATCATCTTCGGCCAGTTGGCCAATACATTCTTGACATCAATATCCTGTTCCTTGTCATCAGCCTTATTATCCGGTTCGTTGTTACCCAAGATATTGGCACTACCCGAGTTATTACCCACATCTTCAATACCCGGCCATCCCTCATGGTGATGCTGGGTTACATACTCACGATCTACCCAATCATCATGAATACTGGCATCCCAGTTGTAAGCCCATCCCGTTTTGAATTTTTCCTGCACTTCATTGTTCCAGAATCCAGCCCATCCACGCTTGTGGACATCATTCCACTTACTGATGCGGATGTAAGAGACTCTGCCGTTGAGCGGCTTGGAAACACTTGGCAAATTGATTTTCTTATCAGCTTTATCGGCAATGAACACACGGCTATAGCCTGTACCATCTCCCTGGGTAGCTAAACAGACCATGTATCCGCGTTTCAGGATGAAACTTCTGATATTATTATTAAAAGTTTTATTACTTGTTGTCAAGTTATACTTAGTATTGACAACAAAATTATGAGAGGATTGCCCACCGAAATCTGCCTCTGTAAATATGGTCAAAGGTTGGTTTCCGGAATAAGGCAAAATCATAGCACCGGCATTATAGATGCGCAACTGGCAGTTGGAGCCATTCCTCGCTGCTTCACCATTGATCATCACGTTGCTCAGGAATTTTACAGCCTTGCTTGGCAACAAATTATCAAAGATGACGGTCGCATGATCCGTATTGGTGATGTTGATACTACCGGTTGTGGCGAAAGGCGTGGTCGAAGAGATATGATAATCTACCTCTCCGTCCAGGGTAACCGAGCCCGTCACCTCTTTCACCGTCTGACTCGTGTTGTCGGCGAACATCGACAGGGAAGCCGCCAGCAAACAGGTTAAAAACAGTTTTCTTTTCTGCATGGTTTAAGTTTATGCTTATTTAAAAATTAGTTATTGTTATTTTCTACTTTACTACCATCTTCTTTCCATTGATGATATAGATGCCTTGAGGTAAGTCCTGCAAATCTTCAGCCTGGTCTTTCACTTTCTGTCCGCCTAAAGTATAGACACCCTGTTTCTCTACAGGTTTCTCTACCTTGATCTCCTGAATTCCAGAAGCGACAGGTTCTTTTTCACCATAATAGTAGAGGCGGAAATTATCGAAGATGACCCAATAATTTGACAGGACATTATCTCCCTTCAAACCAATGGTAATCGCCAATTTATACTTGGTAGTATATTTCAACGTATTCTCATAAAGCCCCTTTTCGAAATAAGCATGAGCAGACTGCATATCATTCGGCACATACTTCGTTCCTGCAGCAGCTTCTTTACCTATATTCAACTTACGGGTCTGAGCATCAGCCATGATGTTACAGATGTTCTGCTTATTTTTTTCAGTTCCCATATATATATAGGTAGCCACCTTATCGATTCCTGCAGCATAGTCAGTATTCACTTGAGTAGTGGTTCCTGGACGCTGGAAAGCCTGAACCTTCATCTCATACACACCCTTAGGCATAGATGCCAACTTCTGACTGATATCCAAAGACTTCTGAAAATATTCAGCACAGGAATAATTGAGGGTAGGTTCTGGAGAAGCCGTCCAGCCTTCAAGTGCATCCATTCCTGCATTCTGAATCAAGAAGGAAATATCAAAAGGCTTGTCAGCTTCTGTTGCCTGTACACCACCCAGGAATGTTTTCACAGAAGTCTGAAGGTCTGTCTTTGCAGTCTCCAGTTCATCCGCCAATCCCGTTTTCAACAGTTCTTTCTTCTCCGCCAGTTCACCTTTGAAAGTAGCATCTGCCCCTTTCACGGTTTCCTGATGAGGAACAGCCAACAAGGCTTCTACTTTCTCAATCTGGGC
>OBAD01000169.1_pt1 | contig 20341 bp, 13 predicted proteins | sample 1494861 | NCBI WGS metagenome assembly OBAD01 (sample SAMEA3360681, study PRJEB22359) | human gut metagenome | biome: ENVO:urban biome; feature: ENVO:human-associated habitat; material: ENVO:feces | place: Bangladesh | collected 2011
TTGAGATGCCTTCCATGTCATAGAGGGCATCACAGCAAGCATCCACCAGGTTGTCGATGGTCCATCGGCGATACTTGTTTCTTAGGCAATTATCTATTGTCTTGTACCTTATTAGGGCATTCTTGTTTGCTGGCATAAGCTATTCATTTTAATTTATGCTGCAAAGATAATAAATTACTCCGCAATCTATTTGCGGAGTGGTAAGATTTTAACTTTTTCCTGCATAAAAAGATACAAAAGGAGGATTCATGAAGCACGAATCCTCTTTGATTTGTCGATTGAATGCATCCACGAAAGAACAGGTTCGTAAACGCTATATTTTTACCAATTGTCGTTCTCGTTGCCGGTAAGGCCATTCTTGATGGAATGTAAACTCCTAATATTTTGTAGATACCTTATCTTCCGTTGTCATGGTCATGAATCCATGCCTTCTGCTCATAGCTGAGTCTATCCCAGCTGGTACGAGGCTTTTTCTTGTCGGTGTGGGTGATGGCTTTGCCAAAACCCTTCAACAGCCATGCAAAGAACATAAACAAAAATATACTTCCCATAATTTTAAAATAGTTAGTCATCACCTTGGAACTGTTCCTCGGTTTCTCTGATTTTTATTATAAATATGTGTTTGCTGTGCAGGGATATTGTATTGAGATACATTCCTGCATGATACAATGAACTATCTTGGTTCATCATTGTATACGTGCTATGCTTCTAACGATCTTGGCGATATGTATCAGTACTATGCTTCATAGCTTTACCAAAACCCTTGAAGAAATTAGCAAAAAACAGTAATAAGAAAATTGCTCCCATGTTATGAATGTTATTAGTCAGTACCTTGGAACCATTCCTCGGTTTCTCTGAATCACGATGCAAAGGTACGGGCGTCCTGTGCAGTCAATCTGCATAGAAAAATATTTCTAAGAAAATGCATAAAAAAAGAGAAAAAATCGCTTTTAATGCCATTAGCGATGTCTCTTTTATGTTCAAAGTGTGATGTCATTTAATCGTGTTCATCGATAAGAAATTTGCTCAGTGATGTATTGTTGATAGGAGAAGAGGTTATATAGTTTTGTCTGATGTAGTTTCTGACAAAGCCAGTTTTAGTAGAATTTTAGGTGGCTAGTTACATATATCTTGACGTTTGTCGGAAACTTTCACGATGACTTAGTTATAAAGTTCACTAAAATAAAAAGGCGAATGTCATCACGACACCCGCCATTTATGATAATCTATGTTAATCTTTACCTACTTTCTTTGCAACTGCAAAATAATTATTGTATATTTGCAGCGTGAGGGATGGGTTAACCTTCAGAGACCCGCTCTTATTCCAGCCAGGCTTTTTAAGTCTGGCTTTTTTGTTAGTCTATGTGAGTGGAAGTTTCATCCATTCTTCTAGCCTCTTCAAACTTTTCCTTCATCGTGGGGTTACCGCGAGTGAGTTTCTTGATACTCAGTTCTTCCGTGTCATTGTTAGCCAGGCGAAGGTAGTTTTCTGAGCTGAGGAGATTATCCTTCATCTTCTGGAGAGACTTGATGGTCTTGTCAATCTCTTCAATGGCCTTGTTGAATTTTTCGCTGGCTTTCTGATAGTGACCGGCGAATTTGTCACGGAAGGCGTTGACCTTGTTTTCAAAGTTGGTAACATCCACACTTTGCTGGCGAGCCAAAATGAGTTCCTTCTGGTACTCTATGCTCTTCTTGGATGCCTGGGTGAGGAGTGAGATCAATGGCATGAAGAACTGAGGACGGATTACATACATCTTCGGATACTTGTAGGAAACATCAACGATACCTTCGTTATATAGCTCACTGTCTGGTTCCAGGAGAGAGACCAAAACCGCATACTCGCAGCCTTTTTCTTTTCTGTCTTTGTCGAGTTTGGCAAAGAAGTCCTCGTTTTTATGCTTTGTAGCCGTGGTTTCCATCTCGTTTTTCATTTCAAACATGATGGAAATGTACTCTACGCCATCTGCTGTGTCTCGGTAGATGAAATCTCCCTTACTGCCGCCACTTGCATCATTGTCCTTTTCAAAGTAGGCGCATGGGTACATCATGCTTCTTACTCTGTTGAACTCAGTGCTGCAGTGAACCTCCAGGCTCTCTCCAATCATCTTGGTGGACATGTGGGCTTTCAGCTCCTTGTAGTGATCTACTTCCTCCTGCTTGAGCTTCAGTCGGCTTTGAAAGTCTTCTTTCAGGTTCTTTTCCTTGATGATTGCTTCCTTCTGGGCCAGCTCCATATCTCCCTTGAGTTTCTGAATCTCCTGTTCCTTCTTCTGGAGGAAATCCTTGCTCTTATTCTGCTCCTCCAGGATGGCAACCTTTAATTTGCTCTCGTTAGAGGACAGCTGTGTCTGCAAGGCTGCGATTTCCTTATCCTTTTTGGCAATCTCTTTTGCCAGACTGAGTTGGTTGGTATTCTCAATACCTTCTAGTTGGCTCTGAAGCTTGGCAATCTCAGCATCTTTCTGGGTAAGGTTGAGCTCTTTCTCAGAAAGCAGTTTCTGATAATTCTGTTCTGCTTTCAAGGTCTCAGCCTTTTGCTCAGCCTTCTGCTGTTTCTCGAGTTCCTTCATGCGTCGTTCTACCTCCTGGTTAAACTCTGCATTCTTGACTTGGCCAACAATGGCAGCATAGTCTGCTTCATCTACCTTGAAGACGTTGCCGCATTTAGGGCATTTCAGTTCTTTCATATCGATATCTTTAATATTCTGTTATTTGATAAAATTGCTTTTTTGAGCAAGGATTGATCTCTCTCGGAATTATCCATCTGGTTCCGGTAGAAATCTTCCTGCTATTTCTGTTTTAACAAAGGGTGTGCCAAATATATTTTTCTGCCAAAGGTGAGGTGGAGAAGTAGTGGGAAAGGTATTCCACCGTCTTATTCCTGGTCACCTACAGTGTTGTTTTAAGCATATAGTCAGATTTCCCCCATTTGCTAAACAATCCATAGTTCATCGTCAAAGAAGTCCTTCTCGCCCAGTTTCTCACCAATCGCTTTGTATGGCAATTGGCTGCAGCTAGGGCAGATGCAGTGGAAGTGTTTCCAGACGTTGTCTCCGTTCTTGCATTTTTGATCGGTTCTTCTTGGAAGGAAGCGTACAAAATGATTGTTCTGCTCACAATCCTCTCCCCATATCTTCTTGTAGTTATAGCCGCAGATCTCACAAGTTCCTTCAGTAACTTTGGATAGGTATTCTTCAAGCCGATCAGGGATATAGCCAGCCGTAAATGCCTTACTTGCTCTTTGGGAGTCTAAAACATTATAGTACTTATAGATGTATTCAGCCCACATTTTTTCAAGCTTGAAAGCCATACTATCCTCGATGACTCTTCCGCTATGTCCACCCGTCCAGTCAAATTCTGGCATGGCTTCTTTGAGTTCCTGCGTGGATATGTAAGGGGCTGTCTCTATGTCAACAATGCATTCACAAAACAGGTCGGCATAATAAACTTCACGGTCTTTTCCACTCCAATCCTTATCTTTATAAGGATCAGATTGGATAGTTCCAGCCATGATGATGCCAGTTTTTCCTTCCCCTACTTTTACCATGAAGAATCGATCTCCATCTTTTACCTGCTCATGGTCCCATATAGACCAGTTGAGGTCTAGATATTCGTTGGGACAGTCTTCTTCATTATAGCTATCCAATACTTGGATGCACTTGCTCAAGTCTTCCTTATGGAAGCTTGAAATAGCAGGATTCCACATTAATACAACAGTCTTCATCTTTTTGATATTTTTAGTTCAACAAAGTTCTGATTAATATTTAAGTTGCAATTGTCAAGCAACTATGGCTTATCGATTTAGATGTCTTTTCATACTAGCCTCCTTTTTACCTTACCTTGGGACAATCCCTTGGTTTCTCGGTTTGATGTTGCAAAGGTAATAAGTATGTGTGCAGTCTATCTGCGCAGGAAAAGAAATGTGAAAAAAAAGCTTGGAAATGTTTTTGGGGGCATTAGAGAAATGATAGTTGCATAGTCTTTGTGCCATGCGTAGCACTCTAATCGGTACCAATATATCACTCCAATCGGTACCACTGTAGCGCAGTAACCGGTACCAAGTTTCCTTTGAATATCTCTGAAATTTTTGTGGGTTCTTCAACGTATCTTTGAAAAACTCCGAAAATCTTGTAGAATTTTGGAGAGTTCTACAAGATTTTCGGAGAATTAATAAGGATTAGCTTAAGGCATATCCCAATAGTAACTTAAGGCATGTAAGCTTTACTCTACAGCCGTTGAATCACTTTCTACAACAGCGGTATCTGCTGCTACTTCGTCTGAGAATAAGTCATTGAGGTAGCCATAAGATATATTATTGAGGTCATCTTCCTCGCATGCGTCCTTGTATTTGGATATGTCAATGTCTTTAGCAGCTTTCAACTGTCCCCAGAATACGGATACCTTGTCTTTTTCCATGGTAATGATAGCTCTCTTGCCATTGTTGAGATTAACGATAGCTGCACCATTGTTTTCTTTGACAACCTTACCCCAACTCTTGACTTTTTGGGATAGGGCATTGAAAAGAGTTCTCAGTTTGCCATGCATCCTGCCTCCATTGTAAATGGTGAGACCAAATAATGTTGGTTTTACCTTATTCCAAACATAGCCAGTTGGTATTTTATCATCATGATACCAATAGTAGTCACCAAAATCATAGTCTATGACTCTTTTGGTTTTATAGGTCTGCCTGCTGAGATTTCCTGAGTATTGGATGCTAATCCAGCCATTGATACCCTCTGATTCACCATATAGCATGATGTTGTCCTTGAAGTCATACCAATAAGGAGTACCGGCCTCATGCTGCTTGTCACCGATGGCTAAGTCTTGTTGCACCTCCATCTTGACTGCTTGCTGTGGAGTGGACTGATAGTTGAAGCCGTACAAGCCGTCCGGTGATATGTTGAATCCTGCAATCATCTTGTTGATATCCACATAGTCACTTTCTATGTAGCTTTCTCCTTCGTAGATGCCGATATCAACGATGTCCGGAAGGTTCTCCAGCTGTTTTCCGTTCTTGTCAATGATAGAGTAGATTTTGTCATTGGGTTTCACAAGAGCATGTCGGCCGTCGAACATGGAGAATAGGGTAGCCTTTACATAGGAATCCTCACCAATCTGGTTGTCCTGCTGGTCTATGTACTTGTATTCATAGGTATCTCCATTCTTGACCAGAGCAATCAAAGTTCCGTCATCATCATAGTAGAGGAATTCATATTTGGCTCTAACCAGGGTTTCTCCCTTGGTATTCATGAGTCCCCAGCCGTCACCATTATTATAGGTGAAGACATCTCCATGGATGGTGCCAATATTCTTCAGCTTGGTCGATGGTTTGACGATGATCTCTCCCTTGTCGTTCATGATACCCCAGGTTTCCTCTCCATCCTTCTTGACGGATACGGCAAGTTTGCCGTCAGTAAACTGGTATTGTATATTCTCATACTTACCAGCTGAGAAATTGAAGAGTACCTGGCCGCTAGGATTGATTACTGAGATTTTTACCTTATCCTTCTGATCTTTCTTGACTTCCTTTTTATACTTGGCGTTCACTCCAATGAACTTTCCATCACCATAGTCGTTGAGAGAATAGTATTCCGGCTTTACTACACAGTCACCATTCTGGTTAATCACTCCCCAAAGAGAATCGGTTGTCATGAATACGGCATAGTCTCCTTCGAAAGCTCTTACGCCATCTACCTGTTTTCCGTCAATTTTATCGAGGTTTTTGACCACTCTTCCTTCCGTGTCAATGATTGCTACTGGTTGATTCTTGGGTGCAACAAGGGCTCTGCCATTGCGAAAGCCTGATGTATGGGCATAGTCACCACCGATTTTCTTCGTTTTTTCCGTGGCATCATACATTTCCCATACTCCTTCTTTGGTTCTTACGAAGAATCTTCCATCTCTAACAACGGTTGGCTTGTTTTTGAACTCTTCCTTGAAGAGGACCTTGCCATCAAGGGAAATCATGCCCCATTGTCCATCGGCGGTTTCCTGGAATGGGATATACTCTACATTACCATTCTCTGTTTTTGAGCAAGAGAAAAACATCATGGTGAGCATTGCCACCACAAGGAACGAAAAATTACGTTTGTTCATATTGGCTTTATTTTGATCTGAAAATATTAGTACCATACCTCTGGGGCTGCCCCTGGATCATCTTCATAGTTATCGTAGTCATCCTCCTGGAAGGTATCTTCATCGGGATGGGTGTCAAATGAAGAGTCGCTTGGATCGAAGTCATGGTTTTCACAGGTGCATTCCCAATCTTCACATGTACCTTCTTCATAGGCGTCACGATAGCCGTCATGGTAGCCTTGGTCATAGCGTTGGCTTTGCGCTTTTAAATCGGGAGCTGCATGATGCTTTTGCTTCCCAAACAAGAAATCTAATAGTCCCATAATCTTATAGTTTTTGGTTTCACTGGTGCAAAGGTAGGTTCTTTCAGTGCAGCCTATCTGCACTGAAAGAAAAAGGTTTATAAAAAGTTTCTTTATCGGATTTAAACTTTTATCGCTAATCTTTATTTGGCAATTCTTCGGTCATGACCGATGAATTGGTTTTTTCAATAAATCGTCCGCCATGGCGGACGATTTATATGTTAGTGCCAATTCTATCACCTAACCAATTATCAGTAATCTTTTATCTATCTTCAGCATTTTTTCTTTTGGGGATTTTCTTAACTTCCGTCTCCTTGTTCAGTAGTTGAAGTTTGAATCTCCTCTTGGAAATCATATCCATTGCTTTCCAGCTCAGTAATATTGGTTCCTACTGAATAGAGATACATATCAATGACAATTTCTATTGCCGCATTAATCTCTTGTTCAGAAGCGTCTGCACTTTCATGTGCTTCGTCATTGCGCAACTGTCTCAGTATATTAAGCTTGTCGCTGAATACTTTAATCTCTGGATCCATGCTATGCTTCAGTGATTTGAGAGATTTGATACCGAATATTGCATTTGATAAAGTTGCTCCCTTACCCGGTTCCTTGTTCTCAATCTCCTTATTGTTAATGAGATAATAGAGCTTCTTCAAGAAGACTTCATACTTCATCAACAATTGGTTAAGGTACATTCGCTTCTCATTGGCAGTTATGTCCTTTGCTATGCACAACACGTTCAAAGCATCTTTCACAATAGAGTCAATACCATCCAGATGACTCAAAGATGTCGTACTAAGAACTCCGAATAAATTGTTTACTACTTCCTTTATTGGGCGGATCTTGCCAGCAATCTTTTCGAAATGTGGCGCATAAACCTTACACATTTGTTCTTTTAAGACTTCTTCGTCGTATTGTGGACGAATCTTATTGCGAACCATTTCTATCAACTGTTCCATGGATAGATTTTCAGGAATAGGGTTTCCTGATTCCGTGGTATCGTAATCAAAGTCAGCTTCTCCATTTTCTACATCTTTCAGTTGCTTCATGAAAATTGAGAAGAATTGCTCTACATTATCTTCGAGCATTTTCTTAAATGTTTCAACCTTGGTTAGATCTTCACGCTTCTTTAAGTCCACAAACTTGTAAATGTTCTGGTACTTCTTATATTCTTTGAATTTCTCCTCTTCTGGTGTTTTATCATCATTAAGGATTACACTCAACTTCTCATTTTGTCTGAGTTTTTCGAACATGATACCAATTTCTGCAAGCCATTTCTGAGCTTCACGTGCATTGATTAATTCCTGCTCGTTGAGCTGTTGTAATAGTTCAAGAATCTTTTCCAAAGATAGCTTTTTGGGCTTTTGCTCTTTTGGCATCTTTGGCTTTTTAGGTTTGCCAGGGTTTGGTTCTTCTTCATCTCCATCATCTACATCGGTAATGCCTGGTATCTCGTCACTATCTACGACCTTAAAGCTATAACTTTCATCGTCTTCTTTCTTGGTAGCATCTCTGTAGATTTTACAGAAGATTTTCCAAAAATCTTTAAACGTTTCTTCATTATATTTGTCAGGAATGTCATAAATATTTTTCAGAGACATTAAGGCTGATGCATAAAGCCCTACTTTAAAACGTAACATTTTTGCTGCATTTTCAGGCAATATATACCCTTTGTCACCTGGCTTTAATTTAAGCTCTTCATTCTGTTTTCGTATCTCTTCTTCTCTGACAAAACAGATATTTATCCAATCTCTGATACCGCTTTCCATATCAAGGATAAAGTCAGCATCTTCCTTTTTTTGAGTAAACCCTTTGAACCAATTCAAGTAAGGTTCGCTTGCGCACATTTCCTTATAGTACCCAGCTATCTGTTTTGCTTCTTCCTCTGGGTTAAACTGTGAAATAACCATATCACAATATTTCTTGAATGCCTGTTTGATGTTCTTGGTGTTAACAGTCTTCCATGAACAATCAATGACATGACATTCTTTCTTGTATTTGCAAGTACGGTTTACACGACTAATGGTCTGTATTGCGTTGATGTCCTTTATCTCCTTGTCGAGGAATAAAGTATGCAATTTAGGCTCATCAAAACCTGTTTGCAGTTTGTCAACCACAATGATGAGTCCATTTTTGGCATTCTTGAAATTTTCAATTACCAGTTCTTCAGGCACATCGTTGTTTACTGAGGCACAAGACTCATATTTCTGGCTGTCACTATATACCACTGATATAGGAGCTTCTGCATACTTGGCATACTGCTTCTCTTTGCATTTTTCTGCAAAAAGTTCGCGTATAATTCTAGTGTAACGTATGGCAATAGGAATTGATGTGACAGCAAGCATAGCCTTACCCTCACCACGTATTTTGCCATAGACAAGTGATACTAAGCGGTCAACCACAAATTCTGCTATCTTGCGCATTCGTGGTTCAAACTCATATACCTTTTGTTTCACTTGTTTTATGTTTGTAATATTATATTCCTCATCTGTCTCAATGTCTTGAGGCAATTCAAAACCAACTGGCACATTGTATGGTATAATATGCTTTGTCGGGTCGAGAATATATCCATCATCTATAGCTTCTTTCATGGAATAGGTATCAAAAGGAACCCAAAGTGGAACTGTCGTTGCACTACGGAACTCTCCAAAACGGCTTAAGGTCTCATCGCTTGGTGTTGCGGTGAAACCGATAAGTAAGTTCTTCTTGATAATTTTTTTCTTCCCATTGTTGAAAGAGTCTTGTAGGCGTTCAAAGAGATTTATCATCTCCTTGTTGTTTTCTCCAGAGTTCGAACGGTGGATTTCGTCAATGAGGAATGCTACACGCATTTTATCCAGCTTTTTGTTAGCTTCATCAAGTGCTGCTTGCAGATCCAAGAACTTTTGAATGTTTACAACAATTATTCGGCGCTGATCATCCAGAGCCTCGATAAAGGTCTTTTTATCTGTTGCTTCAACAAACATCGATTTGTCGATGTTCATGTTGAACATACGCTCGTCCAGTTGTCCACGTAGCTGTAATCTGTCCACCACAAGCATTATTTTATCGTAAGCATACTCATCGTTATAGCGATAATCCTTTAATTGAAGAGCTGTCCAACCGATAATGTTACTCTTGCCAAAACCTGCAGCATATTGCATTAAGAGAGAATATACATACTTGTTATTGCAGAATTTCTCTCTCTTTAAAATGATTTCTTCAGTTTTTGCCTGAGGGATACCAAGAGCATAGAGCTCTTTGCGAAGTTTGTCCGTATAATAATTAGGATTGCTTTCATTATCAAGCATTTCCTTGATTTTTTTCATTATCTTATCACAGCCAAACTTCTGTTTTGGGCGTGGAGAAATCAGACGTCCACTATTGGACGTTCTTACTCTAGTTTTGCCTTTTCTGACATACTTGTATTCTATGAAGTTGTAATAGAGAATCTCATTTTTTATGGAATTCTTTGAGTATAAAGCACGGGCAATCTCCTCAAATTTTTCCTTTTCTGTCAATAGGGGAGAACTGACTGGGTAAGGTTTAAACACTTTACAAACTTCAGGTACGAGTTTATTAACAGTTGATGTTGATGGCTTTTCTGTGAATTCAGCATGTGCCATGTCATACATCTGCGTTATATTGCGCATGACATAGGTTTCATTTATGTCAGAAGCTGTGATGTGTATAGCCTTTTCGTACATGGCAAGAAGTGATTTCTTCTCTTTGCCTATCTTGCTATCTGTTTGTTCCTTCTTCACGATGGTTTGAATAGCAGAAAGATAATCTTTGGCAACCTTTCCTCTACCATGTTCCATTGCGTTCTGCCCCATAGATACACACTTCAGCTCCATATAGCCAAAGAATATGCCGTTTAGATAGAATGTGATATCTGGGCGAAATGATGTAATCATTCCTCCTTGATACTTCTGCTTGTAGGGTGCTTCTTCTACTGCACAGAAAATGTTCTTTACAAAATCCAGGTCACCTCGTAATTCTGTTCCTGGTACATAGAACAAAGTGAGCTTTTCTCCCTGAAAGGTGATAGTTTTGTTTGTGTTAAAAAAGATGGCAATATTCTGCTTGTCAACGACCTTGGTTCTAATAGTCTCTATGAGTGCATCCTCCAGAGCTCTTTTGTCGTTGTTATATTTACGCAGCAGACGGCTCCATTCTTCTGGCTGACTTGTGCTGATAAATTCTGACAGCACAGATGGAATGAACATGCCATTCTCCACAATGTTTGGAGTAACATTGCGATAACCTAGTCCGCCGTCGTCTTCACGACGGCAGAAAAAGTTCATCACATAGTCTTTTTGTATCTTTCTTTCATCCATATGATATCTTGTTTAAAGTTTGGTTATACAGCTCGCTTACCTGTGATTACTTCGTCTATTAAAGAGCGTTTCAGGTCGGTGTATAAGCTGATTTGCTTCTCTAAGTTTGCAACTATCTTGTCTATCTTTGAGCATTTCTCGTCGAGATATGCAGCGATGGCTTGTTGCTCAGAGAGGGGTGGAATTGCCACTTCATGAGATAATAGGTAATTCCTTTGTAACTCTGTTTGGTTTGTTGAACCTTTAACCATTGTGGCATTTATCTCTTCAAATCTTAAAAAGAAATGATAATATAGATATTTCATTGAATTTGCTCCTTTTGAATTTCTCATAATTGTTACATGAGAATCTGCAAAGAAGTTGTCATCAAGATAATCAAAATAAAGAATTTTTCCAAGAACACCTCCTCCGGTTGAAGCCATAAGAAGATCACCTTTCTTGATTTGTGAATTTTTGTTATATGTCCTTGTGTATCGAAGATTACTTTCATCTATCCAGCCCTTACTGAAAGTAGCTTGATTCATAACTTTGTATAGCCCATTTTCTACATAATCGGGAGTAGAACCACGAGATACATAGTTGCAGATATCTTTTAATCTCTTTACTTCCCAGTGCTCAGGTATCGCACCAATCCAATCAACTCCAGAGGCTTTCATTTTTACTTCTGGGTTAAGACCTTTGGTGACAGCATGGTTGATGATGCTTTTCTTCAGACGAAGATATGCGTCACGATTGGAGGAGAGGAGACTAATATTTGAATTAATCTTGTAAGTCTTGTCATTGAGGTATTCTACTATTTTACTTTGTAGCTCAATAGTTGGAATTTCAAAAGCAAAATTACATAATTCTTCTTTTGTTAATCCTTCTCGATTAGCTCCAGTTTGACAACTTTTAATCATTTTCTGACCTGTTGCAGAGATCAGGTTAAAGTACAGGAAGGCTGGTATTACATTTTTTTTCAGTCTTATAATGCAAACATGCTGATTTACATTGCCTTCTCTGAAATCTTGGGGTAAATAATAGCATCTACCTATTGATGCTCCTGTAATATTTAAAAGAACATCATTTGGTTTTAAGCGTGAACCAGCCATTGAATTGTGTATATCTTCAGAAATATATACGATGTCATCTAACAGAAATCCATCGTTAGTTACATTTTGACTGCGAAACAAAGGAATTCCTGAGTCTTGATATACAGTTGCTCCACCTTTGGGAGTAATGCCACTTCCTACTTTTGTTGCAATGTCTTTTATTCTCATTCTCATAGCTCGAAGTTTTTAAATTCAGAATTTAATTCCTTTATTTTACGAAGAATATCTTCCGCCTTCTCCAATTTCTCAGGCACATAAAACTCCTTGTTGAAGTTTATTTCTACTCCAACAGTATTGTTGCCTAATATATACGGCTTAAATACATATTTTTTCATAAAGGCATCTATCTCCTTTGTATTTGCAGTAGCGTCTTTGTGATGAGGGATAATCTCGTAGTCGCCAGTTGTGCATGGAGTTATAGTAACTTTATGATTAGAGTTCTTTTTGCCAGTTGAAGCTTTGAAAACAAAAGTTCCACAACCTAGATCCATTATGGTTCCATCCTCCTTTGTATGAAGAATAGTGCATACGTCTGGGTTAAAGGCGTAAATGCCATCCTTTTCCGTTTCAATGGAAATGGCTAGATCTTGCTTTGCTTCTTTTACTAGTTTGGCAATGTTCTTAATTTCTTCGTTAGAAAGCTCTTGGAGTTTATCATAATGTATATCGCCAACACTTACGGCTGTAGGATTTTTTATTTCGAAAGTATTGCTATCAGCACAAATTGTTTCCCCTACATATCTGCCTTCGTCTGAAATCTCGGTGAGAGTAAGCGATTGCTTATTGTAGTAGAAATATTCGTTATCATAAATCTTACAGATATCTGAAGGCTCGAATGAAGACAATGCTTCTACTATTTTATCCATATGCTCTGAGAGCATACGGCGACGCTTGTCACCCTTGCTAGGCTTTTCGGGAGCCCAACCATTGCTTCCATCAATGAGAGCCACTTTTCCTTTACGCTCTTGTGGCTTGTTCTTGTTCATTATCCAAAGGTAGGTGTAGATGCCAGTGTTGAAGAACTCCTGTTGTGGCATCTGAATGATGGCTTCCACCCAATCCTTGTCAAAGATATATTTACGGATATTACTCTCGCCACTTCCTGCATCGCCACTGAAAAGAGTAGAGCCATTATGAACTTCTACTGCAATACCTGAATCAGCAAGCTGCCACAGAATGTGTTGCATAAAGAGTAGCTGACCATCTTTGATTTCTGGATAACCCGCAGGGAACTGTCCTAGTCTATCATTCTTGACTTCTTTCTCATATCCTTTCCATTTTGTGCCATAAGGAGGATTAGCCACGATGAAATCGAAACTTTCTTCCATGTCAGCAAAAGGAACAGTTGTGAGAGTGTTGCCACATTTGATAGTGGACATATCACGGAAACGAGCTTCTATGGCAGCAAGAGCGTATAGAGCATCGTTGAGTTCACAACCATAAGTCTTGATGTGTCTGTATCCCTGTTGTCTAAGACGGTCTGATACACCATAGAGCAAGTTTGCTCCACCGCACGTTGGGTCATAGCCATGAAGCAATTGGTCTTTTGGCTTATTTACTTTTAATGCTACGATGCGAGCAATGAGTTCAATAATATCTTCTGGGGTATACTGTTCTCCCGCTGTACTTGCTGAGATGTCAGCCCAACGACGCTTGATATGTTCCTCGAGAGTTGTGATGGCTGAATTGTCATATGGAGCGAGGTCAATCTGAGCCCATGCAGAAGCCACTTCAAGAAGAATATTTTTCTTGCGCAGTTCTGCCACAATACCGTCCATATTCAAGAATTTCTGGTCCGTCTTCTCTCGATCAATACCAAGTAACTGTTTCAGTATATCATCAAAAGCTTTGAGATATACTGAGAAATCCTGCTCAAAAGTATTGTCGTTCTTACAGATGGCTCCTAAGGTCTTATCTTGCAGTACAATATACTCATTGTAGCCACATTCTTCGGCATCGTATAATGCCTTGAATGCCTCTAGGTCATCTTTTGCTGTGATTCCATATTCTTTCTCTACACGCTTGATGGTGTTGATCATTCTACCTTCAACCATGACGAGAGCAAAGAAAGGCATCATATATGCAGGGAAGTCGCTTTGCTTGATTCCTGCAGAAAGCAGGAGGTCAGCTACCTCCCAAATTTTACTTTCATAGTGCATAATGTCTTGGACTTGTGCACTTTGTGTCATGTTATATTCTGTCATATCTAGTGTTATTTTTTGTTTCTTGTTACTTTTGTCTGCAAAGTTATTTCTTTTCTGTGCATTCTATCTGCACAGGAAAATATTTCTCGAAATTTTCTTTGATGATGTTTCCAATATGCTCTCTATACCATTCTGGTGATACCACTTCCAGTTCTGGACCGAATGATAGAATCTGCTGGTCTAGCTCCTTGTTAGGGATAACATCGAGAGTCAGTTCATATTCAGTCTCATTGTTACCTTCAGTACGGTTCTACTTGAAGTGGCATCAAGAATCTTTGTCAGATTCCAGATACCTTTAAGTCTATCATTTTTTTCTAAGCCTACTACGTTTGCCTTCTCTTTTCCTTTCGAGAGGAATTTGCCAGCCGGCTTTGCTCTCCATGTATCTGATATCGTCAAATATCTGCCTTCTCTTTACGGAAGATCTTTCCCCCGTACCTTTTCTTAGGCCATTGAACTCGTAGAGGGCCTCATTACATGCATCTATGAGGTCTTCTATGAAGAATCTTTTGTTCCTGTTCTGAAAGCATCTGTCCAATGCCTGATATCTGATTGAAGCGTTCTTGTTAGTTGGCATACGCTAAACATTTAAATTATTATCACTGGCAAAGATACTAATTCTGTGCGAGATATGTGCACAGAAACAAGTTTTTTTTCTGTTTTGGCTAAAAAAACTTGTTTTTTTTGCTTTTCCTTCATAAAATTGTTATTATGCCAACTATTTTTTCAGCATGTTTTCACTGCTATTGTATAACATTGGACAGTCTTCCTACCTTCTTGTAAAGCCTAACGCTTTGGAAATTTTATTCTTAAGCATTGCTTACAAGATTGGCAAAGTCGATTTTTTCACAGGGAGTTCAGTTCTGTGTACCAATTTTAACTTTCTTGTTTGAGAGTTTTGGTTTGTTCTGTCTCTTTTTCTTGCGTTTACGATTTTCTTCTACTGTTATAAGTCGCAAATGAGTATTTGAATTATGATATTGTATAAAACTTTCAACAAGTGCTCTGTCGGTAAACTCTGTTTTTTCGGAACCATCCTCTGTCTCATTTATTTTAGAGTGGACTTTTTCCTCACCACCATTTAGTGAAACCCAATTTCTTACAAGTTCAACGAAATCCATATCGTAATGATCAACTTCTGCATCATCTGGACATTGTATAGGCTGTCCACTCAAGTCACTTGTTGTTGGATAAACATGCTTAAATTTATACTCCTTAATAATGCTTTCAACCGCTCTTCTACATGCGGCCTTTATTTCATCAATCGGTTTGGGGGGATTAATACAACTAAGATATGAGATATCCGTTTCGGTACCATCCTCTCGTTTTATCCAAAATTGCTGATTAGGGAAATGTGCAGACTTTCTTACATAAATCGCAACGATATTCTGTCCTTTTAGCTTTTTACTCTTTGCTAGCTGCATAAAGAAACTAATCATGAACTCTTCATCAAACAGATTCAGTCTGTCTCCACTCTTATATGAATTTAGAATCTTCTTGCATTTTTTCTCCAAACTCTTTTTTGTTGAAAAGGTTTGACCTTGAATTGTAATAATAAATTTTGTCATAATTTAAACCTATAAAATTACTTAGCCTTATTGGTAGTATCAATTCTTCACTAAATTAAATCCGCCAAAGGTCTATTATTTTAATACCTCACTAGTGTCCTTGTTATTATCATTATGCAATGGCATAATAATTTTTTTGTTCAATATACCTTGTCATTTTGCCGAAAGGCATATTGAATACTATTTTGACTATTCTTTACATTCATTCCACAAAGTATGCTCATTTTCATATGGTTCATTGTGATTAAGTAGAGTTACAGCAAACCATTTGACAACATCTATGAGAACAAAGACTACAGATCGGAGCAGAAGAACATCTTTTGTTTTTTCAAAGTATTCATCTACCTTTAGTTTCATCTCATTCTTGCTGTGTGAGCCATCTTGTGTAATGTCAACAATATACTTAAGTGCCTGCGCTAATGGTTTCGGCATGATATCGTCTCCCTTCATTTCATAGAGCGTCTTGAAGGTTTCACCTTCTTTGACACTGTATTTGTTGTAGAGAAAGTAATAAGCCGTACCATTAGTGTTGTCACTTATTGGAGGTATGAGCTTCATTTTCTCGCATCGTCCAAATATTTTTTCAATGGAGCGTCTGACAGAAACAAATGGTTCCTTGATCTCATCCAGTGTGTTCTCGAAATCTCTTACAAGAAACTCATGGATAAATTCATTTGTTCCATCAAGCAACAATGCCGCATTCAACTCGTATTTATATTTATTGCGAATGATGAAGCTTGTGGATTTTGTTTCTTCCACAGCTTTCTTTATCTCGTCAAACATGGCATTATACTCAGTAATATCGGATTTCTTAAACCAACGTTTATGACGTGGAAAATCTTCAAGGAAAGCCCGATTATGTTGATAGATTTCCTTGAGTAATTCATCGCTTCTGTTTGTGAGAAGGAAGAAAGGTACTCTACACTTCAATGTCATACGGTAGAGGCTTCTGGCATAGTCTAAGCCAGAAGTATCTCTCTCGCTTTCTATCTTTGCGTTTGATTCATTGAAATTGGCATCAACAATTACTGCGTCAACCATATCAGGCTTTTCTAAGAGAGCCTCTAATTCATGTCCGTCATGGGCTTGACCGACGATGTTGAACCCATTTTCTTTGAGTTCTTGAATTGTTGTCTCATCAAGGAGATCATCAATTTCATCGTCTGCCCATACGATATTATATACACTCATAGTCGTAATCTGCTAAATCATTAACATTCGAGGAATTGATAGGGATGAGTATATCCACTATGACATTCCACATTTTATTGCTATCAAGTCGGAGGTAACCTTTGTGTCCCTTCACTATCTGAAAAACATGGTAGCCGCCCAGGCCGGACCTTCCGGTAGAAGCAGTAAATCTACCTCTGGAAACATAGTCTTCAACTGTGAATCCGTCAGTGATTGCCTCTCCGTTATTGGCAATTGACAGGAGTAAATAAGGATTTTCCTTATAGTTAACTTCTGATAACCGTATCAGGACTTGATTGCCTTCCTTTTTACGTTTATGGAATCCATGTCGTACTGCGTTATTCAGGATGGAGTCAAGCATTACGGTCAGCATGCTCTTGTCAAAGGATATTGCTGGTATTCCGTCAAGTTTGCTCAATACTTCTAATGTGAAGCAGTTGCTACCATAGTTATTCCAGGCATCAACATATCCGTTGATAAACTCTGAAATATTATTGGACTGCATGTTGAAACTCGCAGAGTCAATACGTGCATTGGTATATTGAATTGTACGATTCATATACTCCACATTATCCTTAAGCTGCTTTACCAGAAGTGTATAGTTACCATCTGCAGGTGTTGCTTTCTCCAGTCTTTGGATAATCTTGCCAATTCTAATCTGTGTTGTTCCAAGCATATGCTCAAGATCAGAAATGTTCTGCTTAATTCCTAAACGCTTGGCATCTGCTTCATTCTCAGCAGATATTCTCTTATGATAACGCTGGGTTATTTTATTTATTATCTCAACCTGTTTGTCAAGAGAATCAATAACCACAGGGAACTTCATATATCCGGTTAATGCCATGCCACTCTTGCTTATAGCTTCATTATTCACCAAAATGTATGCAAGATATCCTGGGGTAACAAGTGATTCGTTAACCTCAAATACCTTTATGGCAGAATAGCAATTGAAACTTTTATTGTCAGTAAAAAGTCCATATTTTGCTTCTGTGAGGGATGTGAATGCAAGAAGATACTTCTTGTTATTTGCATCAAAGTGAAGATAATTTGCTGGTCTGCGAGTCTCATCCATTATGGATACCTTACTATTATTGAGCAAGATTTCAAGGTAATCTTTGCTTAAGGATGATATTGCAGTTGCTTCGCCTATCTCGTTTGATGAAATGGACTTTCCTTCAGCTGGGGTTATTAAATCGCCGAGTTGTACAATTTGCTGGCCTTCTTGCAAGTCAAAGTCCTGGTTGAAGTAAAGCGATGGATTAAGATTATAATCATACTCTCTAACTTCATCTGGTAAAATCTTTACGCAATCTTTACCAAATGACTCCATCATATCAATACATCTTTCAACATCGAATACACGCTTGCGGCGATCGCCATTGTAGTATTTCTCTGCATGAATAATCTTGATAGGCTCATCTATTTTTCGCTCTCTTTTACATATCAATATTACAGTTGGTATGCTTGTCCCGTAAAGGATGTTGGCTGGGAGTGCTATGATTGTATCTACAAGATTCTGTTCTACCAAGTATCGGCGGACCTCATAGTCTTTCTTACTTCTAAAACAAAAATTCATAGGAAGAAGAGTTACTGTCAATTTTGCCTGGTTGCTTATTAGCGGACGAACAAGCAAGATTTCATTATATGTTCTACAAGGACAATCTGGAGTGGCGTATCTAGCTGCACGCAATTGCTCTTTAGAGAGAAATAAACCTAGTGGTGGGCAAGATACAACAGCATCGTATGTGCAATCATCCCAATGACTTATCGAGTTGACATTGGAGATTCCTTCGTCACATCCGAACACGGCTTCAGCATTTATTCTGGCATAAATAAATGTCTTGTAATTGATTTCTTGACCAATGAACAAAGGTGTTCCACCTGTCTTAGAAAATTCATGAATGATTGAGGCCGTGCCACAGAAAGGGTCAAACATATCATTGCAATTCTCTGAATTAACAATATGCGCCATCAGTTTAGTTATAGCAGATGGTGTAAAGAAGTCTTCAGAGTCCTTCCCTGAATTGCATGAAACCAAATCAAAAAGGCCTTTCAATACTTCTACATATATAGAGTTGAACTGCTTCTTGTCAATAATATGATCCAATTCATTGACGAAAATGCACATTGCATAATGCAAACGTTCGTTATTAGGAATCAAGCTAAGAAGATCATTATATAACTTGTCCTCTTTTGGCTCAAATTCAACACGATGAGAATCATATACATGAATATTATATCCCTTGTGAATGGCATACAATACTGCCAATGAAGGAATGAAAAACTCATCAAGAGACATATTGCCTCTCACATGGTTCATCAAGCCCCACACATTATTAGTTACGAACTCTGCACTTGTTGTCTGCTGGGTATACTGCATACTCATATCAAATTAAAAAGTGAAACAAATTAATTTACGGGTGCAAAGTTAGCATCCTTCTGTGCACGCTTTCTGCACAGGAAAATATTTCTCGAAATTTTCTTTAATTATGTTTCCAATATGCTCTCTAAACCATTCAGGTGATACCACTTCCAGGTCTGGACCAAATGATAGGATCTGCTGGTCTAGCTCCTTGTTAGGGATAACATCGAGAGTCAGTTCATATTCTGTCTCATTGGTCACCTTTTGGGAAGGATGTATTGGCTTTGACACGATGTAGGGGAATCTGTTCTTGGTTGCTTTAAGAACGATATGCTCCTTTTCGACGCCATTAGGATGGGTTACTCCCACGATGTCATCGAAATAGTGTTCAAAGTCTATCTCTCTGTTCCTGTGGTATGGCACATCTTCCAGTTTCTCGAAATCAATGATTCTGTCAAGAGCCAGGTTAGATATTCTATTTTTGTCTTCCCTGAGTCCGAATACAAACCATCTGTTATTGTATTGCCTTACATAATAAGGATGGAATATGATATTCTGCTCCTGGCTATGTTCGTTGTATGAGCGGTATTTTACCTTCAGTACGATTCTACTTGAAGTGGCATCCAGAATCTTTGTTAGATTCCAGATACCTTTAAGTCTATCGTTTTTCTCGAAGCCTATTACGTTTGTCTTTTTGTCTTTGATATCGAAACGGTTCTCCAGATTGGCGATAATCTCCTCTACCCATCCGTAGCTTGGCAGATCGCGATATCTGCTGATGGCTTGGATGGCTGTATTGAGCTGCTCTGCTTCTCTTTTGGTAAGAGGCTGCATCTTGATACTGAAGTTGGGATCCTTATATCGATAATATATACGTTTGCCTTCTCTTTTCCTTTCGAGAGGAATTTGCCAGCCGGCTTTGCTCTCCATGTATCTGATATCGTCAAATATCTGCCTTCTCTTTACGGAAGATCTTTCCCCCGTACCTTTTCTTAGGCCATTGAACTCGTAGAGGGCCTCATTACATGCATCTATGAGGTCTTCTATGAAGAATCTTTTGTTCCTGTTCTGAAAGCATCTGTCCAATGCCTGATATCTGATTGAAGCGTTCTTGTTAGTTGGCATACGCTAAACATTTAAATTATTATCACTGGCAAAGATACTAATTCTGTGCGAGATATGTGCACAGAAACAAGTTTTTTTTCTGTTTTGGCTAAAAAAACTTG